>Ga0256833_1000111_pt1 | contig 61764 bp, 64 predicted proteins | sample 356284metaG_FD_190535 | JGI IMG/M metagenome (GOLD analysis project Ga0256833, IMG submission 190535) | Hydrothermal vent microbial communities from Mid Atlantic Ridge, Atlantic Ocean - 356-284 | ecosystem: Environmental > Aquatic > Marine > Hydrothermal vents | place: Atlantic Ocean: Mid... | reverse complement strand
CCCCCAGGAGCTTTAACTTTCACGTGTACGACGCGTATACCCTTATCTAGCGCTATCCTGGCCGCGCGCATAGCAGCCTGCATTGCGGCCCACGGAGAGGGTTTGTCCCTATCCGCCTTGGCGACCATACCGCCAGAGACTCTGGCTATCGTCTCCGCGCCTGAGAGATCCGTTATATGTATGATTGTATTGTTATAGCTAGCATATATCCACGCTATCCCAACGTCCCCCCTTCTCTTGCCCTTTTTCTCCTCGCTCACTGCGCCTCACCCTCTGCCTCCTGAGCAGCCTTCGCGAGTGGAGATAGAGGATAAAAGCCTATAAGCTCTTCCTCCTCCCTGGATACAAGGTATCCGGGACTCCTAACCCTACGCCCTCCTATAGCTATATGGCCGTGCGTGATTAACTGCCTGGCATGGTACATACTCTTGGCAAGTCCCTTCCTGTATACGATTGTCTGCAGCCTCCGCTCCAATATGTCGCGGACCGTGAGGCCCAGCAGGTCGTCGAGGGTTGCTTCAGGGCTCGGAATTATCCCCTCCCTATACGCCTTACTTATAAGGGGCTTCTCATACTTCACCCTCTCCTCCTCTGGCAGCGCGAGTAGCTCCCTAGCACGCGCCCTTATGTTTCTCAGAATGCTCCTCGCGATCCACAGCTCCTTCTTGTTCCTGAGCCCGTATTCGCCGACAAGCCTCATTTCCTCTAAAAGCTGCTCTTTTCTCCACGGATGCGTCGGTCCACGCCACTTCTTCCTAGACTTCTTCGGGTCACCCATCTAAACACCCCCTACTTGCGGCCACCCTTACTCCTCTTCACTCCAAGCGTCATACCGAACCTACCGGTAGTGCGGGTGCGCTGACCCCTAACCTTGAGGCCGTACATATGCCTAACACCCTTATAGGAACGTATAGCCTTCATGAACTCTATGTCCCTTCTCACCTCAAAGACTAGGTCGGAGGTTATAAGATGCCTGTCCACGCCCGTAAACGGGTCACGCCTCCTATTAAGCATCCAGGAGGGGAAACCCAGCTTCTCCACAGACCGCAGCTTTTCATCAAGCATCTCTATCTCCTCATCGCTTAGCGTTCCGACAAGCCTGTTCGGATCCATGCCGAGTTTGCGGCATATGGCGCGGGAGAGGTTTATCCCAATACCCTTAATTCTGGCTAGTGCATAGACTAGTGCTTTATCCCCCGGCAGGTCAACCCCGGCTATCCTAACTATGTAGCGAAACTCCTCAGCCATACAGCACCGCATAGCATCAGTCAAAAGAGTATATATTTCTGGCGCCGGGGCCGGGATTCGAACCCGGGCGCCCCGCATGGGGCAGCGGATTACGCGTCCAGGCTATACTATAGCTGGGATCTCAAGTCCGCCGCCTTGGTCCACTCGGCCACCCCGGCGCTCTACACTATAGGCCTTGTAAAGCGGTAAAAAATCTACCTCAATGCGGAGTAGTGATAAAAACGCGGTGGAGTGAATATGTCCTGATGGGAAACATAGTCTACAGAGATGTCCGAGACGCTGGCGAACTATGGGAGGTAATGGATGTAATGAAGGACGCGTGGGGGATGGAGGACTACACGGAGGCTGTTCCGCCACATATCATGTGGGCGATCATGCATAACGGGGGGCTCTTAAAAGTCGCCGAGGAGGACGGGCGCGTAGTGGGGTTCGTGCTCGGGTTCACGGGTAGAGATGAGAGACACGGCCTCTACCACTACAGCCATATGGTGGGTGTTAGGAGGAGCCATAGGGGACGGGGCATAGCGTTGAGACTGAAGCTGGAGCAGAGGAAATGGGCGATCAACAACGGCTACTCCCTAGTCATATGGACATATGACCCCCACCAAGGTTTAAACGCTAGGTTCAATTTCGGCAAGCTCGGCGTAATCAACAGGGAGTTCTACCCCAACTATTACGGCGAGATGAGGGACTCGATAAACAGGGGTCTCCCAAGTGACAGGTTTAGAGTGGAGTGGTGGATACAGTCTCCGCGTGTAGAGATGAGAATAGGGGGAAGGGATAGGCCTCCGTCCTTCGACGAGGTTAAGGACCTCGTATATATGCCGGTTACAACGAGGCTTAAGGGCTCGCTGAGAGTAGTCGAGGACGTGAAGCTGGCTACGAGGGACGAGCTAGTCCTAGTAGAATTCCCCGGTGACATAAACCTTCTCCGCGAAAACGATCTAAGAGAAGCGCTGCGGTGGAAACTTGAGCTGAGGAAAGTGTTCAGCTATTATATAGATAGGGGCTACATAGTTGTCGAACACATACCTCTACGCGAAAACGGGGAGAGGCGGAATTTTTACCTGCTGTGGCGTACAGGAATCAACCCCTTGCTGAGAGGCGATTATCCTTGGAGATAAGACGGGCCGACTTGTACATATTACCCATGAGGCTGTTAGAGCCCTTCACAACGAGCTTTGGGACGGTATACATGAAACACGTCCTCTTGGCCAGGATAGAGGAAAAAAGTGGCGAAGAAGGGTGGGGTGAGAGCGTTGCCGGCGAGGGGCCCTGGTACAGCTATGAAACCGTGGAGCAGGACTACTTGGTAGCGAGAAGGTACCTAGCCCCACTCCTCGTGGGGGAGGAAATAGGCAGTGCTGGCGACTTTGTAAGACTCTCCTCGAGGATCAGGGGGTACCCCATGGCGAAAGCCATGTTTGAGGAAGCGCTACTCGACTTGGAGGCAAGGCTCAGGGGGGTTAGCATAGCTAGGCTGCTTGGTGGCGTGAAGGAAAGAGTGAAGGTGGGCGTGAGTATCGGCATCAAGACGTCTGTAGAGGAGCTTCTTAAAACCGTGGGCAAACGGCTGGAGGAGGGATACGAGAGGATAAAGATTAAAATAAAGCCCGGGTGGGACGTTGCTCCGCTTAAAAGTATTAGGAAAAACTTCGGCGACATACTCCTACAAGCGGACGCGAACGCGGCGTACACGCTAGGCCACCTCCATCATCTAAAACAACTCGATTCGCTGAACCTCTTGATGCTGGAACAGCCCCTAGACTACCGCGATCTATACGGTCATAGCATACTTTCACGCAAGCTCAGCACACCTATATGTCTTGATGAAAGCATACGTTGGCTTGGAGACGCCTCAATAGCCGCCATGCTGGGCAGCGGCGAGATAATAAATGTAAAGCCTGGACGCGTGGGTGGCCCTCTTGAGGGAAAGAAGATCCTCGATTCGGCACCGGGACTGGGACTCGGCGCATGGATCGGCGGTATGCTGGAGACGGGTATAGGGAGAAGCTTCCTAGTAGCGCTTGCAGCCCATCCCTCAGTGGGCTTCCACTCGGATATCTCGGCCAGCAATAGGTATTGGGAAGAGGACATAGTCGAGCCTCCCTGGGAACTTGAAGCTAGTAGCACGTTAAGAGTGCCTAAGGGGAGGGGGCTGGGCGTTGAAGTCCTCCGAGAATATATAGAAGAAAAGGCTGTTGAGAAATGGAGCATGACAGCGTGAAGATGATAGTTACCTGCCAGCCCGGTAAGGAGAAAAGAGTGCTGGCTGACCTTCTTGACGCCCTATTCCCCTACGACACCTCCGTGAAGGGGGACGTAAAAGCCCCTGGAAGAATCATAGTCGAGACTAGGCTGCCTCCTAGTTCCCTTAGAAGTATCCTTGTGAAGTATCCTATCAGGGGGCTTCGAAGTGTCAAGGTTATTTTATCCTATTACAGGAACTGGGAAGAATTGCTAAGAAATATTGCTGGCTTGCTGGAGAGACGGGGAGTTTTTGTTAAGAAAATTTCTGTCAACAGGGTTCCTGGATGGCGTCAAGAAAACTACTATCTTTTGAAGAAATCACTCAAAAAGTTATTTAATAAACAAAATGGTTCAATAATTACCATCGAGGAGGTTGAAGGAAAAATAGCTGTAGAGGTAATTTTGTTTAGGCTCACATATGATAGTTTCAGTCATCACGCAAAAATATAAAAATCTTTATAAAAATATTTGGATGGTCTACGACAAGTACTCTCCATGGGGAAGCTTTATAGACCTCCATTGAACAATATCATCCCTAGACAAGCAGGGACGGGATATGGCCTCGTACAGCGAATACAGGGGCGCTCTGCACAGGATAATTATAGACGAGGAAAAGCTTGCAAACTTCTATGTACCGAGGAAACTGCCCCACAGGGAGGAGCACCTGAGGGAAACCATAGAGCACCTAAAACCTGTGTTCCAGGGCGAGGAGAGCATTATTAGAACGGTGATATTCGACGGCCCTATCGGTACCGGGAAAACAGCGGTTGCAAAATCCATCGGTAATAAGCTTGGAGAATACGTGGAAAAAAAGAGGATACCGCCTATCGCCTACGCCTATCTTAACAGTCAGTCTATCAGTACGAGGTTCCAAGTATTGAGGATGATAGGTAGGAGCCTCGGCATAAACATACCTATACGAGGCTTCTCCACGCAGGATGTAACAGAGTATATTATAAAATTCCTCGATAAAAACGGGTACAACCTCTACCTGGTAATGGACGAGGCCGACATTCTACTTCGACAAAAAGAGGGGAACAAGATTCTCTATACAATCCTGCGGCTTAACGAGATATACGGCAAAAGGAGGTTTGGATTGGCTCTAGTCCTGATATTTAGAAACTATACGGTAAGCTCCGAGTACATGGATCGCTCCGTTCAAAGCTCGCTGGTAGCCCATCACTTGAAATTCAATCCCTACACGTCAAAGGAGCTAGAAGACATACTCTACGCTAGGATTAGAGATGAAGGAGCGATAAGAGAGGAGGCGGTGAGCGAGGATATAGTATCGATGATCGCCGACGCGGTGGGCTACGACCCTTCCACTAAGAGAGGATATGGAGACGCCAGGATGGCTATCAAAATACTCTGGTTCGCCGCGCGGCGCGCGGAGATGGAGGGGCGGGACGTGATACTGCCCGATGATGTAAGATACGTAATAAATAGGGACGTCTTGCCGACCATATATGATAGAGAATTCCTGGAAAAACTCCAGCTGCATGAAAAGATCCTCCTCTTGGCTATAGCGAGAACACTCGTGTTGAACAGAGAGAAAGCCTATGTTAGCATGGGCATGGTGAAGCTGGAATACGAAGATCTCTGCGACAGATATGGTATAAAACCATTAGGCCACACGAGTGTCTGGGAAAGAGTACAGAAACTCGCCAACCTAGGTTTAATAGAGGCAAAGGTCGCTAAAGGATATACTAGGGGGCGGACAACCAGGATCCAGATTCCGGAAGAGCTCGGAATAAACCGTGTCCCATTAGAACTACTCGAAAAGACCTTGTTACAACTTATAGAGCAGGAGATTTCTAGGCGTTCTTCACTCTAACCAAGATTGAGTGTAGAGCCGTCTGGGAGACGGGGGCATAACATGCCTGCGACCTAAAGTTTTCTGCCCGGTATTTTGAATAGACTAATACGAGATCCTAGTTGCCGAGTTTTGCTTACTTGCATCGACAGGGCTCCAGTGTTTAAAGAAAAGCCTCCCTCGGGCCTCATAGCCGCTATGGGCAATCAAAAAGTTCCAAAATAAGATTAAGAGTATAGATGTTATGCACCTATAAGTATCTCAAACTCCTTTTTAGATAAACCTAGTGAGCGGTAGATCCTCTTCGCCATGTCCGGATCGTTCTCATATATAACCCTGAGAAAGGGCACCACCTCTGTCCTCAGCGTGGACACTGAAATATGGAGGCTGCGCGCAACCATAGAGGCGACCTCCCTAAACTTTTCACGGCTGCTTTTAGTCCTAGCAAGCATTCTAAGCCTCTGCGGAAAACTATACCTGACAAACCTGTAGGGAGGTTTATCCCTTGCAGATGCGACGCCCGCCGTCATAAGCTCTAGGGCGTAGGGGAGGAGCTGCCATATCTGCTTCCTCTTCATCCTCGCAAGCATTATATCGGCCCAAGAGAGGGCCTCGTAGGCGTCCGCGATGGCCCTATAACTGCCCGCGTACTGGTAGGGAATATTCTCGCTGAGCCATAGCAGCAGCATTTCGTAGTCAAGGCTAGGAAGCCTCGTGACGGCTAGCGCCTGTTCAGGCTTTCTAGCAGTGAGCACGGTTCTCACAATATCGAACATGGAGGCTTGCTCGGCCCTGCTACCAAGGATGTTTAGATCAGCAAGGTTTATCCTCTTCTTCCCCATAGCTAGTGTCTGCAGATCGTTTATAGCCGCCCTGAGATCGCCCTTAGCGTTATCCGCGATCGCGGAGAGTATGCTCCTGTCACACTCTATACCTTCTCGGCGGCATATCTCAGACAACACCTTCATGACTTCCCGCTTTTTAAGCTTCTTGAACTCTATTACCTCGCAGGCGTCGCGCAGCGGCTTTAGCTTCGGATCCCAGGGGTCGTTGGCTGTGAGAACGACTGGATAACGGGTTTTCTCGATAAGTTTCAGTATCGCCGGTATCGCGCCAGCGTCTTCACGCGCGTTTATCCCGTCGACTTCATCTATGAGGATTATTTTTCTCTTACCATACAGTGACCCCATGGTGGCTGCTCCATAAACTCTCCTCTCAATAGCCTCTCTAGACCTAAAGTCGCTTGCATTAAGCTCTATTAGCTCCCATCCGAACTGGCTCGCTACAGCGTGTACGAGACTCGTCTTCCCGGATCCGGGTGGCCCATATAGGAGAGCAGCCTTCTTATGGGCCTTGCCCTTGAGAAAGGCGTTGAGCCAGGCTATAAACTTCTTCTTAGCATCTTCATTACCTACAAGCTCAGAGAGGCTTTTCGGCCTATATTTCTCTGTCCACGGGATCAACGGCATGAGCCTCACTTTCTAGCAGCACCGCTACTCTTCGCCTCACTCGATAGGAGCGCGATCTTAGATATAATAGCCATCAGCTGTATCTCGTCGTCGGCGCCCTCAACAATCTTATAGTTAGCGTCACCGATGAGCACCAAGAGATCGGCTAAAGGTAGCCCGTTGAGACGTAGGGGGCTCCTCGAAGACAAAACCTCCCGGTGTAGCAGTTTTATCACATCTATGCCGCTAAGCCCGTAACTGTACATTAATGCTCTAAGCTTCTCCCTAGCGCCGAGAATATCGCCCTTGACGGCTAGTTCAAGCATCTCCTTTACCTCCCTTGGCCTGACCTTGCCCAAAGCCTCATAAACCGTGTCAACGTCGACCTTCTTCCTAATCGCAGCAGCTGACTGGAGAATGTTTATAGCCCTCCTCATGTCTCCCTGGCTCTCCTCCCATATAGCCTCTAGCGCCTCATCGTCTATCTCCACGCCTTCCTGTTCAGCGATCCAGCGGAGCCTAGCCTTAACAGCTTCCTTGGGGAGGGGCTGGAACCTGAAGATAGCGCACCTGGACTGTATAGGCTCTATTATCTTGGACATATAGTTGGCTATCAATATAAAACGCGTCGTCCTGGAGTATAGCTCCATCGTCCTCCGTAGCGCCTGCTGCGCGTCGCTCGTCATGTTGTCGGCTTCATCCAGTATAACTAGCTTGAAGGGAACCTCGCCAAGGGGTATTGTGCGTGCATACTCCTTGATCCTCTTCCTTATTACATCTATTCCTCTCTCGTCACTCGCATTAAGTTCAAGCGTGTTCTCGCGCCAATTCTCCCCATAAAGGTCGTGCGCCAGTGCAAGCGCGGCGGTAGTCTTCCCGGTACCAGGGGGCCCAGCGAAAAGTAGATGCGGCATGCTCTTTGTCCTAACAAACTCCTTAAGCCTGGACACTATTTCCTCCTGGTCTATTATCTCGTCCAGCGTCTTTGGCCTGTACTTCTCTACCCATAACTCCGTGCTCATAGTCAGCTCACTATGTCTCATGAACGCTTCAAGGTATTAACGCTAATGTGCAAGAAGCCCGGAGGTTTATATCTGAGAAAAGGGGGAGCGATACAGTACCTAGGGGCTACCTCGCCGCGTAGGCTATCCTCTCTATCTCCTCCTTCTTCCTAATAGCATAGCTCGCCGTATCGCCGTATGCGGCAGCTATGATCTCGTCGGCGAGGCACTCCTCTATGCTCTTAGGGTTAGCAAAAGCACACTGCCTAGCGCCGTCAGCCAGGAAACGTAAAGCTAGGTCTATCCTCCTCTGCGGGGAGACGTCGACGGAGACGTGGTAGAGTATACCGCCGTAGACTATCCTCGTCGTCTCTTCCCTGGGCGACGCATTCTCTATAGCCCACACGAGAACCTGCACCGGGTTTTTACCCGTTCTCAGCTCTATGATCTCGAAGGCCCTCTTCACAATATTCGTGGCCAACATCTTCTTCCCGGCATTCCTCCCGGGCCTCATGAGGTTGTTTATAAGCCTCTCCACGATGGGAACCTTGGATTTGCCGAAACTCCACTTTGCGTGCCTGCCCTCAGTATGGGGGACATATACGGGTTTCAGCGATATATACCTCCTTAGCCCTGGATCACGCACCTCAACTTCTTCAAGGCTCCACTTCCCGAACAGCTTTATCGGCTTACCGTCAAGAGTTCTCAGAGTGGTGGAGGCCTGGGGTTCCTCGCTCATTAAGACACCGCTAGCATCACGGCAAAAAGACTATATATTTTTGCCCCCGGCCCTCAGCCCTTCACCACCGCAAGGGGCACCATGCGGACTACCTTTTTCGCTATACCGACGGCGTGGGCCACGTCGACTACCCTATCCACGTCCTTATACGCTCCCGGCGCCTCCTCGGCGACGACGGCCATGCTAGCAGCCCTCACTATAATACCCCGTCTCTCAAGCTCGGCCTTCACACTGCTACCTCTATAGACCCTCTTAGCGGCGGCCCTACTCTTCATCCTCCCGGCTCCATGGGGGGATGAGCCAAAAGTTATACCCATGGCTGTATCGGTTCCAACGAGAATGTAGCTCGCGGTACCCATCGACCCTGGGATAAGCACGGGTTGACCGATCTCCCTGTAGTCTGCCGGCACCGCTGGATGGCCGGGCGGGAAGGCCCTAGTCGCGCCCTTTCTATGCACGTACACTTTTACCCTGCGGCCGTCGACGCTATGCTCTTCCAGCTTGGCGATATTGTGGGCTACGTCGTAGATTATATGCATGTCCATCTCGTCTGCCGACCTCTTAAATACCCTCTCGAAGCTCTGCCTGACCCAGTGAGTTATAAGCTGCCTATTCGTCCACGCAAAGTTTGCAGCCGCCTTCATCGCGGCAAAATAGTCTTGCGCTTCCCTACTCGTAGTCGGCACGGAGACGAGCTCCCTATCTGGCAACGGAACCCCGTACCTCCTAGCCGCCCTCTCCATTATCTTAAGGTAATCGCTACAAACCTGGTGGCCCAGCCCCCTGCTACCAGTATGAACCATCACTAGAACCTGGCCCTTCTCCACAATGCCCAGCTGCCGTGCGACCTTCTCATCATATATCTCAACAACCTTCTGCACCTCCAGGAAATGGTTTCCACTACCAAGCGTCCCCAGCTGGTTTCTACCCCTAGCCTTAGCCCTCGAAGACACCATAGCTGCTGAGGCACCCTCCATGCTTCCCCTCTCCTCTATGTGCTCCGGATCCTCGGGCCACCCGTATCCCTGCCTTATAGCCCACGCAACCCCTTCTTCAAGCACCTTGTCGAGCTCGTCCACAGTTAACCTGATCTTCCCCGTACTGCCCAGTCCAGAGGGCACATTGTGGAATAATACCTCTGCCAGTTCACGCAGATGCGGGCGAACATCTTTTTCCATGAGGTTTGTCCTAATCACGCGTACGCCACAGTTAATATCATAGCCTACTCCGCCGGGGCTTATGACGCCGTTGTCGGCGTCAAACGCGGCTACGCCACCTATGGGAAAACCATAGCCCTGGTGTCCGTCCGGTAACACTATGGAATACTTGTATATACCGGGCAGGTGGGCGACGTTGGCCGCCTGTTCAAGGGTCATGTCCTGCTTCATCTTCTCTAAAAGAACTTCGTCCGCAAATACTCTGGCGGGCACACGCATGCCTGGTTTATACTTTTGAGGTATCTCCCATATATATGGGGAGATGCGTCTAAGTGGAGGCACCATTTTCCTCTACCCCTACATATATACGTCTCACATCAAAATAGATTTTTATCTAAAGATGATAAATATATCATATAATGAAAGCCTACGTCGAGCGTAAAGCCGCGCCGGAAGAGCTCATAGAAATCGTACATAAAGAGGGAAGAGAGGGGGGAGCATGGAAAGCCTACATGGAGTACGAGGAGGACGGGGAATATGTTTACACTATCAAGACGGAAATACCGCTCTGGGTCGCCCGCAAGATACTTAGCGGGAAGGCGGAGGAGCTGATAACAATCCTGAAGGAAAACACTAGGCTCAGCGTCAGCGAGATCGCCGAAGCCCTTGGCCGCTCAACGCCTAACGTCTATAGGGATCTTAAACTCCTCGAAGCCTATAATCTTGTCGTTTACAAGAGGGAGGGGCGGAAGAAGATCCCCATGCTAAACTTGAGAAAGATCATAATCGAGCCCTAGTCTATATGTCGACCACAAATTGAACATAGTGCCTTCCATTCTCCTCCCATATCTTCATCATATGATAGGTTGCGGCCTTCACCAAAGCCCTACTCTCATGCCTCTCGGGATCGTACGGCTCCCCCCATAACGTCGACCTGAGAAAACATTCCCCATTCTTCTCTACTATCTCGTGGACAACAACCTTCGAAGCTAGAAACGACTCTAAATCGAAGAGCGTGATCATATCCTCCAGCCAGTTATATAATAGGTTCTCCAAGTCGAAGCCGCTGCTATCAACAGCCCTCTCGACCCTGGGGACTACGCTTCCAGTATCGGTCATTACCTCGTACATGCCAAGCGCACCATAGGAGAACGCCTCCTCCAGAGTGTCCCCCCAAGCTCTAATTAAGACGTCAGCGGTGTGCGGTAATAACTCGAACCCCCCAGCCACGAGCACCACCCCGTAATCAACATATAGCTTGGCGCTAAAATAATAAAAACCAGGCTAGATCTTCAAGCCCCTAGACTCGATCCACTCTTTAAGCCTCCCGTAGACGACTATGGGCGCACTCCTAAAGGAGGCGAGATCCCTGGACCCTGTGAGAAACAGCGCTATCCTGAGTTCTTCGATGAATCGTCTCAACAGTCTCTTCACAGCCCCCGCACCTCCAGAATAAGCAGCCCTGATGACTGGCAGGGCGTAGCCGGCCATGTCAGCCCCCAGTCTTATAGCCTTAGCGGCGTCAAGCCCGCTCCTGAGGCCCCCAGTAGCTATCACAAAGATTCCCGGCAAGGCGTTGCGAACCTCCAATATGCTGGCTGCAGTAGGCACACCCCAATCCCCATACACCCTCGCCGTAACGGCTTTATCGTCGAACCCCATTCTTTCAGCCCTTATAGACTCGATTATGGAAAACGACGTGCCGCCGGCTCCCCCCACGTCTATGGCTTTTATCCCAGTATCAGCTAGGAGCTCTGCAGCTTCCCTCGAGAAGCCGGCTCCCGTCTCCTTCACAATCACAGGTACCGGTGAAACCTCGACAAGCCACCTTATCCTGTCAACAAGACCTCTATAGTCAGCTTCCCCCTCCGGCTGCACAGCCTCCTGCAGGGGGTTGAGGTGCAACGCTATCGCGTCAGCATCTATCATCTCCACGAGTTTCTCTACATCTCTCTCGCTAAGCCCCGATACCAGCTGGCTGGCGCCTATGTTTGCGACGATAGGCGCAGTGGGCGCGGCCTCCCTAGCAACCCTAAAAGTGTAGCTCAGGGAGGGGTCTTCGAGAGCTGCACGCTGGCTTCCCACGCCCATGGCTAGCCCCAACTCCTCCACGGCTTCCCCAATAGCCCTGTTTATCTCTGCCGCCAGGGGGGTGCCGCCAGTCATACCGCTCACGAAAATGGGGGCTTTAACCCTTTTACCTAGAAACGACGTCTCCAGCTCCACTTCCTCTAGAGAGATAGAGGTCAGTGGCATGTGAACCAGCTCCACGTCGTCGAGGAGGGTCGTCTTAGAGGGGGCCTCTACATTCTCCTTCACGGCTATTACTATGTGCTCTATTTTACGCCTCTCAGTTTGGCCTCTACACTCCATCTTATCACATTAAGGAAAAAGCCGGGATAGTTATCTCTAACTCAGGCTAAGCCTTTGCCCTCTCGAAAATTATACTCGCATAGGCTACTACCTGCCTATAGTCTCCTGTAACATCGCCGGAGTTTGCATATTGTAGAAGCCTGGGAGAAGTATAGCCGAGGCCCCGGGCCACCTCTATTAGAGACATGACGGGGCCCACACCGCACATCGACACGTCTTCCTCCACGACGACGCGGTAAAGGCCTTCAACGTCAAGTTCGAGAATCCTCGATATAGCTCTCATATCCTTTTCCCGTGCTATCCGTGCATCCACGTAATGACTCATGTCGCTGCTTGCCACAACGTACGCCTTGAGTCCGTGTTCCTCGATTACGCGCGCTATGGTTCTTCCCACTCTAGAAGCCGCCTCCGGGCTTTGGAGCATCATCGAGATGGGGACTATCTTAAACTCGTCGCCGAATACGTATTGGAGGAAAGGCAGCTGAACCTCCAGGCTGTGTTCATACTTATGCGCTGTAAAGTCAAAGGCGAAAAGCCTCTCGAGAGAAGCCATCTCCTCTTCCAACTCAACGTCGACCTCTACTTCTCCCAGGGGGGTGACCCAGTACTCGCTTTCATCCAGCGCTATAGGTGACCCGTACCCATAGTGATTTGGGCCTATCAGAAATACGACCTCCGGCTCACCCGCCTCTGCAAGCCTAAGATAGCCGTGCGCCGCTACATGACCTGAATACATGTAACCAGCGTGGGGAGACATTATTCCGATAGCAGACCCCTTATAGGGGGGAGGGGGCCTGGGCGGCAACTCGCCTGGGCCCAGCCTGTGCATAAACGCCTTCTCTATAGCGTCGATAAGACTCTCACGCGTATCGGGATAAAAGGTACCCGCATGAGCGGGTTGCCGCTTCAACTCTACCACCAATATAATGTACGGATAAGAGGAACTAAAATCCTTGGGAGAAAAGAGTTTATACTACTTCTCCAGTGGCAAGAACCTTTGCCTCAAACTCTGAGAGCGGGACAGACAGCTCCCCGTCGGGCGGCAACTCGCCCCGCGCCCTCAGAACCTCTCTAGCCAGTAGCCAGTAGACCAGGGCTAAGGCCTTCCTACCCCTGTTGTTCGTGGGAATTATAAGGTCTACGTAGGATATGGGCGAGTCCGTGTCGCAGAGCGCCACCACTGGTATACCCATTTTTCCCGCTTCATCTATAGCCTGTTCGTCAACCCTGGGGTCGGTCACTATCATTAGGTCGGCCTCAATGAAGTGTTTAAGCGCAGGATTCGTGAAGGTTCCCGGCAGAACCCTACCTGCAATCGCCTTGCACCCCACGACCCCGCAGAACTTCTTTACAGGCCTGTGGCCGTACTGCCTACCCGAAACCGCCACAACGCGTGGCGGGTCGTATCTAGCTATAAATTTCGCGGCTAGCCTTATACGCTCGTCGGTCTTCTTGACGTCTAGGAGGTATAAGCCGTCGGGCCTGACACTATAAATGAACGGCTCCATGAACTTGCTTTTCATCCTCGTACCTATCCTGACGCCGGCGGCTAGGTACATCTCTAGGGGTATTAGTAGTTCTCCTTCCTCGATGTGGAGATCTTCGCTGGACATAAGACTCCCACAACCTCAAAGCCTTCTCCAATATAAAGGCTACCGTCTGTTAAGGCGCGAACTCTTCCTCCTCAACCTCGCCTACTCTAGTGTACAGCAATATCTTGTCGATGATCTCCGTGTGCGATAGAAACATTCTACGGCAACAATACCTTTTTACACCAAGATCGTCTAAAACCTTACCCGGATCCTCCCCGTTACTCACCCTCCTAGCGTACTCATACCACTTATCCCCTATAAGGCTACCACAGGTGAAACATCTTACGGGTATAATCATCGCAGCATACACCCCCGGTTCCAAATATAAGGGTTCCGGGCCCGGCTACCTGTAGCTCTTCTGCCTCTTAGCTCTAGCGCTCCTCCCCCTAGGCTTTTTCGGCTCCGTCTGGCGTGGATCCTCAACCAAGAGGTGCCTGTCATACTCCTCATAGAGCGCCTTTAACTGCTCGTTTCCACTCCACTCCACGAGCCCCCTGGCTATCGCCGTCCTGATGGCGGAGGCCTGACCCATAATGCCGCCGCCATGGCTTTCAACTATTATGTCAACCTGCCTAGCCACATCGCCGGCCAGCATTATGGGCTCCTCTATTTTCATCCGGACAAGTTCCGGCTCCAATATCTCTAGCGGAACGCCGTTTATTAACACCCGTCCCCTACCGTCCTTTACAAGCGCCCTAGCCCTAGCGGTCTTCCTCCTAGCCGACGTGACCACTATCTTCAAGCCTTCACACCTCTATCTTTCTCTGAGCTATCTCCTCATAAATTTGGCCCAACGTCACGTAGGGGCAAAACTCGTTCTTGAACAAGGCTTCTTCTATTCTTATAGCCTCCCTGCCCCTATACTCTGGAGGCACCCCCACATACACCTTTAGCCTCTTTAAAGCGCTGCGTCCACGGGGCTTCTTGTGGGGAAGCATGCCCCTAACCATCCTCTTAAAGATCCTGTCGGGCGTCCTGGGATATTTGGGCCCCCTCTTCTCAGGGTTATAATACGTCCTCCACTCGGTTATCCTCTTTAGAAACTTCTCGAGAACCCTCTTCTTCTTCCCGGTTATAATTATGTCCTGCGCATTCACTACTACAACCTCGTCTCCCTCTAGAAGCCTCTTCGCAACAATGCTGGCCAACCTGCCTGCGACATGGCCGCTGCCGTCAATCACAACTAGTTCTCCCATGTCCCTCACCCTATGATTTTCACACCCTTACCTTCGGGGTTTCTCTCAAGTAGGTCTTCTATCGAAATAGCCTCGCCTATTTTTTTAATCTCCTTCACTGCCCGACGGCTAAAGCGCCAAGCAGCAACCGTGACTGAGTGGTCCAGAACACCGCTGCCCAGCACCTTCCCTGGCACCACGACTATATCGCCCTCCTCTGTGTAACGGTTTATAGTGCTAAGATTAACTTCTATCCTCTGTCTCCTAGGCTTCCAAAGCTTCTCGGCAACAGCCTTCCATATAGGCGCCTTATACTCACGACTATATTTACGGAGCTTGTGCACCAGTCGCCGCAGGTGTATGTTTGTGGGCCCAGTCCTCTTCATATATCACAACCCCACACATCCACTAGACACATCTAAATTTAGCTTTCGGGCTTCCCGCCGTCGCCTATAGCGGCCTCTACGGCTTTTAGGAACCCGGACGCCCTCTCCTCTAATATGTCCGCCGCCGTGAGCAGTATCTTCCAGGCGGGAAGCGGCCCTACGCTTTCGATAAAGAAAGTCGCACTGCTGTCATCCCATCCAACAGAGACTATGTCGGGATACTTGTCCTGGCACTCACGACACGTGTTGCATGCATCCAGGTTGTCTACGATGAGGCGGCCATCTACGACTTTAAACACCTTGCGTGGGCACAGAGAGGCGAGGGCCTCTGCCTCCTCTGTAGTGGGCTCTCTAAGAATGTTTATTCTCGCCTTAAACTTGTACGCCACCGCTGCTGTAGGCTGCCACTTCGCGTGATCCCTGCCTACCCCCATCCTGGCAATAGCTGTAAGCCGAAGCCTCTGCCCCCTAGCCAGCTTCACAAGAGGAATCTTCTTCGAGACTACCTCAACGTTTATTCTACGCGGAGCCTCTACGGCTCCCTCAAAGCCCTCAAACCGCAGATGGCCGCTATAAACCGTTTTTACCCTCTCCACGGCCTCCTCGTCTAATACAAAAACCGCGGCACAGTCCTCCCCACTCTTATAGCAGTCGAGTAAAACCTCGTAGTCGCTTGGATCAACCTTTAAGGGGACCAGTGCCAGCCTGTGGGCGAGTACTTCGTCCCACATCACGCTGTCATTCTCGTATATCACGACTTCATCGATTGCCAGTATGGGTACTTCTGAAATAGACGCCCTTCTCAGGCTATTCAGAAAAGCCGGCCTAGTGTTTTCAACCTCAATTACCAACTTGTCATACGTGTTTTCAACGACCTTAACCCGGAGAGACGAGGAGGGCTTCAAAGACGGTTCACCGGATAGGCTTCTGCTTCCTACCTCTAAGTATCTCCTTCAGGGACACGCCGTTTACCTTCACTACACGCCAGCGAACACCAGGCAGGTCTCCGTACGCCCTGCCCTCCGGGCCGCCTATGCCCTCTATTACAACTTCGTCGTGCTCGTTGACGAAAAGCAGCGCACCGTCTCCAGGAAGAAACGCCGTGACTATTTTCCCGTTCTTTATTAATTGTACACGCACGCACTTCCTCACCGCGCTATTCGGCTGCCTGCTCTCGATACCCACCTTCTCCAGCACTATACCTCTCGCCATGGGCGCGCCTTCCAGAGGGTCTACCTTCTTCTTAAGTTGTAGCATGCGCCTCTTGTAGTATATGTCGCTCCAGCGGAACTTCTTCCTCTTCTCGCGTAGCTTCCGCGCCGCGAACATCCCCATAGGGGACTTGCTGCCAGGCATAATAGGACCCGACTCCTCATCAATTAGCGGTTATAAAAAACTTGTGCGGCCTCTATGCAGGGATGAGCTTAACGTCGCTGACGCCAAAGTACCTGCGAGCCACCAGCTTTGCCCTTTTGATGTTTTTTCCTCCCCTCCCAATCGCCATGCCCATGTGGTTCTCTGGAACCCTTACGTAAACAGTCTTCCGGTCACCCTCTCCCTTAACCTTCACATCGACGACCTCGGCCGGGTAAAGGCTGTTCCTCATCGCCTCCTCTATACTCTTCCCGTACTCTATTATCTCAACGTCCTTTCTAAAAACCCTCTTGAGCAACTGTATCTTCGACCCGTTTTTTCCTACGGCAAAGGGGGCTAGCCCCTTCCCGACCACAAATATTATTCTGTCCGACTCGTCGTCGACTATACAGTCCTTCGCCGGCACCCTAGTCAGCTTCTCGAAAAGGGCCATAAGCTGTAGCTCGTAATCCGTGAGTTTTACTCCTTCGATTCCACTCATCCTTACCCCTTCTTTTTCGCAAGTTCTAATATCATGCTCTCTCCAGGATCTATTACAGCCATCGCCGAAACGAAGAAGGGCTTGTTACAGGTGGCGCCCAGATCCCTACTTGTACCATCAAACACGTATACAGGAACCCTGGCCAGCCTAGCGTAGTACTCGAGCTCCTCGCGGAGATCTGAGGGGGCGTTACGGGCTATTATTATCATCTTAGCCTTGCCATTTACTAGGACCCGACGAGTCCTGTTAAACCCGAGAACCACTTTTCCCGTCTTTAAAGCCGTCTGTATCTCACGAACCGGGTTCACGCTCATTCTTCTCCACCCTTATTGGCTACGGCTACTGGAAACTCGTACCGCATCTTAAGCTTTACCGCCCCCGTTCCAATAGGGACAGGCTTGTTTCCGACAATAATATTCTCTATCACACCCCTCAGCGGGTCCTCCTCGCCCCTCATAGCAGCCTCTACAAGATTCTTTACAGTGACCTCAAAACTGGCCCTGGCAAGGACGCTACTCTTCTCGCCGGCTACGCCGTGCCTGCCAACCTGCCTCACCTTACCCGTATAGGTCATGGTGTCCGCTACCATCATTATGTGCCTGTAATCCACGTCTAGCCCGTGCTCGTCCAGCACCTTCTTTATCTCCTCTATTATCGCGGCGCGCGCAGCCTCGATCCCTAAGACCTCATATACCTCTAGGATGTTGTTCGTAGTCGTCCTCTCGGGATCTATGCCCTCAAGGCTTAGCACCGCTTGCAGGTTAGACCCCTCGGTCATTATCATATACTCCACAATGTTACCTTCATCGTCCCTCACGGGCTTAACTATCGCGTGGCGTATACCCTTTATCCCCTTGATCCTGAGCTGCAGTATCCTATCGTGTAGCCTCCTTAGCTTCGGTATATCCTCTACGCCTAGGTATACGACCACAGTATTCTCCCCCTGAACCTCTACCCTACCACGCCTCCCCTTCACCCTGTTGAGCGCCTTCACAACGTCGTCGAGCGTAACCCCCCTATTCTCCATGACGTCCGGGTCGAGTTCCAGAACCACCGCGTATTCGTAGTAGTCGAGCATCACTGAGCGAGTCACGTTTTCCACGGTGGTCAGCTCTATTTCACTCGCTATCCTCAAGGCCGCCTTTTCATCCTTTGCGAGCTCGGGCTCAAGGTATATCTCCATTATAGGCGTGGAGGGCTCCCTTCTCACATCAACTATCTCTATCATCCTAGGCAGGCCCAGCGTCACGTTCAGCTCTCTGACGCCTGCGAAGTGGAAGGTTCTAAGGGTCATCTGTGTTGCGGGCTCGCCCAGGCTCTGTGCAGCCACCATGCCTACAGCCTCTCCCGGGGCCACGAGGCTGGCCTTATATCGCCTCACGGCTTCCTCTATAACCTCGACTGCTTCACTCTTTGTAAGGCCTGCCTCCAGTATCTTCTCGTATAGCTCTCTCCGCAGTCTTTCAGGCAGTACATCATAGTACTGCTCCACCAGGCTCCAAAGAACCTTTTCAGAGACCGGCCTGGCCATTACCTCTCACCCCTCAGCGCGAGCACTCTCTTTATAAGCTTGTCAACGTTGACTGCACGGCCATGGTCGCTCCTAGCGGGGTCAACGCCGTCCTCACCGTAACGTAGCTGTATCACGAACCCCTCGCTGGTGCGGACGCTGCCGTCGTAGGATACGTAGAAGTCCTGCATGGCGTTCTGGAGCCTCCTGTACATGTATCCGCTCTGCGCCGTCCTAACCGCGGTGTCCACGAGGCCCTCTCTACCGGAGATTGCGTGGAAGAAGAACTCGGTCGGCTTCAAACCCTTCCTGAAGCTACTATATACAAAGCCGCGGGCCTCCGGCATTAGATCGCCTACACTAAAGTGGGGTAGTGTTCTACCCGAATACCCCCTCTCAACACGCTTACCCCTAACCGACTGCTGCCCCACAACTGCCGCCATCTGTGTCAGGTTCAGCATGCTGCCTCTAGCGCCGGTCTTAGCCATTATCACTGCATGGTTCGTCATGCCGAGGTATTGGCTAGCTATCTCTCCGGCCCTGGTTCTAGCGTCCGCCAACACGTTCATTATAAGATCTTCCAGGGTTTCACGCCTCGTCTTACCCGGCGTAGCCTGGAGCCTCCCTTCCTCATAGTCCTTTATAAGCTCTTTTACCCTTTCTTCAGCCTCCCTGAGAACCTCCTCTATATCATGTATGGCCGCCTCTGGGATCTCAATGGTATCTATACCCATCGTCAACCCGTGCATGTCCAGGTAGGCAACAAACATCTTGAACATGGTATCCATGATCTCCCTGCCCATGTCGGAGCCATACTCCTTGACTATCTCGTGTAGAACCGTTTCAGGCTTCTCCGCGCCTATCGCCTGCTTGTCAAATACTCCTAGAAGCAGCCTCCCCCTCTTTATCAAAACGTAGCCGTCGTTGCCACACTCCTCCTCGTCGCAGCGGCCAACGGGCGGCGCCACGGCGGCGCGCCCAACGTAGTCGAGATCTTTCGGCAAGAAAACGCTCACTAGCTGTTTCCCGGTCCAATAGGGGCCCGGCTTTAGCACCGCAGGCTCTGGAAGCTCACCGTCATATTTAGCTTCGAATAGAAGCCTCATAGCCTGCCCCTTATCGAACACAGAGTCCTTTCTTGTAAGCAGATAAGCGCCGGTGATGTAGTCATGTATGCCTCCTATTATGGGGCCACCGTACCTCGGCGTCAGGATGTGCTCCTGGACGAGCATGAGCGTCCTGGCCTCAGCCCTGGCCTCCTCTCCCTGGGGCACGTGGAGGTTCATCTCGTCTCCGTCGAAGTCCGCGTTGTAGGGCACTGTCACGAGGAGATTTAGCCTAAAAGTCTTGTACGGCAGAACCTTCACTATATGCGCCATAATGGACATCCTGTGGAGAGAGGGCTGCCTGTTGAAGAGAACTATGTCTCCGTCTATCAGGTGGCGCTCGACTATGTATCCAGGCTTCAACGTCTCAACTATCTCCTCCCTGTTCTTCGCGAACCTAAGGTCTATTCTGCCGCCATCAGGCCTCACTATATAGTTTGCACCAGGCCACTTCTCCGGGCCATTTAGGACGAACTTCTTAAGCCTCTCGATGTTCCAATAAGTAACCTTCTCCGGCACGCTAAGTATCTTTGCGATCTCTATAGGCACGCCCACCTCGTTTATGCTGATATTGGGGTCGGGCGAGATGACGGTTCTCGCAGAAAAATCGACCCTCTTGCCGGCAAGGCTCCCCCTAAACCTGCCCTCCTTGCCCTTAAGCCTCTGAGCAAGCGTGCGCAGAGGCCTTCCTGAGCGATGCCTGGCAGGCGGTATACCGGGTAGTTCGTTGTCAAAATACGTTGCAACATGGTATTGTAGAAGGTTCCACAAGTCGTCTATTATCAGGTTCGGCGCCCCACTCTCCAAGTTTTCCCTCAGCCTCTGATTAACCCTAACAATATCCACTAGTTTGTGGGTAAGGTCGTCCTCGCTTCTGTCACCAGACTCGAGCGTTATACTAGGCCTCACCGACGGCGGCACCACTAAGAGTACGCGAAGAACCATCCACTCAGGTCTTGCCTCCTTGGGGTTTAACCCTAGAAGCTCTAAGTCTTCGTCGGGGATTCTCTCAAGCCTCTCCCTTATCTCTTCCGGCGTAAGCCGGTGGACGCCGTCATCCCTTTGCTCATAAAAAGTGTACGGCTTGTCAAACTTTATCTTGTACTGCTGGGCTCCACAATGGGGACAGGTGGTAACCTTGGAGGCCTCCTTTATGAGCGTTTGAGCGTACTTATACTTCAGCATAACCCAGTGTTTTCCTAGCTTGTACATCTTCTCCCTAGCGGACTTTATCTTCTCCTCAGGCAACTTAAGGCGGCCACAAGTGTTACAGGTGGCCTTCAGTATATTGGCGATATAAGGCGCAAACTCGGGGTGTATAACAGGCCTCGCTAATTCTATATGACCAAAGTGGCCTGGACAGTTAATAGATGTGTTGCCGCATGTCGCGCACCGGACGCCCGGCTCGACGCTGCCAAGCCTCCTATCCATAACGCCGCCAGGCACGGGGAACCCTTCTTCATCGTAAAGCTCCGAAGTGGTGACCTCCATGACGGAGAGCTTCCTCATCATATCGGGCGATAATACCCCGAACTTTATCCCGCCAATAACCTTCATCTCGGACGGCTCGCTTGCCGACACAGCCCCCTCACCCCTCACTCTCCTCCTGAGGAACCTTATCCTTCAATTCCAGCCTTACGGAGAGCCCGAGTCCCATAAGCTCCTGGAGCAGAAGCTTGAAGGCGTACGAAACCTCCACTGGGTGCAGCTTACCCTTCTCACCGCATATGGGGCACACCGGGATATTCTTGCGTGCATCAAACCATCCCATGAACCCGCATTTCTCGCAAACCCATATAGTAGTCTTATCGGAGCTCTCAACAAGCCTCTCCTTCAACAGTAGGGCGGCTCCATGCCCCACCAGGCAGTCCTTCTCCATTTCTCCGAACCTTAGCCCGCCTTCGCGCGCCCTGCCCTCGGTGGGCTGCCTCGTAAGTATCTGAACCCTGCCGCGGGCGCGCGCATGCATCTTGTCTGCAACTAGGTGGTGCAGCTTCTGGTAATAGACTATCCCGATGAATATTTCTGCCTCCATCCTCTCGCCAGTTATCCCATTGTAGAGAACTTCTTTGCCGTCGCTGCGGAAGCCGTAGCTCTTCAAGAGCTCCCTAATGTACTCCTCCGGCGTTCCCTCGAAAGCAGTAGCGTCTATCCTCTTACCCGAAAGGGCCGCAGCCTTGCCGGCTATAGACTCCAACAACTGGCCCACGGTCATCCTAGACGGGATAGCATGAGGATTGATTAGGAGGTCAGGCACTATCCCGTCCTCTGTGAACGGCATATCCTCCTGCGGCACCAGCATGCCAACTACTCCCTTCTGGCCGTGCCTCGAGGCAAACTTGTCTCCAAGCTCCGTAATCCGCTGATCCCTAACCCTAACCTTTACTAGTTTCACGCCGTCAGGGCTCTCCGTGAGAATAGCTCTGTCAACTATTCCCCTCTCCCCGTGGCGCAGCGTTATAGACGTGTCCTTGCGCTTAGTTATAAGCCGCTGCTCGTAGAAGGCCGAGTAAAACCTTGGTGGACTGGTGCGGCCAATAACCACCTGGCCTCCTTTGAGTTCGGATTCCAGCTGGGCTATTCCGTCCTCCTCGTCGAGGGCCTCATATGCTTCCTTAGACTTGGCGTCTAGGAGCTCCTCGCCTTCCACTAGCGGCTTCTCGAAACGATCCTCGAGGCCGCCGGAGTAGCGGCGCTCTTCTGCCTCATATGTTCTTAGGAAGGTCGACCTAGTCATGCCGCGCTCGACGGCCGCCTTATTGATAATCACCGCATCCTGAATATTGTATCCGCCGCCCGTCAATACGGCGACTACCATGTTCGTCCCAAACGGCATCTCGTCCAAGGGGAGAAAATCGAAGGCCTTCGTCTTCACAAGCGGCTTCTGGGGGTAGTGCAGTACATGCATCCTGGGATCCATGCGTAGCTTGTAATTGTGCGCCGGCACGCCCAGCGCCTGTTTAGCCATTGCGGCCTCGTAGGTGTTTCTAGGCGACTGGTTATACTCTATATATGGTATTATTAACGCGGAGATGCCAAGTATCGCAGCCGGGGTTATCTCGGCGTGAGTGTGTTCCGGCCCCACCTCCCACGGCGACGGCGCTATAAGCGCGTTTTCTTCCTCCTCAGCATCTAGGTACTCCACGATACCATACTCTATTAGGTCGCTCCACCTCCACTCACCCTTCTCCAACAGCTCTATGTGCTCGGGTTTAAGCTTCAAGGACCCGTTCTCAACAACTAGAAGAGGCCTCCGGAGCCTGCCCGCGTCACAGTTTACATAGACCTCGTCTATCTCGCCGAACTTATAGTGTGCAACGTTTATCTCGTGGCTTATCCTACTCTGCCGCCGAAGCCTCCGAATGGTCTGTGCCAGCTCCTCGCCGTCCTCCACGTATCCTATAAACCTTCCGTTGAGAAACACTTTAGACCCTGTAACCCCGCTCTCATGTGCTATCTCTATGGGTATTACACCGAGCCTGTTTATGAGGAGATCCTCTACCTCCTTCTCGGGTACACCGTTAGACAGGGTTGCCAGCAAGGCAAGATTCTTTACAAGGCCACAGTTCTGGCCCTCAGGTGACTCTACAGGGCATAGCCGGCCCCACTGAGTGGGGTGCAGCTCCCTAGCCTCAAAGTGGGGCTGTGTCCTCGAGAGGGGGGAAACAACTCTCCGGAGATGCGAGACGGTGGCCAGATAGTTCGTCCTATCCAGTATCTGGCTAACTCCCGTACGGCCGCCAACCCAGTTCCCAGTAGCCAAAGCGTGCCTAAGCCTGTCCGAAATTATGTCGGGCCTCACTATGGTAACCAGGTTTATGTCCCTTGTACGCCCCAGGTGCCGCTCTAGAGAATACGTCATCTCCCTGACAAGCTGTCTAAACGCCTGGCGGAACACCATCGCTATAAGCTCTCCCGCATGCCTCAGCCTCTTATTCGCGTAGTGATCCTTATCGTCGGGGCCTCGGAGCCCTAGTTTAAGTTCAAGCAGCCTCTCAATCATCTGGCCAACGAAGTATGCCTTAGCCCTCCTAGCCTCCGGCGTCCTCCCTATATGCGGGAGAAAGTTTTCGTCGAGAACCTGTTGAGCCCTAGCAATCCTCACCGCTCTTGGCTGCCCGGCCGAGACCCTGGAGCCTATATAGTCGAGCGCTTCTTCCGGTGTAGACGCTATCTTTGACTGCTCTATTAGGCTGGGCAAGAACTCGTACTGTATCCTCTCGTTATTACTCACAGCAAGCATGATTTCCCTGTCAGTCTTTAGGCCAAGTGCCCTCATCACGACGACAACCGGTATCTTTACCGGAACCGCCGGGAAGTTAATGTAGAAGAGGCCATCCTTAGTCCTCTCCACGGTGACGGGGATCCTATAGCCGCCAGCTGTCGAGAAGACCTTCGCGGTATGCGTCACCGCAGACCCTGAGCCGCCATAATCGACTAGAACCCTGTTCACAGATAGATCTTCCTGCATCACGATTACACGTTCAGAACCGTTTACGATGAAATAGCCTCCGGGGTCGTTGGGGTCTTCCCCCAGTTTTACAAGATCCTCGGGGCTCTTAGCCTGAGAGAGGATGCATCGTTCGCTCCTAACCATTATGGGTAGCATTCCTATGTAGACCCTGCTACTCCTCCTCTCCTCCCCCTCCACGTAAAGCGTCATGTTAAGGTAGATTGGCGCGGCATAGGTTATGTTACGGAGCCTAGCCATCATTGGTGTAATCTTCGTCTCAGAGCCGTCCGCCTCCTTGAAAACCGGTGTACCGACCTCTACCTTGCCGAAACGAACCTCGACGTCGGCGGCCTCTATCTTTACACTGCCGAACTCGTCGACTATTTCTTGCAGGCCCTTCTCCAAGAAGTTATTGAAGGAATCAAGGTGCTGCCTGACTATACCCAACTCGTCGACATAGGCTTTTACCAGCTTCCAGGAGAAATCCCTGGGTAGGGTGGAGGCCCCCACGCCTTTCACCCTGAAATCACGAGCCTATAGGAGACCGACCGGCCCGCAGTCGGGCTCTCCCTTATAATCATGACTACGTCTCCCGGCTGCGCGCCTAGGGCTTCCGCCACGGGGTCTGTCGAGAACATCCAGGGAAGCTCAGTCTTTTTCACACCCATCCTGGACAGAACGCGTTTAGCATCCTCCCTGGATAGAACCACATGGCGAGGCACTAACCTATGTTTCAAAACATTTATTTTCCGCGTCAACAAACCACCCTAACCAGTATAGCGGCTATGAACCACACAAACACCTGGATAAAAATCTTACCCAGCCTTAGACTCCCCCAGCTATCCCTCATACATGCGGATAAACGCTTCTACAGGCAGCCATATTCCCCGCTTTTCCTTCACTGATATAAAGAAGAGGTTCTCCCCCTCCACGTACTCCTCGTCCAGAAAGCGTGCCACCTTCTCAGCCAGGCGGCGGGCATCCCATTCATCAACTAAGTCCAGTTTATTGAATACGACTACTATTGGTTTCGTCTCGCCAAGTCCAGCAATGTTCTCCTTAGCCTCCCTGTAGAGAAAAATGCTTAGCTCAAGAGAATCCTCTCTAGACGGGTCAAAAAACAATATCACACCGTCTATCTTCGGATAAACTATTGCTTGACGGGCCGCGTAGAGGTGCCTCTGCCCGGCAGCGCCCCACAACTCAACCCTGTATACATGTGGATGACCCTCTTCGATCCTCCTCACAGCCTCTTCGTCACGCACTTTCAATATTCTACCCGTATCTCGTACAGCATATAGCACGCCGTAATCATAAGCCAGAGTGCTGTTATAGACGCCTATCCTATCTACATAGCGCTTAGTCGCTATCGTGTCGAAGACCTCGGATAGAGCCTTAATAAAACTAGTCTTCCCGGAGGCGTACGCACCAATAACCCCTATCCTAACCTTCTTTGTAAGCCAGGCTAATTTGTAACGTTTATCTCCGGCTATCATCTTCTTGCCTCCGCCTCTTTAAAGTCGATATATCCATCCTCGTACATCTCCATTAACACGTCCATAACGTCTTGGAGCTTGAAATCAGGATACAGGTCGCGGATCTTATCGTAGATCTCTCTCACCGTGTAAAGCCCGATGTAAGTTGCTATCAAGGCGCCGGCTTCACCCCACTTGGCGGAAATCACGTCTAGTTTCTCCTCCATAAACTCTCGAGCCTTTATCGGGCTAACCCATACAGGGACGTGCACATCGGGTATTATCACCTTAAGGCCCTTAGACATCTCTACTGCACCGGCTTCAACTTGAACTCACAGTAATCATCGCCCTTAGCTATACATTTTGTCTCCACGGCGGAATACGGCTTACCCAGCACGCGTGTAGCGCCACCCGCAAATATGCCCGCAAGCATATGGCATGCCGGCCTGCCTAGGCTTAACGTTTTGCCGTCGGGAAGTTTAGCGTAAGGACTGTTATATACCCTGACGGTATATTCCCCCTTCTCCCTATTTACTTCGACTATTCTTCCACTAGCTATACCTATGGTCAAATGCTTTATTATGAAAGGCGTCCATTCTACCAGTTCATCTAAGCTCATCCTCTCACGGCCCATAGCTTTGCCCGCCATACGGGCGACTTCAACGCCTACTTGGGTACCGTAAATGTAGAGCTGCTTGTCAAGACCCAGCTGCAGTAGATGAGCGTTGAGAAGCTGTATTTGGGGCATCAGGACCGGTATGAAAATGTTCTTAGACACATTGATCAACACGTCTGCTACTCTCTTTTTGATGGCGGACATGGTATCTCCTTTTTATATAGATAAAGATTATTCGAAAAAATGTTTCCCTTTACAAAAATTTTTATATTTAAATCAACTGCATTAGCCACATCACTAAGATAAACAATAGCGGGTAAAACACCTTCAGATCCATGAAGCTCTTCATCATCGTTATGCCGTCCTCTAACGCCCTTCTCCCCTCAAGTGTAAGCTTCGCCACACGCACCCAGCACACTGAAGACACAAGTGACGGTATTAAAGGAAAATATCCCAGAAATGCCAGGACAAGCTGCACCGCAAGCGCGAGCCAGGCAACGAAGAGGGAAATTACCATTGTACCCCACGGGTTCACACTAGCCGGCGTAATGTTTCCCGCTTTACGATCTCCCTCTATGTCTCTGAAATCCTTCACAGCCCCCATGTAGAGATAAGTGAGGAAGGTTATGACTACTATACCCCACCCTGTGATATCAATGTCCTTGAATATCTCATAGAGTGAATACGAAAGGGCTGCAAAGCCGACGCCAATAGCTCCCGGTCCAGCCCACCATCTAGCTTTTAACCTAACGTTGGTGTACCTTCTATCGCTATAAAGGAAGCTTAGTACCATGTATATAAGGTAGCCGATAAGCGCCCAAGGCCTATTTATGCGCAGAGTAAAGTACAATGCCAAGAGTAGGCCTAAGGTGTAGAAGGTAAAGCTTGCTTTGAGTGCTATGCTGGGTGGAAGCCTTCCCGCAACTTGAAGTGTCGTAGGCTTTGAAACCGCGTCCTCCTCTATATCGTTAAGGTTGTTCCATATGTTGCTCCCGGACTCCATTAACGCGTAGGAGAGGAAGCCAAGTGCTATGAACCAGGCCTGGAGTGAAACTATGTCGGGCACATAGCCTAATGCCAGGACAGCCGCGAGTATTGGATTAAGTATTGATAAAACGAAGAATGGTCGTGTTTCATAGAATATGCTTGAGAACAACATGTCGACGTCCGTGTATCCTTTACGCGTCGTCTTTATTTCCTTATTTGATATAGCCATATCGATAAAATTTTTCAAAATAATCACATTTATATTTTACTAACTATCTTAAAAAATACATTTATTTAATTTATCTGATAATTTTGAAAATGATTCTAACACTATTTAAAAAAAGAGGCTGGTTTTATATAATATTCTATATAACTATCCAAGTATATTCATCACTTTACACAAGAAGTTGAGCCAAGAAAACACGTGGCGGGCCGGCCGGGATTCGAACCCGGGACCTATGGGTTAAAAGCCTCGACCACCCAGCCAGAGCTAGTATGGCCATCGCTCTATCCAGGCTGAGCTACCGGCCCGTCACACCTATAACCTCCAACACTAAAATGAAATACTTTTCGAGCCCAGCCCGGGAGAAGCTTTAATATCCGCGCCTCCACGGCCACGAGGAAAGCAGCTCTTCTATGCGCCTCTCAGCCTCATCTACACCCACCCTGACCTGCTCCCTTGTGTCGCGCAGTCTAAGTGTAACAGTACCGTCCTGGAGGGTTTGGCCGTCAACGGTGAGGCATATCGGAACCCCTATTTCATCCGCTTTCGCATATCTTTTACCTATGCTTCCCCGGTCGTCATAATATGCCCTGTACCTGTTCTTTAAGGCATGGTATATTTCACGGGCCTTAACGTCTATTCCCTCCTTATTCACTAGTGGAAAAACGGCTAGCTTGTAGGGAGCCACTCTTGGACTAATCTTGAGCGTAATCCTCTTCTTATGTTTAGTATAGCCCTCAGTAAGCAGCGCCATCAATATACGCTCAACGCCAAAAGAGGGCTCGATGACGTAGGGTACTACTTTCTCGCCGTCATCGACTATGTGCAGCTCTTCCCCACTATACTCCATGTGCCTACGAAGATCATAATCTGTCCTATTCGATATACCCTCTATCTCCTTCCAGCCCATGAAGGGAAAGAGGTATTCGACGTCAAACGTCTGAGCCGCATAGTGGGCGAGCTCAGTTTTCACGTGCTCCCTTACACGAAGATGCTCCTTCCTTAGCCCTAGCCGCTCAAGCCACTTAAGGGATTCGGCTATCCAATAAGCGTGCCATTTATTGCCTATGACGCCCGTCTCTACAAGCTCTCCCACTCGAGCGGGCCTTGCCTCATCTACGCCTTCTTCCTGCTCCTCGGCTGTCAGTATATATAGCTCAAAGTCCTCTATGGAGGAAAAGTATGGGCATTCATCCATCTTTTTAGGATTCACAAAGTACTCTATCTCCATTTGCTCGAATTCCCTAAGCCGGAAGAGAAAGTTTCTGGGAGAAATCTCGTTTCGGAAGGCTTTGCCGTACTGTGCTATGCCGAAGGGGAGTGTGGCCCCCATGGTGAATACGACGTTTTTGAAGTTTGTGAAGATGAGCTGCGCCGTTTCAGGCCTCAGGTACGCTATGCTGGATTTCGTGTGTTTAGGGCCGACGTGCGTTGAGAACATGAGGTTGAAGGGCTGGGGGTCGCCGAGCTCGCCGCCGCACTTGGGGCACCTGATGTTGTTTTCCCTTATCAGCCGGGAGAGCTCTTCTGGGGTCAGGTCGACGACTTTTATCCCGGCGTCCTCGAGTAGGTGGTCTGCCCTGTACTCTTCACCGCACCTAGTGCACCTGACGATGTAGTCTATGAAGGACTCGACGTGCCCGCTGGCCTCCCAGGTCTTAGGATGCGTTATGACCGCACCGTAGATCCCGTATATGTCGCCTCTGGTCTCTACGAAGTAGTTCCACCAGTCGTTTATAAGATCCCGTCTCATCTCAGCGCCGAGCGGTCCATAGTCGTAGAACCCTCTGAACCCGCCGTAGATCTTCCCTGACGGGTAGAAGAAGCCCCGCCTTAAGCAGAGATTAACAATGTCGTCCAGTGTGACAGTTTTCTCCATCTATACGCACCCATGGTAGAGGAGGGGAAACCTTTATTGGTGTTATGGCTCTGCAACGTAATTTTCTATACGTAATGCAATTATTCAGCCGGAAAAATACCGTGAAAATAAAAATGGCGCCCCGGCCGGGATTTGAACCCGGGATCTGCGGCTCGACAGGCCGCCTTCAGGGCTACCAGCTATCCTGGGCCGGACTAGACGACCGGGGCTCGGTATTTTTTCTATATCCCTAGCTTTTATACCTTATCCCATTACAGTTAGAGCTGCGCCGCCAGTGCTATTAGCGCCTCCCTCCTGTTAGGCGCGGTGACGAAGACAATCTTCATCTCAGTCTCGGGTTTTTTCAACAGGTTTACTATTTGCCTGTCAAGGCCTCTTGCGGACTTGGTGGCTCTGATCCCCAGCGTGCGTTCATCGAGGTAGCTGCTTCTCCTAATCACGATTGAGGTAGAGCTTGTCGGTATGTGGCCCGGTGAACCTTCCGCGAAGAAGACGTCTATAAGCCCCCCTACAAGTATCGCTGCTGCTAAGCTGTAGCCTTTGGCTAGTTCGCTTAAGAGCTCCGGCGAGAGATCGGCTGCAGCCTTGTCTGCAGCGACGCCTATGACGCAATCCCCTCTCGGCGTTAACGTGTCCTCCTTAGTTATCTCCATTGTAGTGGGGTGGCGTGCACGAACATTGGGATGCCCCCGCGCATTAACTATATCTGCCGCCAACTCCTGCACCCCTAAGTGGGACAAATATCACAGGGCCCCTTCTCTCGCCGATGATAATACCTTTATTTAGACGGTATACGACGAGTTCCTGCACATAGCCAGTGCCTACAGGAGCTACCACTACACCCCCATCCTCGACGACTTCTAGAACGTTATGCGGCTCGCTGGGGCACGCGGCTGTGATAAAAGCCTTGTCGAACCCTCTCCTTAGGGGGAGGGTTACACTGCCGTCAGCTACTATAGGGTTCACCTTGCCATAGTAGCCGCTGCGTCTAAGATTTTCTACCGCAAACCTAGCAAGGCTTTCCTCTATCTCCACCGTTACAACCGTCCCATCACCCAGATCGCCGGGAGCAACAACCTCGGCACAGAGCGCTGCGTGGTACCCGCTCCCAGTACCGATCTCGAGTATTTTTTCGCCCTCAAGCGGAGATAGCAGTTCACACATGAGTGCGCACATGTGGGGTGCCGAGATGGTCTGCCCCTTAAGCGTTGGTAGAGGCGTGTCAACATAGGCTAGGTGCCTTAGCCTAGCTGGGACGAACTCTTCGCGGGGCACTCTCATGAAAGCTCTGCGAACCGCGGGTGACCGTATATAGCCCTCGGCGGCCAGCTTCTCCACTAGTTTACGACGTAGTTCGCTGTACATTGTGGAGTTAGAACCCGAACCAGCTTTCAAGAGAGGTCTGTTTAAAGTAGGTATTGTAAGCCTTTTCGAGCCTCTCTAACGCGTTGTTCACCCTCTCGGGGGAGAAGTTGTGCTCATCTACGAGCAGTTTGAACACCTTCTCCCGGTCGGGCGGCCTCCACTCCAACTTGTAGTTATCCGTGACCTGGGGATGCATGAATATCTCAAATATTTTATCCGGTGGAACGTCGTTCTCCCATTTTACAAGTTCGAAAACCCTTAACGGTTCATCAACCTCCTTTACTAGACGGAGAGCCCTCTTAATGCCCACTCCATGCACTCCTTCCGGCGCATAATCCGTGCCAAGGAGTATGCCTATTACAACTAGCTGTTCCCGCGTCAGCCCATAATGTTTTAAGAGCCTGTTGAGCTCTATGAGCTCCGGCTTCACCTCGATGTACACGTTCTTCCTAGGGAGTTTTCTTCTGCCGGTGATGGCCAAGTTGCGTACGAGGCGGGGTGCGCCGAAGAGAAGAGAATCATAGTCCTGGCTACCGGAAGCCCATACACTTCCCCTACTTGCCATGTATGCTGCTTGCGCCTCGCCTTCTGAAGGTGCCTGAACCCACGGTACCCCCATGTATTCTAGTAGTTTTTTAGAGTCCTCAACCATATCGCTCGTTAATCTCCCGGTTTGTTGAGCATACACCCTCGCCTCCTCTAAGTCTCCACGCTCCAAAGCCGCCCTATACTTCTTCTCTGCCTCGGCTCTTACACGCATCCTCTTCGCCACTTCGCGCGCCTTGAGCTCCGGCGGCTTACCGTCGAACACGTATGCGGGCTTAATCCCGTGCTCGAGAAAGTTTATTGTCCTGTAGAAAAGCCCGTTAAGGTGGCTAGTAACCCTCCCATATGCGTCCATTAGAGGCGTGCCGTCGCGCTGACGTATCGTCGCTAAGAATTGGTACAGCATGTTGTAGGCGTCGAGGGCTAACGCCTTGCGTGACAGGTCTGAAAGCTCCAACTCTACCTTTACTGGGGCGACAAGCTCCCTAAGGTCTACGCCCAAGGTTCACCCCTCTATTAGAATTACTGGCACGAGGGATGAAAAAAGCTAGCCCCGTCCACGCTAATAGTCGTCCTTTACAAGGTAAACCATCCAGGTATTCTTCTTTATGTGCTCGACGCGTATGAAGCCTCTAACCTCCAGTGTCATAAGAGCCTTGACGAACTCTGTCTTCGAAATGTCCTTGCCCATATATTCTAGGTGCTTCTTCACGTACTCGAAAAGTTCCTTATCCCGCGCCGACCCGCCACGCCTCTTAAGCTCCGTTAAGAGATATAAAAGAGCGGTATTCATCGCCTCTCACACATAGAAGCCCGTGGTGGTAACGTGGTGCTTTACAAGCTTCTTGGACTTCTCATTCCACGCCTCGTAGAACCTCACCATTTCCGGTGTAAGACTCGGCCTCACCCTCTTTAAAGCCTCCTCAAAGTGCCTTGCATATACCTTGTCGATGTTTATGTCCTCTCTTATGGCCGCGAGGCCCGCCTCTCTGCAGAGAACCTCTATGTCTGCTCCTGTGTATCCTTCTGTTTTCTTCGCTATTTCCTTGAGGTCTACGTCCTCGGCTAGAGGCATGCGCCTCGTGTGCACCTTAAGTATCTCCAGCCTGGCCTCCTCGTCCGGCGGGGGAACATAGATCACACGGTCAAAACGCCCAGGCCTAAGAAGAGCAGGATCAATAATATCAGGCCTATTAGTAGCAGCAATAACAACAACACCCTCAAGCCGCTCAAGACCATCCATCTCGGTGAGCAGCTGGCTCACCACACGCTCGGTGACGCCTGAGTCGGTGGTGACAAGGCCTCTCATCGGCGCTATGCTGTCTATTTCATCTATGAACACAACGCTGGGAGCCACTTGTCTCGCTTTACGGAAAAGCTCCCTTATCGCGCGCTCGCTCTCACCGACCCATTTACTAAACACCTCCGGGCCCTTTATGCTTACGAAGTTGGCCTCGCTCTCAGTGGCTACGGCCTTGGCGAGGAGAGTCTTACCAGTACCAGGAGGACCATAGAGGAGAATACCCTTAGGCGGATCCACTCCTATCCTCTGGTAAGCCTCAGGGTACTTTAGTGGCCATTCGACCGCCTCGCGGAGCTGCTGCTTAACATCGTGCAGCCCGCCTATATCGTCCCAGCGAACAGCTGGAACCTCGACCTCGATCTCCCTCAACGCGCTAGGAGTTATCTCGCGGTAGGCGTTCATGAAGTCGTCCATAGTAACCTTCAGGTTTTCCAGAACCTCGACAGGTATCTCATCACGCTCCAAGTCTATCTGAGGCAAGATGCGGCGCAGCGCCTTCATTGCTGCCTCTCTGCAGAGCGCGGCGAGGTCGGCGCCCACGTATCCATGGGTAATTTCGGCCAGTTTTTCGAGGTCTACGTCCTCGGCTAGGGGCATGTTCCTTGTGTGCACCTTTAGTATTTCTAGCCTCCCCCGCTTGTCCGGCACACCTATCTCTATCTCCCTGTCGAAGCGTCCCGGGCGGCGCAGAGCCGGGTCAATAGCGTTAGGCCTATTAGTTGCACCGATAACTATCACGTCGCCTCTAGTCTCCAGGCCGTCCATTAGTGCTAGTAGCTGTGCGACCACGCGCTTCTCAACCTCTCCGGTAACTTCCTCGCGGCGGGGCGCTATGGCGTCGATCTCGTCTATGAAGATTATAGCAGGAGCATGCTCCTTTGCCTCCTGGAAGATGTCTCTTAGCTTCTGCTCGCTCTCACCGTAGAACTTGCTCATAATCTCCGGGCCGTTTATCGGCAGGAAGTACGCGTCGGTCTCGTTGGCTACGGCCTTGGCGAGGAGAGTCTTACCAGTACCAGGAGGACCATAGAGGAGAATACCCTTAGGCGGATCTATGCCGAGCCTCTTGAAAAGCTCAGGGTGCTTAAGCGGGAGCTCGACTAGTTCCCTTATCTTCTGTTTAGCCTCCTCGAGATCACCCACATCGTCGTAAGTTATCCTCGGTATACGGCCCAGATCCAACGGGTGGTCGATTATCTTAACATGCGTCTTTTCGGTAATCAGGACGGGGCCTCTGGGCTTCGCGTTCACCACGGTAAAGTGAATCATCTGGCCTAGTACAGGCACCTGTATCACGTCTCCCTCCACTACAGGCCTGTCTAGGAGTCTTTTCTTAACATAAGCAACGAAGTTCTCATCGATGGATAACTGCATGTTCACAGGCGCAAGCCTAATAAGTGATGCGGGCTTCACCTCCGCCTTTCTAACCTTAACCTTCTCCCCTATGCTCACACCAGCGTTCTTCCTCGTCCACCCATCCATCCTTATAATACGTCTACCCCTATCCTCGGCATACCCCGGCCACGCTATGGCGACTGTTTTACGCTTACCCTCTATCTCCACGACGTCGCCGGCGCTTAGGCCGAGCTCCTCCATAACGTCCTCGTCTATCCTCACACGCCCCCTACCAACCTCATGCTGCCTAACCTCGTAGACCTTAAGCTCAACCTCTTCAACACCTTTATTCGTCACCACAACCTATCCCCTTAGAAGATGGCTGATACACATCACCACTCAAGGGGTTTAAAACTTAACGGGCACCGGGCCCTCCGTCGCTCAACGAAAGATTTAACCGACCTTCCCGTGTAGATAGACGGCGATCCACTTGAAGGTAGAGGAGAAAAACTTTGTACTTGTATCATACACCGCCTGGCTATTAAATGGTGAGGAAAAAGTCATCGATACGACCTCCGAGGAGACGGCTAGAGAAGCAGGCATCTATAGGGAAGGTAGCGTCTATGAGCCCGAGCTAGTAATAGTCGGTGAAAAGTTTCTCCTAGAACCGGTAGAGAAGTCCCTTATAGGCATGGAAGAGGGGGAGGAGAAAGAGATAGTACTGGAACCTAAGGATGCATTCGGTGAAAGGGACCCTAAAAAGATCAGGATACTCTCCGCAAGGGAGTTGACGCGGCGCAACATCATACCGCGTGTCGGCGAAGAGGTGGAAATAAATGGTCAGAGAGGCCGGGTGATACGCGTAGGCGCTGGACGTGTAGTGATCGACTTTAACCACCCCTACGCAGGGCGTAAGGTAAAGTTCAAGGTAAAAGTTGAAAAAATACTTCAAAATCCCGATGAAAAGGTGAAGGAACTCTTCCACCGCTGGTTCCGCGGCATCTCACGTGACGAAATAAAAGTTGAGGTAAAAGACGGCGAAGCCATACTCGAAGTACCGGCAAAAATACTCGGCTACGAAGGCGCCCATGTATTAATCCAGGGCTTTAAGAGAGACGTTGAAAAACACGTAGGAGACATTGACACGGTGAAAATCCTTATCAGCCTGAAGATCGAGAAGCCCCAGGAAACCGGGGAGAGCGCTTCCGAGAAGACTTCCGAGGAGGCCGTGAAGAGCGAGAAGACCGAGAGCGAGGCTCCTGGCGGCGAGGAGACCTCCTCGTCCGAGCAGCAGTAGTTACCGGGAACACCTTTATCCAAAGCTCCCTTTTTGGGGGATCCAATAATTCCGCCTCAACGACCGTTAACCCGCCCCTAAGCCTGCCTACGATCTTTTTCACGGTAGCCTTCTCTCCCTCCAGAATGTAGGGAGGATTACAGTCTACGCCGAACCTTTTAACCTCATCTGGGCAGCGAGGGGGTTTCCTGTAGGTGATCGTCATTCCTTCAATAGCCATATTGGACGGCACCACCAATCTTACGGGCAGCTCCTCGACCTCAACAACGTACATTTCTTCGCTAAGCAGGGGACACTTGTTGCGGTGGCTCCTAACCTTGACGACTCTGTAGCGGGCTCCAGGCCTGAGATTACCTATACATACGTTAAAAAATCTGCATCCAATACACTTCTCGGAGGCGTAAGGGGAGAATTCTACGCCCTCCTTGGCCATAGTCTCGGTCAGCATCGACACGGTCTTTCTACCCATATGGTGACCACCCATCCGGTTAATGTAAATGAAAGATATCTTTGACCCATAATTATATTATTTCTCGACACCCGTCATCTGTACATAGGCCACGCGGTATCCTAGGGAGACCGGTAGAAGCTCCAAAACCTTAAATTTGGAGAAATGCCTTTGCGAAAAGTGAAGCTTATGGTGGCAGAAGCCTTCTCCCAGGACGTACTAAAGAAGGCCTTCAAGGGTACAACTACCGTGGGAATGATAGGCAGAGACTTCGTAGTCCTTGCCACTGATCGGCGCGCGACGAGCGGATACTTCATCGCCAGCAAACGGGCGCGAAAAATAGCTGAAATAGACAGGCACGTCGCAGTAACTATTGCTGGAACCGTGGGCGACGCCCAGCAGCTCATTGATAGGCTACGCGCCGAGGCTGGTCTTTACCGGGCCGAGATGGATGCTCCTATACCTGTCAGAAGCCTCGCGACACTAGCCTCGCTTATACTATTCCAGAACAGGCCGATACTCGTAGTACAGATGCTAATAGGCGGCGTCGATCAAGAAGAAGGGGCCACGCTCTATAGTGTGGACTGGCTGGGCACGGTGACGAAGGAGAAATACGTTGCAACTGGTTCGGGCACCCCGTTTGCGATAGCGATAATAGAGGAGGAGTATAGGGAAGACCTCGAGGAGGATGATGCTATAAAGCTCGCCGTCCGCGCGGTAAGGGCTGCTATCCAGAGAGACCCGGGGAGCGGCGAGGGCGTAGACGTCGCAGTTGTGAGAAAAGACGGCATAAGGCTTATTAAAGGAGAAGAGGTCTCGGTTTAACAGAAGCCCTGAGTTTTTCCCAGGACTCCAGGTGATTTGGCTAATTAGTTCACATGTGGTGAGGATAGTTTGGAGACTCTAGCTAGAGCGGCGAAGGAGATTAGAGATGTGATATTCCAGCTAATACCCCCGCAGGCCGAGGTGACAAAGGTAGACTTTGAAGGGCCAAAAGTGGCCATCTATAGTAGAAAGCCCCATCTCTTTTTCGAAAACGACGGAGAACTCGTGAGAAAAGTCGCTAAAGCCATAAAAAAGCGTGTGATCGTCAGGGGGGATCCGGATGGCAGGATGAGCGAACAAGAGGCAAAGGCCTTCATCCAATCACTTATTCCTCCAGAGGCCGGGCTCAGCGATATATACTTCAACATTATAACGGGCGAAGTAGAGATAGAGGCGGAAGCCCCCGAAAAGATCCCCGACGTTATACTATACGAAATATTGGCTAAAACCCTGTGGCAGCCGAAACTTATACGGAAACCCCCGCTAAGCAGCCGCACGGTAAGTGAAATACGGGCGCTTTACCGTTCTCACGCGGAGGAGAGGCTGAAGTTTCTAAGAGAACTAGGGTACTGGATCTACAGGAAACCTCTTTTTCAGAACAAGTTCGTACGCATAGTCGCCCTGGGAAGTTTCCAGGAAGTAGGGCGTAGCGCGATACTCGTACAGACCCCAGACTCGAACATCCTCCTAGACGCTGGGATAAAGCCCTCGTCTAACGGGGACGAACTCCCCTACTTCGATCTACCAGAATTCGATATAAGTGATCTAGACGCGGTAGTGATAACCCATGCACACCTAGATCACTGTGGAATACTCCCATTTCTCTATAAATACGGTTATAAGGGCCCCGTGTTCATGACGGAGCCAACCCTTCATCTAGCCAAACTCCTCTACGAAGACTACCTTAAAATCGCCGAGCGTGAGGGTAAACAAGCCCCCTACAGTACACGCGACGTCGCTTCTACACTATTACACGCCTACACGCTGACTTACGGCGAAGTTACGGACATTTCGCCCGACACGAAACTCACCCTTTACCGCTCAGGCCACATAATAGGCTCCGCGCTTGTCCACCTACACATAGGGGAGGGTCTCCTGAACATTGTTTACACGGGCGACCTAAAATATGCAAACACAATGCTTCTAGAAAAAGCGCACACAAAGTTTCCTAGGGTCGAGGTTCTAATAATGGAGAGCACCTATGGCGGCAGGGGCGACAGGCTGCCTGATGAAAAGGAGGCACAGCTGGAGCTGGCGACGATAGTGAAGGAGACTATTGATAAGGAGGGGATAGTACTTATACCGGTACTCGCTATAGGGAGAGCGCAGGAGATCCTGCTTACCCTGACCAACTCTATTAGGAGGGGCCTGCTACCAGAGGTTCCCATATTCATTGAGGGGATGATAAACGAGGTCTCCGCAGTGCACACCGCGTTCCCGGAATATCTTTCATCAAATATTAGAAGCATGATATATGAAGGCCGTAACCCCTTCACAGCCGAAAATATCCATATAGTGCGCCGTGAGAACCGTGAAGACATCGTCAGTAATAGGCCGTCGATCATACTGGCTACCTCGGGCATGCTGACTGGTGGCCCCGTACTCGATTACTTGAGGCTTCTTGCAAGTGATAGTAGGAGTAGTTTGGTGTTCGTCAGCTACCAGGTGGAGGGCACATTGGGTAGGCGTATACTACAAGGCCTTAATCAATTAACATTTACGGATGAAAAGGGGAGAAAGATAATAAAAGAACTAAAAATGAAGGTCTACAGGGTTGAGGGATTCTCAGGGCACAGCGATAGGAAACAGCTTGAAAGATACCTCAGACACATATCCCCCACTCCGAGACAAGTCATACTAAACCACGGCGAGAGAAACAAGATTAGAGAATTCAGAGCGGACATTTACAAATATCTTAAACCGAGGTTTAACCTGGGCTTTGAAGTACTGACGCCGAACAACATGGACTCGTTAAGGCTACGGTAAATCTAGAACATCTTTGTGATTATCTCCCACAAATCGTCGCCAGCGTAATGGACGTTTTTCACAGCCTTACCTTTACCCGCCTCCTTGATTTCCTCCCCCGTCATTAGAGCCTCGCCGACAGCAAAGACCCTTCCTCTAGGATCCACAACGAGTACCTCCTTTCCCCTCTCCACTTCACCCTCAACCCTCGTTATCCCAGGCACCATTACATCAGCCCCATTTAGTACATGCGGCACCGCGCCTTCATCCACATGCACCTTCGGCAACCCCGGGTCAACGCCGAGCCTGTAGATGAGCAGTAGCGTAGGGTAGATCCTCTCCCCGTAGAAAAAGAACGCCGGCACACCTTTGAGGATTATAAGTCCGCCAAACTTTTGATGCCTAAGCCTGGCAACCTCGACGTCTCCTTCAAGTAGTCTCGCCGCGGCCTCGCTGACCTGCAAGGCTATGCGCGACGCAAGCTCCCGTCTCTCCTTTTTACTCACCTTATATCGGGACACCAGTAAGGACTTCCGGCCCTTCACGGCTCACACCTTCAACTATGTAATAGGAGATTACACCCTCCTTATCCACCACCGCCATCACGAGTTCCCTGCCGCTCTCAAGCGCCCTCCTAAAGAGATCCTCAAAGAGCGGAAAGCCCACACGTATTCCTTCACGGATAACTCTAACGAGGAATCTTTTTACTCCGCCGCGCTTCTTCCAGTCTAGCAATATCTCCTCGTCAGTAACCCCCGGCTTGGCTATTAGCGCGCGGTTCCTAAGGTCGGAGTACACGTTGAGTATGGTCCAGAACTCCGCGTTCTTCTTGGAGCCTATCTTCACTATGTCCCAGAACCCCACCTTATTTCCATTATCATCCTCTACTTCCAGAAAACCCCTATACAACAGGTACGCCGCCTCTACAAGTTCCAGCCGAAGCTTTTCACCGACCTTTACACCATAGCCCTTCTCGTAGAGAAACTCTATCTCCTCTGAATCCTCGACCACCACATGGTCTCCCGAAAGCCTGCCGTGGCTTAGAGGCACGTTTTTTCCCGTATTCTCGGCGGGTTCATTCTCCATATGAGACACGTGGAGAAAAAACGTTTCACGGTTAAAAGGGTGATGTATTAGAGGACGAGGTCGGTAAGGTATAACGCCGCCGGTATAGCAAGGTTATCCACGTCGGCTGGGCTAACCGCCTCCACCAATACGGCTACTATGCCTAGAATGACGAGCCGTATGATCTCGGCCATGGTGGGCAGTGATAGGAATACGAGGATATATAATAGCAGTGATCCTAGAAAACCGGCTACGAAGACAGATATTGACCCTTCAATGCTCTTCTCGCGGCCCAGGAGCCTATACTTGTGTTTACCCCACCTCTTACCTACATACGGCGCTATTCCGTCGCCCCAGCCCAGATATCCCATTATAGCTACCCCGATGAACTTCATGAACAGGAACACTCCGACAAACATCATCGATACGGTGAAGAAGAGGGGACCTCTTAGAAGCTCGTGGGGGTCTCCGGTTCTAGTCATAGTCTTTACAGCGGGGTCGTCCGGGCTGCCTTTAAGCCCCTTTAAAAGGAACATGAGGAACCACAGGAAGGCGACGGCTATGTTGAAAACGTAGCTCCACCCGTCGCTGGGATCCATGAGCGGCCATACCCAAATCCAGCTTCCAGCCGCTATGTGTATAATTTTCCTGGAGAGATCTGGTGGAAAGCCTTTTTCGACAAACTTGTTCATCAACGCGATTATCGTGTTTATGTAGATTAGTGGCAGCACTATGCCTATTGCCGCATTCCATAGCCATACTGGCTGAAAGAGAGCTCTCATACAGTTATACTCTGTCCCGATAAGAGGAAATAAGAATTACCTATTCTAGGCTGTTATCCTGGTAAAACGCTCCAACTCGCCCTCCAACGCTCTGAGGAGACTGTGCGGCCTGAGCCCATTTATTATCCACACCTCGCCTCCCCTACGCAGGAAGTCGCCGTGCAAAAGTATCTCCCAAAGCTTTCCCTTCATACTTCCACTTACATCAATGGCTGCTCCCCCTCCCACTTTCTCAAGTACCTTCCTCAGCTCGCTTATAGTCAAGTGTGGAATAGTCTTTTCGGGGTTTCCCCCTTCGTACACGCCGTCGCCGTCGACCAAGAAGATCGCCTTTGAAGCCCCTAGTCTCTCGGCAAGAATTAGCGTCAATTGGTCTGCTGAACATACACTCATGTATAGCTTATCGTCGACGTCCGCGGCCATATCACCTGACATCACGGGGACAAAGCCCCGCTCGTAGAAGCGCCTAAGTGGGGCGTCGTAGAACTCTTTCACTCTACCTCTTTCCTGCACAATACAGCTACTGGGGTAAAACATCACCACAGGTACTCCAGTTTCCTCAAAAACCCTTAACAGAGGCGCACGCACCAACTCGTTTACACGGTTCTGCGCTTCCGTTAGCCCCAGAAGTTTTTCGTCGCTGTCGATGCCTTTGTGTAAGCCGTACTTTCCAACAATCATGTGGCCCACAGTACCTACGCCATGGGTCAACACTACTCTATACCCCCTCTCCAGTAGCTCCTTGACGTCGCCGGCGATGTTCCTTAAAACCTCCTCTCTGAGACGGGTGCTCGCCGCCTTCTTATCCATAAGGACAGATCCGCCTATCTTGACAGCTATCGTCTCCTTCACAGAAGATAAGATTAGCAAGAATACTGATAATCTTTATTTGTCCTCTTTAACCGTTCTGCGCTTCCACGTCGACCCCCCGCAATAACAATCTTCTCCCCGGCTCTATACCGGCATACGCTACATCAGGCTCTCTGAGCAGTAGGTATGAAAGCCTGCACAAAGTAGGAGTACGCTAAGGGAGCCCCGACAACCCACAATGCCCATAGACATCTAATGGTGCATGGGGCAAAGGTTATCCCCCTCTACGCGTGAAACAACCTATGAAGGAACACCCGCATGAGGAACACAGGAAAAGGGGGCCTCGCCATATAGGTTTCGCGTTCATCACGATCAGCACCTCTAGAGCGCTGGCAGTAAAGAGGGGGGAGACACCTTTACCCGACGAGTCGTATAGAATAGCCAGGGAACTCGTTGAGAAAAACGGCCACAGGGCGTCCGCATACAGGCTCGTGGCGGACGATCCGCTGGAAATTGTAAACGCCCTCGCGGATCTACTTAGAAGAGAAGACGTAGACATCGTGGTTACAATGGGCGGTACAGGGCCAGCCCCCAGCGACGTCACCGTGGCCACGCTGAGGCCACTTTTCGAAAAAGAGCTGGAGGGGTTCGGCTGCATATTTAGGATGCTGAGTTACGGCGAAATAGGCAGTGCAGCGTTCCTTTCGAATGCTACTGCCGGCATAGTAGGGGGTAAAGTTGTATTCGTACTTCCAGGGAGCCCGGGCGCGGCGAGGCTAGCTCTCGAGAAGATTATTCTACCCGAGGCAGGCCACATACTTGGGCTAATAAGGTGAATTGCATGGGTAACGTCAGGATGGTGGATATAAGCCCTAAAAGAGATGTTGTGAGGATTGCCAAGGCTAGAGGTGTAATAAGGCTCCGTGAAAGCACTGTAAAAGCGATAGTGGAGGGCCGTGTGCCAAAGGGTGATGTATTCTCGGTGGCTAGAGTAGCAGCTATACTGGCCGTAAAGAGAACCTGGGAAATAGTCCCCCTGTGCCACCCCATACCTATAACCTCAGTGGACGTGGACCTCCACGCGGAAGGCAACAGGGTAGAGGCGGTAGTAACGGTAAAGACTATCGCCAAGACCGGCGTGGAGATGGAAGCCCTCACCGGGGTCTCAGCCGCGCTTCTGGCAGTATGGGACATGGTGAAAGCACTTGAAAAAGACGAGAGAGGCCAGTACCCATACACGAGGATAGAGAGCATAGAGGTTGTAGAGAAGGTTAAGGAGAACCCCTAGGAACCCTCTTTCCACCAAGTATCCAGTACTCACCATTCTCTAGTTTTTCCAGCTTCCACACGGGAGGCTCATGCTTGACCCTTTCAAGCACCTCTTTTAGGGCCGAAATTGCCTCCCTTCTACCCGGAGAAACCACCGCTATGAAGAGAACAGGCTCTCCGGGTATAGCCTCACCCTTCTTGTGGTAGATATAGACACTACTTACCTTCCACTTCTTTACCGCGTCCCCAGCTATCTCCTTCAAGGTACGTGTTCCGTGAGGCTCGTATACCTCATAGTATAGGGACTTCACTCTGCCAGCTGGGATCACGCCTTTTACCCTGCCAACAAACAACGCCACTGCTCCATCCTTTTCACCCGCGAGCTCTAGAACCGACCTTAAGAGCTCAGCGGGTTCAACCCTGTCCACAAAGGCCTGTTCACCTCCCCCGGCTACGGGAGGTATCACCGCGACCTCTGACTCCTCATTCAGCTTCACATCGCCGTGCTCGCGTTTACCGTCTACCAGGAAAACCGCTTCCCCCCTCTCCGCCCACTCACCTAGCCACGGATACTTTTCCAGCAAGGCTTTTTTCAGTTCACCGAGTGTTCTGACGCCTTCGACGGATTCTTCTTCAACACCAGCCAACTCCCTGAAAATAGAGAAAAAACGTACCTTTACCACCAGCTGATCACCGTTTTACAGAAAGCTCATAGACGAAATGCCTGAACATCTCGATATCCTCCAAGTAGACGAACTCGCCTTGCGCATGTATGTTGGTGTCAGCCCTTATAGTGCCGAAGGCTATCACATCCATCCCGTACTCGTCGAAGTGTGACCCATCGTTTCCTCCAAGCTCGGCGGCAACACCGGGCTCTCCGGCGAAGCCCGCCTTACGGTATGCCTCCCTCGCAGCAGCCACAGCCTCGGATACAAACTCCTTGTTCTTCGCATACCATCCCTTCTGCTTCGCAACTATCTCTAGCTCTGCTTCCACTCCTAGCCTGGCTATAGCGGAAGAGAAGAAGGAGTAGAGCTCCCTCAGCGCATCCTCGAGCTCCTCCTCCGGTATCAGCCTCATGTCAAATCCGGCCCACGCCTCGCCGGGTACCCTGTTGTGCTTCTCAGCCTCGGTCTCAGGCAGTTTGAGAATATTCACTGTGAAACGCCCCCACACGTACGGGATGGGGCTCCCCGGGGGCGACGGCAGAGACGAGAGCTTAGCCGCCCGCGCAGCCTTAAACGAGAAGAACTCGTTGACTAGCCGCGCGAGTTGCTCGGCGGCGTTTCTGGTAGCATGGGGATAGCCCGCGTGGCCGGCCTTTCCGAAAACCCTTATCCAGCCTTCAACAACGCCGCTCGCGCCGATAGAGACATACTCGGAGCCCGCATCAACGATTATCACGCGGTCCCATCTATACCCCTCTTCCAACAGTGCCTTTATGCCGTTTCCGCCGACCTCCTCGTCGCCGGTGACCACAACGACGGGGTTATAGCGGAGCTCGGCCCCCTTCTCCGCGAGATCCACGAGCCCGGCGAGGGAGGCAACTATACCGGACTTGTCGTCTGCAGCACCCCTTCCATACATCTTGCCGTCTATCACCACGGGGTCATAGGGATCCATCTCCTGTCCCTCGACGATCCAGGGGCCTTTCGCGGGCACAACATCGTAGTGGGAGACAAGCGCGAGCGTAGGCTTGTTTTCAGGGGGATTAGGCAAGGTTATTATCAGAGTCGGTATCTCCCCGCCTAGGAGATCTATTTTTTCAACTTTAAGCCCGCTACCCTCGGCTATCTCAGCTACAGCGTCCGCCGCTTCCCTGTAATGCTTCCTGACAATGCCCTCTTTGCCATAGCTCGACTCGGAGGGTATTCGAACCAGCTTTTCCAATGACTCTACAATGTCTAGGGGCATGGGGCCACCAACTATATTCGGCTGTCACCCCCTATTAGTGTATCCCGGCGTCAAGGACCCGCTCTTCCAAGCTGTATAGCATAGTAGCCAGAACTTCTAGCCCTTTCAAGATCCACGATGCCCCTCGCGTCGAGAACCGTCTTTGCAGGCAGCCGGCCGCGATATATATCCTCGACGACTTCTCTGTAGGCGTTAATTATTATCGCGAGATCAACCTCCTCTCCGCCCCACTTCTCCACTCCCAGCTTTAGGAAGTCCTCCGGCATAGCTGCCGGCTCATAGCCGTAGACCTCTGCGCCCATATCCTTTAATTCTCTGAGAACCCTTAGCGAAGGAGCCATATAGTACTCGCGTACCCCGGCGCGATACGTGAGCCCAACGATGAGTATCCTACTCCCCCTTACAGGCTTACCTATACTGTTCAAGGCCTTCACAGCCATCAACACCACGTGAAGAGGCATGTGCTCGTTTACCGCCTTCGCGGCGTTGAGAAGCCTCAAGTCAAGCCCCCTCTTCAAGGCGTCATACATTACGAAGCGGGGGTACACGGGTATACAGTGGCCCCCCACGCCCGCTCCGGGCCTGTGCAGGTGGCAGTAAGGCTGGGTGTTTGCCGCCTCAATAACCTCCCACACGTTAAGCCCGACGTTCTCGGCGTAGAGAGCGAGCTCGTTGGCCAACGCGATATTTACATACCGGTAGACACCTTCAAACACCTTTACGGCCTCGGCGGCCAAGCTTGTAGAAACCTCGACTATACCCCGCTTGTTAATTGCGGAGTAGAAGCCCACGGCTGCTTCTAGCGCTTTAGGAGAGTCGGATCCAACGACCTTGGGGTAACTCTCGGTTATATCCTTCAACATTCGGCCACTACTAGTCCTCTCGGGCGCGTGGACGACGCCGAAATCTACCCCGTGCCTATACCCGGTCTTTTCCTCTAGAAGCGAAGTAATCCTCCTGGTAGTGCCTAGGGGTAGTGTGGTCTCAATCATTACAAGGTCGCCTTTCTCCAGCCCTTCGCTTATCTTACCCGCGACGTCCAGTAGTGCGCCAAGCCGCGGCCTCATATCCTCCTCTACGGTAACGGGCACTGCCACTACGTACACGTCTCCCTTAGTGACGGCGCTGCGCCAATCGGTGGTGACCATAAGTCTCCCCTCTGATACTAGCCGGGGGAGGAGATCCCCTATACCCGGCTCCCCCGGGAGGGGGTTTCTGCCCTCATTGATCATCTCCACGAGCTCCCTGCTGATGTCCACGCCAATCACCTTGGCCCCAGCCGCCGCAGTCGCTACTGCGAGCGGTAGGCCAAGCTTTCCCAGGCCAAACTGTACTACCACGACTTTGCCGTTCTTCACAGCTTCTGAAGCCTTCTCCCTGGATAAGCCGAGCAGCTTCACTCTCTCACCACTTTCGCTACATACTCTTGGCGGACAGGTTAAAAACGGTTGGTAAAGCTTCTATGCATGGATGCGGCGTCATGGCTACGAGCCTCCCCTCCCCCTTATTGGAAAAACTCTCATCTTCGCTTGATCCCATCGCAAACTATGTAACCAGTAATACGAAGACTTTCGATAAAACCGTGCTGCTCGATTCGGCATACATCGACGGGAGCTTAGCGGTAGACGAGCGGCGTGGAAGCCTGGTTACGCTGCTCTCGGTCGCATCACTCTACGTCAAGGGAGAACCCCTACGATACGAGAAAGGCCTCCCCGGCAGGGAGAGGATGCACCCTCTAGTCCTCATACCGAAGTCGTACGGAGAGGAGCGGGCCTCCTATTTCATGAGGGGGCTAGAGCTTTTGGAGGCACTAAGGGCAGCACACCTGGGCACACCACTTGTCGTTATGGATGGCAGCTACGTGACCCTACTCCTCTCCGCGTACGGGTTTCCCGAGGAAATAGCATCCCGTATGGGGGGCCTACACTGCGAGAGCGATGTAGAGGTGATTAGAGCCGCGTTCGATGAGATCGCGGAGGATCACTCCACCGAGGCATTCTATAAGGCCGTGAACGTGTTCATAAAGGCATACGCCGACGCATTATCCACGTCGAGCAGCTGGGAAGACGCCCTTACCTGCACCTCCCGCCTCGCACTCGAAATAGTGCTGGAGACGGGCGCGGCACTGCTGGAGGAGGCAAGAAAGAAGGGGGTGGATGTAGTATGGGTTTCCAAGGAAACAGGGATGGACGTGCTTTCAGAAAAACTCGGGGTAGAGAAGTGGATGAGGGACCTTATAGCTCTGGATGAACTTTGGAAGAGCTACAAGAAATGTTATCTGACTGTAACGCCGGAAAAAGAGATAGGTAAGCCGCGTAGGACTCTGGCACCGGAGGACGTCTTAGCGCGCATATATAGGCCTCCCTGGAACAGGTACGAGGTAACCTACGCGAAACTCGGTGGCGCCACCCTACAGATAACCTACCCCTTGCTTCTACACGACGTGGAAGACGTTTTGAGCACGCTTACGCTACTCAGCAGCGACAGCGGCTATCCTAGACCCCTTATACACGTGCACCACATGGCGGCTATCCCCAGGGAACGCGCGCGCCACTACGCCGATATACTTTGGGCTTCCTCGAACGGTATTGAGCGTATACTTCTTGCCCCAATGGGGCGTATACTGTTGGGGCTTCCGGGGTGAGAAAGTGGAGTCTGAAATAGGCAGGGTGGTAAGCGTCTGGGGCCGTAATACCGTGAAGATAGCTGTAAAGAGAGAGATGCTCCCGCTGGTTGCAGGGCATGGAACATATGTGAAGATGGAGGGAGTGGACGGCTCAACCCTGTACGCTCTCACAGTCGGCTACTATATGAGTGACGAAAACTACCTGAAGAGCGGTATCATAGAGGAGATAGAGGGGTACTCGTCCTTCGCTAGGACCAGGAATGAGGTTGTGGCAAAGATAGTCGGGTACCTAGAGAAGGACGCTGTACGTAAAGGAGTCAAGGCGCCGCCTATGCCTGGCGGCCCCGTATTCTTGGCTAGCGACGAAGAGCTTGACAGAGTGATGGGGCGGGGCGAGGTAGAGCTGGGCGTTCTCTCCTCAAACATGAAGTCAAGGTTCACATTGGATCTAAACATGCTGGCTTCAAGGCACCTGGCAGTCCTAGCTATGACGGGGGCCGGCAAAAGCAATACTGTGGCGGTACTGCTCGCCGAGATAGTTAGACGCCTCGACTATCCCAGGATCCTCGTGGTGGACACTCACAGCGAGTATGTACCGCTAAAAAGTCTTTACCCAGATAAAATACACGTCTACGCGCCTAGCGGTAAGATAAGCCTCCTACTCGAAAAAAGGTATGGCATCGAGGCGGAGCCCCTCGAAATACCTCTATGGACGCTGGGCTTCGAAGAGGTGGCTGGTCTTTTAGGCCTCGACTCGAGGGCTACAAAGCAGAGACTACATCTGAGGAACATCCTCAGGAGGATACGCGCATCCAAGTGGGAGCTTGCCTCAGCCGATGACCCAGTATTCTTTTCCCTCAATGAGCTGCGGAAGGGCGTCGAGGAGCCCTCCGGCCGTGGAAAAAGCGACAAGTCGCTTGAAGACCTCGTACTAAAGCTTGAAAGCATGATCGACAACCCCGATCTAGACTTCATAACGAGAACAGAGAGCGATGTAAAGGCCTATGAGGAGTTTAAAGAAGGGGAACCTGAGAGGAGCGGCAAAGCCTTCGTCGAAGTTTACAGGAGGCTCCTGCGGCCGGGGGTCGACATCGTAGCCCTGGGCGGCCTACCCAGCGAGGTTCAAGCGGCAACAGTTTCGACTCTCCTCAAAGCGCTCTGGAGGATAGCCAGCGCATACGCGCAGGCCGGCAGTAGACTTCCCACGTTAATACTGGTTGAAGAGGCCCATGTATACGCCTCCGCTTTCAGAGAACAGCCCTCAAAGCAGATCCTAGAGAAGATCGCTAAAGAAGGGCGCAAATTCGGTGTGGGGCTGATAATAGTATCCCAGAGACCTAGAGAGCTTTCACAGACTCTACTGGCGCAGTGCGGTACACTGATAGCTTTGCGCACGTCGAACCCGGAGGATCAGAGGCAGATCCTCAGAAGCATGGAGGACATAATGGAGGAACTTGTAACAGGGCTCTCCGGCCTAAGCGTCGGCGAGGCCATAGTCTCCGGCCCAGCAGCGCCTCTGCCAGCCGTAGTCAAAATACACTATTTCAAGGAGAGATATGGCGTAGAACTTGGCGGCAAGGATGTGGACTGGGTGTCTGAGTGGAGCCGTAAGCCATCAGAGGAGGATATAATCCCGTACCTCTATGCACGCACTCTTGCTAGAAAAGAGGGGAAGAGCGGCGCTAACCCGGATCTTACAAAGTTTCTAAGCAGCTAGGCGATCTCGCCCATCACGTTCTTTACAGCCTCTACGAGGGATGGGGCAACCGTTATTTTTGAAACCGGTGAGGGCACGGTGTCCGTGGCGACGACATCCTCTATACCGGCTGCTATCAACCTGTCCAATGCCCCCTTCACCATGACCGCATGGGTACATGCAGCGTAGACCCTCCTCGCTCCATTTTCTAAACTATGTTTCGCCGCCAGAGCCATTGTGCCTCCCGTACTGATTATATCGTCAACTATGATGACATCATGATCCTTTACATCAAGCTTCTTAGCGATGGCCCTCACCTCGCCAGTAATCCTGTCCCTCTCCTTTACTATATAGTCGAACTCGGCGCCGAGGCGCTCCGCGACTTTACCGGCCCTCTCCAACGCGCCTTTATCAGGAGCCAATACGACGGGGTCCTCAACCCTATCCCTGAAGTAATCCGCGACCTCCGCATAGGGTACAACGTTCAAAGAGGGTATCCTTAGCCACTCTTCAAGCACAGAGGGTTTGTGGATATCTACAACTACGAGGGCATCGGCCCCAGCCGCCTCGATACTCCTAAGCAGTATCCCGATGCTTATAGGCTCCCCCTCCAGGAAGCGCTTATCCTGCCGGGCGTAGGCCATGTACGGGACAACTACCACCACTACGTCCGCCCCGATGCCCTTCAGGGCGTCGATGGCCATTAGAAGCTCCATAGTCCTCTTCTCCTGGGGATAGTAGAGAGAGTGTACGAGTATAGCCGCGCCTTCAGGCTTTTCGGCCACCCTAACGTAGGACTCGCCGTCGGGAAAAGTCTTCTTTTCAAAGATTACCAGCTTGTCCCCCAGCCCCCTAGCAATCCTGGCTGCAAGCCCGTTACCCGCGTCGACAGTGTATACGGTCATACCGTGTTAGAGAAGCATGTGTGAAAAATAAGTTGCCACCAACACTACAATAATGGAGCTAGGGTCTAAACTACACCTGAGAGCATAGCGTAGTAGATCTGCCCTGTAGAGATGCCGCCATCGCCGGCTGGAAGTTTCCTGGGAAGCACCACGTTTTCCTTGCCGAAGACGTCTCTGATACCCTTGACGATAAACGTGTTTACGGCAGCCCCGCCGGAAACCAGGACCCTTTTAGCTCCATTCTCCCTCGCCACTGCGGCAAGCCCCCTGGCAAGCTCGTACTGAACGGTATAAGCCACGTCCCGTACACTATTCCCGCTTAGACCCTTCTCCAGAAACCTCGACATAAACTCCTTCGTCAGCACCACGCCCCCCTCCACCTCGACACGTACGCCAAGGTGCTCGCCCCCTCTTCCAGCGGCCTCTAACCTTATAGCGGGCTCCCCCTCGTAGCTCCTCTCCCAGCACACCCCTAGCAGGGACGAGAAGGCGTCAAGAATCCTCCCCATACTAGAAGCCCTTATGCTCGACTTGGCCTGCAGCACAGAGAGCCTATACTCTGTGAAGCCTCCCGGGAGCATTTTTTCTAAACCCAGCCTTTTTCCGAGCCTCAACGCCTCCTCCACGCCATATATTTCTCCTAGAATCCCGGCCAGGATCCTGGCCGGATACTTGGTGGCCCTATCGCCGCCGGGCAAGGGTATATATTCGAGATGGCCGAGCCTCTCATATATCCCATCTCTCCCTACGTAGAGGACCTCGCCTCCCCATATCCTTCCATCATCACCGTATCCGACGCCGTCAACCGCTATACCATACGCCTCTGTGAGGCCGTACTCCGCCATAACCGAGGCTATATGCGCCACGTGGTGTTGAACCCTGAACACCGCGCTGCCGCACCTGCGTGAGAGCTCCTCCGCGTACCTCAACGAGAGGTATCCGGGGTGCTTATCCGCCACAATCTTTGCCCCACAGGCATCAACCCCATAGTTCCTAGCAAGGAAGGATACCGCCTCCTTAAGGTATTCCAGCGTTTCTAGGTTCTCGACGTCACCTATGTACTGCGTTGGGATTATGTACTTGTCAATCCCCACTGCCCCGGCGTTATTCAGCATCGCACCCACAGCGATTGCAGGCGTGCTAAGAGGCCTGGGAACCTCTATCCACCGGGGGGCATAGCCCCTACTTCTCCTAAGAAAGACTGGCGTTCCATCTGTGAAGCGGATAACGCTGTCATCGGCTCTATTGACTATCCTCCTATTGTGCATGAGAAAGTAGTCCGCAACGCCGCCCAGTTTCTCTAAAGCCTCCCGAGGATCCTTTACCATCGGGCTGCCGCTAATGTTCCCGCTAGTCATTATGAGGAACTTGTCTCGCGTCTCCATGAGTAGAAGATAGTGGAGCGGAGTGTAGGCAATCATTACGCCCAGGGTATCCAGCCCAGGCGCGACCTCTGGTGAAACTTCACGGCTCTTTCTAGGCAGAACCACGATTGGCCTAGCGGGCCCGGTGAGGAGCTTTCTAGCCTCCTCGCTTATATAGACCAGTCTAGACGCCACGTCAAGGTTTAACGCCATTATCGCGAAGGGCTTCCTACTCCTCTTCTTACGGGCTCTGAGCTTCTCCACAACAGAGTCGTCCGTGGCAAGCGCCGCCAGGTGAAAACCGCCTATACCTTTTACCGCTACAATGTATCCCTCGTCGATTAACTTAGCAGCCTCTCTTATCGGATCGCCGCACCTAACGGGGGCCCCTCTCCCATCAGCCAGGTAGAGCTGGGGGCCGCAATGTGGGCAGGAGATGCCCTGTATATGGAACCTTCTTATATTGGCCGGGTCGCCGTATTCCTCCCTACACTTCACGCAAAGAGGAAAGCTCGCCATAGAGGTGTTCTCCCTATCATAGGGGGCACGCTCCATCACGGTGAAGCGTGGGCCACACCATGCACAGCTGTGGAAGGGATACCTGTACCATCTCGAAGAGGGGTCTAGAACTTCCCGTAAACAGTGTTCACACATGCCTATATCCGGCGGGATCATCGAGAGAAGCCTGCGCTCAGAACCGCTCTTTTCTATCTTGAAGCCTATAAAGCCCCTCGCCTCGACCTCCTCATATGTAAGCTTATCGATAACTGCCGCCGGGGGAGCCTCCTCTGCAAGCCTTCTGATAAACTCCCCTAATGCATGTTCATCGCCTTCCACATGTATCTCAACCTCTGACCCCCCTAGGTTGACCACATAGCCTGAAAGGCCTAGAGACGAGGCCAGCCTGTAGACGTAAGGCCTAAACCCCACGCCCTGCACTATCCCCGCAACCCGCACCTTAACAGCCTTCACCACATCACCCAATGCCTCCTAGAAGGTATTTATGAATAGACCGTGATACTGAAAACGTGTTCGACGCAGAGTACGCGGCAAGCCTCGCGAAGAGGCTGGCCGCCGCCCCGAGGTTCGCCGGCACAAGCGGCGAACGAAAAGCGCGGGATCTATTGTTAAACGAGCTTTCACAGGCAGGCTTAGAAGCCATCGCGGAGCCGTTCCGCGTAAGGACATTTAAAGTAAACGCGTGTAGACTGGAGTCGATCGACCCACCCTTCCAAGTGCCCTGCAGCCCGCTAGGTTTCAGCGGGGAGACGGGGCCTGAGGGCGTCACGGGGGACGTAATATACATCGAGTCCGTGGACAAAGCGCTGACGCCGTCCCGGGAGGGATGGATCGGGCTTGCCTCGAGGCGTCCAGGAAAGGATGAGTGGCGCCGCATCGTGGGGAAAGCCTCAGGGCTCATAATAGCGGAGGATAACAGGTACAGGCTTCCCAGCCATGTAGCAGTGCCGTACGAGTGGCGGGAGAAGTATGGAAGCCTGCCCTCAATGTATGTAAGCTATGGTGACGCTATAAGGCTCCTCTCGTCTAAGAAGGCGCGGATAGTTCTGGAGCAAAAATACCTTCGGCCACTCTCGTATAATGTTGTGGCGGAAAAACGCGGCACAAAGTATCCCGACGAGATAATTCTAGTCACGGCGCACTACGACAGCGTTTATGGGGTGCGAGGCGCGGTCGACAACGCTGGAGGCACAGCTTTCGCAGTAGCATTGGCGCGTGCCTTCGCTCAACGAGACTCTAAGAGAACTCTACGCGTTGCCCTCTTCTCAGGCGAGGAGTTGGGGCTTAGGGGGAGTCAGGCATATGTAAAGCGGCACCGAGAAGAACTTGATAAGATAAAGCTGGTGTTAAACCTTGACGTACATGGGGACGCTATAGGGAGAAACGGAGCGGTGGTGACAGGGCCTAAGGAATTGAAGGACTATGCTGAGTCGAGGGCAAAAATCCTCGGGTACACGATATCCTTCAGGGAAGACGTTATGAGCAGCGACGGCACGAGTTTCGCCAGAGAGGGGGTTCCCGTACTAAACCTCTACAGGGCTGGAGGCACAAACATCGACATGCACACAGTCAGGGACCGGGGCGACCACATTTCACCCCTAGCTTACCGCATTCTCGGAGCATATGCTGAGACGCTCCTAGACGAACTACTTAACGCCGAAACAATACCGTTCCCTCACAGTATACCGGAAGAGCTAAGTAAGAAGGTTAAGGAGTACTTTAGCCGCTGGGAGGTTTAAGCCTCCTTTTAAATCTCTTTATTCCACCCCTTAAACTATACGCCCTATATCCATGTTTTCTCAAAAACAGGGCCGCCTCACGGCTTAGAGCACCCTCGTCGCACACGAAAACATACGTCTTATCGGCATCTAGAGACCCCGGGTTTTCAAATATGTCAAAAAACTCTACGTGCACGCTACCCGGTATATGCCACCTCTCAAACTTCTCTACAGGCCTGAGGTCTACCACCACGCTCCCAGGAGGTATTTCATCTATCTCTAAATCCTCGACACCCTCAATGCTGCCTAAAGAGACTAAGTCCATCTCCACTACGGCCGAAAGAGCGTCTTCAAGAAGCTTACCCGGTATTTTAGCCTCCTCGGCTTCCACTTCATCAAGCTTAGCATGCGTCACCGGGTGCTGCGTAAAGGCGCCACAGTACTCCTTCACGAGTATAGAGTATTCATATGTACCAATATCCCTCGCCAGAGAAACTATATCATCCTTGTCAAACCCTATCAACGGCCTAAAAACGGGGATCGATACCGCCTCCTCAGTCACATATAGGTTCCTCATAGTCTGTGAGGCAACCTGGCCCAGGCTCTCACCTGTAACCAGCGCCTCCGCGCCAAGCCTCTTCGCCAGCGCCTCTGCGCCCCTATACATTAGCCTTTTCAACACGACGTGCCTGAGACCCGGCTTAACGGCCTCCCTCAGCGCCTTCATCACATCCCAGAAGGGCACTACGAACAACCTTTGCCTATACCCGTAGCTCCACCTCCAAGCCAGTGTTCTAGCCACGGGCATTACAGCTCTAAGATAAGCCTCTCCGCCCACATTGAAAAATACCAGGTCTACTTTTGCACCTCTCCTCATGATATACCACGCCGCCACCGGCGAATCTATGCCACCGGAGAACAGCGCCAAGGCCCTTCCTTCACTGCCTAGGGGCAGGCCTCCATAACCGGGGATTATATCCGTGTACAAGAAAGCCTTCCTGCCCCTCACCTCGACATACACCACCACGTCCGGGTTTTCCAGGTTCACGCCTGCAGCATACCTTAGGAGCCTTTCGCCAAGCCTCTTTTCTATGTCTAGCGAAGTAAATCCCTCAACCCAGCTTCTACGCGCTCTTACAGCGAACCTCTTACCCTCCACAATATTCGAGAAATGCTCCTCCGCCTTTGCGAGGAGATCATCTAAACCCTGATACTCAACCTCCACTCCAGGCGACACGCTCTTTATACCGAATACCCTCCTCAAAACCTGGGCCGCGTCCAGGCCCCCATAGACGTACACGCGACCCCAGTCCCACCGTATCTCAGCCCTTAGGCCCTCACGGCTTAGCGCGTCTCTAATGTTCCTCACAAGTAATCTTTCAAACCACCTACGCGTACCCTTCGACTTTACCGTGTACTCGCCGAGCCTCACCACTACAACCTCCCGTCTACGCGCGTCGACGCCTCCACCTATTCCCATAGAACCGCACCCGGCACGGCTGGCCCGATACAGCGCTACGCCTACTGCCTATCTCAAAAATCAGCGTAATATACGTTGATCCGGCACATATACTCACGTATGGAGATAGTGCTCAGCCTAGCCGAGTTTATAGGACTACTACTGGGGGCTATAGCGCTCATACTGCTGCTAATAGTATTCGCCATAGAGTATAAGCACTGGCGCACGAGGCGCGACGCGAGGAAGATAATTGTACCTATCAGACGCTATAGGGACACGGGCTATGACGAACTCAGGCGGCACTGAGAAGTGAAGAAGCCTGCATCGCCTCCGAGCCCTTCACAAGAGACATCCCCGGCAAACATGGGGCCCTGGGGGCTCTGACTAGATAAGATTATAGCGAGCCAGCTATCCCTTTTGAAGGGGGGCTATGAAGACTTGAACCCGAATTGACACAGTGATGAAGGCCGTCGCGGCTGAGCCCCTACTCCTCTATCTCGACCACGCTGCCAACAGCCTCTCCGGGTAGCTGCCGCTTAAAATAGGCTATAACCCTCCCCCTGCGTCCATGGAGCCTAACAATCCGCCCAGAAAAGACTTCCCCCGTCTTAGGGTGCTTCCACACAACCCTACGACCAACCAGCCTGTGAAAGCCTCCTTCAGCGTCCTGGACGACTATTATCACCTGCCTCCCGTAATACCTGTTACCCCCTCTCCTAAACGATGCAACCCTGCCCCTCATGCCCTCCACCCAGCCCATAACCTTGGAAAAGGTTAGAAAAGTGTATTTCGCCCGGCTACTTTCCGAGCAACTCGATATTTCCCCCGAACTCGAGACCTTCTATCAGCCTAGAGGTAAGCTCCTCCACGCCGCGGTCAACGAGACTCCGGAAAAGCCCGTCTTCCTCGTACAGCTCGACTATACCCTCCCTGTAAACCCTTCTACCCCGCTTCCTAATGTTTAGGGCAAGGAACGAGTAGTAGCGGAAAACATCCGCCCAAGGAGGATATCTGTCCCCCAGCCTTTCCACAAGCCTGTCATAGTCTTCAAGCTGCCTCACAAGCACGCCGCTGTACAGAGGCCCCTTATCCTCGACCTCGCGCCGCACGTACCTTATAACCTCCTCGTAGATCTCCTCGTAAAGCGCTCTAGCCCTGCTACCCCTAGGCTGCGCGGCCATTATCTCGAGTAGGAGCTCGTAGTAGACGCCAGATACCTTATACTTTAGCCTGCCACCCGTAGCCGACAGGAGCGCCTCATACACCCCCGGCCCCTTACCGCTCCACGGGCTCGACCCGCTTCCACTATGGAAGGACAGCAAAGCCCCGTACCGCAGCGCTACAGCCGCGGCCTCGTCAACCCTCTTATACAGCTCAGCCACGCTACCCCTGTAGTCCTGCTTTTTCTCAAACCCCACGTTTGGCGCTATATAGTCGACGTTTATCCCCCTCTCCCAGAGCTCGTTTAGGAAGAAGAGCATCTCTTTGGGCCTTGTAAGGCCAGGTGTCTCGTCAAACGCTATCTCGACTCCAAACTCCCAGGGGGTATTCTCCCTAATAATATCAAGGACCTTCTCGACGCCCTCAATGCTCCTCCAATACTTTACGGCCAGCCTCTTGACCTCGTCTTCGCTAAACCTGTAATAGTAGGCGCGGCCGCTCTCACCTATAGCCGTAAAACTCCTTCCTAAATACCGCTTAAGCAGCCTATCACCGTTATCGATTTCCTCGAACTCCGCCTCTACATCCCCGATCGATTCCCTCTCAGCCCTATAGTGGATCAAGTCGCACGTGTCAATGGTATAAAACCTTATATAACCCGTCTCAACGGCCTCCCTAACTTCATCCCGAATATAGCGTAAAGCCTCCTCCAACTCCTCTCCAGACGCCTCCGCGACCTCTTTGACGCCGGATATCCTCTTAACCGCCTTCACGCTAGACGTCGACAGGGTTACGTGGTCAGCCTCCAGTTCTACAGGAACATTCCAGCGGCGCGCGGCTTCACCGGCAAGAGTAAGGTACCTTTTAATCGACGTACCCGTGTGCCCCCTCGTTATCTCGTAGGCACCGGGCTCCGCGTTAATAACGTACTCCGGCGCGGTCTCCCTGCCATATGACAGCATCAACGTGCCTGCGACAGCGTGCTTTCTAAAAGCTGCCAGTATCCCCTGAAGCAACACTTCAGGTATCCTTATACCTATGGCGGGGTGGTGGATAACTCCGAGATACAGGGGTGTCTCGACCATCACTTATAGATTCCCAGTAACCCTAAATCAACGTTAAAAACAACACATATATCCCAGATAGATGAGGGGGCTTACGGAAAACTACTTAATGACTTCGAAGGAAAGCTTACACACAGCCCTTTCAGGATCCACGTTTATCTCCGTGATACGGCTCTTCACCCCCAGCTTCTTCCTCACAAGGTAGGCCACCGAGTTCATCAAGGGGCATATAAATGGGGTAACACCGTCCTCTATCAGCTTCTTTTCAACATCCATGAGCTGACATCCTTCAACGTAGAGCGTGTAACGGCTATCAGTAATCTCTGTACGGAAACTTTTGCTGAAGCCCGTCTTCTCCGTGTAGAAGCGGCCAATTTCCTCTAAGAGCTCCTGGAGAGAAGAGTTTTCGATACGCTTCCCGAACTGCTGCCCAACTTCTTCATATATCTTCTCCCCTATAAATGGTGTAAATGCTAAACTACCCTTACCGAGCGCGTCCCAGAGCGCCTTCTCCACGCCGTAAAGTATCGTTTTCAACAACTTTAGCTCTATACCGCACTTCTCCTTCTCGGCCATAAATCCACCTAGTAGAGGAGGCACTCGACGCCTATAGATTTTTTCCTAATAAGCGGCTGAAAATCACGTAGATACAAATCATTTTATGGTGAAATTAACGTCTTTATCACAGAATTTTTTCAATTACTATATTACAGACTCCTTTCCTATCATCAACGGTTATACTCTTCACCCTAGCCTTTACCCTCACCCTCTCCCTGAGCACGTACATCATGGAGTTCATTACAGGGCACACGAAGGGCTTAACCCCGCTCTCTAAGAGTTTTTTCTCGACGGGTAGCAACATACAACCGTTTATTGTTACATCAATTTTACTGTCGCTGTCAGACATCGACAAGCTATCAAATATCCCGAGTTTAACAAAATCACCACTAACAGTTTTTATAGCATTACCGGAACTCTCGTATTCGTCTTCACAAGTACTTATATTCAATTCCTCGCAGAGATTTTCGCCTATAAACGGTAACAAGGCGAAGCTGCTTTTGCCAAGTGCATCCCACAACGTCTTTTCAACACTATAAATTATAGTTAGAAGTAGATTTTTCTTCGCAGGATTCTCATCCATCGCATTATTATATCTAATAATTATTTTATAAACATTAGGATGGTTTTGTAATAAAAATAAAATACTCAAATCATTTTGTTCCTCGACAAAGGGTTTTAAATAAAATATTTCTAACCCATAAACTGGCTATCTCAGCACGGATATAGAGACGCCCTCTACGCCCTCAACCTTCCTGTCGCCGCCCTCGCCGATCCTTATTTCGATCTCCCTAGCGCGGAGCGTCCCGGCAATATCCCTCGACACCTTTTCTATCATCCTTGCCCGCTCCTCGTCGGCATGTACTATTATCTTCGCTATCTCCGAGCCAAGCGGTATGCGGAGATCATGCTTTAAGCGACGACCCTCAGCTATCACGTCTACAGCGAGCTCGCCTATCCTCGCCGCCTCTTCATCGAAGCTTAGGGGCTCGGGCCACGGAGCCGTAGTTATGCTTTCCCACATGTACCCGGGGAACAACCTGTGATACAGCTCTTCGGCTATGTGAGGCGTGAAGACGCTAAGCATCCTGTAGAGAGCCAGGAGGACTTTCGAGAGCGTGTAGAGCGCCGCATCATCGTTCCCCTCTGAAAGCCTGTACTTTATTGCTTCAAGGTAGTGGTCGCAAAGCTTATGCCACGCGAAGTCTATGAGCTTCAAAGCGGCGCCCTGGAAGTCGAATTTTTCCATGCTCTCCGTTACTGTTCTGATGGTATCTGATAGCTCTCTTAGAATCCAGTGATCAACGGGCGTAAGGGTTGGAGTCTCCACGCTGTCCAGCTTGTAGTCCTTTAGGTAGCGGTAGGCGAAGCGGCTGGCGTTCCAGATCTTAGTCAGGAACCTCTTGGTATACTTTAAGCCGTCCCAGCTGAACCTTACATCCTGCCCCGTGGTGGCGGCCGTGGCAACCCACAGCCTGAAGGTGTCGGCGCCATACCTCTCTATCACCTCGAGCAGCGAGACGTAGTTTCCGTAGCTTTTATGCATCATCCTCCCGTCAGTGCCGCGTACCATCCCGTTTATGAGTGCCGTCTTAAACTGTGTTTTTCCGAAAAGCGCAATACCTCGTAGAATAAGATAATAATCCCACGTCCTTATTATATCGTACCCGTTAGGCTGCAAGTCCGCTGGAAACAGTCGTTCATCCATGTTGTCCGGCCATCCGGCATGCACAGCCGCGGTAATGCTGGAGTCCATCCACGTGTCCATTACATCGGTCTCCCCCACCAGCTCCCTCGACCCGCAAACCGGACACTTCTCAACAGGCGGCGGGTCTTTCCGGGGATCTATCGGCGTGTCCTTCTCGTCGACAACTATGACGTGCCCGCACTTTTTACAATAGTAGACTGGGAAAGGAGTTGCGAAGAGCCTCTGCCGCGAAATCACCCAATCCCAGTCCAGGCTTTTAACCCAGTTTTCAAGCCTCTTGTACATATAGGGCGGCACCCACTTAACCCTGTGGGCCTCCTCAAGCACCTTCTCGGCGAGCTCCCTAGACTTGACGAACCATTGATACTTTGGAAGTATTTCGACCGGAGTGTGACACCTCCAGCATGTCCCGACGCTACTTTTTACAGTCTCCGTCTTCACGAGGAGCCCTTTCTCCCTTAGAAGTTCAACTATACGCCGCCTCGCCTCCTCTACCTTGAGGCCCTTAAGGGGCCCGGCATTCTCGTTCATAACACCCTTCTCGGTTATAGAAATTATTACTGGGAGATTGTAGCGTTTCTGCCACTTAACGTCTGTCTTGTCGCCGTACGTGCATATCATCACGGCGCCAGTGCCAAAGCTTCTCTCAACCTCCTCGTCGGCGATTATCGGTACGCGGCGCCCATATATGGGAACCACCGCGTGCTTGCCGACAAGGTGCTTATACCTCTCATCCTCCGGGTGAACAGCGACAGCCACGCAGGAGGGCAGTAGTTCAGGCCTGGTAGACGCTATTACTAGATCCTCCCCAGTCTCCTCCACCTGGAACTTGAAGTAATAGAGGGGCCTGTCCTTCTCGACATACTCTACCTCGGCCTCGGCTATTGCCGTCTCGCAGCGGGGGCACCATATGACCGGGTGCTCCCCCCTGTAAACCAGCCCCTTCCTGTACATGCGGATAAAGCTTATCTGGGTCCTCCTCCAATAGTCGGGATCCATGGTCACGTACTCTGTCGACCAGTCTATGCTTAGGCCGAGGGACTTCAGAGCCTTCCTCATAGGCTTTATCCACTCGAGAGTATATTTCCTACACAGCTCGATGAACTCCTGTGGGTCGTACTCGCTCTTCCTCTTCCCAGTCTCCTTCTCAACCCTAACCTCCGTGGGGAGGCCGTGGCAGTCCCAGCCCTGGGGGAAGAGCACGTTGTAGCCCCGCATCCTCTTATACCTGGCGACAAAGTCTATGTAGGAGAAGTTGAGGGCATTACCGACGTGGACTTCACCGCTCGGGTAGGGAGGCGGGGTATCTATGCTATAGGTAGGCCTCTCCCGGTCATCCCTGTCGAACCTGTACAGCCCAGCTTCTTCCCACCTGCGCTGCCACTTTTCCTCTATCTCGGCGAAGTCGTACCTCTTTGGAAACTCCTCACTAGCCTGGGCCATCGCAACCACCCCTAATAGAAGCTAGGAGATATAAGGTGATGGGTTCCTGCCGGGCTCTTAGAACCATACGCCCAGCGTCTCCATCACCCGGAAAAGATACGGGTGACAGCCATAAAAATAGTTTTACCTCTAGTGGCCGTGTCCGAGTTCCTCGTCCACGTATGTCTCCTTCGGCTCACCTATACCCAGTATGGCGTCCTCAAGCTCCTTAGGTATCTCGACCTCATACGCCTCCAAAACCTTTGCGACAAAGTAGGGATCCGGCGCGGCGCCCTCGAACTCCACCTTGTCCTCGCCGTCAACCTGTATCACGTTCTTTGGAACAGCGTAGACACCGTACCTATCGGCTAGATCCGGGAATTCTAGGGCTTCTATCATATCCCCGTAGATGTTCTTGTTCGCCATCGCGAAGCGGTGGGCCGCCCTCACAGCGAGCGGGCAGTAGGGGCAAGTGGGCGTGACGAAGATCATTATCCTCGTCGGCTTGGTGACGTACTTCCGGAGAAGCTCTGCGAGGTAGGGGGAAAGCTCCGTGCTACCCCTAGACACGTCTATTATGTCTTCCACGAAGGCTCCAAACTCGTACCCCGCTGGTATGCCGAAGTACCTTATATTCCACTCCTCCTTTCCATGTATGAGCAGCGCCGGAAACATGTCTATCCTATACTTCTCCGCCTCGGGAGATCCCTTCTCGAGCTTAGCGTAGCTGACCTTGCCGTCAGAGGCCATTGTGACCAGCTTCAGTATTTGCTCGGTGTCTTCACAGTAGTGGCAGTGTGCTTCGGGGTCAACGAAGAAGTAGATTGTAACAGGGTTCTCCAGCGCTCTCAGCATCTGCCTGAGCTCGTTTACGAGCCCCTCGTCGTATTCAACCGGCATAACATTGCACCCAGCCTCACTCTGCAGCGTAGAAGATATACCTTACCCTTCAAGCCCTAGGCGAATTTTAAATGATTGCCATAATATCGGCCCGGCAATGTTATGATCGAGGGTGCTGGACGTGAGGAGAGAATGGCTCCGCTGGCCAGTCATGGAGGAGGAGATAGTCATTATAGAGAACACTAGCCACGTGTTCTTCAACATACCTTACAGGCTATACGAGGAAGGCCTAAAGAAGCACCTCAAAGACCTCGGCGTAGAGGAGGTAGAAGAAGTCGATGACCCCCTCGGCGGCAGAAGAGTGATCCTCGTGCTCGACAAGCAGTCAGCGCTGGAACTTAAGGCTTGGATAACGCTACAGGTCTCAAAGAATTCTTCCAAGTACTTTGTAACAGACCTCGAGGAGATATAGCTGTGGGGGCTAGCAGATAGCCGGCGGCCTACCCGTTTTCGC
>Ga0256833_1000110_pt1 | contig 61811 bp, 53 predicted proteins | sample 356284metaG_FD_190535 | JGI IMG/M metagenome (GOLD analysis project Ga0256833, IMG submission 190535) | Hydrothermal vent microbial communities from Mid Atlantic Ridge, Atlantic Ocean - 356-284 | ecosystem: Environmental > Aquatic > Marine > Hydrothermal vents | place: Atlantic Ocean: Mid... | reverse complement strand
GGCTTCGTATGGAGTGGATAGTGTGGTGCAGCTATATCTCACGGTACATCCTGAGGGAAGAGTGGATATAGATACGGTGCTATGTGAAAAAGGGGATATGCTGCAGGTGGGAGATAGCATATTGACAGAAGCGGGAGTGTATGAGATAGGACTCAAGGATATATTTGGTTGCGATAGTATAGTTACGGTGTATTTGGATTATGAAAGTCTGGAAGTTGCGGATAGTATCACGGCAAACTATGGTTGTGAAAACGGGAAAATAGACCTTATACTTCAAAATGCCAATAATCCGCCTTATACTTTTTCGTGGAGTGGTGGAGAGACCACGGAAGATATATCGGGACTGTCATCAGGGGTATATACCGTAAAAATCACGGATAAAAGCGGATGCATATACGAAAAAGAGTACACGGTAGATGACTCAATAGCATACCTGATACCCAATGCATTTTTTCCTTCGGGACAAGAAGAACTAAATAAGACCTTCCGCATATATCAAGCAAAAGAAGTAAATATATTAACCACAGAGATATATGATCGCTGGGGCGAAAAAATCTTCAACGGAGGACAAAATGAATACTGGGATGGCACATATCAGGGCAAAATGCAGTCCCCCGGCGTGTATCTATACCGGATAGTGATAGATTCGCCATGTGGGGAGGAGGTGAAGACGGGACAGGTGATGCTGTTGAGGTAGGAAGTTCAAAGTTCAAAGGCAAAAGTTCAAAGGCAAAAGTTCAAAAGTTTGGAAGATAAAAGGAAAAAGATAAAATGTGAAAATTTGAAAATGAGGGAATGCCTTTAAATGGCGTTTCAAATTTATTTGAAACAAAAAAAACCAGCGGAACTTGCCGATACGTAAGTGCCGGGTAAAAGAGGTGATAAAACAAACAGTGAAAATGAAAGACAAAAGTATGATGAATAATGAATTAACTACATCGAATACAACTTAATGTTCCTTAATGTCTTAATGGTTTAAAATATCAGAAGACAAAAGGACAAAGACAAAAGATAAAAGTACAAAGATAATTGTAAATTATGAAAGGTGAATTATTAAAGCCGGCTTTGAAGTCATGCTATCGCATGCTTTCAAGTCCTGGCTTTTGTACCAATTAATTGTATTACATTTCTATTTGTAATGTTTCAAATGAATTTGAAACGCCTTTTGAAAGGTGTCGTACATTTATTTGAGATAACTAAAAGTTATGTGAATATGTTTTAAAAAGGAAGTTTATAAAGCCAACTTTAAAATTGTTAAAAAAATAATTTATGAAAATTTATTTAATTTTATTCCGTTATGAAGTTCTCTCTAAGTGATACTAAACCGCTTTCAAGATGGAGAGATAGGATAGGACTTAGTATTTGCTTAATCAATAAAAATCAAACTAGTTATGAAGTATTATATTTTTTTAATTTTAGTTGTTTATACTCTAATTGGATGTTATAAAGATGTTTCCGAAGTTCCTAGAGAGTTTGGTAAAGCCGGATCAAATGAAATTTTACATTTTACTCTTGAAAATAATGAATTTTCATCAATTTACTATCCAAAAGATTTTTCATTATTGAAAAGTAAAGCACCGGTGATCTTTTTAGCCTCAGGTTGGTTTTCCGAACCCCAAAAATCAATTACTTACGAATCATTAATTACTTTTATGGTAAGTCATGGTGCTGTAGTCATCTATACATACGAAGGGGCAAAAACATCTGCTCAACATTCTATTGATGGATATAATGAAGTATTGGCATCTGATTTTGTGAGAAAAAATATTTGGGAACATGTAGATACAAATAAAATTGGGGTAGTTGGACATTCTGCAGGAGGAGGTCTTGTGTTTAAAATAATGGACTATTACTCTAAGGTAAAAAAATATGGATCTCAAGGAAGATTCATAATGGCACTTGATCCATGGTTTGCTTTTGATATGGATTCTATTGCTATGAAAAACTTACCTCAAAATACAAATACCGTTATTGTTAAATTTGGAGTTGGAGGAAACAATGATGCAGACGGAACTGATGCTAGAATTCCATTGACGGAGTTCTATCTTTTGGAATCAATTGATAATAAAAATAAAGATTATCAAATATTTGAAAATGCTGATCATGCCTATCCAAAAGGTGAAAGACCATTTAGCGAGATGCAGGGGATACTAAAGCCATTGGATGCATTGATGGAATATACTTTTGTGAATCAATCGGAGGGAGTAAGAAAAACAGCTCTTGAAAACGGAAACGACGACCCGTATGGTAGTGGTATTCAGGTCGTTAAATCTAAAAGCGAATATGCTTATCCTTGTGATGGGGCACAAACCTTGATTGATTATTGTAAAATAGTAGAATGACATAAGAAATTTTTATTGTTTTATATTGATAATTCCGATAGAGTTGTTTTTTGAAAAAAATCAAGCACATAATAGACAATCACTAATGAATTTAATGATTTTTAGGGTTTCAGGCAGCGTTTTAAGGATTATTTGCGTCTTAATATTAAAGACGGCAATTTATTAATATTTAAACCAATTCATTATGAAAGAAAAGAATATTAGCAAGCAGAAAGAGCTCTTCGAACAAATTGTACAAATATTGAAAGAGCAATTTTCAAATGTCAAACCGAATATTAATAAAGTTAATAAATATCTCAATGAGAGTTATTCTTGACTCTTTCTCATTCTTTTTCTTCTAAACCAAAAGTAAAGTAAAATTCCTACAATTAGTAATATTGGGCCAAATATTTTAACCCAAGCAGCAAGGATGATGTCTTGATGTAGTATTGTGGCATGTTCTTTGTCCGAATGAGGAATCATGTCCGTAAATTCGGCTACTGAAGTAATCATTGATACTGCTACATCTCCATTAGGTAGATCTTGATGACATGCAATACAAGTTCCTACTCTTTCCATTTTTTCTCTTTGCTTTTGAGTCAAAGGAGATGACAAAGGCCAATGATGTCCTACTGTTTGCATTTGTTTCCCATCTCTGGTGACTACCATTGATAAGTCCATATCCAAATCATCTGTTCTAGTAAGCTGTGGTCTTGCATTTTTGCTTATTACCTTGCCATCACCGGTTCTTAAATCTGTATATCTATCTTTTGTATACCCTTGCATGAATTGATTGTCGCCGATACCATAGCCCAATGCTTTGGGGTTGGTATGACAAGAAGTACATTCACGTGCTTTAGCTGTAATGGTATGTGGCTGAACAGGTGTCATATCAATTCCTTTCTGACCTTCTTCTCCTCCGCCTTCAAGACCGGGAGGTGTATGCCAAATCTTGTTGTATACAAGAGCATCTCCATCTTCACCAATAACCGTAGTAATCTGTTGACAGCCCGGTATTATTGGTGTCACACGCCCTTCTCCATTTATGCCTAGTACAGGATCTTCCCATCTGAGATAAGATCTTCCCTCTCTGACTTTACCCTTAATCATGGGCTTACCAAGTCTTTCACAGCTTTCTGCTGTTTCTCCAAGATTGTTTTGGATTTGTCCGGCTTTTACCCAATCGAATCCTTGTTTGCTATCCGAATAATCTACTTGTACATGGCAGCCGTAGCATTGTGGAGCCCAAGTAGCGTGGCAAGTATAGCACTCCATTTTATCCATATGAGCTTTATTGGCTACCATGGCTGTTCGAGCTTTGACTGGATTTTTCCAAAGATTGTCGATATTCATTTTTTTCAAAGTAGGCATTTTAAAATCCAAACCACTAGCAGAATGGACTATGATATCCCCTTTGCTTTTCACTACATTGCCAAATGGATTTCCTCTTGCGGTCAATACATACCCATCTTCTTTTTCATAAACAGTATTAAAGTCATTTTGGACAGGTAGCAGCGTGTCGGACAATCCTCTTGCTTTATCCTCCAAGTCTATTCCGAATTCATCACTATATCCTAAAGGCAATTCCCAAGGATATTTATCAGGTGTGCCATGACAATCTTGACATTCTATTTCTACTTCGCCCAAAGTTGAAGTGCTGATATTTCCATTGCCATGAACAGAAGTGGTGGTATGGCAATCTTGACAAAGCAGCCCCCCTTTTGGATTACCATCTCTGCTTTTTATATTGTGATGTGCATCATCTTGTATATAGTGATATCTTTTTCCATGAAGTTTGGTTTGTGATGAGCCGTCGCTATTCCAAGGTGTATCATAGGCTGATTCCATGAGTCCCAGATATGACATTCCTATCCTCTTTCCTCTATTGTGACAGGTTGTACAGGTCTCGTTTGGTATACCTGAATAAGTGATATCATTTACCTTCACTTTAGTCTTGCGTGAGGACTGAATCGAATGCACCAACAAATGCCCTGCTTTATCTTTGGGAATAGTCTTGTCATTTCCTTCGTATTTACCTTCATTAGAATATGGGATGTGACAGGATGAACAACCCATTCCTCTATAGTCGCCTCTTCTTTGTTTGCCTCTTACTCCCACGTGGCATCTTAGGCACTCCTGTCTTAAATATGTAAAAACAGCCTCTTCAGGATGTTTTTTTATTCTTTCCATTGAAGAAGCCTCAGGGATTTCTTTTATTGATTTGGGAAAATTGTCAGGATATTTTTTCATGAGTTTGTGCATATATCTTTTATACTCCGCTGTGCCAAAAAGAGGATCATCTCCATCTGTATCATCTATATTATAGTTTCCGTATACTGCTTTATAGCCTGTTTTGGCTCCCCATCCCCACATTCCACCTTGTATTTTTCCCGCTTCTGTTTGCATTAGGTTGCGATGCATTGCATACTGGTGGTCTTCATGACATTTGCCACAAGTCTTATCCAATACTGACATTGAACCGGGGTGGATAATTAATCCTTTATGCGCATTTATTTTATTATTTTCTTCTTTTGGATTACCATAATGGCATACGACACATCCATTTGGGTCACCCGCTTTTTTGCCTTCTTTTATTATTTCTTTCATCATGTCAGATTGCATATCTCTTATAGGTTCAATTCCATGGTGACATTTGGATGCCAAACATCCTCTGTCAGGTTGAGGATACTGACCATTATTTTGAATAGAGGGATAAGAAATTTGACCTGAATTAAAGCTTGAAATTATTTCATTAGTTGATGAATTTTCAATTTCGATATCTGTAATTTTATGAGACTGCGCAAATAAAATTATCACTGAAAATAAGATGACTTCTGTAAATATTGTGAAAGCTAATTTCATATATAATTATATTATTTTGACCAAAGTTAGAATTTTGAATTTAAATTGCAAATATTTTAGTATATTAATAATACATAAGGATTTTGTAAGACAAAATAAAGGTATTTAGAATAATATTGATTATTTTTGTCATATGAAATATAAAGGAATAAGTATTTTATATGATGATAACCATATATTGGTTGTAAATAAACCCAATGGACTGTTATCGCAAAAGGACAATACTGGAGATGATAGCATTATTGAAATTCTCAAGGAATTTATAAAAGAGAAATACAATAAGCCGGGCAATGTTTTTTTAGGATCTGTGCATCGTCTGGATCGACCGACAAGTGGTGTTATGGTGTTTGCCAAAACGTCAAAGGCTTTGACTAGGTTGACTGTTGCGCTTAAAAACAAAGAATTTGATAAGAGGTATTTTGCTATTGTTGAAGGAAAAATAAGGGAGTTTGAAGGAAGATTAACTCATTTTTTAATTAAAAATACTAGGAAAAATACTGTTTCAGCTTTTGCGCAGCCTAAGAATGGAGCAAAGAAAGCAGTGTTGGCATATAAACTACTGAGCATTTACGGAGAGTATAGTCTTCTTGATATTAATATATTGACAGGAAGACCACACCAAATAAGAGTGCAATTGAGAGAAGAGCTATCTCCTATATATGGAGATATAAAATATGGTGCAAAATTTAGAAAAGGGGATAAAAATATTTGCCTTCATTGTCATAGTTTGAGTTTTGAGCATCCTATCAAGAAAGAAAGAATGACATTCAATGCTTTACCCGATTTTAATAATTGCATATGGAATTATTTTATTAAATACTTAAGTTAATATTTGCCTATGATTAAATTTAGATGTAATTTTGCGGTCTAGTGAGGGATGTACGACCAGCTCCTTCTGAACTCCCCCAGGGTAGAGATGCAGCAAGGGTAGGAGGTTGAGCGGTTAGGTATATTTCCTCACTTTTTTATTTGTCTTCCCTTATATTTTTTTTATTATGAAAATAGATATAATTTCAGCAGTTCCGGAGTTGCTTGACAGTCCTTTGAATTATTCAATAGTACAAAGAGCCAAGGAAAAAAATCTTGTAGATATTAATGTTATTAATCTACATGATTATGGATTGAATAAATACAAGCAGATAGATGATACCCAGTATGGTGGAGGAGCAGGAATGGTATTAATGGTAGAGCCATTGTACAATTGTATCATGGATTTGAAAAGGGAAACTGTGTATGACGAGATAATATATCTGACTCCTGATGGTGATACTTATAATCAAAAAACAGCAAATTCACTTTCATTGAAAGGTAACTTGCTTTTGATTTGTGGGCATTATAAGGGGGTGGATGAAAGGATTAGAGAGCATTTGGTTACCTTGGAAATATCAGTTGGGGATTATGTCTTATCCGGTGGAGAGATTGCTGCAGCAATATTGACGGACTCTATAGTTAGATTGATTCCGGGAGTGATTAATGATATCGAATCAGCTTTATCTGATTCATTTCAGGATGATCTATTGTCACCTCCCGTATACACTAGACCAGCAGATTTTAAAGGGTGGAAAGTACCGGATATTTTGTTGTCAGGTCATGATCAAAAGATTGGAGACTGGCGTTTGGAGCAAAGTATTAGACGGACTGAAGAAAGACGACCGGACTTATTGAAAGAATAGATACAGCAGTTTAGATCTTTATAAAAGTATGAATTTGCACACGATGGTTTTCCAAGTTGTAATACTTTAAGAAATAAGTGCCTTTTTTAAGATTTTTAATGTCTATTCTGTTCTTATTGCCAGAATTTAAAGGTAAATTGATATCTGTGATAAGTTTGCCCTGATTGTCAAAAATCTCAATTTTAAAAGTTTTGGTGTAATCAGAAATAGAATAGTATAAATAATCTGAAACCGGATTTGGGTATAGACTGATTTTGTTGTCAAAAACATGAACGCTTTTAACTCTACTATATTTGAAATTTCCGTCAAAATCAGATTGTCGCAGTCTGTAATAATTCAAACCTGCATATGGAAACTTGTCTGAAGCCCTATAATTGTTAGTGCTATTTGTTGTACCATTACCTTTTATTGAAGCTATCGTTTTCCAATCTGAAATATTATTGCTCTTTTGGATATCAAAGAAATTGTTGTTGACTTCACTTACTGTAGTCCACTCAAAGTAAACTATTTTTTTGTTTAAATGAGTTTCCCATTTCAATAAATCAATCGGTAACAAAGCAGCTTGGCAATCCGCTCCGGTAGGAAGGTCAAAGACTTTAAAATTATATGCTAGTTTGCCTTCAGTAGGGAAACGATACGTATAATTACCGGCTTTTAATGTAAAGTGGAAGCTTAAATTATGGAATTCCCCATCAGAAAGGACAATTTGATTAATCAAATCATATATTTTGTCATATATACTAATTGTCAAATCCTCTATATCTTCATTTAGGTAAAACGGGTATTTTAAGATATTTCCATTAAATAATAAGTTGCCGTCTGAAGACTCATCTGAAATAATGAAGTCCGAAAGTTTCTTTTCATTCGCATTGTCAATCGAGTAGAATAATGAAAATTCAATGTCACCAAGATAGAGGTCTTTCCAGATATGAAAATTAAAATCATTAAAACTTACAAATTCATTGTTGCAAAATCCTTGAGTGTATATTCCTTCCAGTTTGTTTGAAGAAATATCCAAATTGTTGTTAAAGTCTTTGAAGGCAAATTTTACTGTGTCGTCTGAAACCGATAGGTTGCTGTATCCCTGTATTATTCCTAATTTACCAATTGATATCGGAGGAACATCTGTATGTGTAGATGTATATGATTCTATACTCTGCCAATTATCGTCTGTTGCTAATATCTGAATTGAATATCTCCCTGATCTGAATAAGTTTATGGGGGTTACTAAATTAAAACGGTATAAATTCGAATCGATTTTTTGTTCAAGGATAAATTCCTGTTCATAATAATTCTGCATAAACTCTTGTTGCAATTTGTAAGACCCCGAAGCAAATGCAGCCTTGCACCTGATATGATTAGTGTTTTTATTTGAAGATTTTACGATTACCGAAATAGATACCGTATCTTTAGAATTGGGGAAGTAGTGTTTGTTAATACTCAGACTCTCAAATCCATCTATTTGAGAAATAGAAGGTGTATATATTGAAAAAAGTAATATAATTAAAAGTATAATTCCTTTCATTGTTTATCAACACTAATCTTGTCTGTAAAGATACAATAATTTACACTGTTGAGCAAGTAAAAATCCAAATTTTAACATTTGTGTTTTTATAAGAGCCCTTCAGGTAGTGACATTGTTATCTTTTTATTTATATAATCAACATCTATTATAAATTCCTGTATCAAAGGTATAAAAAAGGTTTTGTTATCCTCAGAAGGCGTTGTTTTTGCCATCAGTTGTTGCGGAAATTGTTCAGTGCTTTCAATAATACAGCTGGTTTTAGAGTTGATATCATAAATTTCAAACCCCTCAAAGTTTGACTTGTCTGAAATTGAATTTATCTGCTTTGAATTCCAATTTATGTCCGACTCTCTTAAACAGATTTCTGAATTATTGTATTTTTTTACTTCCTCCGGACTATCGAATTCTTCTAATTTTATGTAGCAGATATTTCCTTCACATTCTATATCTTCGATAAAAAAAGGAACATTCAAACCGTCAATTTCTATGAAAATTGCCTTTGAGTTAATCGTATCTTCAACAAAATCTCCATAAATCGAAGCAGCCATTGCACCGTTACTTCGTACTGATTTTAATGCTTTGCCAATTTTTATATATTTAAACAAATTTATTTATTTTTAATGCTAAACTGTAGTATTGGAATTTTATATTTGTTAAAGCTTATTTGGTATAGCTAATGAGTTTTTGTTCAAGGATAAAACCTTCTTCAGCGCGTTTTTCCCAAGGAATAGTCTCAATGTTATTTTGCGTATTCAATATAATCATTTTTTTATATACTAAACCTATGTTTTTTGCATACTTCTCAACAGAAAATCTTTTTTCCAGTTTTGTGTCTTTATCCACTTCTTGCACCACTACTACATCATCATAGGTGTTTTCACCAATAGTCTCTTCGATGCCGATGTCAGTATACCTATAATACCATTGTTCATACATTTTTATTGATTCTCCCGCGATTTTGACAATGAGGTTTTCGGTGTCGATATATGCATTGCCATCCCAAGATTGTTTTTTCTCTATAGGAGATACCATTTTAATGAATTTTAAATTGTCCTCAGTTCGTGTAACTTGATTAGCTGTTTTGCTTGTTGACCAGATATCGGTTACCTCCCATCCGTCTCCTTTTTTATTGTATCTCTCAATAGTATAGGTCTTTAATCCCGCATTGCTAGTAAAACTGTCAATTATGGTTTCCTTGACCAAGCCATGAAATGTGTCAATCTTGGTTCCTGCATTATCAAAAATCACAGAATCTAGTTCATAAATCCATGTACTTCCAATCGAAAGAGGATAATAAACATTGTCATTTGATTTTGGTTTGTAGTCATCAAGTTCATTAGTACAAGAACTTATTAATGCGATAGAAACTATTGTTAAAAGTAAAACGTGTATGTTTTTCATAGAATTATTTATTTTCAATTATGACTATTAGTATCTGCAATACCCTTATAAACGAGAGAAAAAACAAAAAAGTTTTAATCAAATTAAAAACTTTCATCAATTATACCTCCCCCTACTACATCATCTCCTTCATAGAAAACAGCAGATTGTCCTGGCGCAATGCCTTGAATATTTGCCTCAAATTCTATTTCGAGTTTTTCACTATCAAATCGAGAAACTTTACTCAAAATGCCACTTGATTTATATCTGACCATTGTGTTCACATTTAGAGACAGTTTTATGTCTGCGTACTTCATCATGTTTATCTGCTTAACGAAAAGGCCGTTTTTATTAAGAGATTCTCTTCTTCCTAATGTTACTATGTTATTGTTTGCGTCAATGTTGATTACATACATCGGTTCTCCAAGAGCGATGTTTAATCCTTTTCTTTGACCTATCGTATAGTGCATATACCCCTTGTGCTCACCTAGCACATTGCCCTTTAAGTCAATGTATTTTCCTCCATTAAATTTAGACTCCAAATCAGGAATGTTTTCCTTTAAAAATAGTCTGTAGTTATTGTCAGGAACAAAACAAATATCAAAATTTTCCTGCTTGTTTGCTACAGTAGTGTGCCCTCTGGTAAATGCAATACTGCGTACTTCCGGTTTTGTGAGATTTCCTAATGGGAATATTGTTCGACTTAATGTTTCTTGATTTAGATCCCATAAAAAATATGATTGATCTTTTAATTTGTCTTTTCCTTTACTAAGATAAAATCTACCGTTGAGCTCATTGATGTTGGAGTAATGACCGGTAGCTATTTTTTCACATTCTAAGATGTCAGCTTGTCTTGTCATTTCACCCCATTTTATTTCTGAATTGCATTTTATACAAGGGTTTGGTGTCCTGCCTGACATATATTCATCGACAAATTTCGATACAACTTTCTTTTGGAAATCTTTTTTTACATCAATAATAATATGTTTAAATCCTATAAATTCCGCAATCTCCTTTGCCCCCATTATAGATTCAAGGCTACAGCATGGGTTTTTCACTCTTTCTCCCACATAGTTGTAATCTAATATGTTAAGGGTTATCCCAACGACTTCATATCCTTGTTCGTGAAGCAGCATAGCTGTAACTGTACTGTCAACTCCACCGCTCATTCCTACTAGTATTTTGCCAAATTTACTCATGTTTTGATACGATTAGAATATATCTGCTGTTACTTTGAATTTAGTATAAATATTTACTTTGACACTATGAAGCAATATCTTACGTGAAGTAGATCTGATTTTTAATTCAAATTTATCTTTTTTTATATAATCACTTAAGTCCTTATCTCCAAAAACATCCATATTTAGTTCCGTATTGATATCATCACCAATATTAAGTTTTTCTGCAATTTTTATTTCTTCTAAGCTATCAGCTTTTATGAATAGCTCTATATTTTTTATAAAGTCCAAATCCTGATCACTTGGATCCTTAGAGGTAATGATGAGCTCCTTTAGAAATGCAGTATTCAAATACTCTATTTTTGAGTTGTTGGTAGAAAGTTCCTTGCTAATATTTGTTGTAATAGCCGGTATCGGTATCTCTATAGGAATGTTAACACCAATTATCGAAGGTATTTTAGCCTCATTGTTAAAATCAATATTGAAAGCTATTTTCTCGTCAAGATGACAGCTATTTAAAAATAAAAATGAAAGTAAAATTAGTACAACATGATAATTTTTCATAAAATATTATTTTGAATTAAAACAATAGATTGAGAAAAAAGTTTTGGATCATATCGTTTAAACAGTATTGTTAAACAGACTTGTTAGGCAGTCTTATTGCAATTAGCAGTCTTTAAACATTTTTTTATAAATAAATGTAGTGAAGTAAAACTTTTTTAATTTTAGATTGTTTTAAATACGAATGATTACTAATAAAGAATAAATATTATTACATATAAGAGAATCGTTTTATGGGAGTTAAAGATATTGCAAGCAAATTAAAAAACAAAGGGTTGAAGGTCACTCCACAGAGAATAGCTGTGTTGGAGGCGTTGGATGGAAATAATTCGCATCCTAATGCTGAATTTATTATAAAAAAAATAAAAAATAACAACCCTTCGATTTCAGTGGGGACAATATATAATATACTGGACACTTTTGTTGAAAAAGAGGTGATTGCAAAAGTTCATACAGATGATAATGTCATGAGGTATGATCCATTAATGCAAGACCATCATCATATACTTATGAAAGATAGTGATAAGGTTGTTGATTATTTTGATGATGAACTTACGGCATTAGTCAAGGATTATTTGAGAGGAAAAAAAGAATTGTCAGATATCGAAATAGAAAGTGTGAAAATAAATATTATTGGAAAATAATTATTAATTATAAAATAAGAAATATATGAAAAAAATGAATTACATTGGTTTAGACACCAAAAAAAGTGAAAAATTAGCAAAGTTGCTAAATGAATTGTTATCGAATTATTCGATATTTTATCAAAATACAAGGGGATATCATTGGAATGTTAGAGGTGAGAAATTTTTTGAACTTCACCTCAAGTTTGAAGAGTTATATAATGATTTATTTGTTAAAATAGATGAGATAGCAGAGCGTATATTGACATTAGGCAGTGTACCGGAGTATAAATTTAGCAAATACTTAAAAAAATCTGAATTGGGAGAATCTACTGAGGTATTTGATGGGTTCAAAAGTGTAAAAGAGATTTTAAATGCATTTCAATTGCTTTTAATCAAACAGAGGAAAATTTTGGATTTGTCAGGAGATATTGGTGATGAAGGAACAAATGCCCTTATGAGTGATTACATCAGGGAACAGGAGAAGCTTGTTTGGATGTATTCAGCATTTTTGCATAAATAATATGCGTGGATATCGTTTTTTAGTTAAATATAAAATTAATATATTATGAGTGATTTAAATGAAAAAAGAGGAATTCCATTACTAGGTGATGTTTTTCCTTCAATGAAGGTTCAAACTACTAAAGGAGCAATTAACTTGCCGGGAGATTATAAAGGAAAGTGGTTTGTTTTATTTAGTCATCCGGCTGATTTTACTCCGGTTTGTACTACGGAATTTGTAGCTTTTCAACAGAGATACGATAAGTTTAGAGCCTTGAATTGTGAACTTATAGGATTGAGTGTGGACCAAGTGTTTTCTCATATCAAATGGGAAGAATGGATAAAGGACAATATGGATGTGGAGATTGAGTTTCCCATAATAGCAGATACGGGAGCTGTAGCTCAAACATTGGGACTTATTCATCCCGGTAAAGGTACAAATACGGTAAGAGCTGTTTTTGTGGTTGATCCTGATGGAAAGATTAGAATAATGTTGTATTATCCTCAAGAATTGGGTCGGAACATGGATGAGATACTAAGAGTAGTTGAAGGGATGCAAGTTTCTGATGAAGAAAAGGTGGCTATGCCTGCCAATTGGCCTAATAATGAAATACTGGGAGATCGGGTGATTATACCACCTGCTACTGATGTGCAAATGGCTAGGCAAAGATTGGAAAATGCTAAGTCAGGAGAATTTGAATGTTATGATTGGTGGTTATGCCACAAGGGAAGATAGAATTTACTATTTTAAGGAATTGTTATAAATCAATTTTTTATGGCAATTCCTTTTTTTTTAAAAAATAAATTATGAGGTTTTTAGTTTTAATAATAATGAGCATGTTATTGTATTCATGTTCATCCACGAGTAAGCAAATAGCAACAGAAATGAAAAGAGAAGATAATAAAAAGCAAACAAAAAACATAGAAAAGAGTAAGGAGGAATGGAAATCTGTATTGACAGACCATCAATTTTATATTATGATAGAGAAAGGAACAGAAAGACCTTTTACAGGAGAATATTGGAATGTATTTGAAGATGGTGTATATAGGTGTGCTGCCTGCGGAAATGAACTTTTTAGTTCTGACACCAAATTTGATGCGCATTGTGGATGGCCAAGTTTTTATGAGTCTTTGGATTCAACAAAGATAAAAACTGCTGTTGATTACAAATTGGGGTACAAAAGAACTGAAATAATGTGTGCAAAATGTGGTGCGCATCTAGGGCATGTGTTTTCAGATGGGCCAAATCCTACGGGGTTGAGGTATTGTGTGAATTCAGCATCGATAAAATTGGATAGTACAAGTACAGATTCTATAGAGTTAAAATAAAAAAATATTATATGTTTTATTTTATTATACAACTTCTTTTGAAAGAAATTTTGAATGTTGTATCTTTGCAAAAAATAAAAATTAAGAGATATGGCATTTGAAATAGAAGGAAAACTTCATAAAAAATTTGATACTGAAAGCAAAACAGCAACTTTTCAAGCAAGAGAATTTGTGATATTTATAGAGGATGGCAATTACCCACAGTATATAAAGTTTCAGTTAACACAAGACAGGTGTTCTTTAGTCGATAACTACAATGAAGGAGATATGATTAAAGTGACATTTGATTTAAGGGGAAGGGAATGGAATGAAAAATATTTTACAAATCTCAATGCTTGGAGAATAGATAAAGTAGTGACGGATTCCGCTCCTGCCGAACAAGCGCCTTTTCCTGAAGAAAACAGCATGCCATCAGATCTTAACTTGGATGACAATGCTAGCGGAGATATGCCGGTAGATGATTTGCCTTTTTAGATTTTTTTATAATATCTTATTATGGGATTGGATATAGATTGAGGCGGTTGTTATTGCATCGACCTCTTTTGCGTGTCGGATTGTGAGATTTATGAATAAAAAATATTCATAAAAAGGAAATTTTTTATTAACTATTTAGTTAAAGTAAAGTTAAATTGTATTTATTTTGTAGAATTCTATTGATGAATCAGGTTATACAAGAGAAATCGGAACATTGTTTATTAAATTAAAAATCAATTATTATGTTTAAAAAAATCTTAGCTTCAATAATTTTTATATCGGCACTTACATTTGGTTCGTATGCTCAAAGAGTTGCGATTATAGATGTCAGCGATATACTGGAAAATATGGACGAATACAAAAATGCTCAAATGGAACTTGACAAAGTTGCCAAACAATGGAGACAATCTATAATGAAGGAGCAAGACAAGATAAAAGCTATGTACAATGAGTATGAAGCAGAATCTGTACTGATGACAGAGGATATGAAAAAGAAAAAAGAAGATGCGATTATAGCTAAAGAAAAAGATGTAAGAGAACTTCAAAGAGGGTATTTTGGGGCAAAAGGGGAGTTATTTCAAAAAAGACAAGAATTGGTACAGCCAATCGAGGATAAAGTCTTCACTGCAATAACGAATTATGCTGAAGAAAGAGGTTTTGATGTTGTTTTAGACAAAAGTTCAGGACCGGGAGTACTATTTGTTAGTGAAAAATACGATAAGACAGCAGATATAAAGAAGAAATTAGGTGTTAAATAAATATTTTGTAATACCTTCGCATTTTTATAATTAATTAATACAAATAACAGACATTAAAATGAACAGAATTGTAACATTGGTAGTATTTATATTTCTTGCAAATATTGCTATCGGACAAAAATTTGCATACATTAATTCTCAAGCTATTTTAGGTAATTTGCCTGAAGTTAAACAAGCAAATGCAAATATTGAAACTTTCAGGAATCAACTAATTAGTTTGGGGCAGAAAAAACTTGAAGCTCTTCAAAAAAAATACAAAGACCTTGAGCAAAAACAACAAAGGGGTGAGCTCTCGCCTAAACAACTTGAAGCAGAGTCTCAAAAATTGAAGGCTGATGAAGAAAAATTGAATAAATTTGATCAAGAAAGTCAGCAAAGAATAATGGAAAAAAGTGAGGAGTTGCTCAAACCTATCAGAGATAAGGTGCAAAAAGTAATCGATGATGTAGCAAGAGAAAATGGATATGAGTTTATTTTTGATGCTAGCATGGGATTTATTTTGTATGCCGATAAGAGTACCGATATCAGCGATAAGGTTAAAATGAAATTAGGTATAAAATAGATTTAATTATCTATATGGTAAAAAAGCTGAATCTATTGATTTGGCTTTTTTTTATTAAAATCTTACAACTTTATTTTTTTATTTTGAAGTTCAAGCTTAATTTTGTATAATTTATTTACCTTTATAGGTTAATTGTAAAAACATTATTGAATAATGGGCTGTAAAGTGTGGATTATAAAATATAATTGTTTTTTGTTTCAATAGTAAAATAATGAATGTATGAGTGATGTAAAGTGGACATGTGTTGTCTCGGAGGAATATGAAAAAAAGAAAAGGAGAATAAAAGAAAATAGGAATCAAAAATTAAGCACTTTTGACTGGATGTCAGGTAATGACATTTTTGATATTGAAGATTTTGGAATATATGAAGTCAGTTATAAGAATGGATCAAGAAAAGAGTTTTGCCTAAACACAAATAATCTTAATTTGGTTACAGGAGATTGGGTTATAATCAATACCGGTAATGGATATGATGTCGGACGTATTAGTCTTTCAGGAGACTTGGTGCGATTACAGATGAAAAAGCGTAGAATAAACAAGGACAAAGAGCTTAACCTAATATTGAGAATCGCCAATGATTGGGAGCTGCAAAAGCTTCATGAAGCTAGAGCGATGGAGCAAGACGCTTTAGTTCAAGCTAGAGCTATTACAGCATCTCTAAATATTGATATGAAAATAGGGGATGTGGAGTACCAAGGAGATAAAAGAAAAGTCACTTTTTATTATACTTCTGACGGACGAGTAGATTTTAGAGAGCTTGTGAAGGTGTTTGCAAACAAATTCAAGGTTAAGATAGAAATGCGCCAAATTGGGATTCGTCAAGAGTCTTCCAAAATTGGTGGTGTTGCATCATGTGGAAGAGAATTGTGCTGTTCCACCTGGCATACTAACTTTACATCAGTAACAACTGAGATGGTCAGATATCAAAATCTATCTGTTAATCAATCAAAATTGACAGGGTTATGCGGCAGATTGAAATGTTGTCTTAATTTTGAATTAGATGTTTATCTCGAAGCTTTAGATAGTTTTCCTCCAAAAGCTGATGTTCTGAGATTGCAAGGTAATAATGCATATTTGATGAAATTGGATATTTTCAAAGGTGTGATGTATTATTCTATGAAGGGGGAGATGGATAGAAATAAAGTTTATGCGTTGACCAAAGAACGAGTTGTCGAAATATTGGAAATGAATCGAAAAGGTAAAAAACCTTTGGAAATAGGAGCAATTCAATTTGTAAATGAGGATACCGGAGATGATATGGGTTTTGCTGATGTAACAGGACAAATAGAACTTCCTGAAGAAAAGAAAAGTAAAAAAAGAAGAGGAGGACATAGAAGAAATAAAAATTCAAGAAATAAAAATTCAAGAAATAAAAATTCAAGAAATAAAAATTCAAGAAATAATCGTGTCAATAATCGCTCAGTAAATAAAACAGAGAAGAAAGAAAAAGTAAAGAACGATAATAAAAATACCGGCAAGGCAAATAAACCTCTAGGAAAAAATGAGGAGAGGGATAAAAGGCAAGATGCAGCAAATACTCCTAGAAGTGCTAAAAGACCAAAAAAAAGGAGAAATTACAAAAAACGTCCACCGCTGAATAATGATAACAATAATCAAAAAAAATAAATTAACTAAACTTTAAAATTATGAAAATTAATAATTATGTCGATATTTCAACTATTGACAAAGAAGCAAAAAAAGATTACATCGACAGGCACTCTCCATTTATTTATTGCGAGGAAAAAATGGAAAAAGGTAAAAAGTCTATGGTGAAAGTACAGGTCGGAAAAGAATACAGCCATCCTGATGATTTTGATCACTATATCGATAAAGTAGAATTGTATGATGGCGATAGATTGTTGGCAGAAGCTCATGTTCCTGCCGGGACATTAGGCAATCAATCTGAACAATTGGAAGTGTATTTTTCAGTTGTCCCAACAAAAAAGAAAATGAAATTGTCTGCTCTTGCTTATTGTACCAAACACGGTGTATGGCAGAGTGGAGAGACAATAGTCGAGGTGGTCTAGAGATTAAAATATTTAGATTTGTGACAAAAAGAGGTTGTGAGAATTATTTTCCACAACCTCATTTTTTTATATATGAAGCCAAATCTTTCCAAAGTATAGAATCAGGAAATTCCGCTTTAAAATTTAAGGATTCAGTAGTGAGAAGCTCATATTTGAATGCGTGCAGGCATATGCTTCTATCCTTGTTTGCTCTTCTCGCTCCATATTTTATATCTCCTTTTATATGACATCCGATATGAGCTAATTGTGCTCTTATTTGATGAAATCTTCCCGTAGATAGTTTTATTTTCAAATAATGATATTTTTTTCCGCAACCAATATATTTATAGTCCAAAATAGCATTTTTACCATTAGGATTATCTTTAGATATATATGCCTTATTCCCTTTTTTTATCAAAATAGTTTCAATATGCCCTTCAGGATTAAAAGGTTTATTCTCGACAATAGCGTAATATGTTTTAATAGTTCTATCGTTTGATATAATATTTGAATAAAATGTTGCAGCTTTTTTGTTTTTTGCAAAAAGTACTAACCCACTAACCGGTCTATCAATTCTATTAAGAATATATGGTGTAGTTCCAATCCTGTATTTGACATAATCATATACCGATTTGTCTTTAGTTAAATCAGGTTGGGAAGGGATTCCGGCATTTTTATTGATAGCAATTATATCATTATTTTCAAATACTATCTTCAAAATATTTATTTTTAGCTGTTATATTTATCATACCGGCTCTTTTCTCTTTTTATGTCTTTTTCTTTGATGGAATGTCTTTTATCAAAGGATTTTTTGCCTTGTGCTGCGGCTATTTCCAGTTTTATAATACCTCTTTCAGAAAAATATAGACGCAACGGTACGATTGTATTTCCTTTTTCCAAGACTCGCCTGTATAATTTTTTTAATTCGGATTTTCTTAATAATAATTTTCTGTCGCGTCTAGGTTCATGATTGTAATGATAACCAAGTTTATACTCAGCTATATGCATGTTTTTTATCCAAAGCTCATTGTTTTTATCAAATAGGCAATAAGCCTCATTTATATTAGCTTTGCCCTCTCTTACTGATTTTACTTCAGTTCCGGTTAAAACTAGTCCCGCTTCATAGGTTTGAATAATATGATACTCAAACCTTGCTTTCCTATTCTTTATTTCAACCGTTTTGTTATTCGCCATACTGTGATTAAATTAATATGCTTTCGCAAAAAGAACTCTGTTTTTTGAAGGTTTTCCTGATATCATATCAACACCTTTTTCATCTTTTGCATCCAATGGTATACACCTTATTGTTGCTTTTGTTAATTCTTTGATTTTTTCTTCTGTTTCTGCTGTGCCATCCCAATGAGCATAGATAAACCCACCCTTATCTTCTAATACATTTTTAAATTCCTCAAAAGTATCTACATATGAGGTTCTTTCCTTTCTGAAATTTAATGCTTTTTGAAATAAATTATCTTGAATCTCAACAAGTAGGTTTTCGATATAATCTTCAATATTAGCTAGTGGAATTGCATTTTTTTCTTTTGTATCACGTCTTGCCACTTCTACTACTCCTTTATCCAAATCTCTCATTCCTATACCCAATCTTATAGGCACTCCCATCATTTCGTACTCTGCAAATTTGAATCCGGGTCTTTTCTTGTCGTCAATATCTATCTTAACAGAAATGCCTTTTGATTTCAATTTTGTCGTAATACCATTTGCGACTTCAAGAATTTTCTCGTTAGGTTTAGGTATTGGAACTATGACTACTTGAATTGGAGCTAGCTTCGGAGGAAGTACAAGTCCATCATCATCGGAATGTGTCATGATGAGTGCACCAACTAATCTTGTTGATACTCCCCAGGAGGTAGCCCAAACAAATTCTTCTTTATTTTCATTATTTAAAAACTTCACTTCGAAAGCTTTGGCAAAATTTTGGCCTAAAAAATGAGAAGTGCCTGCTTGCAAGGCCTTACCGTCTTGCATCATTGCCTCGATTGTAAATGTGTCCAATGCTCCGGCAAATCTTTCGGATTCTGACTTCGAACCTTTTATCACTGGCATTGCCATCACAGATTCTGCAAAATCAGCATAGACATCGTGCATTTGTTTCGCTTCTTGTATCGCTTCTTCTTTAGTAGCGTGAGCGGTATGACCTTCTTGCCATAAAAATTCTGCGGTTCTCAGAAATGGCCTTGTTCTCATTTCCCATCTAACAACATTAGCCCATTGATTGATCAATAATGGCAAGTCTCTATATGATTTAATCCAATTTTTGTATGTGTTCCAAATGATAGTTTCTGATGTTGGTCTTACTATCAACTCTTCTTCAAGTTTTGCACTGGGATCCACAACAACACCACTGCCATCAGGATTATTCATAAGTCTATGATGTGTTACTACAGCACATTCTTTGGCAAAGCCCTCTACATGATCAGCTTCTTTGCTCAAAAAGCTTTTTGGTATGAATAACGGAAAATATGCATTCTGATGACCTGTTTCCTTAAATCTTCTATCCAAATCTTCTTTTATGTTTTCCCATATTGCATAACCATAAGGTTTGATTACCATGCTTCCTCTTACTGCGGAGTTTTCAGCCAATCCTGCTTTTTTTACAATATCCAAATACCATTGTGAATAATTTTCACTTCTAGGTGTTATTTCTTTAGCCATATTATTTTTTTATACTTAAATGTTAAGGAAAATTTAAAATACAACAATATTGAAACTTCAATACTTCCCCTAACGTTATTAAATTGAAAATGGGTTAATAATAAAAAAAATCATAAGATTCTGAGTCAAATGTGAGCTCAAAAAGGTGATTTAACACAGTTTATTAAAACTTTAATATTTTATTAACACATAAATTCCCACAAAAGTAATAAATTGCGGTGTGAAGTTGAAAAAGAGCTTAATTATTTATAGAAAAAAAGTATTATTATGAAAAAGTCAGTATTATTTTGGATGTTTTTATCATTGTTTTTATTTATAAACAATGTTTCATTCGCTCAGTTCGATGATTTGTATTACGATCCGGATACAGATGGAAGTTATTATGACAACACAGTTGTAGTTGCAGATGATGATGAAGATGATTATTATGATGAATCAGGAGATGAATACTATGAAGATGATTATTATGATGATTACGATTATTGTTATTCCAAAAGGATAAGGAGATTTCATAGAAGAAGTTATTTTTATGATAGCTATGATCCTTTTTACTATGATGACTTTTATTATACGCCGGGAGTGACAGTTTTTGTAAGTACCGGTTATTATAACCCATGGAGATATAGAAGAAGCTATTGGAATTATGATCCTTGGAATAGCTATGGTTCATATTATGGAGGATATGGCGGTTATTACAATGGATATAATAGAGGATACTACAATGGGTATTACAATGGGTATCAAGATGGATATTACGGATCTGGCTATTACGGATCCAGATACTACGGATACAACAATTATTATGATAATAGGACGTATTACAACAATACTAGATATGATACCAAAAAGGGAAGAAAGAGATATTATGGGTCACGAAGAGGCTTGTCAAGCGTTTCTGCTAAAAAGAAAGGAGAAACCGGAGGGTTAAAAAAGAAAGGTGGAATAGTTGACAAGAAAGTAACTATGGAAAAAAGAAGAGAGAATGTAAGAAAACCCGAGATTGGCTCAAGAGGAAAAGTAAAAAGAAAATCCTGGAAACCATTTAGTGATAGAAAAGCTAAAGACACTAAGGTAAATAGAAAGGTTAATAGGAAATCTTCAGGAGTGAATCCGAGGTCTACTTCGAGGTCTACTTCGAGATCATATGAATCTACTAAAAGACATAGAAACAGTAAACCAACATACAGAGGTAAAAGAAATCCTCCTAGAGTTAATTCATCTGAAAGAAGTAGAAGCTATAAGAGAACAGAGAGGAGAAGTGCACCGAAAAGGAATACTACAAGAACAAAAACAAGAAGATCAACGAGTAAATCTAAAAGGTCATACGAAAGTTCAAGGTCAAAAAGTCCACATAGAAGTAGTTATAAGCCAAGAAGATCGAGTAGTTCTCCTTCAAGGACAAGAAGCAGCAACTCATCCTCAAGATCAAGAAGCTATTCTCCATCAAGAAGTAGTCGTAGTTCTTCAGGATCAAGTTTTAGCCGACCAAGTACTTCGAGATCAAGTACAAGCTCAAGAAGTAGCTCAAGAAGTAGCTCAAGAAGTAGCTCAAGCAGAAGTTCATTCAAAAGAAGATAGGATTTGTTTTCATAATAAATATATAGGGAATGAGTTTAACCGACCATTCCCTTTTTTTAAGATAAATGTCAATCAACTTCAAATAAATAATAAAATAAACACGATGAAAAAATACATTTTAATAATAGTTTTTTTACTCCCGATAGTAGTTTTTAGTCAATCTTTGGAAGATGCATTGCGTTATTCGTATGCAGATAACATAGCTACCGCCAGATCTCTTGGAGTTGGAGGTTCTTTCGGAGCGATGGGAGCTGATTTTTCAGCTATCAGTCATAACCCTGCAACTTTGGGGAATTTTTGGAGAAGTGAGTTCAATATCTCTTTGGGACATTCAGGTGGTTATGCAAATGCATATTGGAGTAAAAACAACGATAATAGTTTGGATAGTAAATTTGTTTTTGACAATATTGGTTTTGTCACAAACAACAAAAAGTCCGGTACATGGGTATCCAGAAATTTTGCTATTGGATTGAATAAAATTGCAGAGTTTAGTAATAGAATGGATGTAGACGCAGTAACAAATGGTAGCCTTATGGAATCACCGGATTTATTTGACCAATCTAATATTGATTATGAGCCATTTTACTCTTTTCCAATCAATCAATCTATGAACACAACCGAATCGGGGAGCATCAATGAAATGGTTTTTGCTCTAGGAGGAAATTACAAAAAGAAAATGCTTTTTGGCGTTTCGATTGGAGTTCCCTTTTTGACTTACAATACAGAAAGGCATATTGAAGAATCTTTAGATGAATCATTGATAGATGATCCTGATTTTTATTTTACTAGCCTTACATATGACGAGATATATAGTACAACCGGGGTCGGATTTAATCTTAAATTGGGAGCTATTGCGATATTGCCTCGTAACTTTAGAGTTGGAGTTTCTATGCATACTCCTACCGGGTTTAGATTGAGTGAAGATGCATCTAAGGACTTTGTTGCAGAGAGCAATAATTATTATATTGATACAATTGCTCAATCTTCCTATTTTGATTTTAAATTAACAACACCTTGGAAATTTATCGGTAGCGTTGGTAAAATATTCAAGTCAGGTAAATTAGCAGGTTTTGTTAATGCTGATGCAGAATTTTTAAATTACTCTTCAGGGAAGTATAATTTTAGAAAGTACAGTAGTGATCCTATTGATTTGGAAAACGAAAAGCTTGTAAATCGCAAGATAAGAAGAGGTCTCAGGTCTACAGTGAATTTCAAATTGGGTATGGAAATTGGATATCAAAAGCTTAGATTTCGATTGGGAGGCTCTTTAAATGGTAGTCCATTTGTTGATAGCGAAGGATTTGATCCCTCCAAGAAGTATAGTTTTGGACTAGGATACAGAGGAGATAATTATTATATAGATTTAGGGTATCTTGGGTCAGATTACTCTTACTCATATTCACCTTATGTAACAGAAAATACTGATAGAACTCCACAAATTGCAGTTGATAAGCATACTAACAGATTGGTAGCTACGGTTGGGTTTAAGTTTTAAATGAGTTGTTTTTGGAGCATGTTATACAAATGAATTTATGATTATTTTTGAAATTCATAACAGCCTATATCCGGATTGGCATCTCTAGGGAGTCCATCTATGTCTTTTGTCAGATTAGAAATGTATTTTCCTCGGTCAATAACAATAGCCATTGTGTCAGGTCGGTAATCATATTCTTTGACATCTAAAAACAGATTTTCATCACCTGCTCCATTTATACTGTTTTCAGTATGATCAAAAAAGTTAGGATATTGGTCGTTTTTTAAAACATCCAGAACGCTAATAAGACAGTTGTCAAATCTGTATTTGAAGATTTCATTATTGCTTTTATCGGCATTTGACAGCAATAGTTCATCTTCATTTGTTCCATATATTATGCAGTTCTGAAAATTAGCTTCTAAGGGGTAAATGTCTATGTTTTCACAATCTACATCAAGACATTTATAGTTTTTCAAAACCAATGCGTCATCTTTATTGTCATTGTAAATTGTGCAATTAGTCATATTGATTTTACCACCATAGTCAGCTACTACATTGTAACCACCGATATCAGCAATTAGGCAATTTTTTGCATTTAAAATTGCGTGATTTGAATATATACCGACAGCTCCAATATGCCAAAATTTTGTTGATTCTAAAGAGACTTCGGCCATAGAGTCAAGATAGATACCAATAGTTGCGTTTTGAATTGTTGTATTGACAATATGCGAGCCTTGGGATTCCGGTCTGAAAATTATACCATACCATAAAGCATTTATATCTTGATATTTTTCTTCAAGCCTGTCAGTTTGGATTATTACCGGATTTTCTACAGTACCTTCAGTTAGTAATCGAGCATTTTTATGAAAATATAAATTGCCGTCATAGTAAAAATATCCATCTTCTGTTTTTGCAATACCACCGTGTATGTATACTTTTGTTCCGGCAGGAAGTTTTAAAGTGCAGCTGTCTATATGCAATGATCCGTAAATGACATAAGGTTTTGGATCACCCCAAACCATTTCTCCCATATCACAAGTAGTTAAAAAATGCTTGCCTTTCCCTTTTCCCGTTATGTAGTTAGCGTTTTGTCCCCAGGCTTCAAGCAGAACCTTTTGTTCATTGCCATTGGTATTGAATACGAGATGGTCTTCGATTATAAATGGACTTATGGACAATGGTGCATCAGGATTAATTTTAGCTTCTGCAAAAATATAGATAGAGTCATTTGGGCCAATCTCAACATCTTTAGCTTCATTTGTGCTAAGACCATCTATATTGAGGCGGAATTGGTTGTATTTATTATTTTCTATTTTTATACTACTGATGGATATCGTTTTTTCCTTGTCATTATAAATTTTGAAGATTTTTGTAGCAGATCCGACAGTTGTGAAAACAGTATCAAAAGTTAGGGTGTCGGTAGAGAATCTTAGTTTGACATCTGTTCCGTTATATACCTCTTCTTTAAAACAACCTGCTGCAATAAAGACTGATAAAATGATTAAAGTGCTAAATATCCAGCTGATTATTTTCATTGATTATATTTTGTTTATTTATTTATTTATCTATTTAATGCCCAAAAGAAAACAGGAATTTCCAAATTTGCGTTGTTTACTAGTACATACTTTTTAGATTACATAGTAACGCAAAAGAAAAAATAAAATTATTATGATTTAATAAATTTATTTGCGACAAAAACAAATCCCCCGATCTTGCATTGGAGACGATATAGTCTTGTATGTGTAACTTAACAGTCCCGGGCTTAAAGTCCAAGTCAATTCAACTCCGGCAAAAAGCCGGGGATTGCAGATCGAAACATTTCACCTCCTTGTCCCCTCCAGTGGTGGAATTTTACAGCAAGAGGAAGGGAAATCCTTTTGCCTTGGAGGAGTGAAGAGTCCAGATTGGGAATTAGTGGTAGACTTTTGATGATTATTAGTGGTATACTTTTAGTGTAAAGTGACGGCTGAGGGTTTTTTTACTTATGAAATGCAGAATTATTATAAATACAGAATATTATTTGCTATTATTTGGTAGTATTGCATTTTCTTTCTTAATTTTGGACAAAATAGTAATTGAGGCAGTTAAATAGCGGTATTTAAATGTATCTTGAAATTGTTATTATATAAATAACAATTTGAAATTTGATCAAAATTTAGTAAAAAGTGATGATTGAATATTTATTTTTTGTATTATGAATGTTTTTAGCGTGTGTCTATAAAGTGCTTGATTATCAATTTTTAATGACTTTATGGACGGATATTAAGTATATTATTGTTATTATTTTCTGAATAAAAGTTTTAATGAATGAAAAAACATAATTTTTTTGCAGGACCGTCGATTTTACCTGATGTGGTTTTTGATAAGACCAAAGAAGCAATTGATGATTTATATGGTAGTGGAGTTTCTCTTATGAGTATTTCACATAGGAGTAAAGAATTTCAGAGTGTGATGGATGATGCACAGGGATTATTTAAGGAATTATTGGGTATACCTGAAGGATATCACGTATTGTTTTTGGGAGGGGGAGCCAGTTCTCAGTTTTACATGATTCCTTTCAATCTTTTGCAATCAAAAGCAGCCTATCTCAATACCGGAACGTGGTCAAATAAAGCGATCAAAGAAGCAAAGCTTTTTGGAGATGTAGTGGAAGTCGCTTCTTCTGCGGACAAGAAATTCAGTTATATCCCAACCGGATACGAAGTGCCTACAGATGTGGATTACATGCATATCACTACCAATAATACAATTGCCGGCACACAGATTAAAGAGGATTTTGACTTTGGTGTTTCTCTAGTGGCTGACATGTCATCAGATATTCTTTCAAGACCGGTAGATGTGTCTAAATACTCTATTATCTATGGTGGTGCTCAAAAGAACCTTGGGCCTGCAGGAGTAACTTTTGTTATTGTTAAAGAAGATATTTTAGGAAAAGTTGACAGAGCTATCCCTACGATGATAGATTATCGTACGCATATAGCAAAGGGTTCAATGTTTAATACTCCGCCTGTATTACCTATTTTTGCAACTTTGCAGACTCTTAAATGGTTGAAGGAGCTGGGAGGTGTAGAGGTAATGCAGAAAATGAATGAAGAAAAAGCTGCTTTGCTCTATGATGAAATTGATAGAAATAAATTATTTAAGCCCGGAGTAGCAAATCCAAAGGATAGATCTCTTATGAATATAACGTTTGTGATGAATGATGAGTATAAAGACTTGGATTCCGGATTCTTGACTTTATCAGCTGAACGAAATATTGTTGGTATCAAAGGGCATCGTTCTGTAGGTGGGTTTAGAGCAAGTACGTACAATGCTTTACCTAGAGCAAGTGTTGATGCGCTTGTGAAAGCTATGCAGGATTACGAAAAAAATGTTTAGGTATTTTGATAAAATAGTTAAAAAGTATAAAAATGAAAATATTAGTTGCAACTGTTAAACCTTTTGCTCTGGCAGCGATAAACAAAATAAAATCAATCGTTGAAGACAAAGGCTATGAATTCTTGCTTTTGGAAAAATATGAATCGGTTAATCAATTGCTTGAAGCAGTTAGAGATGTAGATGCTTTGATAATACGTAGCGATAAAATAACAAATGAAGTTCTTAACGCTGCAAATAATTTGAAAATTGTGGTCAGAGCAGGGGCAGGATATGACAATGTCGACCTTGATTCGGCAAGAGCAAAAGATGTAGTGGTAATGAATACTCCGGGGCAAAATTCCAATGCTGTAGCTGAGTTGGCATTGGGGATGATGGTGTATCTTGCAAGAAATAAATTTCAAGCAAAGGCAGGAACAGAATTAAAAGATAAAAAGATTGGGATACACGCTTATGGCAACGTAGGACAAAATGTGGCAAGAATATCCAAAGGATTTGGTATGGATGTATTTGCTTATGATCCTTTTGTGTCTAATGCAAGTATTGAAAGTGAGGGGGTGGATGCCATTGATACTGTTGAGGAATTGTACAGTAAATGCGATTATATCTCTTTGCATATTCCGGCAAATAAACATACGGTTAAATCAATCAATTATGAACTTCTAAAAAATATGCCGATTGGTGGCACATTAGTAAATACAGCTCGAAAAGAAGTTATAGATGAAGAAGGATTGCTGAAATTGTTGGAAGAAAGAGAAGATATAAAGTATATCTCAGACATTCCACCTGATAGACGAGAAGATTTCGAACATAGGTTTAAGGAAAGAGTGTTTTTTACACCTAAAAAGATGGGAGCTCAAACCAAAGAAGCCAATATAAATGCCGGAGTGGCGGCAGCAAAACAAATAATTAGATTTTTAGAGGAAGGTGATATTACGTTTAAAGTAAATTAATTACTTTATTTGCAGGCACTAAAAAAGACCGTTGTAGTACTGTCTTATTACATTACTGATGTAGTTTTAGATTAAAATAAATACAATCATCCCTTTGGGATTTTTATGAAATATATATTGTTTTTAACAGTGAGCTTATATGATCTTAGCCATGGATTATATTGCTTCAACCTGCGATAAGTTATCCCGTGTTTGTGAGCAAAATCTCCTAAACTTGGAATTGTTTTTGTAATTTTTACTGTAAAATAATTATTTAATGGTGAATATTTTTCGTTTTGGTCTATGTAAAAACCGTAATCATTGGGATTGGAAATTATTTCTTTCAGTGCTGCTATTCTGTACAGGTATCTCATAGTTTCCTGATTGAGGTTGAGGTTGAAATAATTGTTTTCTTTTTCTCTGTCTAATGCCTGTGAGTATTTTTTTGCTCCTAGATTGTAGGCTGCAGCAGCAGAAGACCATGAACCGTATTTTGATTTAAGCTTGTTAAGATATTTGCAAGCAGCTTCTGTAGATTTTTCGATATCATACCTTTCATCTACTTCATCGTAAATCTCAAGACCATTTTCTTTGCCTACTGACTTCATAAATTGCCAGTAGCCTGAGGCTCCAGCAGGTGAAACTACATTTCTCAATCCACTCTCTGCAACCGCCAAATACTTGAAATCATCAGGCACATTGTTTTTTTTCAAAATCTTTTCTATAACGGGAAAAAACCTGCTGGATAGTTTTATGTTTTGGATTGTAGAGCTATGATAATAAGAATTAACCATTAGTTCCCTGTCCAATCTCTCCCATATATCGTTGTCCTCAATAGGTATTTTTTCACCTGCAAAAGTATATGCTTTTTTCTTTATTGGAGCCTTTACTACTTGTGGCAATGGATTGATGGTTGACCTCAGATTGATTGTGTCTATGATTTTTGTACTTGATATTAAAAATACTACAAGTAGTGACGCAATAATGCCGGTAAAAACTATTTGGATTTTCTTCATTGGATATATTTATAATTAGCTAACGATTAATAATCCTGTAATATTACTCTTCTTCAATAATTCCTACCATATTTTCTTGTTTTTCAAAGTCTTTAAGTCCCGGTAAGTCTTTCATGTTTTTTATTCCAAAATAATCCATGAATTTTTTTGATGTTTGATATATTAATGCTCTTCCGGGTCCATCATCTCTGCCTTGGATCTCAATCAGCCCCTTGTCCAAGAGTTTTTGAACAGTATAGTCACAGTTGACACCCCTTATTTGTTCCATTTCCGGTTTTGATATAGGTTGCTTATAGGCTATAATAGCGAGTGTTTCCAATGCTGCTTTAGATAGCCTTTTAGTTGTCAAAGCCTTTAGGTATTCTCCAACGATATTATGATATGCTCCTTTTGTCATAAAGGAGTACCCATTGGAAATTTCAATTATTTCAAAACTATAATCATCTGACTTGTATTTATTAATTAAATCATCAATTATGATATCCAATTCTTCCGGTTTTAATGAAGTATCAAACGATTTATTAATAACGTATTCTATCTCATCTTTTGAGATTGAATTGTCAGAAGCAAAAATCAAACTTTCTATATATCTGTGTAATTTTGTCACAATAATTATTTTAGGTGTTGCAAATATAAGGAAAAGCTATTGGTTAGCAATTCTTTCTTCAATCTTTTATTAAGATTGTTTTAAAACTTAATCTAAAAGCATTTTTGTTTTTAGCTTTTTAAAAATTAACAGTTTGGATTTAAAATGTAGCCATCACTATAAAATAGCAGGGAACACAATTATTTATATTAGTATTTTATACAAATTTATAGATTTTGATGTAAATTACAGATTTTATGCACAATTAATATTTATAATTGTATGATAATAGTTTCAAGTAGGGTTTTAGTCAAAGTTTTTACAATGAATTTTGCCCGAGCAATTACAATTTTCCCCTTTATTTTGCTATCTGACCAGCGTTTAAAGGAGGATAAAATATTGGTAAATCACGAGATGATACACATAAGACAACAACTGGAATTGCTAGTGTTACCTTTTTATCTTTGGTATCTTATAGAATTTTTTATTAGATATCTCAAAACAGGATCTAGATTTCAAGCCTATGTTAATATTTCATTTGAAAAGGAAGCTTATGCTAATGAAAACAATCTAAATTACAACAATGGTAAAAAGTTTTGGTCTTTTCTTAAATACATTTAGCATAATTTGTCGTTTACAATATAATAGGGTGGTATATGATCCTTTGAATTCTTGGTTTGTATCGTTTTTTTATTATTTTTGAAGATTATTTTTATTTTCTATTAAAAACTTTAACATGATTAAAAGATTTATATTTTTATTTTTCATTTCTTTATTTTATTATAGTATCTCATCCGGACAATCAGTTACCCCGGATATTTCATGGGAAGATATGATGTCTGATCCTAGCTATAGCTTCAAGGAGATACAGGCAAAATTTAATGAAAGGTGGGCTGATGTTGGATATATAAAAGATGATGGCTACAAGATTTTCAAAAGATGGGAGTATATGATGGAGCCGATTATAGATAAGAACGGTTACTTTGACTATAAAAAAGTTGCTTCGGAGTATGTAAGATACCAACAAAAAGTTGCTAAAAATTTTTACCGTTCATCAGAAGCCAATTGGGAACAACTAGGTCCGTTTGGATTTATTTCACGATACGGTATAGGCCGTGTGAATGTCGTAGGTTATGATCACAATGATGTCAATGTGTTGTGGCTAGGAGCAGCATCAGGAGGATTATGGAAATCTACTGATGGAGGAGAGAAGTGGAATGCTATAAGCGATGATTATCGTATGATGGGAATTTCTGACGTTGAAGTTGATTATAATAATTCTGATATCGTTTATGTGGCTACTGGAGATAGAGATGCAGGTGATACATATACATATGGTGTCTTTAAATCTATGGATGGTGGCAAGACATGGGATAAAACCGGATTTCCTGATGTATATAGAATTACAGAATTATTGATTAATCCAAATGATGGCACCCAACTTTATGCATCTACAACTTCCGGGATCTTCAAGACAATTGACGGTGGAAATACATGGCAGAATATCCTTTCGGGGGTAAATGTAAAAGATATGAAAACAAAACCGGGAGATTTCAATGTGATATATGCTACTAATACAGTATCAAAATCCGATTATTTATTGTTTTACCGCTCAAAAAACGGAGGAGTTGATTTTGAGCAATTCAAAATCCAAGACATGCCTATAGAGGTGAATAGGGCTGCAATCGCAGTATGCGAAGATTTTCCAAACCTTGTTTTTTTGTCAGCAGGTGAAAATAAAACAGGTTGGGATGGCCAGGATTTTATCGGTATCTATAAGTCGGAAGATAGTGGAGATACATTTTCCGAATTGCAAATTGATAACCCCCCGGAGTTGGGTTCGCAATCATGGTATGATTGGACATTTACAGTTTCTCCTGACAATCCAAATGAACTATTCGCTGGAGGAGTGAGGTTGTTTAGATCCATTGATGGCGGAAAAAATTGGGTACAATCAACTAATTGGTCAAATCCAAACAATAACGACCATTTTCATGTAGACCACCATTATATCGGATTTCAACCGGGGACTAATAATTTGTTTGTAGGTTGTGACGGAGGAGTGTATAAGTCTACAAATAAGGCTAAATATTGGGAGGCTCTTAATGACAATCTTTCTATAACTCAGTATTACAAAATGGGCTCTTCTACTAGTGTCGAACATTTGATAATCGGTGGATCACAAGATAATGGTACTCATTTGCTCAACGAAGGGAAGTGGAATAGAGTAATGGGCGGCGATGGAATGGATTGTGGGATTGATCCTACTAATCCAAATATTATGTACGCAAGTTATCAATTGGGAAATATTAGGAAATCAGTAAATAGAGGTAGTAATTTTTATGATATTCTAAATGAAAATACAACAAATGAAAAAGGTGCTTGGGTGACACCTATAGCAATTGATCCTGTGAATCCAAATATACTATACGCCGGTTTTGAAAGCATGTGGAAATCTTATGACAAAGGAGAAAGTTGGGATAAAGTATCTAATAGGATTGAAGAAGGCGAAACAATCAGGCAAATAGAAATAGCTCCCTCTGATGATGATGTGGTTTACGTGAGTGCTTATGAAAATATGTTTAAAACCGTAGATGGCGGCAATGAATGGGAGAAGATCAAAAATCCAAAGAATGATTTTATAAGAGATATCGCAGTAAGTCCTAAAGATCCTGATATTGTTTTTGTTGCTTCGAGAAACAATATTTTTAAAAGCACAGATGGAGGAAGTACTTGGATTAATATTAATGGGACATTGCCTAATGTGCCTAAAACGACTATAGCTATTCAAAACAATAGTATTGAAAGTATATATTTAGGAACATTTGTTGGTGTTTTCTATACTGACAATACTATGTCAGATTGGATTCCATTTAATGAAGGGATGCCTCCGGTACGTGTTGGTGAACTTGAAGTAAATGCTAATTTTGGAAAGTTGATAGCTGCGAGTTATGGAAGAGGCTTTTGGGAAACAAACCTTTTTGATTTTAATTACGATTTGCCGTTTTGTACAACTTTAACATATCCTGAAAATGACAAAAGAGTAGTTGCTGATAGTGTTACACTAAAATGGAATTCATCTGAAAAAGCTGAAGGATATATTATCAGTATCGGAAGCCAAAGGGGGGAAAATGATATTTTAGATAGCTTAGATGTTGGAAATGTTTTGGAGTATACATGGAATGATATAGGTTTTGAAGGAAAAGTATTTGTTTCGGTTACGCCTTATAATAGTTTTGGACAGGCTACAAACTGTATCGATAATAGCTTTATAGTCGGTTGTGCATATGACGATAAGTTGGCACTTATAAGGTTCTATAAGGCAACAGGAGGTGATAATTGGACAGTAAAATGGGACACGACAGATTGTGATCTCTCAAATTGGTACGGTGTAGAATTGGATGAAGATGGAAGAGTGACTACTTTGGATTTTGATGGTGTATTTGATGGCAAAATTTCCGGATCTGGCTTGGGTAATAATCTGGTAGGAACTTTGGATAGTACGATTGGTGATTTGGTAAGCTTAAAATTCCTGTATTTGGCAGGCAATAAATTAAAAGGGGATTTGCCCGGTAGCTTTTCAAAACTGAACAAGCTTAAAGAGGTTGATTTGTCTAAAAATGAATTTAATGGTGATTTTCCAAAAGTTTTGGCAGAACTGAAATTAACATATTTGAATATTAGTATGAATAAGTTTGCAGGAGAAATTTCAGGTGATTTAAGTAAATGGAATGGTATGGCACAATTATTAATTAATAAAAATGAGTTTACCGGTAAAATTCCATCTTCTTTTAACTCTTTGAAATCAGCTTGGCTTATTGATATATCCGATAATAATTTCTCAGGAAAGTTTCCTTACCAGTTTTATTTTCTAAAAAATCTGTATAGTTTCAATGCAGAAAATAACAAATTATCAGGTAAGCTGTCCAAAAGGCTTGCAAGTATGAAAGACTTGTACATTTTGCTTTTGGGTTATAATCAGTTTGAGGGAAGTATCCCAAAAGAATTTGGCAACAAACAATGGGGAATACTTTACATAAATGATAATAACCTGAGTGGATGTTTTGACAATAATCTTAAAAAATTGTGTACTCAAAATGCAGTAATTAATTTTTCGGGAAACTCGGGATTACCAAATAATGGGGATTTTCATTCTTTTTGCAGCAATGATATTGGCAATTGTAATAAACTACCCGGATGTAGTGATGGGTTTGCATTTTTATTAGGAGGAGATTCACTTTCTTACAATTCACCTATTAGCTGGATGGGAGTAGATGGTGCTGAGGGATATCGAGTGTCTGTTGGGACTACAAGCAAGGGGGTTGATATTGCTGATAATGTAGATGTAAGTAATAATAGTTACGATGCTGGAGAATTACCGGTTGGAAAACGTATTTATGTAAATATTCAAGCATATAACAAGTATGGAAGTGCAATAGATTGTGATGAATTGAGTTTTATCGCTGTCAAGAGTTCATCTGTTTTTGAAAAGGATACGATAAGCTTTGGTTCGCTTTTAAGTGTGTACCCTGTTCCTGCAAAAGATTATATAATAATAAAAAAGATTGATAAACAATTAGGCGATATCTCAATGAGTATTGTCAATATACATGGAGTGAGTGTTATGGATAAAATTATTCCTGGCTCGGGTAAAAATGAACGAATTAGCATTGAATCATTAACTAAAGGGGTATATTTCTTGAAAATGAATATTAAAAGCAAAGAGTATTACAAAAAACTAATAGTGCAGTAGAAAATTGTTTTATGAATGTATTGATTGTACCTGACAAGTTTAAAGGTTCGCTTTCTGCACTTGAAGTTTGTGATGCTATCAAAGATGGAGCAAGTGAGTTTGATGATAGTATCAATATTGAAATTCAACCACTGGCAGATGGGGGTGAAGGCACAATAGATATAATAAGTACTTATGTTAACTGTGAAAAAAGAGAAATCAAGGTAAGAAATCCTATCGGTGAAATGATAAATGCTGAATATTTATTTTGTGGCAAGAGTGCTTATATTGAGCTCGCTAAGGCTAGTGGACTGATACTATTAGACAAAAAAGACAGGAATCCCTTGTATACTGATACTTTTGGTACAGGTCAGTTGATATTGGATGCTATTGATTTAGGAGCAAAAGAGATTAATGTTTTTGTAGGTGGAAGCGCTTCTAATGATGCGGCGATGGGCATAGCGGTAGCTCTTGGTATTAGATTTCTCGATTCAAAAGGTCAAAATTTAGCTCCTATTGGAATTAATCTTAATCGTATTTCTAAGATTTACAGATCCGGTTTGAAATTTACTCCTCAAACTGTTGAATTCAACATTTTTAGTGATGTTAGTAATGTAATGTATGGTGAAAATGGAGCAGCTCATAGCTTTGCAGGTCAAAAAGGTGCATCTAATGAGGATATTCTTTTTTTGGATGAAGGATTATCTCATTTTGCAAATGTGTTAAAGAGTATTTACAATGTAGATGTTTCAAATGTGGAGGGTGGGGGAGCCGCCGGAGCAGTAGTCGCCGGCATGAAGGCTATGTTTAATGCCAAAATCAGAAGTGGAATTGATGAAATAGTCGAAATCACACAGCTGGAAAATAAAATAAAAAATGCCGATTTAGTTGTTACAGGAGAGGGGGGATTGGATAAATATAGCTTTAAAGGGAAAGTAGTTGGTAAAGTGCTAGAGTTGGTAAAGAAATATGATAAGAAAGCAATGGTTTTTGCAGGGCAGAACTTACTTAATAAATCATTTGATTTCAGTGAAAATAATATTGCTATAGATTCTGTATTATCGTATACTACGGATATTGAAGATGCTATTCAAAATGCATCGTATTATTTGAAAATTATGATGATACATGGGTTAAATTCCTTGAAAAAAGAAAAGAAAATGTAATTTTTGTAATTTTAGAATAATGTCCCTTGACGAATATTGCTTTCCGCAACTTCATTTATTAATTCCCTAGTATTATTTCTGACATTATTTACTTTAGAAGATACCGGATATGCATACATCAAATCAGAAGGAAAAGGTCTTAAGAATGATTGAGCCTCTTTTGAAGAGATCTTGCTATCAATCCATATTTGTTCCTCATCTTCAAATAAAATTGCAGGCATTCTTGTATGTAGTTGCTTGACAATCGCATTGGCCGGAACGGTTATTATAGTGAAAGTTGTGACCAATTGATTGTTTTTATCTGTCCATGTATCCCATAGACCCGCTACGGAAAATACAGACTTGTCATTTCGAATAATCCTGTAAGGTAATTTTATGTTATTGTTTTTTTTCCATTCGTAAAAGCCATCTAGGGGAATAAGACATCTTCTGCTTTGCAATGAGCCCGCAAACGATTTTTTCTCAGTTAGCGATTCTGCTCTTGCATTAATCAATTTACCGGCCATCTTTTGATTTTTTGCCCAAAATGGAATCAATCCCCACCTGTAGATATTAAAATGTGTAGTATCATCGTTTGTGATTACCGGCAGGTATTGCATGGGAGCAATATTGTAATTTGGTATAGGATTATATCTGTTGATATCATCCGAATAAAATTTTGCACCAAATCTTTCTTCAAGTTCTTTTTGATTCTTTGTCAGACTTGCTCTACCACACATTATGCACTAATTCTTTTTTCTGTGAACGTAGCAGTCAATACCACTTCTTTTTAATATAGTTACCGCTTCATTTGCCTCTCGTCGCGAAGAGAACCTCCCCGCCAATACGGAGTAATATTGAGATAAATCAAAATTGACTATTTCTGAATTATATCCTAGATTGTAAAGTTTTCTTTTCATTTTATTGGCATTGCCTTTTACTAGATAGCTACCTGCAACAACGAGATATGAGCCGGCACTTGAAGCTTTTTTTCTTTTTACCGGTGCTTTTTTGCTTGTAGAAGTATTAGTTTTACTTACATCTGTTGATGTTTCTTTAGCATCTCCTGAATAATCTATAAAATCATCAACACTTTCTTTTTTATTGTCTGAAGATTCATTATTGCTATTGTTAGAAGATTGGGCATCTTCTTCCTTGGATTCTTCATCTCCAAAAATATCCTCTTCTAAATCTACGTCTTCGCTTTCGGCTGTTTGGTCAGTCGCTTCAATTGTTTCTTCGCTTACTTCCTTGCTCCCGTTGCATCCCTTTGAGATATCACTTATCCAATATACCAATAAAAAAATAATAGCAGCAATTCCGAGTATTTTTAATATCCTTTCCATGATAAAATATTTATATTATAAAATTGGTGTAAAATTACGTTATTTTATAATATATATCAAGTTATCAGTAAAAAAAATACATAGATTGAGTAAAAGTAATATGATTTTGTATAAAAAACAACGGTATTGTATAAAAAAACCTTGTCTAATCATAGAATTAAACAAGGTTTTCTGTAATAAGTGTTGGTAACCCTATTTCTTAAATTTAGCAAATTTCTTGTTGAACTTATCGATTCTACCGGCGGAATCAACAAATTTCATCTTACCTGTAAAGAATGGGTGTGATTTTGATGAAATTTCCAGTTTAATCAAAGGATATTCTTTACCGTCTTCCCAAACGATTGTTTCTTTCGAAGGTGAACAAGATCTTGTTAAAAAAGATTCGTTAACTGAAAAATCTTTAAAAACAACTAACCTATAATTATTCGGATGTATTTCCTTTCTCATCGTAATGACCATTTAATTTTTTAAAATATTAGGCAGCAGCCTTTTTCCCATTATTCAAAACGGGAGCGCAAAGATAAAATAATTTTATTAAAAAATAAATAATTTAGTAATAATACTGTGTTTTTTTTCTTTTTGATTAAAAATAAACTATTTAGTGTCTGTCTACAAAGTCATTAAAATTCAAAAATAATTTTTTTGCGATATTTTTATTTCCCTCAACTCGCTGATGCTAAGGCATCACTTCGTTTCGGAAAAGTAAAAATCTCATCTAAAATCTTTATTTTTCAAAGATCAAGCACTTTATAGATAGACACTATATTATTTGAAAAAAGCGTCTTCAAAATGCGAAATAATAGGTTTTTTGTTCTCTTCAAGCAATATACCGATGATATCAAACCGTATAGCCCAGTCATAATTTATTCTTTGCATAAACTGTGAAGCAGCGTCAGCGATTAATCTTTTCTTTTTATTATCTACAAAAGATTCAGGCTCTCCATAATAAGAGTAGGATCTGGTTTTTACTTCAACAAAAATGAGTATGCCTTTGTGTTTGGCAATTATGTCGATTTCGGCTTTTTTAAATCTCCAATTTCTTTCAAGGATTTCATAGCCTTTTGAAACCAAAAAATCGGTAGCAAGATCTTCACCTTTGGTACCGATTTCTTTATTTAGTTTCATATAATATTATTTAGTGTCTGTGCACAAAGTCATTAAAATTTAAGAATAATCTTTATTTTTCAAAAATCTAGCACACTATAGACAGACGCTATTTATTGTTAAACTCCCAAATAATGCATTAACAATTTACTTCTTGAATTGTCTCTGAGTTTTGCAATAGCTTTATCTTTTATCTGCCTGACTCTTTCCCTTGTCAAATCAAACATATCACCAATATCTTCTAAACTAACCGGATGTTCTAATCCGATACCAAAATACAGTTTCAATACACTTTTTTGTCTTGCCGTCAATGTACCTAAAGATCTCTCAATCTCTCGTCCTAGTGATTCGCTATATTCCAAATGGACATCAGTATCAGGTGTGTTTGAATTTTCCAATACATCCAGTAATGAATTATCTTCACCATCTACAAAAGGGGCATCCATTGATACATGTCTGGAAGCAACACTAAGAGTTGTTTCTATTTCTTCGACAGAAATATCAAGTAGTTTTGCTATTTCTTCAGTCGTTGGTTCTCTTTCAAATTCTTGTTCCAAGGAAGCAAAAGCTCTATTTATTTTATTTAATGAACCTACCTTGTTAAGGGGCAATCTCACTATTCTGGATTGTTCTGCCAAAGCTTGCAAAATAGATTGTCTAATCCACCAAACAGCATATGAAATGAATTTGAATCCCCTTGTTTCATCAAATCTTTGTGCGGCCTTGATCAATCCCAAGTTACCTTCATTGATTAAATCGCTCAAGGATAAACCTTGGTTTTGATATTGTTTTGCTACTGATACTACAAATCTCAAGTTAGCTTTTGTGAGTTTTTCCAATGATTCTTTATCTCCCTCTTTAATCCTTTTTGCCAAATCAACCTCTTCTTCCGGTGTCAATAAATCAACCTTTCCTATTTCTTGTAAATATTTCTCTAAAGATTGACTCTCTCTGTTAGTTATTGATTTGGTAATTTTCAGCTGTCTCATCCAGTTTGTTTTTACTTATTATAATTAAATTAAATAATACTATCAACTATTCTTTATAGTCAAAAACACAAATTTATTTTGTAATATTGATAAGTTCGTCTAAAACAAAATCTGTATAGTACAAACGCAAAAACTCCTATAAAAAGATTCTAATGAAAGCTTTTTATAGCGATTAAATCTAGTATTTATACATATACACAAACAAATACAATATTAGTTGTAAAAAAGTTCATATTAGTCAAAATATTTACAAATATTGTGCCGAACAGTTAATATTTTTACAAAAAAAACAGAATTTTATGAAATGCGAGTTTTAATAGCAAGATTATTTTTAAATTTTGATGACTTTATTGACAGACACTATTTATAAAGTGATTGAATTATCGCTATGCAATGCAAAATTATTTGCAAAAACTATTTTTTTTTCGTATACTACAAGCGTAAGATAAAACTTAACTTAAAAAATTAGGATTATGAGAAAAGTATTAATTCCAACAGATTTTTCCGAAGTTTCTGAAAATGCATTAAAATACGGTTTGGACTTATACCGCAGAACAAAGTCCACGATTGATGTTGTACATGTATATCACCCTGCTTATGACCCCGGACAAACAGAATTAATAGATGTGTCTTCAGGTGTAGAAAATTTATTAAAGGACAATATGGCTGAATTATTGAGAAAGGTAAGTATTTTTGATATTGATGTCAACGGTAAAGTAGAACTTGGTTTTGTCACCGAAAAGATTGTGAAATTATCTTTTAATTATGACATCATTGTTATGGGGACTACTGGTTCTAACAGTTTGTTAGGGAAAATATTTGGTAGTGTTTCTTCTGATGTTGCGACTCAGGCACATTGTCCGGTTTTGTTAGTTCCTCCGAAAATAAGGTTTAGCGGTTTAACCAATATTGTTTATTCCTGTGATTTTGATGGAGTGAATAATGATGTATTGAGTGAAATTATATCTTTTGCCAATAGATATAAAGCCAAACTTCATTTTGTGCATATCAAAGAAAATGATAATGAATTTAAACTTGACTTGCCAAAAGAGGTTGAAGCGGATTATTCTATTGATGAAATTGAAGCAGACTCTGTTATTAACGGTGTGAACGGATTTATTGAAAAAACCAATGCCGAGCTAGTTATAATGGCAACTAAACAAAGAAGTTTTTGGGAGAAAATAGTTCACACAAACCACACTAAAGAATTTGCTTTGAATGTAAAAGTTCCACTTTTGGTGTATCACGAGACCAATAGGTAGTGAAAGTATAGGAAAACGACACTAGTTAGGAGACAATATTTTCCCAAGAGTGTTTGTCAGTTTTTTTGCTTCTTGTTGGAGATCAAAACTATATTCGCTTAATCTCCAATTTAAGACAGTAACTCTCATACTGCCCATCACTATATTGGTTATTTGTGTATAATCTAGGTCAGCTCTTATTGTTCCGTCTTTTTGGCCGTTTTTTATTATTTCAAAAACCATATTCCTTTTCTCGTCTAGAATTGTTTTTACCGTTTTGGAAAGGCTCTTATTGTCCTGAAAGCTTGTTTCAGAAAAAATAACCATAATAACAGCCGGATATTTTACAAAAAAATCAAACTGATAATTAATTATACCGGTAAGCTTTTTTAATCCGCTCAAATCGCTGTGTACTATATGAGTGATGCCCTCATTCATCTTTCCTTTGAAAAACAATAATATTGACCGTAATATCTCATTCTTATCTTTAAAATGTCTATACAATGCCGGTTCGGAAAAGCCAATTTTTGCAGCCAATCTTTTAGTCGTTAGTTTTTGTACTCCGTTTTCACCGATTAGTTCCGTTGCATTACTTATTATATCAGTTTGTCTGCTAGTAAATTTCATTTTAAAGGTTTTGTTTAATAATTAACGCAAAAATGAAACTAAAAGTTGAATTATGAGGTGTTTTTAAAGTGGATTATACTAAATTGTTAGTAGAATTAATTGAAACAATAAATTCTCATTCAAAATTATCAGAATTTCAAAAATCATAGGATTTTGTTTGTAGATATTATCTAATATTGATTTCTATCCAGAATGTTTTTATAATTTCTTGTGCTAATACCATTAAATAATGCAAAATAGTCCAGTAAATCATCTTATTTTTTTTGATTTTTGCGTTAAAAATACTCATCTTAGTTATAGCCATATTTGTGTTTTTTGCCTTCAATTCATAAAAATAATTCTGATTTATTTTTGGGCTATTTTATATCAATTATTGGTATAAATGCTAATTTTTGAATAAGTCGAAAAATCTATCTCAAAGCCTTATCGTATACTCTTTTTTAACTTCTTTCATTACAAACGAGCTTTGGACATGTGCGATATTATCTATTGCGGCTAGTTTTGTAGTTATGAATTTTTGATACTCATCCATATCTTTAGCGTAGACAGTAAGTAAATAATCGTATTGCCCTGCAATATGATAGCAAGATTGTACTTGATGCAGTTTTTGAACACTATTTTCAAAGTCATTTATGAATGAAAGGGTGTGCTCTTTTAAAGAAACATTACAGAATGCTAAAATAGAAATGCCTGCCTTCTTATAGTCGATAATCGTCACCATTTTTTTTATGACGCCTAATCTTTTAAGCCTTTTTATTCGCTCGTATATCGGTGTAATGGTAAGACCAAGTTTTCCCGCTATTTCTTTGTTTGTGTATTTTGCATCATCTTGTAGTAGTTCAATTATTCCGTTATCAATATTATCCAATTTTACTCGTTTAGGAAAAATATCCATTATTTGTATTATTTTTGCGATTAAATAGAAAAAATATCTAAAAAGAAAGCAAATATAGTTAAATATACTGAGAATATCATATTTAATAGAAAAATGGTAACTTTGTCGAAACAATTGGATTATTCTTAGCCTATAAAATACCAAAAATGAAAAAAACAGATCACAAAATGCAACCGGAAACACATATGACATCACTAGGTTACAATCCGTTTTGGTCGGAGGGCTCGGTAAAATGTCCTATTTTTCAAACTTCTACTTTTGCTTTCAAAACAGCGGCAGAGGGGAAAGCTTTTTTCGAATTGGCTTACGGATTACGTGAAGCTGATAAAGGCGAAAAACTCGGTTTAATATACAGTAGATTAAATAATCCTGATTTACAAATTTTGGAAGAGAGGCTAGCAGTTTGGGATGGTGCTGATGATTGTGCTGTTTTTGAAAGTGGGATGTCCGCTATATCTACAGTGATGCTAGAGTTTTTATCGCCGGGAGATTTATTGCTTTTTAGTAATCCCGTTTATGGTGGAACTAGCCATTTTATGTATCATATATTGACAAAATTTGGAATTAAAGTGATTAGTTTTACTGCAGATGACACCAAAGAAGATTTAATAAAGATCGTAAAAGAATCAGGTCTTGCAGATAAGTTAAAGGTTGTATATGCTGAAACTCCGGGTAACCCTACTAATGCACTTATAGATATTGAGATGTTAAAAGAGGTAACAGAATATTTTTCTACTGAAGAAAATGACATTCCTTTAGTAGTTGACAATACATATCTTGGTCCAGTATTTCAGCATCCAATGCAACACGGTGCAGATATTGTTGTGTATAGTGCCACCAAATACATAGGAGGTCATAGTGATGTGATAGCAGGAGCTGTCTCAGGTAAAACCCATTTGATAGCAAGGGTAAAAGAATTGAGAAGTTTTCTCGGGAATATGGCAGGGCCTTGGACAGGTTGGCTGTTGATGCGAAGCCTTGAAACACTTAAGTTAAGAATGGAAAAACAGGCAGAAAATGCCCAAAAGATTGTCGCATTTCTGAATACTCATGATAAAATAGAGAGAATATCTTACCTAGGAAACCTTGAAGAGGGTACACGACAAAAAGACATTTATGACAGAATGTGCCTTTCTCCGGGGGCTATGATATCTATTTATGTAAAGGGAGGAGAAAAAGAGGCTTTTAAATTTATTGATAGTACTGTTATACCAAAACTTGCTGTTAGTCTTGGTAGCACAGAGTCTTTGATTCAACATCCGGCTACAATGACTCATGCGGGAGTAGATCCTGAAGAGAAGATAAAATTGAAAATTACCGGCAACTTGGTTAGATTGTCTGTTGGGGTTGAGAGTGCAGAGGATTTGATTTGGGATATGAAACAAGCATTGGAGCAACTGTAGCAAATGCATAGGATTCATATTTGGTATCTGTTCGGAAATAGATGGATTTTGAAATGCATTTAACATATTTTAGTTATTGATAGTGATAAAAAGTTAAACTGAATTAGATTATATGTTAGATAATGCTTTTATATTATAAATAAATGAATATATTTACGATTTTAGCTTGGGTGAATCTTTGATTAAACAATAAAAGTATATATAATGAAAAAGCTCTTTTTAACACTTGTTCTATTTTTTATAGTTGTCATGTTTTTTAATAATATTTGTGCTCAGAAAAATGTAAGTTTATTCGATGAATATTCATCGAGAAAATTTATAACACCTGTGTTTTTGGACAAGAATAATCTAAATGATCATTCTTCAATGATAAATTTAATAAATCCTAGTAGAATTGTTTTGCCCGCCAGTGTAGAAAAGGCAAATATTTTGAAAAATAAAATAGGATTTCATGAAAATGTTTTAGCGTCATTGGAAAAAAACAAAATACCAAACGAAATATTTAAGGAGTTATTTGTAGCTGATGGTAAATGGACTTATGATAAATTGCTTGAAAGAGCGAAAAAGAATATGACAGATGCTGATTATCTTAGATTCAAGTCCTCATCCGTTGGTGTCAGAGGAGGGGCAGGTAGAAAGTTTTATAATACAGTATTGAAGTCAAATTTTATATTCACATACTCGTATAGTGATTTGCATACACAAGAAGAAGAGTACAATAGAATAGACCTTGCTAACTTTGCAAGAGCAGAAAAAGACAAAAAAAATACTTTCAAAAAGGAGAAAGATAAGTACAAATTTAAGCCGGTAAAAAGAACTGATGCTGGATATATTGTAGATCTGAAAATAAATATTTTTAAAATATTATTGGATAATGAACAAATCGTTATGCTCGAAAATGCTATATATGGTATAAATGATGACAATGATGATAAAACCAAGATTAAAAATCTTATGCAATATAGTTTTAAATTGAAGCGAGTTGGTGGCGGTTCAAGGAAATTGGAAGTAATATACAACAAGGAGAAAGCAAAGAAGAAGCACTATACCAAAAAACATTATTTTAAAAGGCTGTTTGGAAATAGTAATATAAAAAGTTTGCTCGGTAAAGTACTAGAGAACTCTAAGGAGTTTAGGATTAAGTCAACCATCTATGATACAAAAAGAGGTCTAGCGGTTAAGATAGGTACTAAAGAGGGCTTAAAGCGGAATAACAGATTTTTCGTTTATGAATTAATGCTTGATAAAAATGGTAATTTGAAAAAGAAACGAAAAGGGGCTGTACGTGCAAAAAAGCCGGCAAAAAATGACGGTATTGCTACCGGTAATACCCAACCTACCAAGTTTTATCAAATTCAGGGTAGAAAACTTGGTAAAGGAATGCTTTTAGAGCAAAACAGGAATAACGGTTCATTAGATATCGGGTACGGAGATAATTTTTATGCAAGTATTTCCGGATTTTTAGGTTTTATGAATGCAGGAAGATTTGGTATCGATTTTCAAACATTTCAAAATCTTCAGTTTGATTCTATAGCTCTGTCAACTTATAATCTTTCTGCTTATATGGAAAAAGATATTCATTTTGCACGTAATTTTTATGTAACGGGAGATATGGGATTATATATTGAAGAATCCTCATTCTCTAATGACTCACTAAATACGTTTTATGTAAAAGAGCCTAAAGAGCATAGTCAAATTTTGACATGGGAGTTAGGGGTTTCTGCCGGTGTTTACCTGACTCCAAAATTAAAATTATTTGCCAAAATGAGATATTTACCAGGAAAATATAAGGATGGGTCTGTTTTTGGTAAAGGTGGATTATTTGCTATCAAAAGGAAGAAAACAAGGTATTTTGCAGGAGTATCATTTGAATGGTAATTTTTTTTATTTTAATTATTATAAATTTGTAATCTATGAAAACAAAACTATTTTTTTTATTGTCAATATTTATTGTATTAAGTTGTAAAACGGTTGTACCGGTAGATTATACGAAATACGAAGTTGAAGCTCTTGATCAGGGTATTCAGGGAACTGTATTGATGAAAGTCTATTCGTATGATAAGTCAGTCAAAAATGCAATTGAAAGAGCAAAAATGAACGCTGTGCAAGCGGTTTTATTTAAAGGTATACCTGGAAGCAATATTTCAAAACCTATGGTGAAAGACGGGAGAATGGCACATGAGGAGTATTTTAACAAGTTTTTTGGGTTGTACAAAGTTAATAAAAAGTTAAGGAGGCGTGATAGGAACAAAGACGCTATTGATTTTTCGAGATTATTCAATGCGCCGTACAGGTCATACGTTCAAGTTAGTAATGATGGTTCATTGGCACCGGGCGACAGAGTCAAAGTTGGCAATAGTTACAAGGTAGGGGTAGAAGTTTCTGTCAATCATGCGCAATTGAGAAAAAAATTGGAAGAAGACGGAGTGATTAATGGTATCAATTCGGGATTCTAGAATGTTTTTTAATAAAAATGATTTTTGATTATATTCAATTAATAATAGTATTTGTAAGTTAAATTTATTATAATGAGAAAACAATTATTGCTTATTATTTTGTTGTCTTTTGTTTTTTATTTAAGTCTTTTTGGTCAAGCAAAACAACCCAATTTAATGGTTGTGCCTTCTGATTTGTACTGTACAAAACATTTATACACAATGAAATTTGATAATCAGGGGATAACAGAAGTGCTTCCGGATTATGAAAAGGCATTGAGGAGCGATGAAAACCTACGTCAGGTAATTACTAAAATCAATGAGATGATCATTGAAAGGGGCTATACTAGGGATAAAATTAAAGACCTCGAAGCAACACTAAAGAAATTGAAAAAAAACGAAGCCATTATCAATGCAGCATCCAGCAAGACCAGTGGTTCAGCCGTGATGGAGACGGCATTGGATATCATTAAGAGAACAGCAAAACCCGATATCGTCCTTGATATTTATTTTAGCGTAAAAAGGAAGGGCCCAAGAAGATATGTCAACTTTAGTTTGCAAGGCATTGATGCTTACAACAGTAGTGTTGTTGCAAGTGTTAGCGGTGATGGAACCCCGGTTATCGACAATTCCATTACAACAGGAGTATTGTTAGAAGAAGCCGTATTAAAGCATTTGGATAATTTTATGGATCAAATCCAAACTTATTTTGATGAAATGTTTAAGAAAGGAAGAATGATAAAACTGCATGTCAAAGTTTGGGAGTCATCTCCCGTTGATCTTGAAGAGGAATATGACTATGATGGTGAATCAAAAGAGTTAAATGAGATAATTGACGATTGGTTTTATAAAAATACTGTAGGTGGCAGATATGATATAGATGATAGTTCTGAAAATATGATGGAAATATCTGCACGTATTCCCATGTATGATAATAAAAAAAGGCCACAAGACGCAAACAGGTATTCAAGGAAATTAGTGAAATTTCTTAAAAAAGCACCATTCAATTTAATTGTGAAAAAGATACCTCAGGGTCTTGGTGAAACATGGTTGTTTATTGGAGAAAAATAAAAAAATATAAAATGAAAAAATTATTGTTATTATTGGTTTTTATTGCTTTTACAACTGATTTTTATAGCCAAAATGGAATAAAAAGCATCACACTTACTCCTGTCGTTTTTCGTGAAAATAGCAACCAAAAAGAGGTAACCCCCCAGATTAGGAGATTGATGAAAAACAAATTAAAAAGTATTGTTACAAGTCAGGGTTTGGCTAGCGAACAATTTATGGATAAAAATATCATTTTTCCCGATATTCAAGTAATATCCAAAGATGTTATTCCAGGCATGCCTCCTAAAGTAAGTCTTAATATAGAGCTAACATTGTATATAGCAGACTATGATAGTAAAACGGTATATTCGTCAGAAACATTTGACCTCAAAGGTGTTGGAAGGAATGAGGCAAAAGCATACAACAATGCACTAAAAAGATTGAATAGAAGAAACAGAAAAGTAGTTGAGTTTGTCAATAGAGGAAAAGAGAAAATCTTGGAATATTATAAAAATAATTGTGACATGGTATACAATGATGCAATGATAAAACTAAATTCGGGAAGAGAGAAAGAAGGATTGAAAATGCTAACAAGAATACCTTATGATAATACTGATTGTTATAAAAAAACATCTAATGCTATTGTCGATGCATATTTAAATTATGAGAACAAACAATGTATGAAAGATTTGGCCAAAGCTCAAAGTATTTGGAATTCTTCACCCAACTATGAAGGTGCGTTGAAAACACAAGTTTATTTTTCAAGGATATTGCCTGATACAAAGTGTTATGACAATGCACTTAATATAATGAGTGAGATGAAAAAGACTCTCAAAGAAAAGGATCATAGAGAATGGGAATTCAAAATGACTTTGTTTGAGAGTAAAAGTGAAATGCTAGAGCATATATTGAATATGATTTATGATTTAGAAAAGACTAAAGCAGAAAATTCAGGTAGAAGATACGACTCATGGTGGGGAAAGTAAAATCTTAAATTCAGATTTACACATCTTATCAGAAATAGTATAAATTCCTCAAATAATCAAGGCGTAATGACTAATTTCTTCGTATTTAGTTGCTGTTTAAATTAGGGATAGCATAAAATTATTATATAGACCAAATAAAAATAGCAATATTATTTTAAATTAGTTTGAAAAGTTATTTATCATTTCTTACATTTGCGCACATTAAATAATGACTAATTTTAATGGGGAAACGTAAATCTTACCTATGATGAATAATAAACTTTTTAGAAACCGGCTTGTAATTGCCTTGTTTTTGTTTGGAATCGCATTTGGAGTAAATGCACAATCTGTAGATGAGGGGAAGAAACTATTTAAAACTAAAACTTGCGCAGCTTGTCACGACAGGAATATGGCTAAAAAGGTTGTAGGACCTGCTCTAGCCGGGGTAGAGGGTAGATGGGAAAGCAAAAAGGATTTGTTTTCTTGGATCAGAAATCCGAATACTTTGTTGGAAGCAAAGCATATTTATGCTACTAAGCTTTTTGAAGAAAATAGCAAAGTCCCAATGACTCCTAATCCTGATTTGACCGATATTGAGATTGAGTCTATATTATTATATATAAGAAGTCAATCGGGTGAAAAAATTGCTTCTTCAGGTGAAGTTGCCGATAATACTCTTGCTATAAAAGGTAAGGAGTTATTTAAAGCCAAAGGTTGTGCGGCATGTCATGATGCAAAATTAAAAGTAGATTTGGTTGGTCCTAACTTGTTGAAAGTCGCAGATAGGTGGTCTGATAAAAAAGAACTGTTTCAATGGATAAGGAATCCTAAAAAGCTATTGGACAGTAAGCATGAATATGCGACTAAGCTTTTTGAGAAGTTCAATAAGATACCGATGACTCCCAATCCTACAATTACGGATGATGAGATAAATGCGATTTTAGCATTTACATCCGATCCGGAATCAGCCAATGCACCCGTTGCTAAAGCAAAATCTGCGGGAGATAGTTATTTGGAATTAAGTGAAACGGCCAAAGTGGTTTCGAATGAACCGGGATTTTTTAGTAGTTTGACATTTTATATAATATTATTTGTATTATTGTTACTAGTTGCATTTATCTTAGCATACAGAGTAGCTAAAACAAGAGTTCAAGCTTTTAAGGATGAATTTGGTGAGGATAAAAAATTAGATATTTTAGGTTTATTTTTTATGAATAGAACCGTTTTGAAATTTGCAGCATTTGGTTTTGTTGTTTTTGGGCTCTATTTTACGGCTGTTAGAGGTATTGCTTTAGGTAGACAACAAGATTATCAACCGGATCAACCGATTGCATACTCTCATAAAGTGCATGCCGGAGATAATGCTATTGATTGTGAGTTTTGTCACGATGCCGCAAGACGGTCACGCCATGCGATGATTCCACCGACTAGTACATGTATGAAATGTCACAAGGCAATAAAAACAGGAAGTAAATATGGAACTCAAGAGTTAACTAAAATTTATGCATCAATTGGTTTTGATCCTTCAACAGGTAAGTATATCAAGGGGTATAATGATATGAGCCTGGAGGATGTTAAAAATATGTTTACAAAATGGTTGGCAAAAGAAAATAAAGGAGATTCCAAAGTTGCAGAAGAACAGTGGAAAAATATCGCAGCTTCATTGACAAATGAATATAAGGATAAAGTACAAGGTCCCATTGAATGGACAAGGGTTCACAACTTACCGGATCATGTTTATTTTAACCACTCACAGCACGTAACTGTAGGAAAAATCAAATGTCAATCTTGTCACGGGCCTATTGAGGAGATGGATGTTGTCAAGCAGTACGCCCCACTTTCGATGGGATGGTGTGTAAATTGTCACAGAAAGACTAATGTGAAATTTGAAGACAATAAATATTATGACAAATATTTTGCTAGATATCATGCGGAGATGCATGACGGCAAACGCTCAGGTGTAACAGTAAAAGATATTGGAGGATTGGATTGTCAGAAATGTCACTATTAAGAGTAATATTCAAGCTAATAATTAGAAATATAATAAAATGGAAAAAAACAACAATAACCTTTGGATTGGTAAAAGAGATCTCAAAGTTGATCGTGAATTTGTTGAGAATGCTGCAAATGAGTTCAAGGAAGAAATTCCTACAGCTCAAGAGCTAGCTGCAAAAGATGATTCTCCTTTAGGTACTACCAATAGAAGGGATTTTCTTAAGGTTTTAGGTTTTGGAGTAGGTGCGGCAACATTGGCTGCCGGATGTGATATTCCGGTGAAAAAAGCCATACCTTATGTAGTAAAGCCGGAGCAAATAGTTCCGGGAGTACCTACTTATTATGCTTCAAGTTACGTTAGAGGGGGTGATTATTGTGCGATTGTGGTTAAAACTAGAGAAGGCAGACCTATCAAAATTGAAGGAAATAAATTGTCAAAAGTCACTTTTGGTGGTACTTCTGCTCGGGTACAAGCCGAGGTATTGAATCTATACAATAATAATAGACTTAAATCTCCAAAAGTCAAAAAAGGAGATAAGTTTGAAAATATATCATGGAAAGATTTAGACAAGGCTATGATGTCTAAATTGACTCCAAATACTAGGATTGTCACAAATACAGTAATGAGTCCTACAACAAAAAAAGTATTTGGTGACTTTATTGCGAAATATCCAAACACAAAGATTGTAACTTACGATCCTGTCTCTTCAGCAGCTATTTTAATAGCAAATGAAAAGAGTTTTGGACAAAAAGCAATTCCGGATTATAAGTTTGACAAAGCTGATGTAATTGTCAGTTTCAATGCTGATTTTCTCGGTACTTGGATATCACCGATAGAATATTCAAAAAAATATGTTGCAAAACGAAAAATAAAAGATGTAGAAAACCCTGAGATGTCAAGACATATACAGGTGGAATCTTTTATGTCCCTGACAGGATCAAATGCTGATAACAGGATACTTGTTAAGCCTTCAGAGCAAGGTGCTGCAATTTTGTATTTATATAATGAAATAGCTAAAGCTTCCGGAGGTCAAACAGTTAGTAGTTTATCGCTTGAAGACAATGCAAAAGCCAATCTTTCAAAAGTAGTAAAAGAATTGCTAGGAGCTAAAGGAAGTAGTTTGGTCGTTTGTGGTAATAATAATATCGGAGAGCAGGTTTTGGTAAATAAGATTAATGATATGCTAGGCAATATTGGTAAGACAGTAGATTTTACTGAGGTTTCTTATCAAAGGCAAGGAGATGAAAGGGAGATGTATCAATTGACAAAAGATATGTCAAATGGAAGAGTCGATGCGGTTATTTTCTTTGGATCAAATCCAATGTATGATTTTGCAGGAAAAAAGAAGTTTGAAGATGCTTTGGCAAAAGTTAAAACAAAGATTTCAGTTGGATATAGTCTTGATGATACTGCTGTTGTTTGTGATTATCTTGCTCCTGCAAGTCACTCACTTGAGAGTTGGGGTGATGCAATGCCAAAGAAAGGTCATTACAGTTTGATTCAACCTACAATAAGTACTATTTTTGATACAAGACAAGCAGAATTGAGTTTGTTAAAATGGTCAGGTGGTGTTGATTCTACAATTGATCAACCATATTATCAGTATTTGAAGAACAATTGGAAAAGCATATTTTTCTCAGAAGATGAGGCAGGAGGGTTTAGAGCATTTTGGGACAAAGCTTTGAAGGATGGTGTTTATTATTCTGCGCCAACCAAAACGGAAGTCAGTTTTGGAGCTGATATAGCTAGTGCGGCGTCTGCTGTCACAAAACCTAGCGAAGGATTGGAAATATCATTTTATGAACCTGTAAATATTGGTAATGGACAATTTGCAGAAAATCCTTGGTTGCAAGAGATGCCAAATCCTGTTGATAGAACAGCATGGGGCAGTCATTTGCAGATACCAATTGGGTTTGACGGTGATAAAGATTTTGTTACTTTCAATAATTTGGAAGATGGAGACACAGTGGAACTTTCTGCAAACGGAATGAAGAAAAAAGTTGCAGTTGTATCTACTTTTGGTCAAATGCAAGGGACGATAGCACTTCCTTTGGGATATGGTAGGACTAAAGCAGGACTTGTTGGTACAAAAGTTGGAGCTGATGTCAATGACATGTTAGCTGATAAAGATGGATTAACACAATATTATCTTACAGGAGTAAAAGTTAGTGAGAAGGTTGGTGTTGATAAGAATTTTGCTCATGTACAATACCATCACACAATTGGGGTAACGGCAAAAGATAAAGAAACGGGAGAATTAAAAAATGCAGATGAAGCAGCTTTTCCTGATTCATTTTGGAAAGATGTCTTTGGAGTAGAAGGATTTCAAGGGATGTTAACAGACAGGTCGGTTATTTTCAGATCAAATATTAATGAACTTAAAGAGAATGTTGAAAAGCTTGAGGAGAAAAGGCATGAGTATAAGCATCTTAATGAACAACAGATTTATAATGGTTATGATGAGCTTTATGCTCTTGGACACCATTGGGGAATGCATATAGATACAAATTTGTGTACGGGTTGTGGTGCATGTACGATAGCATGTATGGCGGAGAACAATGTGCCAATAGTCGGTAAACATGAAGTACACAGACATCACGAAATGTCCTGGTTGAGAATTGACCGCTACTTTTATGGAGAATTAGAAAATCCTAGTACGGTTTACCAACCTATGATGTGTCAGCATTGTGATAATGCACCTTGTGAAAATGTTTGTCCGGTGAATGCCACCAATCACAGTTCGGAAGGTCTAAATCAGATGGTATATAACAGATGTATAGGTACCAGATATTGTGCGAATAACTGTCCATATAAAGTGAGACGATTTAATTGGTTGGATTATTCGACAGCTGATATATTTTATGATAATGAGCCTACACTATTTGAAGGAAACGAAATGGCTACATTAGGCAATGATTCAGGACAATTGGAAAGTGATCCATTGTTCAGAATGGTACTTAATCCAGATGTTACGGTCAGAGAGAGAGGGGTTATTGAGAAGTGCAGTTTCTGTGCTCAGCGATTACAGGAAGGTAAGTTGAATGCCAAGAAAGAGCAAAGAAGATTGACGGATGAGGATGTGGTAACAGCATGTCAGGCTTCATGTCCAACAGATGCGATTGTATTTGGAGATATGAATGATAAGGATAATGAGTTGAACAAAAGAAAAGAGAGTCCTTTGACTTTTATTGCTTTGGAAGAGACCAATGTTAGATCATCTGTTTGCTATACAATGAAGGTAAATAACAGAAGAGAGGATTATACTGCTTAAATAAATTTGAAAATTAAATAATAAATAATATAAAATGAGTGCACCAGTATCAAGTATTAGAGAACCCTTAGTATTAGGGCATAAGACTTATCATGATATTACTGAGGATTTGGTTTCTCCAACAGAGAAAGCACCACCCTTGTCTTGGATTTTGGTTTTTATACCTGCGGTTGCTTTGTTGAGTTTGGGTACATTTGCAGTTTATTGGACGATTTATGTCGGAATTGGGACATGGAATCTTAACAGGACAATTAACTGGGGATGGGATATCACTAACTTTGTTTGGTGGATTGGAATAGGCCATGCCGGCACTTTAATTTCTGCTATTTTGTTGTTGTTTAGACAAAAATGGAGAACAGGGGTTAATAGAGCTGCAGAGGCTATGACTATTTTTGCGGTGATGTGTGCCGGATTGTTCCCAATGATTCATATGGGAAGAATTTGGAACGCGATGTTTATTTTTCCATATCCCAACACTAGAGGTTCTTTATGGGTAAACTTTAATTCGGCTTTACTTTGGGATGTATTTGCTATTTCTACTTATTTTACTGTATCGTTATTATTTTGGTACACAGGATTAGTTCCTGATTTAGCTACTATTAGAGATAGAGCTAAAGGGGTGCGAAAAAAGATATATTCTTTCTTTGCTTTAGGTTGGACAGGTTCTGCAAAACATTGGCAGCGATGGGAATATTTAGCTTTGATTTTAGCCGGATTGGCAACACCATTGGTATTGTCAGTTCATACAATAGTGAGTTTTGATTTTGCTACGGGTATTGTTCCCGGTTGGCATACTACAATTTTTCCACCGTACTTTGTAGCGGGTGCTGTATTTTCAGGATTTGCGATGGTATTGACATTGATGTTGATAGTGAGAAAAGTGCTTGGATTGCAAGAGTATATCACTATCGCACATATTGAGTCTATGAACAAAGTGATATTAGCTACTGGATCTATCGTAGGGGTTGCGTACATTACTGAGTTGTTTATATCTTGGTATTCGGGTTATGTATATGAGCAGGCAGCATTTTTCAATAGAGCATTTGGTGTTTATTGGTGGTCTTATTTTGGTATGATGTTTGCGAATGTAGTGTCTCCACAATTCTTTTGGTCTAGAAAGTTGAGAAGAAATGTTACATTCACATTTTTCCTTTCAATATTGATAAATATTGGTATGTGGTTTGAGCGATTTGTAATTATTGCAACAACATTGGCACGTGATTTTTTACCAAGTTCATGGAGCTACTATTCTCCTACATGGATAGAGATTAGTATATATTTAGGAACATTTGGTTTGTTTTTTACAATGTTTTTGATATTTGCAAGAGTTGCACCGGTTGTTGCTGTAGCAGAAGTAAAACATATATTGAAAACAGGAGGAGATCAGTACGTGGGAGAAGATGCTGTTAAAGGTCATTGATAAAAATAAAAATCATTAATAATGAAGAAAAGAAAAGATATTGTTTACGGCGTATATAGTGAAGAGCATGATATCATTGAGGCGGTAAGAGAAGCAAGAAGCAAAGGAATGGAGATATATGATGTGTATTCACCTATACCCATTCACGGGTTGGATCCGGTTTTAGGGCTTAAAGAATCACGATTGCATATAGCAGGATTTATATATGGTCTTTTAGGCACATTGACTGCCTTTTTGGGGATGAGTTGGATATTTACCAGAGACTGGCCTATTATATTTGGTGGAAAGCCACATTGGGCTGTTCCTTCATTTATACCCATTACTTTTGAATTGACAGTATTATTTGCTGCTATTGGTATGACAGTATCATTTTATGTGGTGTCAGGAATGGGTTTTGGCGTTGACAATGATGTATTAGATAAAAGGATATCTGATGACAAATTTTGCCTTGCTTTTGATAATGATGAAGTAGATTCAGCTGAAGCAAAACAATTTCTTCAATCTAATAAAGCTGAAGAAGTATTAGAAAAAACATTAAAAGCTTAATAATTATAAAATCAATACAAATGAAAATTATTAAAAACTTTATATTTGTTATAGTATTAGCTATTCTTTTTAGCTTTAGCTCGTGTCAAAAAGCCGGGGTGAATAGTACAGGAAGTGAATATATGCCCGGCATGTATCATTCAATTGCATATGAGGCTAATTATGGTACTTATTATGACAGAAATCAATGGGTAGATAAGAAAGATTATCAGTTTTATGGTAAACCTAGAGTTCCGGTAAAAGGTACTATTTCCCGAGATAATGGAGTGTCTGACAGCAGACCATTTTACTATGGTGATACTGAGGATGAGCGTCAAAGAGCTATGGATGAAATTACCAAATCACCATTTCCGGTTAGTGATTCGAATATAGCCAATGGGAAACATCTTTTTGGTATATATTGTGCAATATGTCATGGTAAGAAAGGAGATGGAGAAGGATATCTAGTGAGGGAAGATGGAGGTGCATATCCTGCCATGCCTGCTAATTTCTTATCAGATGATTTGAAAAATTCTACTGATGGTAGATATTATTATACAATAATGAAAGGCAGGAATATGATGGAAACATTTAAGGATAAGTTAGACTACAAGGAAAGGTGGCAGGTAATTCAATACATTAGATCTCTGCAAAAATAGAGCGCTTAAATAGTGACAAGAATAGTAAAACAATATTAAAAAAATAAATTTCAATTTGAAATGAATCGATTTGAATTTTCAGGAAAGTTAAAGACAATATTATTAGTTGGTATAGTTATCGGACTATTAAGTTTGATAATTGAGTATTTTGTCGTTGGGGATGAATTGCACAGTCAATTTTGGGGAGACATAATGCTAAATAATTCTTATTTTATGGGAATGGCATTGATGGCTTTATTTGCGATGTCTGCATTTATTGCTTCATGGGCCGGTTGGTATAGTGTAATGAAAAGGTTGCTTGAAGCTTTTAATGCATTTTTGATTCCGGGTGCTGTAATAATATTTATTGTGGCATTGGGCAATTACTTTGGTTGGCATCATTTATATTTGTGGAATGACGCTCATCATGTGGCAAATGATGAAGTAATTCAAGGTAAGTCTGCGTTTTTAAACAAAAACACCTATATGATATTGACTTTACTATTTGTTGGGGTATGGTTATTATACAGGTATAAACTACGTAATCTATCACTATTGGAGGATGCCGGAGTAAAAGGAGATTATTCTGCACATCAAAAAATGAGAAATTGGGCAGGTACTTTTCTACCTATTGCCGGCTATTCCAGTGCATTATTGATTTGGTTATGGTTGATGTCTATAGAAGTCCACTGGTATAGCACAATGTATGCTTGGTATACAGCAGCAAGTTGGTTTGTTGGGGTGTTGTCGGTTATGATTATCACGCTTTCTTACTTGAAAACTAAAGGTTATTTTGAATTGGTTACTAAAGAGCATATTCATGATTTAGGAAAATTTTTGTTTGCTTTCAGTATTTTTTGGTCATATTTGTTCTTTGACCAATATATGTTGATATGGTTTGGTAATATTGGTGAGGAAACTGTTCACTTTAAGGTACAACAGGGGGAATTTCCTGTTATTTTTTATACTGTTTTGATACTTAATTTTATAGTTCCATTTTTAGGATTAATGATTAATTCTGCAAAAAAAGCCACTTGGGTATTAGTTTCTGTTTCTATTCTTACTTTTATAGGTCATTGGCTTGACATGTGGTTAAATGTAAAACCTTTTGTTGGAGAAGTTACAGCTGAGTTTACCGGAGTGCACGAACATATATCTCATTATCCAAGTATTCCGGAAATAGGTGTTATGATTGGATTTTTGAGTTTGTTCTTATTTGTCACGTTCAAGTGTTTGTCCAATGCACCATTATTGCCTGAAAATGATCCGTATTTGGAGGAAAGTATCCATCATCACTCTTAAAAAAATAATTATGTTAGCTTTAAAACTATTTGTATTAACTTTAATTTGGACTGTTTTGTTTGTAATAGTAGGATTAGTTTTTGAATACTTTGGCTATTTGGATAAGGTTAAGGAGGATTAAAGTAATGGGCAATGTATTACCTAATTGATTGGTAACCACCGATTATTCCTTTCTTTGTCAATACAATTTGCCAAAGTTGATTGTATCTGGCTCTGAATGCAGCGGCATTTGAAAGTAGGTAATATTGCCACATTCGGAAAAATTTTTCATCGTAATCGTTTGCTATTTTATCTTGGTTTTTCTCAAAATTATTAAACCAGGACATTAATGTTGTATCGTAATAATGACCAAAATTGTGCCAGTCTTCCATTACAAAAGATTTTTCTATTGCATCTCCTATTTGTTTAATAGAAGGAATCATGCCATTTGGAAATATATACTTATCTAACCAAGCGCTGGTTGTCGTCACGGTACGGTTAGAACCTATTGTGTGTATTAAAGCAATACCGTCATCAGATAAACTGTTGTTTACTGTACGAAAGAAATTTTTATAATTCTTGTATCCTACATGTTCCAACATACCAATACTTACGACCCGATCGTAAACACCTTTGATATCTCTGTAGTCTTTTAGTTCAAATTTTACGGGTAAGTCCTCACATAATTTTTCTCCTAATAGTTTTTGATTTTTAGATATTGTTATCCCGGTTGTTTTTACATCGTATTTTTCAGCAGCATATTTACCAAATGCACCCCAACCACAACCTATGTCCAAAACATGCATGCCGGGTTTTAATTTGAGTTTTTGGCAAATGACATTGAGTTTATTCTCTTGAGCAGTATTAAGGTCGCTAGTATTGTTCCAGTAGCCGCAACTGTAATTCATTCGATCATCTAGCATAAGTGAATAAAGTTTGTTGCCAATATCATAATGTTTTAGACCAACAAGCTTTGCTTTATTTTTAGTCTGAAAATTCGTGATTTTTGTAAATGCAATCCATAAAAGTGTTTTTAAATTCTCTTTTACTTTTTCTTGGATATTACCTTCAAAGAGTTTAAAAATCATTTGATCCATCTTTGGTGAAGTCCACCATCCTTTCATGAAGGACTCACCTAAACCAAGTTCACCGTCTTTGACAATGCTTTTAAAAAATCTTTCATCATTTACTTTAATATCCCACGGATTATTTCCACCCACAAAAATTCCTGCTTGGTTTAACAACCCTTCAACTATTTCTTGATTTCTGTCCATTCAATAATTTTTCCTGCAAATTTAATTATTTATATGAAGAAATTGTATTATTAGGAACTATGATTATTTAAAATTTGTTAGGTGTATGCTTCTAAGGCAAAAATGTAATTTCTTTATCGCGTTTCATCCTTGTGGTGAAATGAGGAAAGTCCGGACAACGTAGAGCACCATACCACTTAACCGGTGGACTTGCAATGAAGATTGGAAGATAGAAAGTGTCACAGAAACTAAACCGTCTCTTTTTTGGGGATAAGGGTGAAAACGTGTGGTAAGGGCGCACGTTTCCTAATGGCAACATCAGGGAAGGATAAACCTTATGGGTTGTAATGTCACGTATATTTCGGGTTGAAAGTTGCTCGCTTAAATATCTATGTTTTTAGATATACCGAAAGGGGTAGACAGCAAATGCATGATTTTTATTGTGTATAGATAAATGATAGAGGTCGATGAGTAATTATTGAGTACAGAATCCGGCTTACAGATTACATTTTACTGACGGTCACTTTTTGTAGTGACCGTTTTTTTATTCCCATGATATCTAAATGAGCCCTATATTAGTTATCTTTTATTGTTCTACTTTTTATATTCAGGATTTTGGTGCAAGATTTGTAAATACATATTTCTGCTTTAGACTATTGAGTTATTTGTTTTTATGCATTTAAAAAACAAATATGATAAAAAATCAAATAAAATATTTCAGAATTATTTTGTTTTTAAATAAAAAGTTCTAACTTTGTGTTTAGATATATGAGATTTTCATGTATATTAAAGTTTTATATGTCTGGAACTGCTTATAGTAAGGGCTTAAACCACCTTTATTAAAAGACGAAATCGAAAGAAGAAAAAATAAAAACATATCATTTTTAATTAAATGGTATAGTATTTTGCTCTTACTTGAAGAAGTAGAAGTGGAATATAGACGAAACTCATTGCGCAAAGGCGTGATTCTAATTATTTATTTAGTTCATAGCATAAAATTATGTGATATGAATAAACCGAAAAAATTATTTAATAACCAAAACTCAATCTCATGAAAAAAATGAATTTGAATTTTTTATGGCTAAAAGGAAAAATGGTGTTACCGCTATTTTTGCTTGTTGGTCTTTTTATGTTTAGTGCTACATCTGTTAGTGCTCAGTATGTTTCCGAGTCACAAGCAGCGAAACTTATTGATAAACACATTTCTGAGCTTCCTCAAAGAACAGCGTCTCTTAGAAGAGCTGATCAAGCTATGACACCAAAAATGGTTCAAGAATCAGTTAATGAATTACGCCATTCTTTTGGTCAATTGATTTTACATGGCTTACATTCAGGTAGATCAGTTGAAGATGCTATTGCTGAAACAAACAAAGTAGCTATGCAAAGAATACCTGCCGGCACACCTGGTATTGAAGGGTATATTACAACAGTTAAGCAAGAATATATAGACTTGTTAAAAGAAAACTAGAGATTTAAGACGAATTAAAATTTATTAAACCAAAACTCAATCTTATGAAAAAAATATTATATTTATTTATTGTGATGGCTTTTTCCGTCACAGCTTTTGCGCAAGTTGAAGTTCTTAACGAGAATTTTGATAGTGGTGCTTTACCTGCAGGATGGACTGCAGAAAACACAGCAGGTGTAAGTAATACTCCTGGTGGGTGTAATGTATCTGGAGTTGCGTTTTCTTTTGGATGTGCTCATAATCCTTATTTTACAAATGGAGATAATCCAAATTTTTCCGGAACATGTGCTATGATGGACGATGATAATGGTGGTTCAGTAGCTTTAGGTACATATTCTTTATTGACACCAGTTATGGATTTAACAAATGGAGGTGTAAATACTACTTTTGATTATGAAAATGCCGGTATTGGTAATGATGGTGATTTTATTGTTGAAGCTTGGGACGGAGCTTCTTGGAATCAAATATTTGCTATCGAGAATGATAATAATGGTAGTGAAGATATTGATATTTCTGCTTATACAAATGCTGACTTTCAGTTGAAGTTCACTTATAATGATGATGGATCTTGGGCTTGGGGAGCCGCATTTGATAATGTTGTAGTGAATGCTAACGCTGGAGCAGGAGGTGGCGGTGGAGCTGCTGCATGTAGCTTGGACTGTCCAGGAGATAAAGTGATTTATCTTGATGCAGGAGAATGTTGTTGGCCTGCACAATACAATGCAAGAACTGAAGGTGATTGTACTACTCAGTATGATACTATTTTACAACAACCAGCTGCAGGAGCAGGTGGATTTGTTGCACCTTTTGATCCAACGGGATTTGCAGAGTATGATCCTAGTACACAAGCTTTTCCTCCTGATTTTACACAGGAATTTACTATTAATGGAGCAGCAAGTACTTATGGTCCTACTATGATTGACCTTTCAAACTTGCCTTCACAGATATTTATGGAATGCTATGATAATAATGCTACTTGTTCAGGTAATGGAGATCAAGCTTATTGGAATTACACAATGGTTAACTTTGTTGCGACGACAGCAACTACTTTTGAGTTTGATTGGACTTACCATACTGAAGATTTTGGTGGTGCTTTTTGGGATGATTTCGGATATATGAAGGATGGTGTTTGGGCCTTGAATGATATTTATGATCCTAATGGTCCTGATGATCAAACCGGACATTTTTCAATTGCTTTAGCAGCAGGAGAAAATATCACATTATATGTTAGAACCAAAGATTTTATTGGATGTGGAGCGGATGTTACACTTGATACAGGAGTACCTCCGGTTACTGATGGTATAGTGTTGGTTGAAGGACCTGCAGTTGGAGATCCGATTTGTCAAGGAGAAACAGGTCATGTAAAATTACAGTTATTGGACAACGGAGTTGCTATTGACAGTTGCGAATTTGATTTGACGGTAGAGCCATACCAAAATCCTAAAAGTTCATTAACATGTAACGATCAAGTACAGATATCAGTAGATCAAGATTGTAATGCTACGGTAGGAGCTGATGATATATTGGAAGGTGGCCCTTACGGATGTTATGATGATTATAGAGTGGAAATATATGACTATATGCCTGCTGCACCATTCAATGTGCCTGGCAATATCGGAAATCCTGTACCACTAGGAAACTATTTCGTAGGAATATTTGATGCAGCAGGAAATAACTGTTGGAGTCAGATTACTGTATTGGATAAGATACCACCAACTATTGAGTGTGTATGTCCTGAAGGTGGAGAATTTCCAGCCGGAGCTGTTGTTCCAGGAACTATTAATGGAGCATTTACAGATCACGACTTGACAGCAAATTTACATTTTGACTGTTGGGATTTCGGTACAGGAAACCAAATTCCTGATTTAGGAGATCACTATTATGATTTATATACAATTACAGTATCCGGAACAGGAACATATGCTATTACAGGTACTGACGGTAACAAAATGATTGTTGGTGTATTTGATGCTCCATTCAATGCTGTTAATTCATGTTCAAACATGATTGACGGAATGGGAGGTTATGTACTAGGATCATCTGGATTGTTCTTTGAAGAACCTACAAATGCCGGTAATATTGACAATACGGTTGATTTAGTAGGCGGAACAACATACTATGTAGTAGTGAGTGATTTTGATGCTGGTTATTTTGGTGATCATTCACTTTCAATTACACCTCCTCAAGGAGAAGAAGTATACTTTGCTAAGACAGTATACGGTGCTGAATGTGAATTTGCAGGATGTTATGAAGAAGGAGTTAATTATGCATTCCCATTACCAACATTTGATGATAACTGTAGTGCTAATTTGACATGGGTGCAAACAGTAACTGACGGACCTGATTGTGGTACATATATAGTTAAGAGAGTATACACAGCGACAGACGGAGCTGGAATGACAGCGACATGTACATCAGACTATTTCTTCAAAGGAATCGACTTATCCAATATGGAGTGGCCAGTAAACTTTGACGGAGTAGCGGGACATAATGATATGTTGGAATGTAACACAGGATATGTAGTAGATGCAAATGGTAACCCACATCCAATAGTAACAGGAGCACCAGCAGGATTCAATGATGCATGTGGAACAATAGAAGTATTCTACGAAGATCAAACATATCCATTGGTATGTGGAA
>Ga0256833_1000109_pt1 | contig 62304 bp, 62 predicted proteins | sample 356284metaG_FD_190535 | JGI IMG/M metagenome (GOLD analysis project Ga0256833, IMG submission 190535) | Hydrothermal vent microbial communities from Mid Atlantic Ridge, Atlantic Ocean - 356-284 | ecosystem: Environmental > Aquatic > Marine > Hydrothermal vents | place: Atlantic Ocean: Mid... | reverse complement strand
AGGTGGCGGAGCTCTTCTTCATCTTTTGGAGAGCTAACAACGAGGTTTGGAACTACCCTTAAGTATGAAAGGTCAAAGGCTCCGTGGTGTGTAGCTCCGTCCTCTCCCACAAGGCCTGCTCTATCAATAGCAAATACTACCGGGAGCTCCTGGAGCGCTACATCGTGGATTATCTGGTCGTAGGCCCTTTGGAGGAAAGTTGAGTATATGGCTACAACCGGCTTTAATCCCTTTCTTGCAAGGCCGGCAGCAAAGGTTACCGCGTGCTGTTCAGCAATTCCAACGTCAAAGAAGCGATTGGGAAAAACCTCGCCGAACTTATTAAGTCCGGTTCCTGAAGGCATTGCAGCCGTTATGCCTATAACCCTCTCGTCCTCCTTTCCTATCTCTATTAAAGTATTTGCGAATACCTCGGTGTAGGTTGGAGAAGGACAAGAGCTCTTAACAACCTTAGGGGATACTCCGTGAAACTTCTCCGGCCTTTCCTCTGCAGGCTTATAGCCTTTACCCTTTTTAGTTAAAACGTGGACCAGCGTAGGCCCTTTCATTTTGGAAACGTTCCTTAAAGTAGTCTCTAGAAGCTCTATATCGTGGCCGTCTATAGGCCCTACATACCTAAATCCAAGCTCTTCAAAGAGCATTCCAGGAGGGAAAAGCCCCTTTATCACCAAATCCTCTACTCTCTTTATTCCCCTGTAAACCTTCTCGCCGAAAACCTTTTTAACTACGCCTTCCAACCTTTCCTTAGCCTTCCTAAGGCTCTCTCCGGTAGTAATTTTGGTCAAGTAGTTTGAAATTGCCCCTATGTTCTTGGAAATTGACATCTCGTTGTCGTTTAAGATAACTATGAGGTCTTCCTTAAGCTGGCCTGCATTGTTTAAACCCTCGTAAGCCTCACCTGCAGTAAGAGCTCCGTCCCCTATTACCGCCACTACCTTACCTTCCTCCCCCTTTAACCTCTTCCCAACGGCTATGCCAAGGGCCGCAGATATTGAAGTTGAACTGTGACCGGTTCCAAAAGAATCGTAAGGACTTTCCTTTATTGAAGGGAAACCGGATATTCCCCCAAACTGCCTTAAGGTTTTGAACTTATCCTTTCTACCCGTTAAAACTTTGTAAGGGTAAGACTGATGACCAACATCCCAGACTATCTCGTCTTTTGGGGGAGAAAAGACCCTTAAAAGGGCAATGGTAAGCTCAACAACTCCCAAAGAAGAGGCTAAGTGGCCTCCCGTTTTCTCAACTACTCCTATTATAAATTCCCTAAGCTCTTTAGCCAGCTCTTTAAGCTCTTCCTTTGAGAGATTCTTTAAGTCTTCAGGGTAATTTACTCTCTCTAAAACCAATACTCCACTCCCTTTTTTAACTAATAGTATAAGATAAGCTCTTCTACAAAGAATTTCAGGAGGGAAAGTTTGGAGTACAAAATCCTAAAGAAAGACGGAAAGGCAAGGTTAGGCCTTTTAAAGGGAAAGCACGGAGAAACCGAGACTCCCTGCTTTATGCCGGTAGGAACTTTAGGGGCAGTTAAGGGTTTAACCTGGAAAGAGATAAAGGAGATAGGATATTCCCTGGTTCTTTCAAACGTTTACCACCTCTACTTAAGACCGGGCCTTGAAGTTATTAAAGAAGCCGGCGGGATTCACTCCTTTATCGGTTGGGACGGGTTAATCCTTACAGACAGCGGAGGTTTCCAGGTTTTCAGTTTAGGAAGTTTAATGAAGTTAACGGAAGAGGGAGTTGAGTTTCGCTCCCACATAGACGGAAGCAAACACTTTTTTACACCTGAGTTTGTTGTGAAGTTTGAAGAAGAGGTGGGAGTTGACATAGGAATGGTCTTAGACGAGTGCACCCCTTACCCTGCAACTTACGAGTACGCAAGGGAGTCTATGGAGAGGACTTTAAGGTGGGCAAGAAGGAGTTTAAAGGTAAGGAGCTCTCCTGATACTGCTCTTTTTGGAATAGTTCAGGGAGGAGTTTACGAAGACTTGAGGCTTAAGTGCGTTGAAGAGATTGTAAAACTCCCATTTGAAGGCTACGCAATAGGAGGCTTAAGCGTAGGAGAGCCGAAGGAGGAGATGTTTAAAATAACGGCACTTGTAGCTCCAAACCTACCAGAGGACAAGCCGAGGTATTTAATGGGAGTAGGAACTCCCGAGGACATACTCTTTGCCGTTGAGCAGGGAGTTGACATGTTTGACTGCGTAATGCCTACGAGGAACGCAAGGAACGGAACCCTTTTTACATCTTACGGAAAGGTAAACATAAAGGCTTCAAGGTATAAAAAAGACTTCTCACCTTTAGACCCAGAGTGCCAGTGCTATACCTGCAGGAACTTTTCAAAGGCATACTTGAGACACCTTTACGTGAGCAAGGAGGTAAACTCTGTAATCTTAAACACTATTCACAACTTACACTTTTACGGAAAGCTTATGGAGAAAATAAGAGAAGCGATAAGGGAAGGGAGGTTTAAGGAGTTTAAGGAGGAGTTTTTAAGGAAGTTCAAAAGGGGTTCACAATTCTTTAGTTAGCTTATAGCCTAATCGGGGAAGGGTTTTTAGGTACTTTCCCTTTTCACCTAGCTTCTTCCTTAACCTGCTTATGTAAACGTCAACGGTTCTAGTCGTCTCGCTGTGCTCTTCTCCCCAGATGTTCTTTAAGAGCTCCTCTCTGGTAAAGAGCCTTTCAGGGTTTTCAAGGAAGAACTCTAAGAGCTGGAGCTCCGTTTTAGTTAAGTAAATAGGCTCTCCGTCAACGGTAACAGTTTTAGAACGCTTGTTCTCAACTATTCCTTCAAACTCTAAAAGCTCCGGTTTATTGTAGCCTACCCTCCTTAAAAGAGCCTCTATCCGAGCGATAAGCTCTTTCATGCTAAAGGGCTTTGTTACGTAGTCATCCGCACCTATAGAGAAGCCTTTAACTTTTGTATCTTCATCGGAAAGGGCAGTTAAGACTATAACCGGAGTTTCCCTGTTTTTCTCCCCTTCCCTTATCTTCCTGCAGAGCTCAAGGCCGTCAACTTCTGGAAGCATAAGGTCAAGGATTATAACTCCGTAAGCCTCCTCTTTCAGCTTCTTAAGGGCTTCTTTACCACTTAGAAGCCATTCAACGGTAAATCCTTTTCTTTCAAGGTTGTATTTAACCAACTCCCCTATGGTCTCGTCGTCCTCAATCAAAAGGACTTTTACCATTTTTCCCCCTAAAGTTTAAAGTTAAATGGTAAGAGCTCTCCCAAGCTAAACTCTTCCACTTCCACATCGTTTGCAACTATTACTTTAAAGTCCTCAGAGAAGAACTCAGACAACACCTGCCTACACGCACCGCAAGGGTAAGGTAGAACTTCCTTTTGGGGAGAGTAAATTAAAATTTTCTCAAACTCTCTCTTACCTTCAGAGAGCGCCTTAAAGACTGCAACCCTCTCTGCACATATGGTCAGGCCGTAAGAGGCGTTTTCAATGTTAACTCCGGTAAAAACCCCTTCCTTCCCCACCAAAACAGCAGAAACCTTGAATCTAGAGTAGGGAGAGTAGGAAAAAGAGCTAACCTTTTTAGCAAGATTTACTACCTCTGAGAGTTTCACTTTCTAAACCTCCGGAAAGAAAAGACCGTGTTCTTTAAGTTTCTTTACATATTCTAATACCTCTTGGTCTGTAAGGTCGTGGAAATCTTGATAGAAGGAAGCAACGGCAAATGGGAGCTCCCTTCTCTCAACTAAACAGAAAACTTCGTCAAAGTGCTCCTTTAAGAGCTCCTTAGTGTGAACGGGACAAACTGGAGCTACGGCAACCAAGTTATCGGGGGAAAACTTCCTTAAAAACTTAGCAGCAGCAACGGCAGTGTAGCCTGAAGCAAAACCGTCATCAACAACTACTGCAACCTTCCCTTTTAACTCCTTATACCCTACTCCTTTCCTGTAAACTTGATTTCTCCTTAAAACTTCTCGGTGAACCACCCTTGCTATCTCTTCTACGGTTTTACCGGTAAGCATTCCCGCGTATTCAGGGTTTAAAACCACCTTTCCGTCCAAAGTTATAGCCCCAAATCCCGCCTCAGGGTTCCAGGGAATAGGCAACTTCCGAACTACGACTATGTCCATAGAAACTTTAAAGGCCAAAGCCATAGGAAAACCTACCGGAACTCCCCCTCTGGGAATTGCGAAAATAACGCTGTTTTCAGGAAGGGAAAGGTGCCTTGAGAGCTCCCTTCCTGCCTCCTCCCTGTCTTTAAAAAAGGCCATCTCTCCCTCCAAAAGACAATTTTCCATAAATTCAAATTTATAATGGGAGCCATGAAAAGCATTAAGGCAGTATTTAAAGACGGAGCGTTTATCCCTTTAGAGCCCTGCAACGTCCCAAACGGAACCGAGGCCGTAGTAGTCTTCGTTGAGGAAGAAAAGAGGCCCAAGTGGTGGGAAGAGCTCCCGGTTAAAGAAGAGAAAAAGGAGGCCCTTTTAAAGTTTACAGAAAGGGTAAAGAGGTTCTCGCCGATAGACTTAAAAGCAGTCATAACTCCTGAAGGCTTTGAGCTCTTCTTAATTACCCACGACTCACAATCAATGCTAAAACCCATCATGGAAGAGGCACTAAGGGTCTATGAAGAGACTTCAACTTACTTACCCATACAAGTTATAAGTTTAGATAGGCTTAATAGGTGGAAAGAGCAGGGAAGTAGAATCTACAAGCAGATTAAAGAGGGAGTTTCTCTACTGTGAACAGGAAGGAGATTGAGAGATTACCCGTAATGAACCTTGAAGTTACGGAAGTCAAGATATACCCTTTTGACACAACCGGAATCGGAGGAAACGTTAAGGCAGTTGCAAACATTAAGATTAACGGGATACTTGAGATAAAGGACATAAAGATAATATATTCAAACAAGGGATATTTTATCCAGATGCCCTCTAAAAGGAGCAGGAGCGGCGAGTTCGTGCCGATAGTTAACCCCCTTGAAAAGGAGCTCTACCTCCACATAAGAAGGAAGATTTTAGACGAGTATAAACGGATTATGGAGAAGTACGATGAAAAAATTGGTTCTGGCAGTTAGCACATTTGGAATTTTCCTTGGAGGTTGTGCCTCAACTGAGCTTTCAAAAACCGACGCAGCTATGTTGGGAGCTCTCGGAGGAGCAGCAATAGGAGCGGCAACCCACAAACATTACAAGTCTTCTGCAAAAGACGCAGCCATCTACGGAGCAGTTGCAGGAGGAATTCTCGGTTATGTCTTTGGAAGCGACAGAACAAGCACCCACACGGTAAACGCAGAAACCGAATATGACATTAAAACAAAAGACGGAAAGGTAATTCACGTAAGGGAAAGCTGGTACACAGTTGACAGCGAAAGTGCCCCTACGGCGAAGTAGAGAGCTCTTTAAAGTAAGAGAGAAATGGAACCACTACCTCTTTACTCTCAGTGAAAATTCCCTTATCTCCCCCGTAAACGTAAAAGAGCTTCTCATCGTCAACTATGAGGAGGTAGGGACACTCAATCTCCTTTTCTATGTACCTCCCTCCCAACCTCTCAATCTCCTCCTTACAGGGTTTATCAAACTTCCCTACGGCAACCAGCTCCACCTTTTCGGTTAAGTACTTACTCAGGTTCCCTCTACAGCCAAAAGCAAACAAAGGCCTTATACCGGCAATCTTTATACTTTTCCTTGCCGACGAAATCAGACTTACTGCCGTTAAAACTATAGCTTTTTCCCCTTCAACTATAAAAACCTCTCCCTTTTTCTCTCTCTCCTTAGGCTTGGGAACTCTCTTTTCTACTTCTCCAATGAGGCTCCTTAAAAACTTCTCCCTCTTTTCAAACTCTACTTTAAGCTGATAAATCCTATTCATTAGAGCCTCTCTAACAGGAAGGGGAACAAAGAACTTTGGCTTCTTATTGATAACCTGAACGAACCCCTTTTCTTCTAAAGAAGAGAGGGAATCGTAAACCCTCTGATGTGGAACCCCAGAAACCCTTGCCACTTCAGAGGCACTTCCTCCCTCAATCTTCAAAAGAGCAAGATAACACTTTGCTTCATAAGTATTTAGTCCAAACTCCCTTAGCAGTTCTACGGTCTCGTCCAGCTCCATAAGACAAATGATATACTAAAATAAATTCACCACTAAAAAGTGGTTAAGGAGGGTACCATGGAAAGGAGGAAATTCCTAAAGGACACGCTAAAAGTGGGCCTTGGACTAACTGCAGGGTTAGCAGCAGGAGGCATATCCTTTGCCTCAACAAAAAGTGCCCCTCCACTGCCTTGGCCCTATGTTAAACTTGACCCGAAAAAAATTGCAGACTACGCCTACTCTGAGTTCTACAGACACGAGTGCTGCAACGCCGTATTCTCGTCAATAATTAGAGAGCTTGCCCGCAAAGTTGGAGAGCCTTACACGAACCTACCCTTAACTATGATGTGGTACGGAGGGGGAGGAATAGCCGGATGGGGAACAATTTGCGGAACTTTAAACGGAGCGGCTTTAATTTTTAACCTCACTTGTAAAGACTTTAAGCCCATGATTGACGTTTTATTTGACTGGTATCAAAAGACTGCTTTACCTACATACTTGCCTTGCGAAGGCCCTTACTGTAAAAAGCCATTTCCAAAGTCTGTCTCTCACTCTCCCCTTTGCCACGTTTCCGTTCAAAGGTGGTGCAAAGTAGCTTCCGTTTATTTTGGAAGACCAATACTCTACAACAGCAAGGAACGCTCCGAAAGGTGCGCAAGGCTTGCTGCCACAGTCGCCGCTAAAGCAGTTGAGCTTTTAAACGCTTACCACTTTGAAGGGTTTAAACCCCACAAAGTTAAAGGTGCCCAAAAGACCAAAATGGACTGTAGGATGTGCCACGAAGTAGTTATGAAAGAAATAAGCTAGGAGGTTTCCAGTGGAAATATTAAAGGCCTTGAACAGTCTCTTTTCAAACTTTACCCCTGAGTTCATAGCAAACAAACCCTGTATGCTAGAACCTGAGGGACTTTTTGAGCTAATTTCAAAAAACGCAGAATTTGTTTTACTTGACATTAGAACGGAAGCGGAAAGGAAAGTTGTTTCTTCAAACCTTCCAAACTCTGTCTCTATTCCCCTTCATCAGCTCTTTTACCCCGAAAACCTAAACAAGCTACCAAAAGACAGGCTCATAGTAGTTCTGTGCCACACCGGAGAAAGAGCCATAGCCGCCGCTATAGGTTTACTTCTAGCCGGTTTCCCGAAGGTCCAGGTACTCTCGGGAGGAATAGCAAAACTCTCAGAGAAAACGGGAAGGGATACGTTTAAGAAAATAGGGGAGGGGTAGTTCTCTCCCCTTAAAATGTTAAAACCTTATCGCTGTCTAAAATCCACTCTGTTAGGTCGTTCATCGTAGCCTTTTGTGCCCCTTCAAAGTATGGCTTACCTTTGTGAATTCCACACCTAGCCATACAGGTTCCGCAAACCTTGACGGGAACTCCCTTAGCTATAAGCTCTTTTAGCATTGCAACGAGGTCTTGGTCGTAGTTTTCAGGCTTTACAGTCTCGTTCCTTGCAAGGTCAACTGCGTCGTTCATGAGGAAAATCCTTACAACTGCTCCCTTTTCTAAGAGCTTACCGGCAAGACGAAGGGCGTTCCAAGTAATGTCTGTTCCGTCGTAAGGCTCCCTGTTTAAAACGAGCAAGACTTTCACCTTTACCTCCCGTATTTCAAGGTTTCTTTTAAGAATTTTCCGGTCCAAGTGTTTGTCTTAGCCACCTCTTCAGGAGGACCTACGGCAACAACTTCTCCGCCTTTTTCCCCTCCCTCTGGACCAAGGTCTATTATCCAGTCTGCACACTTTATAAGGTCAAGGTTGTGCTCTATTACTAAAACTGTATTACCCTTGTCAACGAGCCTCTGTAAAACGGCTATGAGCTTATTTATGTCGTGAAGGTGAAGACCAGTTGTAGGTTCGTCAAGTATGTATAAGGTTTTCCCAGTTGCTCTTTTAGAGAGCTCCTTTGCCAGCTTAACCCTTTGAGCCTCTCCTCCAGAGAGGGTAGTTGCAGGCTGACCGAGTTTTATGTAGCCAAGGCCTACATCGTAAAGGGTCTTTAGCTTGTTAAATATCTTGGGGTGGTTTTTAAAGAATTCCATTGCCTCTTCAACGGTCATCTCAAGGACTTCGTATATGTTCTTTCCCTTATACCTTATCTCTAAAGTCTCCTTGTTAAACCTCTTTCCTTTGCACACATCGCAAGTTATGTAGATGTCAGGCAAAAAGTGCATCTCAACTTTTACAACTCCGTCTCCCTTGCAGGCTTCGCACCTTCCTCCGGGAACGTTAAAAGAGAACCTTCCCTTTTTGTATCCCCTTGCCCTTGCTTCAGGAGTTGCCGCAAAGAGCTCCCTAATTGGAGTAAAGAGGTCAACGTAAGTTGCAGGGTTTGAGCGGGGCGTTCTACCTATTGGAGACTGGTCAACTCTTATTACCTTGTCAATGTTTTCAAGCCCCTCTATCCTATCGTGCCTTCCCGGAACCAGCTTGCTTTTGTAGAGCTCCCTTGAAACGGCCTTATAGATTATCTCGTTAACGAGAGTTGACTTACCAGAACCGGAAACTCCAGTAATGCACACAAACAGGCCTAAGGGAATTTCCACCGTAATGTCTTTTAAGTTGTTTTCTTTAGCCCCTACTATCCTTAACCACTTACCAGTTGGCTTTCTCCTTTTTTTGGGCACTTCTATTTTTAGCTTTCCAGATAGGTACTTACCAGTTAAGGAATTTTCATTAGCTTTAATTTCTTCTGGAGCTCCCTTTGCAACCACTTCCCCACCGTGAACTCCGGCTCCCGGTCCCATATCAACTATAAAGTCTGCACTCTCTATCGTCTCTACGTCGTGCTCAACCACAACGACGGTGTTGCCAAGGTCTCGGAGCTCTTTTAACGTCCTTATCAGCCTTCTATTGTCCCTCTGGTGAAGCCCTATGCTGGGCTCGTCAAGAACGTAAAGGACCCCTGAAAGCCTTGAACCTATTTGGGTTGCCAACCTTATCCTCTGAGACTCTCCCCCAGAAAGGGTAGATGTTCTCCTGTCAAGGGTAAGGTAGTCTAAACCTACATTAAGGAGGAACTCAAGTCTGCTCTTTATCTCCTTTAAAATCCTCCTTGCAATTATCTCCTTCTGTCCATTAAAGGAAAGGGAGCTTATAAACTCATAACACTTTTTAACGCTCATAGACTCAACTTCGGCAATTGAAAGCCCGCCAATTTTTACAGAGAGAGCTTCCCTGTTAAGCCTTTTCCCCTTACACTCGGGGCAGACAACCTCTTTCATGTAGGGCTCTAAAAGCTCTTTAACCCACTCAGACTCGCTTTCAGAATACCTCCTCTCAAGGTGCTTTACAATCCCTTCGTAGTAGTAAGGCCTGTAATTTCCCCTGTAAAAGGAAACAGTATTAAAAACCCTAATTGACCTTTTAGGGGAATAGAGGAGGAAGTTAAGCTCTTCTTTTGAGAGCTCCTTTAAAGGGGTAAGAGGAGAAATTCCAAGCTCCCTACAGCCAGTTTCTATAAGGTCTTGAAGGTATTCAAACTTGGCCCACTTTAAAACCTCAAATGCTTCAATTACCGGCTTTTCAAAGTCTATTAAAAGGCTTTCGTCAACTGCCATTTTAAAACCGAGACCGCTACACTCTGGGCAAGCCCCTAAAGGGCTGTTAAAGGAAAAGAGGCGAGGGGAGATTTCCTTGAAGCTGAAACCGCAAATCGGACAGGAACCTTTGGTTGAGTAAGTCTTCTCTTCCTTAGTGTCGTAGTCAGCAATAACTACAAGACCTTCAGAAAGGTTAACCGCCACTTCAACAGAATCTGCAATCCTCCCTTTATCCTTTAATGAAACCCTTAGCCTATCAACCACCACCTCTACAGTGTGCTTTACCTTCCTCTCAAGGTTTAAGTTTAAAACCTCTTCGCTCGTGTAGTCTCTACCGTCTATCCTAAAACGCCTAAAACCCTGCTTAACGAGCCTCTCTAGGAGCTCCCTATGCTCTCCCTTCCTCTCCCTGACGACAGGGGCAATTATCAAGATTCTCTTTCCCTCAAGTTTTAAAACCCTATCAACTATCTCATCTACGGTCATAGGCTCTATGGGAACCTTACACTTGGGACAGTAAGGAGTTCCAACCCTTGCAAAGAGAAGCCTCAAGTAGTCGTGAATTTCTGTTGTAGTTCCTACCGTTGAACGGGGATTCCTTGAAACGGTCTTCTGGTCAATAGCTATTGCAGGAGAGAGTCCCTCTATAAGGTCAACGTCCGGCTTTTCCATAAGCTGTAGGAACTGACGGGCATAAGCTGAGAGGCTCTCTACATACCTTCTTTGCCCTTCTGCATAAAGGGTGTCAAAAGCCAGTGAAGACTTACCAGAACCGGAAGGTCCTGTTATTACTATAAGCTTGTTCTTTGGAAGGTCCAAATCCAAGTTCTTTAAGTTGTGAACCCTAACGCCTCTTAATACGATTTTATCTTTCATCTGCCTAATCTAAAGTTTGGTTTTAAAGATAAAATAGAAAATAAAAAAAGGGCTGCAAACGCAGCCCCGTAAACCGAACCTTAAAAGTTTAAGTTTTGTTTTACTTCAAGACAACTTCTTTCCAGTATTCCCTTATTTTCTCCTTAGTGCTTTCAGGAAGGGGAACATAGCCGAGCTTAGCCGCAATTTGGTCTCCGTTTCTAAAGGACCAGTCAAAGAAGTTTATCACGAGCTTGTTCCTCTCCTTCTTCTCCCTTGGAAGGAGAATCATACTTGCGGCAGTTAAAGGCCAGCTGTTCTTGCCTGGCTGAAGAATCAGGTTCCCGGGAAGGTAGAAGTGGGTATCCATGCTCCAGCTTGCGTGTGAAGCTGCAGCCTTAAAAGTCTCTTCTGTAGGTTTAATGAAATCACCCTCTTTACTTTGAAGCTGTGCAGCCGTAAGGTTATTTTGAAGCTTATAAGCGTACTCTACGTATCCAATTCCTCCGGGAGTCTGCTTAACGTAATTTGTAACTCCGGCGTTCCCTTTTGCTCCAATTCCGGTAGGCCAGCTAACTACCTTTCCGTAGCCTACCTTCTCCTTCCACTCTGGGCACACTTGGCTTAACCAGTAGGTAAAGTTCCAAGTAGTACCTGAACCTTCAGCCCTGTGAACAACCGTAATAGGCTGATGGGGAAGCTTCAAGCTGGGGTTGTCTGTTTTAACTTCTTGGTTATCCCAGTACTTAACTTTACCCATAAAGATGTCGCAGACTGTCTTGTTTGAAAGGCGAAGTTCCCCATCACCTACGCCGGGGAGGTTGTAAACTACAACTATGCTACCTATTATAGCAGGGAACTGGTAAAGTCTCCTCTTGTCAAGCTCTTGAGGAGAGAGCATCTTATCTGAGCCCCCAAAGTCAACAACCCTTTGACTTACTTGCCTTATACCTCCACCAGAACCTATACCCTGGTAGTTAACTTTAATTCCAGTAGCCTTGTAATACTCTTTAGCCCAGTTAACGTAAACCGGGTAAGGGAAAGTAGCACCGGCTCCGTTAATTACTACTGAAGCTTTATGTGAACTTACGCTCTTAGAAACTTTCTCTTTTTCCTCTTTTTTCTTCTCAAAACATCCGCTTAACACCAAAGATGAGACAACAAAAAGAGAAAAGAGCCTTAATCTTCCCTTCATTTTACTTCCTCCTCCAAATATATTTAAAAAAAAGCCCCTTAAAAGGGGCTTCCTTAAAAAGAGATTTTAATTAATTTATTTTGAAAAGACCACTTTTTCCCAGTACATTCTTATCGTATCCTTTAAGCTTTTAGGAAGAGGAACATAACCTAGCTTGCTAGCTATTTGGTCTCCATTCTCAAAAGCCCAGTTAAAGAACTTCACTACCTCTTTGTTCTTCTCTACCTTTTCTTTAGGAAGAAGAATCATCGTAGCAACAGTTAAAGGCCAGCTTGTCTTCCCAGGTGCAAGAAGTATGTTCCCCCTACTGTAGAAATGGCACTCCCAATACATATTTGCGTGGGAGGCAGCAGACTTAAAACTCTCTTCCGTAGGCTTTATAAAGTTCCCTTCGGTTGTTTGAAGCTGAGCAGCCTTTAAGTTATTTTGAAGCTTGTAGGCATATTCAACATACCCGATTGCCCCCGGAAATCTTCTGACGTACCCTGCAACTCCGGCGTTGCCTTTTGCTCCAATCCCGGTAGGCCAGTTAACTACCTTACCGTAACCGACCTTTTCCTTCCACCCTGGACATACGTGGCTAAGCCAATAAGTAAAGTTCCAAGTAGTACCTGAACCTTCGGCCCTGTGAATAACTGTTATTCTCATGTGAGGGAGCTTTAAGTTAGGGTTATCTTTCTTAATTAAAGGGTCATCCCAGTACTTTATTTTACCCAAAAATATCTTGCCTACTGCTTTGTTTGAAAGGCGAAGCTCTCCATCTCCTACGCCGGGGAGGTTGTAAACTACAACTATGCTACCTATTACAGCCGGGAACTGGTAAAGTCTTCTCTTTTCAAGCTCAACAGGAGAGAGCATCTTATCTGAGCCCCCAAAGTCAACAACTCTTGCAGTAATCTGCCTTATACCCCCTCCAGAACCTATACCCTGGTAATTTACCTTTACACCGGTTGCCTTCTCGTACTCCTTAGCCCAGCTAACGTAAACCGGATAAGGGAAAGTAGCGCCAGCTCCGTTTAGAGTTTCGCTTCCTGCAAATGAAGGGGTTATGCCTGAAACTACGCCAAGGGTTAAACCTGCTAAAACAGCAAGGGCTCCTCTTCTGTTAACTTTAACCATTTCTACCTCCCTTTAAGGAAAATACTTTTTAAAAAGGGGCGGGGAGGCCCCTTTAAACTACCACTTCACCTGAAGAACGCTCATAAGGGTGTTTGAATCTGAGCTGCCAGAGTTGGTTCCAGCTATAAGCTTATCTTGAGCTAAGGTAAACCTAACGTGGCTGTTTAGGTTGTAGAAAACGCCGTAAACAAAGTGTTTCTTTGTGTCGTCCCCTCCGTTATCAGTATCCCACTTATCGTACCTTCCGAAGATGCCGAGAGGATAGCCAGTAAAGGGCTTAAGTTTAAGGTCTCCGTTAACAGAGTAGCCGTGCTGGTTCTTGTCGTCGCTGTTGTAGTAGTCGTCTTTATCCCAAATATACTGAGCTGCAAGGAGAACGTAAGGGTTGTTGTAAACTGCGTGAACTTGATAAATGTGCCTGTCCATATTCTGGCCTTTGTAGTCAAAGTTATGGGCAGTGTGGCCAGAGAGGGTAAAGCCGTCAAAGAGGTTTAAAGAGAGTCTTGCTTCAATAGACTTTCCAAAATGCTCGCTACTTTCCTCTCCGTGGTAGCCTTCTCCGTTAAAGATTCCAAATTCCCAGGAAGCTATTCCGTACTTACCTTTAAAGTCGGCTCCAAGGTCAGCTGAGTTTATTAGGTGAGCTCCTTTTTTGTTCTCTATTAAGGTTTCTTCAACGTCCCTGTGGAGCCAGCCGTGGTGCTCTTCCCAGTCTATCCAAGGCCTGTGGGCAAGACCAACTTCAACTCCCGTGTAAGGGAGAACGTTGTGGAAGTAAACGTAAGCGTATTTAGCCCTGAAAACGTAAGAGCCTCCGTCAACACTATTAGACTGCTTAACGTCAAAGGTTGTCCTAAAGTAGTCTTTGTCGTTAAAGTATCCTCTAAGCTCCACGTAATCTCTCGTTAACTTAAAAGCGTTCTTGTGAGTAGGTTTTCCTAGGTCAACGTCGTAGTGAATGTAGGCTACTCCGCCTATCTTTATTTTCTTATCTTTAGAAACCAGGGGAACGCCGCCTCCTTGACCTTGTGAAGGAACTTCAATCTCAACAGGTTTCCTTCCTGGTCCGGGAGTAAGGTAAAGTCTTCCTTCTTGGTCAACGTAGAGCTTGCTAACAGGAGTTCCGTTAATTAAGATAGTTGCAGAGCTTGCAGGCTTTACAGGTAGAGCTCCAACAACTCCCGCTACTAAAAGGGCCGTTAGAAACTTCCTCATCTTTCCTCCCTCGCTTCAAGCAAATTTGTTAGAGTTAAATTAGCATTAAGAGTGTTAAAAAATGTTAAAAAGGAGGGGAAAATGAAGAAACTATCTCTATTCCTATTACTATTTTTGCCTTTTCTCTTTTCCTGCACCTACACGATGACCATCCCAGAGACTAAGGTTAACCAAAATTTGAGTAAGTCCTTTCCTATGGAGAAGAAATACTCTTTTACTAAAGTTGAGCTCTTAAACCCCCAAGTTAAGTTGTTGGGAAATGACCAAGCAGAAGTTAAGTTTGACTATAAGGTCTCTATTCCCTTTCTAGGGGAGAAAAAAGGGAAGGTTCAAGCGAAAACCAAAGTTGTGTATGACCCTAAAACCGCTACTGTTTACTTGACAGACTTCCTGCCACTAAACCTTAAAGGAAAAGAAGCGAGCATAGTTTCTCAAGCATTAAAACTTATTGGGAAAGTTCCAGTGTATAAATTTGAAGGGACAAAGGCCAAGCTTATTAAAGGAATAAAAATTGAGAAGGGGAAACTTTTGGTTAAGTTAGGTGTTTAAGGAGCATTTGCTATCTCTTACAGCTGGAATTAAATTTAGAAACGGCGGTTAGAAGCTGTCTGTGTTCATCGCACTCATACTTTACCATTAGAGCGGTTCTTCGGAACCGCTCCTTTTTATTTAACCCCAGTTTTGAGGTAAGTATGGAAGAGAGAGAGATAGTTGAGAGGGTAAGGGAGCTCCTACTGCCTATCCTTGAAGAGGGAGGTTTTGAGCTAGTTGACATAGAGTTTGTAAGGGAACCAATAGGATGGGTTTTAAGGATATACGCCGATAGACCCCAAGGGGGAATAACGATTTCTGACTGTCAGTGGATTAGTGAAAGGATAGGAACCCTTTTAGACGTTGAGGACATAATCCCCCACTCCTATAACCTTGAGGTCTCCTCTCCGGGATTAGACAGGCCATTAAAGGGACAGAAGGACTTTGAGAAACACAAGGGAATAGTAGTTAAGGTAAAAACCACCGAGCCCCTTGACAACCAGAGGAACTTTAAAGGAGAGGTTATCTCAACAAGCAAAGAAGGAGTCGTTATTCACGATGTCTCAAGGAACGCAGAGGTAGAAATTCCCTACGAGAAGATTAAAAGTGCAAGGGTAGATATAGACTCCCTTTTTAGTAAAGAGTAGGAGGAATTTAAATGGAAAGCTTAGGTAAAACCATAGAGCTCCTTTGCAGGGAAAAGGGCATATCAAAAGAAGACGTAATAAAGGCGGTTAAAGAGGGAATCATAAACGCAGCAAAGAAGGCAGGATATAAGGGAAACTTGGTTGTTAAGATAAACGAGGACGGAAAGGACTTTGGAATATACCAAGAAAAGACGGTAGTTGAAGAGGTAAAAGACCCAAATACTGAGATATCACTTAAAGAGGCAAGGGAGCTCTTTGGAGAAAGCGTTAACTTGGGAGATAAAGTTTTAGTTGAGATAAAGACTGAGGAACTTGGAAGAATTGCGGCAAAGGCTGCAGCTCAGGTAATCCACGAGAAGATAACGGAAGCAGAAAGAAGGGCCCTCTACGACTACTTTAAAGAGAAGGAGGGAGACGTTATATCGGGAACCGTTAAAGAGATAAGGAGAAACGGAGACATAGTAGTTGACCTTGGAAGGGTTGTAGGAATTTTACCTAAAGAGGAGCAGATACCCAAAGAGAGATATAGGATAGGAGATAGAGTTAGGGCATACATATACGATGTAGTTTTTGACTACAAAAAGTACAACAGGAAAAAGCCTTCACGGGTTGAAGACTATCCCCCTCCCTACGTTATCCTGTCAAGGACCCATCCCAAGTTCTTAAAAAGGCTTATGGAGATAGAGATACCGGAAGTTGCAGAAGGCCTCGTTGAGATAAAAGCAGTAGCAAGGGAGCCGGGAGTAAGGGCAAAAGTTGCAGTTGACGCAAAGGAGAGTTTCGTTGACCCAGTAGGAGCCTGTATAGGAGTTAAAGGTAGTAGGATTTTACCCATATCAAGGGAACTTTCAGGGGAGAAGATAGAGATTATAAAGTGGCACGACGACGTAGCAGAGCTTGTAGCTGAAGCTCTCTCTCCTGCAAAGGTGATTCAGGCAGAAAGTTATGAGGACGAAAACGGAGAGTTAAGGGTTGAAGTGGTTGTTCCTGACGAGGAACTCTCTTTGGCAATAGGGAAGAGGGGAGTAAACGCAAGGCTTGCCTCTAAACTTGCCGCTCAAGCGGGGCAGGTTGTAGGAATTGACATAATTAAGGAAAGCGACTTTAGGAAGTTAGAAGAGTTAGAAGAGCTAGAGGAGTAATGAGAAGCTGTGGAGGGTGCAGGAAAAAAGAAGAAAAGGAAGAGTTTATAAGGTTTGTTGAGTTTGAAGGGGAGCTCCTTCCCGACCTCTCCTTTAAACTCCCGGGTAGGGGCTACAACGTTTGTCCCTCCTATAAGTGTATAAAGGAATTTACAAAAAAGAGGTTTAAAGGAAAAGTAGATGGAGAAGAGCTCTATAAGAAAACTGTTAGCCTCTTAAAAGACTACTTCCTTCACCTTCTATCCCTTGCCCACAAAACGGGGATAACCGTAATCGGACAGGACCAGATAAGGGAGCTTAAAGACAAGGAAGGAACCCTCGTAATTGCAGAAGACCTAAGCCCCAAAACCGCAGAGAGGCTAAAAAGGGGAGGATGGTTAACCATTGAGGGTATTTTCTCTTCTGAGGAGATAGGGAACTCCTTAAGGAGAGAAAGGAGGGTTGGAGCTCTCTTTATAGAGAAGGTAGGACTTGGCAGAAAAGTTTACAAAGTAGGGGAAAAGTTAGTTAAACTACTAAAGAGCAGGGAGGAGACTTGAAAGGGGTTTTATCCTTTGGAAGCTTAGTTATTGACAATGTTTTGGTTGTAAAGAGGTTTCCTTCAGTAAACGAGACGGTTCAAGTAGATAAGTTCAGGTACACCTACGGGGGAGCCGGAGCAAACGTTGCAGTGGCAGTAAGGAGGCTTGGGGAAAGGAGCTCCCTTTTTGCAGTAGCTGGGAAGGACTTTGAAAAGAGCAACTACAAGTCCCACTTAGAAAAAGAGAAAGTTGACATTAAAGGAGTAATACCGGCTCCCTTTTTAATGCCAAGGAGCTTTATAGTAAGCAGGGAAAACAGCGATGACCAGATTCTTTACTACTACGAGGACAAAAAGGGAACTTCCAAACTCCTTTTTAAAAACGCTAAAAAGGCAGAGGAAATATCAAGGGAATACGAGATAAGCCACTTCTCAACCGGCCACTTTGAGTTCTATTACCACCTTTTGAAAAAGAAAATGGTAAATAACGTAATAAGCTTTGACCCGGGGCAGGAGACCTTCTCATACCCATACAGAGTAGTAAGGATAATTCCATACTGCCACCTTCTATTTATGAACAATCACGAGGCAAAGAGGATTAAGGAGCTGTTAAGGATAAAGAGCATAAAAGAGCTTAAAGGACCAAAACTTATATGTATCTCTTTGGGAGCTAAAGGCTCTATCCTCATTTATAAAGGGAAAACCTACCGAATACCAGCAGTTAAACCTAAAAAGTTAGTTGACCCAACGGGAGCCGGGGATTCTCACAGGGCAGGTTTTCTTGCAGCCCTTTTAAAGGGATATTCAGTTGAGATAGCTGCAAGGATAGCTTCAACGGTAGCCTCCTACACGATAGAAGCAGAGGGGGCACAAACCAGCCTCCCTACATGGGAGCAAGTAGTAAAGAGGTACGAAGAGTTCTTTAAGGAGAAACTCCCGAAGCCTACCTTAAGTTGGGAGGAGATAAAGGGGGAGCTCCTAAACTCCCCTTAAGCAGTCAAGGTTAAGGAGCTTAACTTGGTACTCCTTCCAAAGTTCCTTTAACTTCTCTTTCTCTGCTTCTCTTAACTTCTCCCTCTTAAGCCTTAAAGCTATAAAGTTCCTGGCTTCTTTAAAGGATATGACCTTTTCCGGAAGGTATTTAACCGGGTAAATAACGGCATAACTTGAACTTGAGAGGGAAATTATTATGGGCTTTCTCTCTTTAGGACTATCAAGGGAAAAGAGGGCTACCCCTATTGGGTCTTTAAAGTCTTTGTAGTAAGTCTTCTCCTTAGCGTTAAACTGGCCAAACCTGTGGGCCACCTCTTGCCAACTCTTACCTTTTTCAAGGAGCTCTTTAGCTTCCTGGGCCTTTTTCCTGTCTTTAAAGTAAAGGACAACTGCTTTTACCCTCGGAGGCATCTTAAACTTCTCCTTATTTTCCTCGTAAAAGCGTCTCATCTCTTCGTCGCTTACCTTAATTCCCTGAGAGAGCTCCTTTCTAAAAAGCTCTATCGCCTTACCTGCAAAGTACTCAGTAAACATCCTTTTAAAGGAAGGTTCTTTATCGTACCCCTTTTCCAGAGCCTTTTCGTAGAAATACTTCCTTACTAACTTTTCCTTGAGTTTCTCTTTCTCAAGTTTTCCGTTTTTTCCTGCCTTTCCCTTAACCTCTATTCCGCAACAGCTTGCAACTAAAGTTCCTTTTTCCTCTTTAAACTTTATTCTCTTTACGACCTCTTTATAAATTGAAGAAACGGCCTCGTCGTATTTTTTAACCTTGAGCTCGTTTTCTATAAACTCCCTGTCTGCAGAGTTCATCTTTGAAGGGTCTTTGTTAGGGAAGAGCTCTTTAAACCTCTTAACAATCTCCTCTTGAGTAATTTTGCCTACTCTCCTTTGAGCTTCCCTTGAAACGAAAAGCCTTGAAAGGTAATCTTCCTTAAAGTCTTCCATCTCCTTGTCTAACCCGTACTTAGAGGCAAGTCCTTTTTCTTTAACGTAAAGGAGAACAAGTCTCCTGTTAATCATCCTCTTTAAAAGGTCTTCAGGGTGGCTCTTAAAGAACTCTTTAGCTTTGGGAGTAAGGAGGGTTAAAGTGTACTTGTAGTCGGCTAAAGTTATTCTTATCCCCTTACCTTTAGCTAAAAGGGTTTCATCATTACAGACTTTAGTCTTTCCTTCCTTTAAAGTGTTAGCTGGAGACTTAGCTTCCCCTACCTTTTCCGTTTGAGAGCAGGAAAGGAGAAAAAGCGCAGTTAAAGAGAATAAAAACAGAAACCTTAGCATAACGCCTCCTTGGAAATAGAGTCTTGAGAAAATTATAAAGGGGGGACCAAGTCCCCCCTCCTAAACAAGGCTTCAAGAACAAAGGTTAGTGTTTCTTCCTTCTAAAGCCAAAGAGCCCTAAAAGACCTGAAAGGAGAACTCCCAAGTTTAGTAAGCCAGAAGATGCACTTTGAGGAGCTCCCATAGAACAGCCGCCTCCACCGCCACCTCCGGTAGAAACTTGAGCAGTTGGAGTTGAAGCTCCTTCACCTAAAACTGCAGTAATGAGCTCTCCTGTATTTCCTGCCCTGCCAGCAAGGTTAACAGAGGCTACAAGGTCGTTCCCTACAACCTTTGGCTTGAGCTTGAGTTTCTGAGTCCCCATCTCTATTCCAACTACGGCCTTTGTAGGGTCAACTACCGAGGTCGCGTTTTCAAATGTAAGAGTAAACTCCTGACTAGCAGAATTTATTTCCACTCCAAAGAGAACCTTGTTCATGTTAAAGGCCTTTGCATAGTCAAGGAGCTTTGCAACATCAGTGGAAGAACTTCCAAGTATGTCTGAAATTGAAGTATCCCCGTCGGCAACCTTCACTTTTAAGTCAGCATCTTTCCCGTCAACATTAACCTTAACGTCGTAATCTGTAGCAGAAATCCTAGTAGCATTTACCTCTTGAGGTAATGTTACGGTTTCATCTGCCTTCCTAACGAGTGCAAAGGCAATTTCTCCAACTCCCGGAACTCCTTCCCTTAAAGCAGCAAGGTTAACTGTAAGCTCTTTAGAGTAAGAGTCGTAAGAAGCCCAACCTTTAGAGATGGCTTCACTTAAGGGGACGGAAGTAGGTTTAAAGTTCTCCTTGTCAAGCTCGTAGTAAACCTTCTCCCCTTCAGATACCCTTATCTTGTGAATCCTTGCGTAGTTGATTGAAAGGGCATCAGGAGAAGCAACTTTAAGGTTAGCAAGGTTAAACTTAATTTTATCAATGTACTCTGAAGGAATTATAGGAGTAAATACTGGAACATAGCCTTCGCCGGAAGCTTCAAGAATTTCCTTTGCGTGGTGTTCAAGACCTAAGAGCTCTGGCATTTCGTTCATAAACCTAATAACTATTGCTCTCCTTGGAACTTCATCACCAGTAAGGGCTTCAGTCTCAACTTCCGCTTTTACTCCGTCAAACTTCATCTTCCAAGTTGAAGTTTTACCCGGCAGGGCAAAGGCTATTCCGCTAATGCCGGAGCTCTCAACGGGAATTGGAACCAAGTGCCTGTCAACGTCAAGGCCGTTAGAGAGGGCGTTAACGAGGATATCTCCGCTGGTAGTAATCATAACCTCTTTATCGCCCATTTTGCCGTACTTTGGAGTTCCGTCGGGATTTTCCGGAGAGTTAAAGAAGACCCTAACTGCCTCCTTGTAAGCCTCCGCAGGTATCTTAACGGGAACTGTTACTATCTTCCTACCTAAGCCAAAGAACTTGATGTGTCCGTTTTTGTCTTTCTCTACTAAACTACTAAGCTCGCTACTTGAGCTTATCTCTGCCATGTTTGCTTGAGGAAGCCTTCCGTTAAGGGCATCGTGGCAGGAAGAGCAGTTAAGGGTTTCGCCGTTAACGGTCTTTCCAGCTCCGAGGGCGTACTCTTTCGGGAGGACTCCGTGGTCTATGCTAAATGGAGCCGTCCAGATGTAAAAGACAGGGTCCGGATTGTGAACCCCCTCTGTTTTTAAGACTTCAGTTAAAGCCCTCTTCATTGCCTCATACTCGGCGTCAGTATCTATCTCAGGTAAGTAATCCCCGTTATCGTCGCAGATGTAATCTCCGAGTATCGTTTTAACGCAGACTTTACCGTTTTCAATAAAGTAAGCAGGAACTCTCTTTTCAGTCTGCCCTGCCGGCAACAGGCCACTTGAAGCGGCATCTGACTTAACGGCACCGTCTAGGGCAGCTGCCATCTCTCTAGTGTAAAGGACCTTCCCTGTTGACTTGTCGTACCAAGTAACGAGAGTGAGAGGGTCGGCAATCCTGTACATAAACTTCTGGGCGCCGGGTCTATCGGGCCTAAAGCCGTTGTTTATTATCACTGGAGCCCAAGCCCAAGGGAAAGAGTTTTCAGGAACTTTCCAAATTCCAAAGGCATCTTGATTAAGCCTTAAAGCAGCCTGCCTTGGGTCAAAGTCTACTTGGTATATTGGAACAACAGTGTCTGTTCCGTTATCGGTCCTGACTATGCAGAAGGGCTGGGGAGCTCCATAACCTCCAATTGGCATGAAGGGACCAAATCCCGGAGTAAACATACTTTCAGGAAGTTTTTGAACGGTCCCGTTAGCAAGGTCGTAATTTAACATCCTGTTGTCAAAGTTGTAAGAGTAGCCTAAAACGTCATAGAAAGTCCTAAAGGTCCAGTGGGTCTTGTAGGGAATGTGGCACACTTCACAGGACACGGTCTCCATGTGAACAGAAGCAGCGCCTTTTGGTCCAAAAGCGTCAGAGTGGACTTCAGCTGCAAGCTCCCTTGAACCCCCAAAGTGGCAGTCTAAACAGGTCTTTAAAGAAGGGTTGTAGTCTAAAGACTGGTCCCAGTGGCCTCCCCAGTCGTTACCCTTAAGGAAGTCGTGGTGTATCGGGTGGTACTCTTTCTCTTCAGGGGAAAGGGTTCCTTCACCGTGGCAGGAAAGACAGGTCATGCTTCCCTTTTCACTGTCAAAGTGAACGTCATATCCAATGGGAATGTCGTCAAAGGAAACAACGGACTTAGCCTTTAACATCCTATCAAAGGCCTGTTGTTTTTGGGTGCTGTTAGAAAAGTCAACTCCAACAAAAGCATCGGCAGGTAAGTTCCCTTTATCTTCTCCTCCCCTGTGAAGGTCGTAGGAAAAGACATCTCCCCTTTTAACAACCTCAGCACCAAGTCCTAAAGTCCCTTTTCTTGTTACCCAAGCGTAAGTAGGAGTGCCGTTTACGCTACCGTCCTGATAAGGTATTGCCATGTGGCAGTAGGAACACACATATCCCCACTCCTTATCTTTGTTTCCTCTGTGCATAGTAGGATACGGATTAGAAGCAGTCCCTAACGAGGTAGGAACCGAATAGGTATAGTCTTCGGGCTTAACCTCGGTTGAAGGGGTATCCTTATCTCCAACCCTATTTTCAAGAATAGGCAAAGCAACCGCTCCGTCGCTACTAAACTCTTTTTTGTCATAGTAAACCTCAGGTCTCCAAAGGCCGTTTTCGTCTTTAACGAACCTTACGTATGCAAGTGGAACGCCGTCCCCGTCAGTGTCAACTCCCATTAAAGAAGCAGTTGATATGTACTTAAAGAAGAACCCTGCAAATGTCCTATAGACAACTTCTCCGTTGTCGTCCTTAAAAGTGGCGGCACCGCCGTTTACGTAAACCTCCCCTCCGTCCTTATCTTTTGTAGATTCTGGGTGCTCAAAGTAAACCACCCTCGCTACTTCCCTTGTAGCACCGTTAGCGTTATTTGGGTAGAGAAAGAACTTAAGGTTCTGATTCGTTGAGTTCGTAATGCTGTTTGCCAAATTGGGGTCGTGGTAAACTGAGTTTAAAACTGAGAGGGGAACAGAGTTGTAGTAAGCGCTGTCAACCTTTGCAACTGTTTTACCGTTTATCACCTCTCCTATTTTAGGCGGGAAACCTAAGGATATGACTATAGTCTCGTTATCAGAAGTCATACCCTTAAAGACCATAACCCTTGGGTTTGCAGGCATTATGGGGTATATTTCCGTATTCCCGTCAACTGACTTTATCTTTTTACTAGAAGAGGCGTCTGCGTGGCACATAAAACAGTCTGTGTCGTTAACTCCTGACCTCTTAAAGTTAAAGAGACCGGGCTTTCCAAGGTACCCAGCTCCAACCTCATAGTCAGAGTAGCCTAAAAAGTCTCCGTCTATTCCAACTTTTGAAATTAAAGAGTCGTCGTGGATAAACCATCCTTTATTTTCAAGGGACTCAAAGTCTGCATCTCCTAAACGCTCCTTTAAAGCCTCGTCTAGAGGCTTCTCTTCCCTTCCAAACTCAGCTGCCCCTCCTCCTGCATGACAGGAATTACAAGTTATGTTGTGGTTCATAGTGCCCATGTCAAAGTTAAAGCCTTTGTAAGCGTTGGCGTCAGCAGGATTTATGCCGTCAACGGAGCCGTCAGGAACTGCAGGGTCGTTAAGAGGGTGTTTTGCCGCCAACTGGCGGTAGGAAGGTGGTCACCAACCTCCGTAGTGGGACTTACTTCTAAAGTAGCGCATCTTTAAAACGACGTTTGTAACAAAGTCCTTGGTTCCCGTGTCGTCCCCTTTGGTCTCGCTGTCCATCCAACCCATGTCGTGAAGGCCAACTGCTCCGTGGTGGGAAGCCCTAATATCCGTGATTATGTTCTCGTGGCACCTACCGCAGGTTTTCTCAAAACTAATGGGAGTTCCCTTGTAAAGGGTTACGCTGTTGCCGTCCTTGTCCTGAACTGTTAGAGTCTCGTTTGAGGAGCTGATAACTTGGTACTCAGAATTTCCGTTAACGTCAATGAGCTTTACTGGGTCGTGTTGAGCTGAAGCTTGGGAGGCAAGTATTGCAGATAGTATAAAACCTGTAGTAAGGTTAAGCTTACTCCTCCTCCACTTTTTTCCCATAGACCACCTCCAATTGGCTTACGATGCAGGTTATATTATTTTAACAAAATTTGAATAATGAAAAAAGTTTATGTAAGGAAAGTTTAATGTTTTAGGTAAAAAGAAGCCCTATAGGGCTTCCTTTACTTTAGAGATAAAGAGGTTAAAGGCATCTTGAAGTTTTGAAAGGTCCTTAACTCCCCCTTGGGCAATTTCTGGCCTTCCCCCGCCCTTTCCACCTAAGAGAGGAGCTACTTCTTTGATTAGGTCTCCGGCTTTAAGTTTCTCCGTTAAGTCCTTTGTTAGAGCAATAAGGAGGGTAGCCTTCCCATCTTTAGTGCCAACAAGCATTAAGGCACTCTTTCCTGCCTTGTTCCTTATAAGGTCTGCAAGCTCTGCCAGTTCTTTTCCACTAATTCCTTCAACCTTTGAGGTTATTATCTTTACTCCCTTAAACTCAAGAGCTCCTTTAAGGATTTCTTCAACTTCGGTTAAAGCAAGCTTTCTCTTTAACCTCTCTAGCTCCCTTTCCTTCTCTTTTAACTCCTCTTTTAGTCTCTTTACTTTGTCTAAAATCTTTTCTTGAGGGACGTTAAGTTGAGACTTAAGGAGCTCCATTAAGTCCTCTTTCTCCCAGAAAAGCCTTTGAGCCTCCCTGCCAACTACAGCTTCAACCCTTCTTGTTCCAGCGGAAACGGAGGATTCAGAAATTAACTTAAAAAAGCCAATGTCTCCGCTCCTATTAACGTGGGTTCCACCGCACAGCTCTACGCTAACCCCTCCAACGTCAACAACTCTTACCCTTTTACCGTACTTCTCTCCGAAGAGGGCAATTGCCCCTCTTTCAAGGGCCTCTTCGTAGTCCATCTCTTCAACTTTTACAGGGTAGTTTGCAAGAATCCACGAGTAAACAAGCTCCTCAACCTGGCGGAGCTCCCTTTTAGAGGGGGCTTCAAAGTGGGTAAAGTCAAACCTGAGCCTGTCTGGAAGGACCAGCGAACCGGCTTGCTTTACGTGGTTTCCCAAGACCTCTTTAAGGGCTTTGTGGAGAAGGTGGGTGGCAGTGTGAGCCCTCTTTACGGCTTCCCTCCTCTCTTTGTCAACCCTTGCCTCAACAAAGTCTCCTACCTTTAAAAGGCCGTTTATAACTTTAACTTTGTGTCCTATCAGGTTTTCGGTAATGTTTTGAGTATCAACTACCCTGCAGTAGCAGTTGTTCCCTTCAATCTCACCAGTATCTCCAACCTGACCTCCCTTTTCGGGGTAAAAGGGAGTCCTGTCTAAAATTACGAAGCCCTCTTCTCCTTCTTTAAGGCTTGAAATAAGGTCCTCTCCTTTCAAGATTCCCAATACCTTAGCGTACTCTTCAAGGTGCTCATAGCCGGTAAACAAGGTAGGACTCTTTATTGAGAGCTCCTGTATTTCAGGGGAGACTACCTTTTGAACTCCTCCTTTCCAAGCCTTCCTTGCCCTTTCTTTTTGCTCCTTTAAGAGCTCCTCAAAACCTTCAACATCAACCTCCATTCCTTCGTCCCCAGCAACTTCTAGAATAAGGTCTAGGGGGAAGCCAAAGGTATCGTACAGTTTAAATACCTCCTTTCCTGGAATTAACCTTTTACCCTGCCCCTTTAATTCCTCTATAAGCTCTTGAAGTATAAAGAGTCCCCTTTCTAAAGTCCTTGAGAACCTTTCCTCTTCTCCCTTTACGACCTTCTCTATTACCTCCTTTTCCCTAAGGAGCTCCGGGTAGGCACCGCCCATAAGCTCTACCACTTTCCTTGTCCCCTCGTAAAGGAAAGGCCCCTTTATACCTAAAAGTCTGCCGTGCCTTGAGGCCCTCCTTATTATCCTCCTTAAAACGTACCCTCTCCCCTCGTTTGAAGGGAGAACTCCGTCGGCAACAAGGAAAGTCATAGCCCTTAGGTGGTCTGCAATGACCCTCATAGAGATGTCCTTTTTCCTGTCTTTCCCGTAGGGAATACCGCTAACTTCTGAAGCCCAGCTAACGAAAGGAAAGAGGAGGTCTGTCTCGTAGTTTGAAGAAACGTTCTGCAAAACAGAAGCTATCCTCTCAAGACCCATTCCAGTATCTATTGAAGGCTTTAAAAGGGGCCTTAAATTACCCTCTTCGTCCCTTTCATACTCCATAAAGACCAAGTTCCATATCTCTAAGTACCTATCACAATCGCACTTGCCTATACCGCAGTTTTCACCACAGGAGAACTCCTCTCCCCTGTCGTAGTAAATCTCACTGCAAGGACCGCAAGGTCCAGTATCTCCCATTGCCCAGAAGTTATCTTTATCTCCAAGTCTAAATATCTTTTCCTTCGGAAGGCCTATTACTTCATTCCAAATCCTGTAAGCTTCGTCGTCCTTTTCGTAAACAGAAACAAAAAGCTTGTCAATTGGAAGTTTAAAGACTTCTGTTATAAGCTCCCAGGCAAACTTTATGGCTTCTTCTTTAAAGTAATCTCCAAAGGAGAAGTTCCCCAACATTTCAAAAAAGGTGTGGTGCCTGCCGGTTTTACCTACGTTCTCAAGGTCGTTGTGTTTACCTCCGGCCCTCATACACTTTTGGCAACTGGTTGCCCTTTTAAAGGGGGGTTTTTCTTTACCTAAGAAGTAGTCTTTAAACTGAACCATTCCGGCGTTTGTAAAAAGGAGGGTAGGGTCGTTTTTTGGAACGAGGGGAGAGCTCTTAACTTTAACGTGGCCTCTATCTTCAAAGAACTTTAAGAAAGTTTCCCTTATCTTGCTTCCGCTCCACTTCATAGTCTCTCCTCTTCTTGTTTTCCGTCAAATTCTATTAAACTTTTAGCTTAAAATGTGGGAAATCTCAGAGTAGGAAAACCCCCTTGAATTTAAAAACCTTTTTGCCTTTTCTCTATCTTTACGGTCTTTTAGGTTGTACCTCTTTGATAAGAGCTCCTTTACATACGAGTAGTCAAAGGGATAGGTAAGCTCTACCTCTCTTACTATGTTCTCGTTAAACCCTTTCTGTCTTAAACTGTAAGATATCTTCTTCTTTCCCCAACCCTTTTTCTCCTTCTCTTCAAAGTAGTTCCAGACAGTTTTGTACTCGTTTAAGTAGCCCTGAGAGGAGAGCTCCCTTAAAACAGAATCTAAAGCCTCCTTAGCACACGAGGGAAACTTCTCCTTTAGCTTACGCCTTAAAGCCTTTTCTGAATAATCCTTCCTTGAAAGGAGAGTAAGGGCGTAGGAAAAGAGCTCCTTAAAACATACCACTAGAAACTATCCCCTCTATCTTAAGCCTTAAGTCGTCTGGCTTGGAAGCGTATTTAAGGGCATCTTCTTTAGTAATTAGTCCCTTTTTCCAAAGGTCATACAAGGACTGGTCAAAAGTCTGGGAGCCGTAAACTTCCTTCCCTTTCTCTATGAAGCTTGGAATCTCACGGGTTAATTCAGGGTTAATAATTCTTTCCCTAATAGCGTCAGTTACAATCATAACTTCAACGGCAGGAACCCTACCTTTACCGTCTGCCCTTGGAATGAGCCTCTGGGATATTGTAGCCCTTAAAACGGAAGCAAGCTGAAATCTTACTACCTGCTGCTGGTCTAAAGGGAAGAAGGAAACTATCCTGTTAACAGTCTCTTTTGCGTCAAGAGTGTGAAGGGTTGAAAAGACCATGTGGCCGGTTTCGGCAGCGTCAAGGGCAGTTTTTACAGTTTCAGTATCCCTCATTTCTCCAACAAGTATAACGTCAGGGTCCTCCCTTAAGGCAGCCCTAAGTGCAGTTAAAAAGTCATCTGCATCCGTTCCAATCTCCCTTTGGTAAAAGACAGACTTTTTATCTTTGTGAAGGTACTCAATTGGGTCTTCAATAGTTATAACTACGCGGGACTCCTTCTTATTAAGCTCGTTGAGCATTGCAGCCAAAGTAGTTGACTTTCCTGAGCCTGTAATTCCAGTAACGAGAACTAAACCTTTACGGTATAGGGCTATATCTTTAACAACAGGAGGAAGGTTCAGGTCGTCAATTTCTGGAACCTCAGAGGGTATTGCCCTCATTACTATTGCGAAAGTTCCTCTCTGCCTAAAGATGTTTACCCTAAACCTGCAAATTCCAGGAAGTGAGTAGGCCAAGTCTATATTTTTTATGTAAGGAATTTCCTTCCACTTTTCTAGAGGAAGTATCTTCTTTACAAAAGAGTCAATCGTTGCCACTTCTAAGGGAGGAGCATCTAACTTAACGAGCCTCCCGTTAATTCTGAAAGTGGGAGGGCGCTTTGCCCTCAAGTGAACGTCAGAAGCTCCCAGCTGATAGGCTTTGATTAACAATTTATCAAGGTCAAGATTGACCATTTAAAGCCTCCAAGATTTTCTCCTCCAGCTCCTTTGCAACCTCCTTGTTTTCCTTTAAAAAGAGCCTTGCGTTCTCTTTCCCTTGACCGAGCTTTACGCTTCCAAAGGAGTACCAAGAGCCGCTCTTTTTAACTATGCCGAGCTCCTCTCCAAGGTTTAGAAGGTCTGCTTCCCTAGAAATCCCTTCTCCGTAGTAAACTTCAACTACGGCTTCCCTAAAAGGAGGAGCAAGTTTGTTCTTAACCACTTTAACTTTAGCTTTATGGCCTATCCTCTCTTCGTTTTTTCCCTTTATCTGGCCTGCGTTCCTGATTTCAAGTCTCATTGAGGAGTAAAACTTTAGAGCTCTTCCACCTGTAGTAGTCTCCTGAGGGCCACCGTAGCCCATCATACCTATCTTTTCCCTTACCTGGTTTATAAATATTAGAGCTCCGTTGCTCTTGCTTACAGCCGCAGTCAACTTCCTCAAGGCCTGAGACATTAACCTTGCCTGAAGTCCAACGTGAGACTCTCCCATGTCTCCCTTTATCTCTGCTTCCGGAACTAAAGCTGCAACAGAGTCAACCACGATTACGTCAACGGCCCCGCTGCGGACTAAGGTCTCGGCAATCTCAAGGGCCTGCTCTCCGCTGTCTGGCTGAGAGATAAGGAGCTCCTCAAGGTTTATACCCAACGCTTTGGCGTAGGTAGGGTCTAAAGCGTGCTCAGCGTCAATAAAGGCGGCAACTCCTCCTTCCTTTTGAACGTTTGATATAACGTGAAGGGCCAAAGTGGTTTTCCCTGAAGACTCGGGTCCGTAAATCTCGGTTATCCTACCCCTTGGAATTCCGCCTATTCCTGTAATCCTGTCAATTGAGATTGAACCCGTTGAAATTGCGGGAACTTTCTCAACAGGCTTTTCTCCCAGAAACATTACGGAGCCTTCTCCAAACTCCTTCTTAATCATCTTAATGGCGCTCTCAAGAGCTTTCCTCTTTTCTTCCTGCATAAAAACTCCCTTAATAGAGGTTTTAAAGTTGGCGGAGAGGGCGGGATTTGAACCCGCGGTAGGGGCCTTTACCCCTACACCCGATTTCGAGTCGGGCGCCTTAAGCCAGGCTCGGCCACCTCTCCTACCTTAAGAGCTTAAAAAACTCCGTTAAGAGCTCTTTAGCCTCTTTAAGCTCAACTTTTAAAACAAAGGGCCTGTGGTTTACCCTACTATCGCTTAAAAGAGAGTATAAGCTCTCAACCCCTCCAAACTTAGGGTCTGGCACAGAGTAAACCACCCCTTTAATCCTTGACTGGATTATAGCACCGGCACACATAAAGCAGGGCTCAACGGTTGAATAAAGGACGCAGTCTTCAAGCCTCCAGGAGTTTAACTTTAAGGAAGCTTCTCTTATAGCTAAGAGCTCTGCGTGGGCGGTAGGGTCTTGCAAGAACTCCTTTCTGTTAAAAGCTCTTGCTATAACCTCTCCATTCTTTACAATTACAGAGCCTATGGGAACTTCGCCGTAAGAGAAGGCCTTTTTGGCTTCCTTGAGGGCCTCTTTAAGGAAAGTTAAGTGTTCCATAGAGGTTCTCTAAGTGGCGCGCCCGGCAGGAGTCGAACCTGCAACCTTGGGATCCGTAGTCCCACGCTCTATCCAGTTGAGCTACGGGCGCAAAATTCTGGAATAAATTTATCCCTGCTAAATGGGTTTTCAACCTAAGCAAAAGGTAAATCTTAAAGGGAGGAAAGATGGAAACAACCTACAACCCTCAACTATTTGAAGATAAGTGGTACAACTTCTGGCTTGAAAAGGGCTTTTTCCACGCAGACTCAGAAAAAGTTATTAAAGGAGAAAAGGAAAAGTTCAGCGTCGTTTTACCTCCTCCCAATGTAACGGGAGTTCTCCACGTAGGGCACGCCTTAAACTCAACCCTTCAGGACGTTATATGCAGGTGGAAAAGGATGAAGGGGTATGAGGTATGCTGGGTTCCAGGAACAGACCACGCAGGGATAGCAACCCAGTGGGTAGTTGAGAGGGAGCTTGCTAAAGAAGGACTAACCCGCCACGACGTTGGAAGGGAAGAGTTTTTAAAGAGAGTCTGGGAATGGAAGGAAAAATACGGCAGCAGGATAATAAACCAGCTTAAGAAACTAGGAACCTCCTGCGACTGGGAAAGGGAAAGGTTTACAATGGACGAAGGCTTCTCAAAAGCCGTAAGGAGAGCCTTTGTCTCCTTATACAAGGAAGGCCTAATTTACAGGGGAAAGAGGCTTATAAACTGGTGTCCCAGGTGCCATACGGCCCTTTCTGACCTTGAAGTTGAATACGAAGAGGAGCAGGGAAACCTTTGGTTTATAAGATATCCGCTAGTTGATGGGGAAGGCTTTATAGTAGTTGCTACTACAAGGCCTGAGACTCTCCTTGGAGACGTTGCAGTTGCAGTTAACCCGAAAGACAGCAGGTATAAAAATTTAATCGGTAAAAAGGTTAAGCTTCCAATAGTTGGAAGGGAAATACCGATAATAGCCGATGAGTATGTTGACCCAGAGTTTGGAACAGGAGCCGTAAAGATAACTCCAGCACACGACTTTAACGACTATGAAATAGCCCAAAGGCACGGCCTTCCCTCAATTCAGATAATGGACGATTGGGGAAGGATTACCGTTGCTCCCTTTAAAGGTTTAGACAGGTTTGAAGCAAGGGAAGCGATAGTCTCCCTTTTAAATGAAGAGGGACTCTTAGAGAAAGTTGAACCTCACACCCACTCTGTAGGCCACTGCTACAGGTGTAAAACCGTAATAGAGCCCTACCTAACCGAGCAGTGGTTCGTAAAGACAAAACCTTTAGCAGAAAGGGCAATAGAGGCTGTAAAAAGCGGAGAAGTTAAGTTTATACCTAAACAGTGGGAAAACACCTTCTTTGACTGGATGTACAACATAAGGGACTGGTGTATTTCACGCCAGATATGGTGGGGCCACAGGATACCTGCTTGGTACTGCCTTGAGTGTGGCCACGTAAACGTAAGTGAAGAGACACCTAAAAAGTGTGAGAACTGTGGAAGCGAGAATCTAAAGCAGGATGAAGATGTTCTAGATACCTGGTTTAGCTCTTCCCTTTGGCCTTTTGGAGTTTTCGGCTGGCCAGAGGAGACACAAGACTTAAAGGCATTTTACCCAACAGACCTTTTAGTCACAGGCTTTGACATTATCTTCTTCTGGGTAGCAAGGATGATGATGATGGGCTACCACTTTACAGGGAAAAGACCCTTTTCTGACGTTTACGTTCACGCCCTTGTTAGGGACGAAAAGGGCCAGAAGATGAGCAAGACCAAGGGAAACGTAATAGACCCCTTGGAGATGGTAGAGAAGTACGGAGCTGACACTTTAAGGTTTACGCTTACTGCACTTGCAGCACAGGGAAGGGACATAAGGCTTTCAGAGAGGATAATTGAAGGGTACAGGCACTTTGCAAACAAGGTGTGGAACGTTGCAAGGTTCGTTTTAACTACAACAGAGGGGATAAAGCCAGAAGGGGAGACAGATTACTACCCAGAAGACCTGTGGATATTAACTAAGTTCTCCCAAGCAGTTGAGGAGTACGACAGGGCACTTGAGAACTACAGGTTTAACGACGCGGCAAAGGCAGTTTACCACTTTATCTGGAACGAGCTTGCAGACTGGTACGTTGAGTTTACAAAGCACAGGTTATATAGAGGAAGTGAAAAGGAGAAAAGGGCTGCAGCCCATACTCTACTTTTAGTTTTAAGGGACTCAATGAAGCTACTTCACCCTATAATGCCGTTTATAACGGAAGAGATATACCAGAAGCTTCCAAATAAGGACGCAGAGTCTATAGTAATAGCACCTTGGCCAAGTAAAGAGTGCTGTTCATTTCCGAAAACTGCAGAGCTTGTAGAGGTGGTGAAGGAGTTAATTAGGGGAGTTAGGAACTTAAAGGCAGAGCTCTCAATTCCTCCATCACAAGAGGTAGAGGTTTTCATAAAGAGCTCAAACCAGGAGCTCCTTAAAGTAATAAGCAAACTAGAACCTTCAATAAAGCAGTTGGCCAGAGTTTCAAGGATATCCCTTACAGAGACTCAACCCTCTCAAACTCTCTCTTTCTTCTTGCCGGAACTTGAAGTTTACGTGAAAGTAGGTGAGCTAATTGACCTAGAAAAAGAGATAGAGAGGTTAGAAAAGAAACTTAAAAAGTTGAGCAAAGAGATAGAAAAGCTTGAAAAGAAACTCTCTAACAAGAACTTCTTAGAGAGAGCTCCCAAAGAGGTAGTTGAGAAGAACAAAGAAGAGTTAAGGGAGGCAAGAGAGCTCCACTTAAAATTGGAGAAAACCCTATCTCAGCTTAAAAATCTCACTTAGCCCCTTTCGGGGCTCTTCCCTTTAAGGTTTAACTTTCCTTACCAACTTTAAAATCAAGGCCTTCTGGGTGTGAAGGCGGTTTTCCGCCTGCTCCCAGACAACAGAGTTATTCCCCTCTATAACCTCTTCAACTACCTCTTCTCCCCTGTGGGCAGGAAGACAGTGCATAAAGAGGTAGTCTGGCTTTGCGTGCTTTACAAGTTCTTGGTTAACTTGATAATCCATAAAGAGCTCCCTTCTCTTTGAAGCCTCCTCCTCCTGTCCCATAGAAGCCCAAACGTCTGTGTAAACGACATCAGCTTCTCTTACAGCTTCAACTGGGTCGTTGGTCAAAACGATTTTAGCTCCCGTCTTTTCTGCAATCTCCTTAGCCTTCTCAACGTAAAAGGGCAAAGGCTCGTACCCTTTGGGAGTTGCAGCGTAAAACTCCATTCCCACATAAGCGGCGCCTATAAGCCAAGAGTTGCACATGTTGTTCCCGTCCCCTACATAAGCCACTTTTAACCCTTCAAGCCTCCCTTTATACTCCCATATAGTAAAAAGGTCAGCAAGGACTTGGCAAGGGTGTTCTTCATCGGTTAAAGCGTTTATAACGGGAACATCAGAGTAAAGGGCGAGCTCTTCAACCCTCTTTTGGGAAAAGGTCCTTATAACTATAAGGTCAACGTACCTTGAAAGGACCCTTGCAGTATCCTTAATCGGCTCTCCCCTTCCAAGTTGAGAGCCTTTCGTATCCATGTAAACTCCGTGCCCTCCAAGTTGATAAACTCCAACTTCAAAGGAGACCCTCGTTCTGGTAGAGGGTTTTTCAAAGATAAGGGCAGCAGTAAAGCCGTCTAAAGGCCTATAAAGCTCCCCCTTCTTCACTTTCTCTTTTAAGAAAGCAGAAAGGGAAATTATGTTCTCTATAAAGAGCCTGTCGGCATTAAGCATTGAGACAAAGTCTTTCATCAAAGCCTCCTTATACCTACCTTTTCATAGAGAATTGAAACTTCCCTTTTAAGGGAAGAGAGCTTGCTTTCAAGCTCTTCAGAGAAAATTTTAAGCTCTGAGAGCTCCCCAGATAATTTTAAGAGCTCCCTTTCCAACTCTTCAACCCTAAAAGATAAAGACTTAAAAGAAAAGTAGAAGGCTATCAAAAAGAGGAAAAGAGCAACGAGAGAAAAGAAATTTAATATGAGTAATAACTGAACCATTCCTCTACCCTCCCTTTAAGAACCTTATCCTTTAAAGTTTCCTCTTGAGACTGGTTAAGAGTTAGAAAAGAAGTCTCTCCAGATGGGAAAAGGCTAAAGAGAGAAAGGTAGCCGTCTCCCTTCCTTAAATTTACCACGAAACAGGAAACCCCTTTTAGCTTAAAACAGAACTTACTAGTAAGCTCCCTACTGACTAGCCTTCCCGGAACGACTACCGACTCTAAAGGGTAAGGAAAACTTAAACTCTCTCCACCAGAGGAAAGTAAATTCCTCTTAAAGTCAAAACAGAGCTCCGGGGAGCTCCCAAAGGAAAAGAGCTCCCCAACAAAAGCCCTATACCTGTTTTTAAAAGCGTCCTCTGAGTTTAGAGAGCGCCTATAAAAAGAGGGAAAAGCCAAAAGGAGAGTTAAGCTCAGTATAACTAAAACGATTAAGAGCTCCAGCAGGGAGAAAGCCCTCATAGCGTATCAATCTCCACCTTTGAAGAGGTTATAAGGACTTTGCCTTCCACGCAAAACTCCCTTACGGGACAGTTGTTAAGCTTAGGCCTTTCCCCGTCTTTCCTGTAGTGGCAACCGTACTTGCTTAAAAGCCAAAGGGGACGAAAGAGCTCTATGGGAGCTAAGTCGCTGTCCTTCAAAGCCTCCCTCCAAAGCTCTATAACCCTTTTCCTTATAGTTTCGGTAATCCCCTTAGAAGAGTACTTCCCTCTTATGCAACCGGTTGTAAATGTAGCCCTTGCAACGTGCACATCTACCGGTATGGGGAGCTCCTTTAAGTTCTTAAAGGGAAGTTTCAGCTTCTCCTTAATACTCCTAATCCAGTGGGGAAATATCTTTATCCCAGAGAGGCTCGGAAACTCACCTTTCCTGTTTTCTAAGAAGTCTTCAAACATCCTTTTAACATCGTAGTCGTATTCTTCAAAGAGCTTTACCACGCTCCCACCGTAGGACTCCCCCAAGGAAAGGGAAATCCTCTTCCAGATTTCAAGGTCTTTGTGTTTCTTCTTTGCAAGGCCGTGCTTTTTTAAAGCCCAAAGGAGCTCCTTTTCTTCCCTCCTTGAGACCTCGTTAGGCTCAAAAACCCAACTTACCTCTTCATCTTTAAGGGTATTAATTGAACTTTCCCACAACTCTTTTGCGTTCCTCATGTAGTCTAAGGCCGTAGTTAAAGTAATAACTAAGAGCGTCTTTTCAAGACTAAGCTCACCTAGAAGTTCGGTCAAAAGGTCGTCAGGGAGCTCCTTGTGTCCAAATATCCCCCCTTCCTCTAAAGCCTTTTCCAACCTAAAAGCAACCTCCTTTCCCCTTTCCGGATAGAGCTCCAGCTGAACTTTGCTCAAAACTCTCCCTCCTCTATTAAATTAGCTCTATTATAATAGTCTCTGAAAATGAAACTTAAGGAGGAAAGTTGGGCCTCTTTGACCTTTTTAGGAAAAAAAGCGACGAGGAAATCTTCCTTGAAGCGGTAGAGAAAAAGGACTATCTGGAAATTGAGAGGCTGGGAAAGAAACTCCTTAAAGAAAAACCTCAAGAGCTCTCAACTCTCAGACACTATGCAGAAGCTTTAGTAAAGCTGGGAAAGAAAGAAGAGGCAGAAGAGGTACTGCTAAACTTTGCAAAGAAGAAAGTAGAAGAAGATTACTACGACTTGGCAATACCCGTCTTAAAGAGGATTTTAAAGATAAACCCGACAAACATTAAGGCAATTAGGCTTTTGGTAGATATATATAAAAAGAAAGAGCTCTACTACGAAGCCTTTAAACTCTTACTTGAGGGATATAAGAAAGCAAAAAATTCAAAAGTAAAGGAGAAAATACTAAGGGAACTAATTGAAGAATTCGTAAACGAGGGATTCCATCCGGTTTTCTTTGAGAAATACGGAGACATCCTGCACACAAAAGGAGAAAAAGAGAAAGCCTTAGTTAACTTTATGCTTGCTGCTAACATGTACCTACCTCTAAAGAACTTTAACGGTGCATTAAGGACCCTCTTAAAGGCAAGGAAAATAGAGAGAAGGGAGAACATAGACAGACAAATAGTAGAAACTCTACCTTACATAGACAGAAAAAAGGCTATAAAGATACTTGAGAAAGTGCTCGTAAACTACAGCACAGACTTGGATTTTTTAAACTTTACGGTTGAAGTGTTTAAAAGAAATGAAGCCCTTGACTTTTTAAGTAGCTTTGCAAAAGGTTTAAGCCGTCCAAGGTTAAAGTATGCTCTGTTGAGTCTAATAGAGCTTAAGCTTGGGGAAGTTGAAGAGGCGGAAGAGTTCCTCAACAGGCTTAAGCTCATAGACAGCAACCTCTATAACAAAATCGTAGCTAAAACAAAAGTTTCCCTAGAAGAAGTCCCTCTCTCTTTAGAGGAAGAGACCACAGAGCTCCCAGAGCCTGAAGAGGTCCTCCAAGTCCTTGAAGAGGCAATTGAAGACTTTAAAGAACAAGAAATTAAGGAAAATAACTTAAAAGAAGAAGTAATGGAGCTCTCAAAGGACGGAACCAAGTTTATCTCCGTTGCAGAAGCTCTTTTAGGACTCGGGAGATACGATGAAGCCATTGAGAGTGCCAAAAGGGCACTCAACACAAGGCAGGCCTTAAAGGCAACTGCAATCATAGCTGAAGCCCTAAAAAACAAGGGAGAGTTTTCACAAGCCCTATCATTCCTATTTGACCAAATAGAGAGGGAAAGCTTTAAAGAGGAAGAGAAAGCTAGGTTAAAGGGATTAGTAGGGGAAATTTATAAAGAGTCAGGGGATAAAGAGAAAGCTCTAACCTGGTACAAAGAAGCTGCAAAAGTGCTGAAAGAGGACGAAGAACTTAAAAGGAAAATAGAGGAACTTGAAAAGGAAATTAATGGAAGAGGTTAGCTCCCTTTATGTGCATGTCCCCTTTTGTAGGAAGAAGTGTATCTACTGTGACTTTTACTCTTTAGAAAAAGGAGAAAGGGGAGATTACCTAAAATTAATCTTAAAGGAGCTCAACCTTAACGCCCCCCAATTCAATCAGTTTCCAACAGTTTACTTTGGAGGAGGAACTCCGTCCTTAATGGGAGCTCCCTTCTTTGAAGGAGTCCTTTCAAGAATCGGCCAGTTTTCAGAAGTAAGCGTTGAGGTTAACCCTGAAGACGCTACAAGAGAAAAGCTTAAAGAGTACAAAGAGGTTGGTATAAACAGGATAAGCTTAGGGATTCAAAGCTTAAACGATAGGGTTTTAAGAGCACTAAAAAGGCAAAATACGGCAAAAGAGAATTTAAAGGCAATTGAAAACTCCCTTAGCGTCTTTTCAAATGTGTCAGTTGACCTTATATACGGAGCCCCCGGCCAAACCCTAGAGGAACTCTTAAAGGAACTTGAAGTAATAACTTCCTACCCAATAAAACACATCTCCCTCTACGCCTTAACTCTTTACGAGGGAACTCCCCTTTTAGAGAAAGTAAGGAAAGGAGAAGTCAAGCTCCCAGAGGAGGAGGAGACATCAGAGTTCTACTACAACGCCATAGATTTTTTAAAAGACAGGGGCTTTTCCCAGTACGAACTGTCAAACTTTGCGGTAAAAGGCTTTGAATCTCGCCACAACATAAGCTACTGGAAACTAAAAAACTACTTAGGACTCGGCCCTTCTGCAGCATCGTTTCTTGAAAGGACCTACAGACAGAATCTAAAAGACTTAAAGGCATACAGGGAAAAGGTTGAAAGGGGAGAGCTCCCAACAGAAGTTGAGGAGAGGTATTCAAAAAAGGAGCTCCTTGAGCTAAAACTCCTTATGGGATTAAGGTTAACGGAAGGAATAGACTTAGAAGAACTGAAAATAAGAGAAGCCTTTGAAGAATTATCAAAGAGAGAGCCCGTAAACTCTTTACTTGAAGAAGGACTACTGGTTTACAACAGGCCAGTATTAAGAATTGGTAAAAAGGGGCTTTTCACCTACAACGCAGTAGTTGGGACGCTAATTTCCTCCCTTTTATAGTCAAAAAGTGTCCTTTAACTCCGTTATATTTAAGTGAGGGAGGGAAAATGAAGTTCCTTAAGTGCTTTCTCCTAAAGAAATTATTACCGTCAAAATTTGATAGACCCTCTTTTTCTTACTGTCCACTCTGTGGAGCTCCGCTAAAGGTAAAGTTCCTGCTGAAAACCTATCTCATATACTGTGAAAACCCTTTATGCCCTTACTGTGAAATAGTTAAGAGGAGGTAGAAAATGGAGGAGTTTGACAAAGAAAAAGCCAGAAAGGAGTTTGAAAAAATAGCAAAAAACTTGTCAAAAGAAGACATTGTGGAGCTTCTAAGCAAAAAAGAAGAGGTAGAGAGTAAAATAGGAGGACCTTTAAAGAAGTTTGTAAAAGAAATTGAGCTCTTTTTCTCTCTACTAAAAGACTTTATAAGCGGCGAGTATAAAGAGGTTCCCTGGTTCACGATAACGGCGATAGCAGCCGCCTTAATATACCTTTTAAGCCCAATAGACCTTATTCCCGACTTTATACCAATAATAGGCTTAAGCGACGACGCTTTCGTATTTTACATCTGTCTTACGCTGGTTGAAGAAGACCTTGAAAAGTACAAAAGGTGGAAAGAAGAGAGAGCTAAGAAGAGCTCCTCTTAAAAAGCGCCTCCTCTCTCTGGTTAAGGAAGGAGCGTAAGCTCTTCGTAAACTTGTTAAACCTCTTTCTATTCTCCCTTAAAGAATAGGAAAGGTCTTCAAACCTCTCTTTTAAGTTTAGCTCCTTTGCCCTTTTTAAAAGAGAAGCAGAGGGAGGGTAAAGTGCCTTAATCTCGTCAAGGGCCATCCAGCTAACAAACCTGTAGCTCGTAAAACCTACCAAGTGGACAAAAACCGAATTTCCTTTAAGCTCAAAGTCAAACTGGGTAGGGTATATCCTTACCTTCTCAGGAGAGAGAACGCAGCTATAGTAGTCGGAGGGGAGCTCCACGGTAAAAACGAACGGCTCAGAATCAAAGGGGAAAAAGAGCTCCCTGTACTTTTTCCAGTAAAAGAGGGGAAACTCTTCTTTGCTAACGGAGAAAACCTTTACCTTAGCCAAGTTATAGGTCCGGTACTCCCTACTTTCAGCCTCTACCGCAGAAAGGTAAAAGTTTCCGTTATAAGTGAAAATCTTTATAGGATAGAGCTTTACCTGCTTCTTACAGTAAGAAGCTAAAACGGCCCTTCGGTAAAGTATCCCCTCAAACAAGAGCTTTAAGGTGTTCTCCTCAATAAAAGAATACCTGTAAGTGGGAATCGGAAGGTAGTCAAAGAACTCTTTTGCCCTATACTTAACCTCTTCAGGAACTGTCTTTCCTAACCTCTCTATGACCTCAAAAGCAGGCCTTATAACCGAAAAACTCTTGTAAGGGGAAGGGACAAAAGCTGTCAAAGTCAAAAGGGACAGGACCTCTTCTTTAGAAAGGGAAACGAAATAGGGTAGGGCCCTAAAGTTCAACTTCCATCTTTGAGGAACTTTCCCCTTTACACTGTCAAGACAGCTTTCAATGTAATTTAAACTCTCAAGGTCTGAGAGAGCTCTTATTAACCTCTTCCTCTCAGAAGCCTTATTTTCAAGAACACCGGCGCTAACGAGCTCTCTAAATAGCTCAGTTGTGGTTATAGGCTTTTCCCCCCTCCTTGAAAGGAGCTTTAAAATCTCAAGAACGAGACCTATTTTTTGCAAGGCAAATCCTCAACGGTTAAGTGTAATTGAAATTTTAAACTCTAAAGGAGAAAAAGTGGAAAGGAGTAAAAGGGAAAAAGTTTTAGAGATAACGGCCTCTGTTGTAGGAGTCATAGCCCTTTTAATAACGGCAGTGGGCTACCCTCAAGTTGGATTCGTAGTGGCCCTTTTTGCTTCAACCCTCTACGCAGTTTACGGCTTTTTAACGAAACAGTACGGGATAATGGTAAGCTCGCTGATTTACGGAGTTGTTGAGGTGATAGGTATAATCAGGTGGGTTTTCTTAGGTAAGAGCGGAGGGTAGATGAAAAGGGCAAGGATTCTCCTTTCTAACGACGACGGGATACGCTCAGAGGGTTTAAGGGCCCTATACGAGGCACTATCAGAATTTGCACAAGTGGTAGTAGTGGCTCCAGACAGGGAAAGAAGTGCAGTTGGAAGGGCTTTAACCCTTCACAGGCCCTTAAGGTGCGAGAAGATAGGTGAAAACTGGTACGCAGTTGACGGAACCCCTACTAGCTGCGTTTACATAGGAATTCACGCCATAATGAAGGGAAAAAAGCCGGACATGGTAATAGGAGGAATTAACAGAGGTCCAAACCTAGGAGAAGACATTACCTATTCTGGAACAGTCTCAGTGGCCATGGAAGGAGCCCTCTTAGGCCTCCCCTCGGTAGCCTTCTCCCTTGCAACTTTTAAAGACTTTAAGTGGAAGGACGCCGCAAGGTGGGCTTCAAGGATAGCAAAAAAAGTCTATGAAAAAGGGCTTCCAAAAGGTTGCTGTTTAAACGTTAACATTCCAAACCTTCCTTATAGTGAAGTTAAAGGAGTTAAGATAACCAGACAGGGAAAAAAGAACTACACGGAAAAGGTTGAAGAAAGGAGAGACCCTTGGGGAAGGGTTTACTACTGGATTGGGGGAGAGGAGCCCAACTGGATTCCTGAGCCGGGAACAGACTACTGGGCCGTAAAGAACGGCTTTATATCAATAACTCCTGTTCATTTAGACTTAACAGACTATAAGGCAATGGAGAAGCTAAAGGAGTACAAGTGGTAAGGGAGCTAATGTCCTTAACTTTCTGGAAAGGGCTTGCTTTAAAGTACGGAGCTCTCGCCTTAGCCCTTAACGCCTTTATTGAAGCAATCTTCTTTCCCATTCCTCCAGACATACTCCTTATAACTCTCTCTTCAATTAACCCAAAAGAGGCCCTCTTCTACTCCTTTGTGGCTACCCTCTTTTCAACTCTCGGCGGAGTCTTCGGGTACTACTTGGGATATCTAGGAGGAAGACCTTTAGCAGAAAAGTTTTTCGGTAAAGAGAAAGTAAACAGAGTTCACAGGCTTTATGAGTCTTACGAGAGCCTAATAATACTCCTTGCAGGCTTTACTCCCCTTCCCTACAAGGTGTTTACCATAACCTCCGGAGTATTATTTGCCTCTTTGTGGAAGCTTGTAGTGTTTTCCCTTTTAGGAAGGGGACTAAGGTTTTTTACAGAGGGAGCTCTCTTTTTCTTCTTCGGAAGCAGGATAAACACTTTCGTAATGGAAAACCTAAACACTATATTTATAGGAATCGGAGCAGTCCTACTGGTAGTCTTTTTAGCCTACAGGAGACTTAAAAAGGGAGTTTTACCTTGAAAAGGAGAGGCTTTTTTAAACTTTTAGCAAAGAGCTTGGCTCAGGCCGCAGCAGAGTTTACATACGAAGCCACAAAGCCTTACAAAAAGTACATAAGACCTCCGGGAAGTGAGGAGGAAGAAGAGTTCTTAAGGCTCTGCACAAAGTGCCACCAGTGCGTAAAGGCTTGCCCTACCGGCGTTATTGACTTGGTTAAGGACATGCACCCCATTGTATTTGAAACTCCCTACATGAACTTTGACAACAACTACTGTGAAAAGTGCTACCTTTGCGTTGACGCTTGTAAAAGCGGAGCTCTATCAAAAGAAAACCTTAAAAAGTACAAGTTGGTAGCAAAACTTATTAAAGACAGGTGCGTTGCCTTTCAAAACATCTTCTGCCAAAGTTGCTACTGGTCCTGCCCAAAGATGGACAAAGCAATTACGCTTAAAGACTTTACCTATCCGGAGTTTCACCAAGAAGAGTGTATAGGTTGTGGAAGGTGCGTCCACGCCTGCCCAACAGAACCAAAGTCAATAGAGATGGTAAAAGTGAGGAATGGAGAGACTTAAAGTTCAAGAGGCACTAAAAGGAAAGGTAAAGTTAAAGAGGCTCTTTATTTACGGAGAAGAGGAGTTCTTAACCAGACAGCTAATAAAAAAGCTCCTTTTAAACAGGGAATTTGAAAAGTTCTACCCGGAAAACATTGAAGACTTCTTTAACTTTCAAAGCTCTTCCCTCTTTAAAGGAGAGGCAGTTCCAGTAATACTCTATGCAGAGGAACTTCCCAAAAACCTGAGGAAGAAAGGAGAAAAGGAAAGGTTTATAAAGAAACTAAAAGAGTTAAAAACATTCATAATAGCCGCACTTACGGAACTTGACGGAAAGACCTTAAAAGGGGAGCTCTTTAGCCAGATAATTGAAAACTGCGACTACGTAGTTAAGTCTGAACCGTACACGGAAAAACAAGCATACCTTCTAATAGCCAAGAAGTTTAAAGAGGCAGGAAGGGAAATACCCAAAGAAGTAATAAAGTTAATAGTTGAAAGCGTAGGAACAGACTTAAACCTCCTTAAGCACGAAACCGACAAACTCCTCTCTTACCCGGGAGAGATAACCCCTCAAGTTGTAAAGGAGCTCCTATTTAAAGTCCCAGACCTTAACCAGTTTGAGATAGTCTATAACCTTATAAGGAACAGAAAAAAAGAGTTCCTAAAAGAGGTAAACGAGTTTATATTAATGGGCGGAGAACCTCTCCAGTTAATAGGTCTAATGGAAACGCAACTACGGCAAATTATAGAGCTAACCTGTGGAAGGAGCGTAAAACTGCCAAAAGAGGTAATTAAAAGGCACAAAACAGTAGGAAAGGAGGCAGGAATTATAAAACTCCTTAAAACCCTAAAGGCACTTACAGAAACAGAGTTCAAGCTAAAAAGCGGGGAGCTCCCCCCAAAGGAAGCCCTTAAACTACTAGCATTCAAAGAAAACTAGAGAAAGGAGGAAAACTTTGACCTTAATCTACTTCATAATAGCCCTTGGAATCCTGATTTTCGTCCACGAATTGGGACACTTCCTCGCAGCAAGAGCTTTTGGCGTAAAAGTAGAAACCTTCTCAATAGGTTTTGGCCCCAAGCTATTTAAGTTTAACTGCTGCGAAACTGAATTTACAGTCAGCCTAATTCCTCTGGGGGGCTACGTGAAAATGGCAGGAGAAGACCCAGACAGCCCGTTAAAGTCTCCCGATGAATTCTACGCAAAGCCCCCTTGGCAGAGGATAGTAATAGCTTTAGCAGGACCTTTAATGAACTTAATGCTGGCAGTAGCCTTCTTTACCCTATCCTACTCAATAGGTAGGTACATCCCTTCCTACCAAATAGAAGAGGCAAAGGTAGGAGCGGTAATCTCAAAAGAAGTCCCTTTAAAGCCAGGAGACGTAATACTAAAAGTTAACGGCGAGAAAGTTAAGAACTGGAAAGAGCTAAACCAAATTATCGCCTTAAACCCTAAAAAAGAGCTAACCTTAACCGTAAAAAGGGGAAGTCAACTTAAGGAAGTTAAAGTAAAAACGGGTATTGATAAAGAAAACGGAATAGGAACTTTAAAAGTAATCCCTGCAATAAAGCCAAAGATAGGAAGAGTCATAAAAGGCTCACCGGCAGAAAAAGCAGGCTTAAAGCCAAACGACATAATACTTAAAATAGACGGAAAAGAAATTGAAAGCTGGAGGCAAGTAGTAGAGACAATAGGCAAAAGCTCAGGGAAAGAACTAAAAATAACCGTTCTGAGAGGTTCAAAGAAGATTACCTTAAAGGTTAAACCCCAATTCAACAGCAAACTTGGAAGATACACAATAGGGATAGTTCCAAAGTTCACTATGACGTTTATAAAGTATCCCATAAGTGAAGCACTTAAAAAAGGGATAGAAGACTTTAAATCTCAAAGTTCCCTCTTCTTTAAGTTTCTCTACAAGCTAATAACTGGACAGGCGTCAATAAAAAGCCTAGGAGGACCAATTCTAATTGCAGAAGTTGCAGGTAAAGCAGCACAGGCCGGAATATCAAACTTCATCTACTTTATGGGATTTATAAGCTTACAGCTGGGATACTTTAACCTACTTCCACTTCCGGTCCTTGACGGAGGGCTAATTCTGCTCTTCTTAATAGAGATAATAAGGAAAAGACCTCTCTCCTCAAACTTTAGAGAGAAGTTCCAGCAAGTAGGTTTAGCCCTTTTAGCCCTCCTTATGGTAGTAGTTTTTTATAACGACATTATGAGGCTTTTAAAGTGAAAAAGGAAAGGCTTGACAAACTTCTAGTAGAAAAGGGACTCGTAAAAAGCAGGGAAAGGGCAAAAGGGCTAATTATGGCCGCAAAAGTTCTGGTTAACGGTAAAGTTGTTGACAAAGTAGGAACTAAAGTAAACATAGACAGCAAAATAGAGATAAAAGGAGAAGACATCCCCTACGTCTCAAGGGGAGGGTTAAAGCTTGAAACTGCAATTAAGGAGTTTAACCTAAGCGTTAAAGGCTTTACCTGCTTAGACATAGGAGCATCTACGGGAGGCTTTACAGACTGCCTCTTAAAACACGGAGCAAAGAAAGTTTACGCAGTTGACGTTGGAAAGGGACAGCTTGACTGGAAGTTAAGAAAGGACCCAAGGGTGATATCAATAGAGGAGTTTAACGCAAGGTATTTAACTGAGAAGGAAGTTCCAGAAAAGGTTGACCTTATAGTTATTGACGTTTCCTTTATTTCTCTAACGAAGATACTTCCCGTAGCAAAGGGGTTTTTAAAACCAGAAGGAAAGATTGTAGCTTTAATAAAGCCTCAGTTTGAACTAACAAAAAGGGAAGTTGACAAGGGAAAGGGAGTTATAAGGGACCCGGAGCTCCACAGAAGAGCCATCAAAAAGATAATAGACTTTTCAAGGAAAATAGGCCTTTACATAGAGAACCTAACCCTATCTAAACCTAAAGGTCCAAAGGGAAACAAAGAGTTTCTAATCCTCCTATCTCAAGAACAAAAAGAAACAAACGAAGAAGAGTTAATAGAAAAGGCCTTAAAAGAAGTCATTTAAAACGGACTTTAACGAGGAAACTTTTTCCCTTAAATCATCAGGAATAGGGTTTTTCCCCATAGGGACCCAGATTAAGGCGTCAAGGAGAATAGGGGGAATTCCTACTTTCTCTGAAACTTCTCGCCACTTTTTAAGGGAAGGAAGTATCTTTTTAAGTCTAGAGTCAAGGGGGATTTCAACTTCCCAAAGGCCTTCTGGATAGGTATTAAACACTATCCTATAGGCGTAAGTAAACATTTTAGCCGCAAAGACTATCGTTTTTGCATCACTCTTTTGTCCCATACAATTTGAAAGGGTTTTTACAAGTAGAGGGAGCTCCTTCCCCAACTCTTCCAGCGAATACTTTTCAAAGAGCAAGTTTACGCACTTTAAAGCTCTCTTATACCTTTTTAATTTAGAAGGAAGAAAGCGCTTGTTGTAAAGTGAGAGGAACTTTTCAAACTCCTCTATAGAGTGCCCTTTAAAGAAAGAGGAAAACTTTTCCCAGTAGTCTTCACCTTTCATTTGTAATTGATAGGAAAGTAGAGAGTTAAGGAGGACGAGCTTAAAAAAGAGCTCCCTGTCTTTTAAGGCCAAATAGAGCTCTTTTAAGGCCCTATATTGCCTGTCAGACTCCTCTATCTCTTTAATGTCAGAAGGAGTAAATTCTTTTAAAACTTCAACTAATCTCTCCATCCCCTCTGTAGAGAGCTCCCTCCTTTTTCGTTTTGCCAACATACCTTTTAAGATTCTCTACCTTCTTGCTTAAAAGTTTTTTAAGTCCAAAATAGGAGATAAGGGAGAAGATTGAACCAAGAAAAACTCCTCCTACAAACATTGGAACTATTATCTCTTTACCAGAGTTAAGAATTGAGGAGAAAGAGGAAAAGTCAACGTGGGGAATACAGGCCTTCCTTCCTAGAAGGAGACAGCCAACATAGTAGTCAAGTATAAGAATTGGAATGGTAGTCCAAGGGTTTGTTACGTGGGTTCCTATTGCAGCTGCAACTTTACTTACCCTCGTTAAGGCCGCAATACTTACGGCAACCAATACCTGAAAGCCGTTTATAGGAAGGAAGCCTATAAAAACCCCGAGGGCAAGCCCCCTTGCCGTTTCCTCCGGTTTATCCCTTAGCTCTAAGAGCTTCTTAATGTAAAACCTAAAGGAAAAGAGCTCTTTAATTTTTTTTCCCATAGTAAAGTTTAATGTTATTTTATTCAACAGGTAAAATCAAGAGCTGTTGAAAGAAAAGGGAAAGGGTGTTAAATTTGCTCCTGCACTTTTAAGGTAGGAGGTAGATATGGCAAAGTGTGCTATATGCGGTAAGACAACCATTTTCATAAACAAGGTCAGCCACTCACACAGAGTAACGAGCAAAAAGCAAAGGGCAAACCTTCAGAAGGTTAAAGCAATAGTAAACGGAGAGAAAAAGAGAATTTGGGTATGCACAAAGTGTTTAAAGGCAGGTAAGGTTCAGAAAGCTATATAGGCTGGCTTCTTTTAGCTGGCCTTTCCCTTTAAAGTTCTTAGTATCTGGGAGAGCTCCTTTAAGGTCTTTGTGGAAGATGAGGATATCTCAGGAGAGAAGTACCTTATAAAACCGTATTCGTCAACAATAACAAGGGAAGGTGGGTTTAAGTCTTTCAAATTCTTTTTAAACTGAAGGAAAGTATAGCTGTCTGCACTTACGAGAACCTTTTTAAGTCCTAAAAGATTTTTAAACTCTTTAGCAGATATAAAGTCGGCATCGTTTATAGAAATTACGATAAAGTTTACTTTCTCTTTTGAACTTAACCTCTCAAAGCCTTCTGCAAGCTCTTCAACTTTTGGTTCAAAAAGGTCCTTAACAAAGAGTATTACGAGAGGTTTTCCTAAAAGGTCCTCTTTAGTTATCTCCTTTAAAGAGGGCGTATATAGGGCAAACCTTGGAGCTATAACTTTTGGAACTTCAACGGTGTAGGGTTTTGGGGATATTTTCTTTTTCAAGGAGGGGATAGGAGCTCCTTTTTTCTGGGGAGGCCTTTTCCCCTTTGGAAGGAGTATGTACCACTGAGCGTAAGAGGGATAAGTAAAGAAAATGAAAAGTAAGAGAAGTAGCCTTAGGAAAGCCAAGACTTTAAAACCTCCTCCGGTTTTTCTGCCCTCATTAAAGTCTCCCCAACCAAAAAGCCGTCAACTCCTTTACTGTGGAGCTCCCAAATTTCCTCTCTCCCCTTTATACCGCTCTCAGATACAAGGAGCCTTCCTTCTCCCTTTATTATCGGAAGGAGTTTTAGGGTTGTAGAAAGGGAGACTCTAAAGGTTTTTAGGTCTCTGTTGTTAACGCCTATTATCTGAGCTCCTGCCCTTAAAGCCCTCTCTGCTTCGTCTTCAGAGTGGACTTCAACAAGGGGCTCCATTCCAAGCTCCCTTCCAAGCTCTATAAAGTCTAAAAGTTGAGAGTCTGAGAGTATTGAAACTATTAAAAGGTAAGAAGAAGCCCCTAAAACTTTTGCGCCGTATATTTGAAACTCGTCTATTATAAAGTCCTTCCTTAAAACGGGAAGTTTAACCGCCTCTGCCACCTGTCTTAAGTAAAAGGGAGAGCCTTTAAAGAACTCTCTATCGGTTAAAACAGATATAGCCTTAGCTCCTCCCTTTTCGTAAGCTAAGGCAATTTCCACCGGGTCAAAGTCTTCTTTTATGACTCCCTTTGAAGGGGAGGCTTTTTTCACCTCTGCAATTATGCTTATCCCATCTGCCGAAATCGCCCCTTTAAAGTCGTAGGGAGTTTTAAGCCTCTCTGCCTCTTCCCTCAAAAGGGAAAGGTTAAACTCTTTCTTTTTCTCTTCAACTTCCCTTTTCTTGTGTTCTACTATCTTTTCTAGTATGTTCAAGTCCCTTCCTCCTTGCCTTTTCCCTTACTCTCTCAGCCTTTCCCACATAGTTAACCTGCCTGCTCCTTGCTACGGCCAAGGTGTTTTCGGGAACGTCTGAAGTTATAACAGAGCCTGCAGCGGTTATAGAGCCGCTTCCTACTTTAACCGGAGCTATAAAGAGGGTGGAGCTCCCAACGAAAACGTTATCTCCAATTTCGGTAAACCACTTGTTAAACCCGTCGTAGTTGCAAGTTATGGTTCCCGCTCCAACGTTGGTATTTTTCCCAACTTTACAGTCCCCAAGGTAAGTTAGGTGGTTTGCCTTTGCTCCTTCTTCAATTAGAGCGTTTTTCGTCTCTACAAAAGTGCCGATTTTCGCTTTCTCCTTTAAAACGGTTCCCTTCCTCAACTTTGCAAAGGGACCAACGGAAGCTCCCTCACCTATTAAAGCTCCTTCCATCCAGGTATAACTCTCAACTCTGGCTCCGTCCTTTATTTCACTATCTCTAATCTCACAGTAGGGACCTATAAAACACCTTTCGCCTATAACCGTTTTCCCTTTTATGTATGCAGGGCCGAATATCTCTGTATCTCGGCCTATTTTAACTTCAGGCTCAATGTAAACAGATTTAGGATTATGAATGGTTATCCCGTTAAGCTGGAGCTCCCTAACTATCCTGTCTCTCATTAAGTCTTCAGCAACCGAAAGCTCGTACCTGTTGTTTACTCCCATTACGCTCGCAAAGTCATTAGATTTAACTGCAACTACCTTAAGCCCTTCTTCCTTAAAGAGCTTAACAAGGTCAGGAAGGTAATACTCTCCTTGGGCGTTGTCGTTTCCTAACCTTTCCAAAAGGCTAAAGAGCTTTTCAGAGTTAAAGGAGTAAACTCCAGCGTTAACCTCCTTTACGGCCTTCTCTTTTTCCGAAGCGTCCTTCTCTTCAACTATGTATAAGAGCTCTTCCCCCTCTCTTATAACCCTACCGTATCCAGTAGGGTCTTGAGCCTGAGCGGTTAAAACTGCCATATCTCCTTCAGCCTCGGCAACTGCTTTCACGGAGCTTGGCTCTATTAGGGGCATGTCCCCGTTTAAAACAACTACTTTTCCACTATACCCCTTAAAGAGCTCCCTACTTACCAAAACGGCGTGGCCCGTTCCAAGCTGCTCTTTTTGATAGGCAACCTTAACAAAAGGGAACTCTTCCCTTAAGAAGGACTCAACCAACTCTCTTTTGTGGCCTACAACAACTACGACTTCTTGAGCTCCTGCCTTTAAAGCCGAGTTAATAACATACCACAGCATAGGCTTTCCTAAAATCCGGTGGAGGACTTTTGGGAGCTCCGACCTAAACCTTGTTCCCTTCCCCGCAGCTAAAACGAGAGCTCTAAAAGCCACCTCTACCTCCTAAAGCTTCCTGAACACTGCCTCAGGGTCTTTCAGGTAGTCAGAGAGGATTGTTTTATGGTCAAAAACGAGCTTTTTTAAGGGAATTTCGTCATAACCAAAGAGCTTAGCCACCTTTGCGTCGTCTCTACCTTTAGGCTCACCCCTTGCAACGCACTCAAAGACAACAGAAGCAACGTGAAACCTCGGGTCTCTACCTGGAGAGGAGTAAACCTTAAACTGCCTTAAAGCTACAACTTTTAGGTTTATCTCCTCCTCCATCTCCCTTAAAACTGCCCTTTCAACGCTCTCTCCAACCTCAACAAACCCGCCGGGAAGGGCAAGGCCCAAAGGGGGATATTTCCTCTCAATAAGAACTATTCCCAAGAACTTACCATCGTCCCCTTGAAGGTTAACTATGCCGTCAACTGCCAAGTAAGGAGTTTCAGGTTTAAAGGCCATTAATCCCCTCCTATCTCTCCATTTAAAATTCTCTCTAAAAAGCTCTTCTCTTTTCTCTTTTTGTAGTCCTTTCTAAGGTCAAAGCCTTTCCCCTTTGCATCAACGAGAACCGCACTTACGCTGCCAACTGCAACCTCTGCAACCACCTTTATAGGAAGGTGTCTCTTATCTGCACTGAACCAGAAGATAACCTTGCCTTTCCTTTTAAAAGCCCCCTCCGGCGATAGGTTGTTTGAGGGAATAACCTTGTAGGCGTCTATCTTCCCAAAGAGGGTATCTACCTTTTCCCTTGAAACCACTTTAAAGGAAACGTTTTGGAACTTCCCTCCCGCAAAGAGGGGGAAGACTGTCTCTTTACCTACCTTAAAGATGCCGTAGCGTCTAAAGAAATAGACTGAGCTTACTATGTCCTCAAAGGGAACAAAAGGTATCTTTACGTACTTTACCTGCTTTTTTCCAGTTTTTGGGTGTACTTTTTCGTAGATAACTACTCTCTTTTTAAGGTCGTAGGTGTAAATTTTTATTCTTTTGTAGTGGCCTTCATCTTGCCTTAAGTAAGTCTTCTCTGGAACCTTCAACTTCTCGTTCCAAATAGAGTAGCCTTGGTCTTTAATCTTTGAAAACCAAGAGGCTATACCGGCAGTGGAGACCTCTCCCCAGAACTTAAGCTCGTTGGGAGAGACCCTCTTTACCCTTGAGAGGGAATCTGCAACGTGGAATATGGTCCAGTAGAGGGAGAACTTTAGCTCTTCACCGTCAAAGTCGTAGTCTGAAGGCTTTTTCGCTATAACTAAAACGGGCTTGTAGCTCTGAGCTTTAGTAGATAAACATAGCGTCGCCGAAACTGTAAAAGCGATAACCAAGCTTAACAGCTTCCTTATAAGCATTTAAAACCCTCTCTCTTCCTGCAAATGCACTAACCAACATTAAAAGGGTTGAGCGGGGAAGGTGGAAGTTTGTAATTAAGGCGTCAACAACCTTAAACTTGTAGCCTGGGTAGATAAAGAGGTTGGTAATTCCCTCTCCGGCCTTTACTTTCCCCTCTTCACTTACCGCGCTCTCTAAGGTCCTAACAACGGTAGTCCCTACTGCTACAACTCTCCTTCCTTCCTCTTTTGCCTTGTTTACTTCTAAAGCAGTTTCTTGAGGAATTTGGTAAGTTTCGTAGTCCATTTGGTGGTCTTCCACCTCTTCCGTTTTAACAGGCTTAAAAGTTCCAGGGCCAACGTGAAGGGTTATGTTTTTTATTATAACTCCCTTTTCTTTAAGTTTTGAAAGGAGCTCCTTTGTAAAGTGCAAACCTGCAGTTGGAGCGGCAACCGACCCCTCTTTAACGGCGAAAACCGTTTGATATCTCTCCCTGTCTTCTTCGGTGTCTTCCCTTTCAACGTAAGGGGGAAGGGGAACGTGGCCAAGCTGATAGACCTTCTCCATAAAGGTGTTTTCCCCCTCTACTTTAAAGCGTAGAAGCCTCCTTCCCTCTCCCAAGTACTTAACGACCTCTGCCGAGAGCTCCCTGTCAAAAAAAACCCTCTTTCCCGGTTTTAGCTTCCTAGCAGGCCTTGCCATAACCTCCCAAGTAAGGGGCTCAACCTGTCTAATAAGGAGAACCTCTACCTTAGCCCCGCTTTGGAGCTCCCCAAAGAGCCTTGCAGGTATAACTTTAGTGTCATTGAGCACTAAAAGGTCTCCCTCTTTTAAGTAGTCGTATATCTGGCGAAAAACCTTGTGTTCAATCTCTCCGGTCTTCCTGTTTAAGACCAAAAGCCTTGATGAGTCCCTGGGCTCCTTGGGGTATTTAGCTATGAGCTCCTTAGGAAGGTAATAGTCAAAGAGGCTGACCTTCAATTGGCTCTCCTTGAAATTTTGGTGTTAAATTTATCCCTCAAAAGGGAAATGACGAGGAAGAAATGTTAAGCTTAAAAGAGGTAAAAGAGGCTAAAGACAAAGGCTTTAACCTGATTCCAATTTGTAAAACCTTCCTTTCAGACCTTAACACTCCCCTTTCGGCATTTTTAAAGCTAAAAAGGCTCGGGGCAAACATGCTCTTAGAGAGCGTTGAGGGAGGGGAGAAGTGGGGAAGGTTCTCAATTATAGGGATAGGAAGGCTCGTTAGCGTTAAGTCAAAGGGGAAGTTTGGAGAGGTAAACAAGTTAGGGGAGATTGAAGTTAAAGAGATAAAAGAGCCCCTAGAGCTTTTAAAGGAAATTTTCTCTCAATTTAAGCCCCTTAAGCAAAGGGAGCTCCCGAAAATATGGGGGGGCTTTTTTGGCTACCTGGCCTACGACGCAGTAAAGTTCTTTGAACCAAGGGTTAGCGTTAACAGGGAGAAAGAGGACTCTTACCTCTACGACATGTTCTTCTCACTTCCAGAAGCTTTAATAGTATTTGACAATGTAAAGAACACTATAACGGCAATAGCTTACGTTTTAAGCCAAAAAGGAGAAGTTGAAAAAGAATATGTAAGGGCCCTTAAAAAGTTAGAAGAGATAGAGGAGGCTTTAAGAGGGGAAGTTGACTTTAAAGTAGAAAAGGCTCAAGCTAAAAGAGAGTGGCAGGTAAACTTTAAAGACGATGAGTTTATAAAAGCCGTAGAGAAGGCTAAAGAGTACATAAGGAACGGAGACATTATTCAGGTAGTCCTTTCAAGGAGGTTTGAAAAGCCCTTTTACGGAGAGCCGATAACCCTTTACAGAGCTTTAAGACACGTTAACCCTTCTCCCTACATGTACTACTTAGACTACCAAGACTTTCAGATAATAGGCGCCTCACCTGAAGTTTTAGTTAGAGTTGAGGAGGGGAAAATTGAAACTAGACCCATTGCAGGAACAAGGAGAAGGGGAAAAACTAAGGAAGAAGACTTGAAACTTGAAAAGGAGCTCCTTTCAGACGAGAAAGAGAGGGCAGAACACATAATGCTGGTTGACCTTGCAAGGAACGACGTTGGAAGGGTTGCAAAGGTAGGAAGCGTAAAGGTCAACGAACTTATGGTAATAGAGCGTTATTCCCACGTTATGCACATAGTGTCAAACGTGGTAGGGAAGTTAAGGGAAGATAAGGACGCCTTTGACGTCTTAAAGGCCTGCTTCCCTGCCGGGACGGTTTCAGGAGCTCCCAAAGTTAGAGCAATGGAGATAATAGACGAGATGGAACCGTCAGAGAGGGGAGTTTACGCAGGAGCCGTAGGCTACTTCTCCTTTGACGGAAACATGGACACCGCAATAGCCATAAGAACTGCCGTAGTAAGGAGAAACAAAGTATTCGTTCAAGCCGGAGCAGGGATAGTTGCCGACTCTGTTCCGGAGCTTGAGGTAAAGGAGACGCTAAACAAGGCAAGAGCTCTATTTAAAGCCGTTGAGCTTGCAGAGGAGGGCCTAAGTTGAAGCTCTACGACCTAGAAGCAGAATACGCAGTGCTGGGAACTATGATAGTTCAGCCCTCTTTTATATACAGGGGAGTGGAGCTCTTAAAGCCGGAAGAGTTCTTCAAACAGGAGCACAAAGCCCTCTTTAGGTTTATAAGGGACCTTGTAGCTGAAGGCTACACCGAAAGCCAGCTAAACGAAATATCCTTCCTTGACGAGCTTAAAAAGAGAAACCTACTAGAAAAAGTGGGAGGAGAAGAGCAAGTTCTCCTTTTAGTTGAGTATGCCCTTGAAAGCCACGAAAAGTTTGAGTCTGCCTGCAAAATAGTAAAGGACAAAGCGCTCTTAAGGAAAATAGTTGAAATAGGGAAGTTCATAACCGAAAAGGTAGAAGAGACCCCGGACCCTGACCTCCTCCTTGACAGCCTTGAGAAGCAGGTATTTTCGCTCTCTGAAGAGAGGATAACAAACAGCCTCGTTCACGTAGGAGAAGTAATCCCCGAGCTCATAAAGAAAATTGAAGAGACAACGAAGAGGGACGAGGCGATAACGGGACTGCCTACCGGGTTTTACGACATAGACAAAATGACTTCAGGGCTTCAGCCTTCAGACCTAATAATACTCGCTGCAAGGCCCTCTATGGGGAAAACCGCCTTTTCCCTCTCTATCGCTTACAATGTAGGCCTAAAGGAAGGGAAAACCGTAGCCTTCTTCTCCCTTGAGATGTCAAAGGAACAGCTGATAACCAGGCTAATATCCCAAGACTCAGAAATTCCCCTCCACAAGATAAGGGACGGTTTTCTAAGGCCAGACGAGCTAAAGAGGGTAGTTGAATCTGCAGACAGGATAAGCCAGTCTTCAATTTACATAGACGATACTCCGGGAATATCAATCCTTGAAATGAGGGCAAAAGCAAGGAGGTTAAAATCTGAAAAGGGGCTTGACCTCATAATAGTTGATTACCTTCAACTAATGAGAGGTATAAGGAGGACAGAGAGCAGGCAGCAGGAGGTTTCTGAAATCTCCCGCTCGTTAAAGACCCTTGCAAAGGAGCTAAACGTTCCGGTAATAGCCCTATCTCAGCTCTCCCGCCAAGTTGAACACAGAGCAGACAAGAGACCTCAACTTTCAGACTTAAGGGAATCTGGAAGCATTGAGCAGGACGCAGACATAGTAATGTTTATCCACAGGCCGGAGGTGTACAAGAAAAACCCTGAACCTGAAGAGGAAGGGCTGGCAGAGATAATAATTGCAAAACAGAGGAACGGACCAACGGGAACGGTTAAACTTGCCTTCATAAAGGAATTAACGAGGTTTGAAAACACAGAGGAGAGTCCAAAACTAAAAGAGGAGGTTGAAGTTAAAGAAGAAAGGGAAACCCAGACCCCAAAATTGGAGCAGGTGGAAGAGGAGGAGTTCACCTTTGAAGAGGGGGAAGACGAGTTCAACTTTGACTTTTAGTATTCCCTTTCCACTATAAACCTTGCAATCTCTTCAAGGTAAATCCTCTCTTTTTTAGGGAAGACCTTTAAACTCTCAATAGCTTTATTAACTTCCTCTTCTGCCCTTTTCCTCGCCCCTTCAACTCCGAAAAAGCTAACAAAGGTTATCTTTCCCTTTTGAGCGTCTGAACCTACGTTTTTACCTAGTTTTTCCTCCTCCCCAACCACGTCAAGGACATCGTCAATTATCTGAAAGGCAAGACCTACTGAGTCTCCAAACCTCCTTAAAGCCTCTATCTCCTCTTTACTTCCCCCTCCGGTAATTCCCCCGCTAACTAAAGAAGCTGTAATGAGCCTGCCTGTTTTGTGCCTGTGGATAAAAAGGAGCTCTTTTAAAGAAACATCCTTCCTTCCCTCTGCATCTAAGTCGCACTGCTGACCTAAAACCATCCCCAACATTCCAGAGGCCTTTGATATCTCAGAAATTACTTTAACCTTCCTTTCACAGTCAAAGTTCCAATCGGCAAGGATTTCAAAAGCCCTGTTTAAAAGGGCATCTCCGGCGAGAACGGCGGTAGCTTCTCCAAACTTAACCCAAGTGGTAGGGTGTCCCCTCCTTAAAGTGTCGTTATCCATAGCCGGAAGGTCGTCGTGAACTAAAGAGTAGGTGTGTATCATCTCTAAAGCGCAAGCTGGAGTAGTTGCACTTAAAGGGTCTCCTCCTACAACTTGACAGGCAGTAATACAGAGAATAGGCCTTAATCTTTTACCTCCAACGGTTAAAGAGTACTTAACAGCTTGGTATAGCTTTTTTCCGTATTCTGGCTCCCGAGGAAGGAACTTTAAGAGTTCTCTGTCTATAAACTCCTTTTTCTCCCTTAAGTACTCCCTAATGTCCATTTTTAAACTCCTAAAAGAACTTCTTTTCTTCTCCTTTTAAAAGCCTTTCAATGTTTGAACGGTGCTTAAAGACTATCAAGAGAGCTCCCAAAGAAACGAGGATAAAAGAGTAAGAAGAGGGTTTTTCAATTAACTTAAACAAAATCGGGTAAGAAATAGCCGCAGTTATTGAAGAGAGGGAAACGTACCTTGTAGAGAAAAAGACGGCAAGGAAGATGATAAGGGAAAGTAAAGTAATTTTCGGAGATATTACAAGGAAAGCTCCAAGAGCAGTTGCAACTCCCTTACCCCCCTTAAACTTGAGCCAAGGGGAAAAGCAATGGCCAGCCACGGCAAGAACTCCAGCTGCAACTTGAAACTCTTGAGGAAGGGAAAATTCTTTAACAAGGGAAACTGCAAGGGCTCCTTTTAAAGCGTCAAGGAATAGAACGCAAAGCCCCCACTTCTTACCTAAAACCCTAGAAACGTTAGTAGCACCTATGTTTCCGCTTCCATAACTTCTAACGTCAACTCCCTTTAACTTACCTATGAGGTATCCAAAAGGAACGGAACCTAATAAAAACGAGAGAAGAAGGAGAAGGTAAGCCATACCTAAATCTCCCTAAGCTCTTTAAAGAAGTTGTAAAAATAGACAAAACCGGTATAAAGGGCAACGAAGGCCGAAACAACAAGGAGAGCTTCTCCTTCCCTTTTAAAGCCAAGGAGTATTAAAGATATAGATACCATTATAAGGAAGGTTTTTAACTTCCCTCCCTTTGAAGCAGGTATAACCGTCCCTCTACTTGCAGCTATCGCTCTCATTCCCGTTATGGCCTCTTCCCTTCCAACTATAACTAGAACAGAAAAGAGGTCGCAGGCCTTTACGTAAGCTAAGGAAATTAAAGTTGAGGAAGTCAAAAGCTTATCGGCTACGGGGTCTAAAAGAATCCCTAAGCTCGTTATTGAATTCCTCTTCCTTGCAATGTAGCCGTCTAAAAAGTCCGTTAAAGAGCACAGGGCAAAGAGGAAAAAGGCCCACTTAAAGTGCCCCAAAACTACGGCAAAAACTATAAAGGGAATGAGGAGAACCCTTAAAAGGGTAAGGAAGTTTGGAAGGCTCTTAACTCTACCCATTAGACCTTCATGGGCATTATTACGTTTTTAAGTTGGGGGTCTCCTTCAGAGGTTATAAGAACCGGCAAGGTAGGCTCTTCCATTTTCAGGCTAACGGTGTCCCCTTCAAAGGAACTTATAGACTCAATCATGTGAACTATGTTAAAGCCTATCTTAAAGGGCTCTCCAGAGTAGTCAACGGGGATTACTACCTCCGCCTCTTCCCCTTCAGTCTTCCTTGCAGAGAGCTTAAGGTTGCCCTCGTTAAGTTCAAATATTACTGCCATAACTTCTTCCTTGTCAAATATAACTGAAACCTCTTTCAAGGCAGAAAGGAGCTCCTGCCTGTCTGCAACTACCTCTTTAGAGTTGTCCTCAGGGATTACTTTAGTGTAGTCCGGGTAATCTCCCTCTATGAGGGAGCTCCACATAACCGTATCTGCAACCTTAAAGTAGATTTTGCTGTACCTCTGGGCAATCTCTACCGTATCGCCCTCTCTGAGGAGCTTTTTAAGCTCGCTAAGGGACTTTTTCGGTATTATGGCACTCCAGGGTTCAGATTCAACAAAAACCTCATACAGGGCCAATCTGTGGCCGTCAGTGGCTACTGCGTGAAGGCGGTCTCCAAAGGAGCGGAAGAGAACCCCGGTGAGTATAAACCTAGCCTCGTCTTTTCCCGCAGCGTAAGAGACCTTTTTAAGTGCCTTGTCAACCTCTTCTGAAGGGAGTTTTATAGAAAAGTCCTCCGGGAGCTCCAACTCTGGGAACTCTTCAACAGGTAAGGTAGAAAGGGAAAACCTTGAGTTTGCAGACTTAACCAAAAGCTTACTACCGTCTGCTTCAAGCTCAACCTCTTCTCCAGTAATGGAAGAGAAGAGTTTAGAAGCCCTAACGGCGTTTACCGTAGCCTTTCCCTCCTCTTCAACTTGACAGTCAACTAAAGTGGAAACGCCTATCTCAAGGTTTGTAGCAGTAAGCCTTAAAACGCCATCTCCCGCTTCTAAGAGGATATTTGAAAGTATGGGTATAGCACCTTTCTTATCAGCTGCCGAGGCCGCAGTTTTCACAGCGTCGCGGATTTTAACCTTGCCTATTTTTAATTTCATTTTGCTTGACCTCCTAATTTTTATTTTTTCTATTTCTTTCTTACTTATATATATCTACAGTAATATCTAGAGTATATAGTATAAATAATAATAATTAAGAGTGCACAAAAAAAGTGCACTGTCTTTAAAAACCTTTGAAGCAGAAGAGGTTTAGCAGAAAAAGTTATCCACATATGTGGATAACTTGGCCTATTTTCTGTGGATAAGTGGTGTGGATAACTTTTTAATGTGGATAACTTACCTAGGAGCTCCCTTAAGTTATCCACAAAGTTATCCACAATTTTAATTATCCACATAGTTATCCACATAGTTATCCACATTGGTGTGGATAAGTTTAGATGAGTTCTCAAGGGACTCCCTAACCTTAAGTTCAATCTCTTCTACGAGGGAAGAGAGCTTCTCGTCCTTCTTTAAGAGCTCTTCTACCTTCTTTACCGCGTGAATAACTGTAGTGTGGTCGTCCCTGTTGAAGAAAGAAGCTATTTGTGTGTAAGGGTAGTTGCCTATCTTCTTAGTTAGGTACATGGCTATCTGCCTTGCAAGTGCAACCTTCTTCTTCCTTATAGGACTGTCTAAAAGCTCAACCTCTACCCCAAATTGACTACATACAGTTTCTTTTATAATCTTCACTGACACCTCTTTAAGGGCTTTTTCCCTCTTTTCCTTTGTTTTCTCTTCCTCTAAAAAGAGCTCCCTAACCAGTTTTTCGGTTATAGGTTTCCCTTCCAAGGTGGCCTTCGCCTTTAGCTTTATGAGAGCTCCCTCAAGCTGTCTTATGTTTGACTTTATTATCGTTGCAATGAGCTTAATTACGCTGTCGCTTACCTCTATTTTCTCAATCTCAGCCTTCCTCTTAAGTATTGCCACTCTCGTTTCAAAGTCTGGAGGTTGAATGTCTGCAATTAGTCCCCACTCAAAACGGCTTCTTAGCCTCTCTGTTAAGGTAGGAATGTCCTTTGGTGGCCTGTCGCTTGTTAGGACAACTTGTTTCCCAGAGTCGTAAAGAGCGTTAAATGTGTGGAAAAACTCTATCTGGGTTCTCTCTTTTCCCCCTATAAACTGTATGTCGTCAATGAGGAGAACGTCTATGCTCCGATACTTTTCCCTGAAAGAAGCTATGTTGTCGCTTTTTAGGGCTTCTATTAGCTGGTTCATGAAGGTTTCGGTGGTTATGTAAATTACCCTCTTTGAAGGGTCTTTCTCCTTTATGTAATTTCCTATTGCTTGCATTAGGTGTGTTTTTCCGAGTCCCACTCCCCCGTATATGAAGAGGGGGTTGTAAGCCTTTCCCGGGTTTTCAGCTACCGCCCTTGCTGCAGCGTGGGCAAACTGATTGCTGGCTCCTACGACGAAGCTTTCAAAGGTGTACTTGGGGTTTAGGTTTGACTCTATCTCTTTTCTTTCTCTGCTTTCTGTTTTAAAAAGTCCCAGTTCAAGCTGTTTAGGGGCTTTTTCCTCCTTTGCTACTACTTCAATTTGGAGCTCCCTTTTGTAGGCTTCCTTTGCAGCCTCCTTTAAGGTTTTAAGGTGGTTTTTTAGTATTAGGTCTTTTACTACCTTGTCTTTAACCTTTAAAGTTAACTTTTCCCCTTGAAGGGAAACTAGCTCCATGTCTTTAAAGGCCATTTTAAAGAGGGTAGGCTTTACCCTCCTTTTTACGCTCTTTAAGAAGGAGCTCCACCCCTTGTCCACTACTTTAAAACCTCCCTATATACTTCCATGTAGGAGTTTACCATTGACTCAACTGAGAACTTCTCAGAGACCAATTTATAGGCCTCTTCCGTTAAGGACTCCTTTAGGCCTTTTTCCGTTGTCAGCTTTAAGATAGCCTCCCCAAGGGCTTTTGGGTTTGAGGGAGGGACCAAAATCCCCGTTTTCCCGTCTATCACGGCTTCCCTTACTCCTCCAACGTCCGTTGCAACTACAGGGACTTTTAAGGCCATTGCTATTAAGATGGAGCTCCCTAGTCCCTCGTTTTTAGAGGGTAAAACGAAAAGGTCTAAGGCTTTAGTGTAGTTTGGAACGTCTTTAACGAAACCGTAAAGCTTAAAGAAGTCTTTGACCCCTTCCTCTTCAATTAGCCTTAAAAGTTTTTCCTTAAGTTTACCTTTTCCGAAAACTACAAACTCTGCTTCCTTTAATCTTTCCTTTACAAACCTTGAAGCTCTTATCAGGTTAGGTATGTCCTTTTGTTCAGTTAAGGCTGCAAGGGAGCCTATTAACGGGTTTCCCTTAAGCTCTTTTCTTATCTGTTTTACCTTTTTAAGGTCTAAACTGTTTTCAATCTCCCTTAAGTTAACGGCTGAAGGTATTACCCATACCTTAACTCCCTTAAAGGTTCTTTCAAGGACTTCTTTAACTGCCTCAGAAATTGCCACTAGCCTGTCTGTTAGCTTGTACTTTAGAGCCGTTATCGGGTCTTTTTTTGGAGTGTAGTCAACTCTCCTTGTGTAAACCACCGGTTTTCCGTGGAACTTTTTAGAAAGGGCGGCTACAAGGTGGCTCTTTGAGCAGTGGGCGTGAAGGAGGTCAAATTTTTTCCCAAAGTAGCCGAGCCTTAAAAGGTCAGAGCTCCTGTTTCCCTTTAGGGGCAAAACCTCTATTCCTTTCTCTTTGCACCTTTTAAAGAGCTCCTCTTCCTTTATGCAGGCAACGCATACCTTAATCCCTTTTCTTTTAAGGCCTTCTGCCAAGTAAAGGAGCTGTTGCTCTCCTCCTCTCCAGCCCCTTTGAAGGTCAGCGTGTAGAATTTTCACCTCTCACCCTTAAATTTGAGATTACAGAAATTTAACGGAGGAGTTATGAGGTTTTCAAGGCTCTTTGCTCCTACTAAGAAAGAGAGCCCGGCAGACGCAGAGATACCGAGCCACAAGCTCTTAATAAGGGGAGGGTTTATAAGGAAAGTAGCCTCTGGACTTTACGACATCCTTCCCCTTGGAACTAAGGTCATTTTAAAGATTGAGAAGGTTGTCAGGGAGGAGATGAACAGGGCTGGAGCTCAGGAGGTTATCCTCCCCATAATGCACCCTTCAGAGCTCTGGCTGGAAAGTGGCAGGTGGAACGTTTACGGTAAAGAGATGATTAAGTTTAAAGACCGCCACGAAAGGGACTACGCTTTAGGCCCCACTGCTGAAGAGGTAATAACCGACCTTGTAAGGAGAGAGGTTAAGTCTTACAAGGAGCTCCCCCTTAACCTTTACCAGATAGGAAGGAAGTTTAGGGACGAGATAAGGCCCAGATTTGGCCTTATGAGGGCAAGGGAGTTTATTATGAAGGACGCTTACTCCTTCCACGCTACGGACGAAGACGCAGAGAGGGAATACTGGAACATGTACGAGACCTACTGCCGAATTTTTAAAAGGCTCGGCCTTGAGTTTAAGGCTGTATTGGCAGACACGGGAGAGATAGGAGGGAGCTTTTCCCACGAGTTTATGGTCCTTGCAGACACTGGAGAAGGTAAGCTCGTTTACTGTAAAGAGTGCGGCTACTCTGCAAGCACAGAAAAGGCCTCTCAGTTAAGGCCTGCTTTACCTGAAAGTAGGGAAAAGGAATTTAAGGAGATTGAAGAGGTTTATACCCCAGGAGTAAAGAGAATAGAAGAGGTTTCAGAGTTTTTAGGGATTCCAAAGGAAAACATAGCAAAGCTCCTAATTTACATTGCTGACGGCAAGCCCCTTGCCCTTTTAATAAGGGGAGATAGAGAGGTTGAGGAGACTAAACTTAAAAGTGTCCTTAAGGTTAAAGAGCTCCGCCTTGCAACCCAAGAGGAGATAGAAGAGCTTACAGGTCAGCCTAAAGGCTTTCTCTCTCCCTTGGGCCTTAAAGTTCCCCTTTACGCCGACTACTCCCTTATCCCTATGGTCAACTTCGTTGTCGGCGGAGGTAAAAAGGACTATCACTTAAAAAACGCAAACTGGGGAAGGGACTTTCAAGTTAAGGAATTTGTTGACGTTTCAGAGTTTACCGGAGGGGAAGCCTGCCCTGAGTGTGGAGCTCCCTTAGAGTTTAAGCGGGGAATAGAGGTTGGCCACATATTTAAGCTGGGAACAAAGTACAGCGAGGCTATGGGGGCTACCTTCGTTGACGAGGAAGGTGTAGAAAGGCCTATGGTTATGGGTTGCTACGGCATAGGTATAACGAGAGTAATGGCAGCTGCAGTTGAGCAGCGTTATGACGAAAACGGGATTATCTGGCCTTCTGAGATAGCTCCCTTTGAAGTTATAGTAATTCCTACAAACGTTAAAAAGGAAGAGATAAGGGCACTTTCAGAGGAAATTTACGGTAAGCTTAAAGAAGAAGGGATAGACACTCTCATAGATGACAGGAATGCCCGTCCGGGCTTTAAGTTTAAGGATGCAGACCTAATAGGGATTCCCATACAAGTTATAGTTGGCAAGGGAGCTCCCGGTGGAATTGTTGAGGTGAAAGTTAGAAGGAGCGGTGAGAGATTTGAAGTTAGAGCATCTGAGCTTTTAGGGAAGGTAAAGGAGCTCCTTAAAGAGGTGTAAGTTGGTGGGAGATAGGGAAAGGCTCGTTATAGAAATTTCAAACCTCCGTCCTTGGTCCTTTTCAAAGGTTCAGAAGGCCAAAAAGTGCCAATACGAGTTCTTCTTTAGATATGTTGAAAAACTGGAGCCTTTAAGTAAAGCAGACTTTCTGGTTTTAGGAAGTGCCGTTCACTTTGTCCTTGAAAACGCTTTAAACAGGGTATTTAAAGAGGGAGCTCCCTTAAGGAAGGACCACCTCTTTTTGTTTGCAGAGAAGTTTAAAGAAGAAGAGCCCTTAACCGACCTAAAGAAGGTTGAAGAGTTCTTCCCTAACATAATTAAGTTTGTAAACGCTCAGCTTAGGAAGGCTAAGGGGAGCTCCCTTGTTTCTTCTGAAATGGAGCTTGCCGTTGACTCCTCTTTTAACCTCGTTCCCTATTCTTGTGATAGTGTCTTTATGAGGGGAAAGCTTGACTTCCTCTTTGAAAAGGAAGGAACCCTCTTTATAGTTGACCACAAAACCAGCAGGAGTTGGGAATTTAACAACAAAATAAAGACCCAGTTAAGGTGGTATGCCCTCCTTGCAAGCGTAAAGTATCCCCAGTTTAAAAGGTTTGCTTTAGAAGTCCACAACGTTAGGTACGGAACCATAAAGAGGATAATATTCTCAAAAAGGGAACTTCAAGCCTTTAAAGGGAAACTCCTTTATCACATAAACCTTGTTGAGAGAGAGCTAAAGGATAAAAGCTTTGACCAGTTAACCCCTTCCCCTTCAGAGGCAAACTGTCGTTGGTGTGAATACAGACACATTTGCCCC
>Ga0256833_1000108_pt1 | contig 62794 bp, 99 predicted proteins | sample 356284metaG_FD_190535 | JGI IMG/M metagenome (GOLD analysis project Ga0256833, IMG submission 190535) | Hydrothermal vent microbial communities from Mid Atlantic Ridge, Atlantic Ocean - 356-284 | ecosystem: Environmental > Aquatic > Marine > Hydrothermal vents | place: Atlantic Ocean: Mid... | reverse complement strand
GCTGTACTAGGACTTCCATTCCTCACACCACCAAATCATCCATATCTCGAATCAAGTTCTGAAATGCACTGGCAGTATAATTCTTTATGACCCTATTGTTCAATTCCATCAATTTACATATAGACTCTGCCTGAACGTCATAATCACTCACATTTCTTTTCGACCTAAGCTTCCCATTAGGATCCACATACCTCACTTCACACCTGTTCAAGTCAAGAACTGTATATCCCTTCACCCACACAAACCCTGCCTTCAGCACTTTAGCGTAGGCTTCAGCATACCTTTCATAATCTTTGACATACTTCATTAAGGGCGGTAACTCAACATATAGTCTGACCCTCTTACCTAGATGTGTGAATGTGTCTGCAATTTTTGACAGCAGTACTATTTTGATTAGATCATCTGTCTTTTCATACTTCACGCTGACTCCCAGCCCTTCCAAACCGTCTGAAAAGTAGTATGACACAATTAGCGGAACCCTACTTACATTAGACTTCCTTAAAATTTCAATGTAATTCCTTAACGCCTTCATTACTCCCACCCCATGCTAACCATTCTGCCTACATTCACAGCCCAGTCCTTCACATCTTTATACTGCTTTTGCATTCTGTAGGCTATAGGATTCTTAACTGCTTGTTTTACGTCCTCCAGTATTGACTGGAACATCACATCCAATCCAAACTCCTTCAACGTCTTTTCTACTTCCTCAATCCTCTGTGTAGCTACACTAGGTCTTATTGATTTAGCTTTAATTACAGAGTCCATTATCGGAGTTAGCTTCATTATTATTCCTTCAGCTATTTTCTGAACGTACGATTCCAATGACTGCTTAAGCATGCTTCTAATTGTTGGGTCGCCATACCTGTTAATCAATGACGGAGTTAGTTCAATCGGCGTGATAAGCACGTATATCGGATGGAATTTTTTGTTTACTTTGATGTCTGTTGGGAGGTGGTACTTTTCTAAGATTCGTTTGAAGTCCTCGATCGTCTCCTGCCTGAAGTCCTCTAAGACTCCATTGGCTTCTTCAATCAGATCGTCTGACACCTTCTTGACTTTAGCAAATTCCTGAAGTTTGGTTTTTGACAGAATGTAGAATGATTGGGGTCTGTTGGGAATCACCAAGGCATTTTTCCATAGCCAAGAGTATACCATCCCTTTAGCGATTTCTGGAATATGCAGTAATGGTTTTGGTATATATATTACTTCCAAGAATATCTTAGATCTGTCCCCTCTCCCAACATGAATTATTTTGGCAATGTCTACAGGTTTAATCCGCTTAAAGTACCTGGGATCTGCTGACACTCTATCTGCTACTTTCTCTGACCAAACCTCTTGTAAATCAGCCATCCACGACTTATATTCACGGATAAATCCTCTAGCTGTCAGTAGGTTTTTGTCCACCAACGGTATTCTGACAGTAGCTACGGTGTATGGGTCCGGAGCCGTTAGACTTACGTTAAAGCCCTCTAATTTAATGGCGGAGCTCTCGCGCCCCGCCACGCCTGCATGTGTGTTTGGGACGGACATGTCTACACCCCACAAAACTTACTCACGTGGTGGAATGAATTCTGAAATGGGAAAACGAGTCTTTTCAGGAAGTTTATGATTTTCAATCCAGTAAATTGCTAAATCTGTTAGAAAGGCGTAACCGTCTGCCTTTCCCCAGAACTCTGACATGCTGAACGCTACCTCAACGCCGCATTCCTCACACCAAGCTTTAGCAAGTTTGGAGTCTCCGGATTTCCGAACATCAAAATGTAGTTTAGCGTGACCACAGAACGGGCACCCTTTCATTCCATAAACGAACGCCGCCTTCTTTGGAGAATACGCAACTTTCCTCCTAGTCTTCCTCCCGCCCATTACCTGTCACCCCATGTAACCTCATGTGAACAGCAAACAGCATAATGATACGCTACTTCTTCCCGTAATCTATGTATATCATCCAAAGTCAGTATTTGAACAATTGTCCAAATCCTCAGTAATTCTGTCTGCACCAATGGACTATTCATAGAAAGTATTAATGTGATAGCTTGTTTAGAATTCATCAGCTTACGTAACATGGTATCAAAACCTTTGTTCACTGTCTTGGTAAAATATTCGATATTCCACTCCGGAGTCAGTACCTTATAATATTTAGATCTTCTCGCCCTCTTTCTGATCTCATCCAACAATAAAGCAAACTCCTGATTAACCATCAGCTATCACCTCCATAAGAAAACAAGTTCTGTCAGCTACGAGGTCGACCCACCAATCCACGTCTGACCAGACTTTAACCTCCATGTTTGGATGTTTGAGCACGATCTCATACTTTCCCAGAGGATTACTATACTTGTAGGCTAATTGTAAGGCTTTTTTGAGCTTTCCTTCCCTCACAGATGCATATATTTTGACTTTCACCATGACGTTCTCACCTCTTCAAACACCTCTTCATATGCCTCCGCTTTCTTATGCTCCTCCTCAACCCTAATCTGAATTCCGTATTTGCTCAGAAGCTCCAGAATCTTCTCCCTTTCAAGAAAACACTCGTCACCTTGAAAACCGTCAAAGTCAAAGTGTGCTTTACCACTCTTGTCAATCCTGACTTCAACCTTTCTCATTTTACCACCCCACAGCTTTGATGATTACCGCGTCCTTACTTCTATCTTCCTCCACAACATACCCTAACTCCTCCATCACAGCCTTCACTGCTTCCGCCATATACTCACGCTGAAGCAACTCCCGGAACTGTTTACCTGTCATTGGGGCTCCGTGGTCATCAACATGGATAACGACTTCACCGGAATCAGTGACTTCAACACCGTAACCATTACCGAAGGGAAGCTTCATTTTAATAAGGAAGTCAACCCTCCTACTAAAACCCCAACCGTAAACTTCGGCGTTCTCAATGACTTTAGCATTAAGACTGGTAGCGATTTTTGACAACACAGAACGTAGTAAGGATTTGGATGGATTTTTGATAGACGTGCGACAAAGGGCGTAGTGACTCATCCGCAGTACACCTCCGTCAGACGCCCATTGACTCCGTATTTCTTAATCCGCCTTAGTATTTCCTTCCCGGCTTCTCCCGCCGGGAAGTATATTATTATTCGGTTTGGATATACTCTAATCATTTTCACACCCCAATTACAAAACGTGGCGGAGATTTATTTGTGTGTGTGTTCTCGTTCAGCACTTTTTGAGCTTCCTCAATACTTCTGATGTCAATGTTCGCCAAGCTTTTAGCAACGTCTAACATTCTCTTGATTTCCTGCTTCCTTGACTCAATGTCCACATTCATCGTTCTCATCACCTTCTTCACCAACTCCGTTGACGGGTTTTGCCTATTTATTCTGGCTTCCGTAAGAGTTTCCCTGACGAGATTCTCAATCTCGGCACCAGTCCACAACCAAGTTAGCTTTGCTACTTCATCATAATCTACAGAAATTTTTACCTTGGGCTTTCTAACAACCTCGAAATGGACTCTCAGGATCGACTTTCTTGCCTCAAAATCAGGTATACCAACAAAAACAATCTTGTCAAAACGACCTACCCTAAGAGCCGCGAAGTCTATTTGTTCCACATAGTTCGTCGCTCCAATGACAAAAGTTCTTCTGTTTTCATCACCTAACCAGTCCAACAGCATGTTCTGCAATCTTCTAGACACTCCGCTGTCTGTTGAAAGTACCTGCCCTCTACTAAGGAACAGCTGGTCGATTTCATCAATGAATACTACAGCTGGTGCCAAAGATTCCAGAAGCTTGACAATTTTTCTGACCCTTGCTTCAGTCTCCCCAACAATCCCTCTAAGGAAGTCGGAAGCTGTCAACTTAATCATCGGCAATCCCAATTCCTTAGCAAGAGCTTTGGAAAACCAAGTCTTACCCGTTCCGGGATAACCGTAAAGCAATACACCTCTGGGCAGGGACTCGCCGTACTGTTGAAGTAATTCTGGATTTTTGAAGGCGTCTACAATTCTTGTCTTGAACCAGTGCTTCAGATAGCCATAGCCACCAACGGATTCAAACCCTCTAGTTGGATAAATTATTTCGAGCCCGTGCCGTTTTAGTGCTTGTATCTTAAAGTCCCTAAAGACTTCCGCTCTAAGGTCCTTATACATTCTTAGGGACAGCAATGCCGCTGACTCAACCTCATGGAGATTTAGACCCGACGTCGATTGTACATGCTGTTCCCTCACTTTCAGACTAATTCCAAGAAAGTTCAGAGCTTGTGTGGCAATGCCTTCAAGGACTTTAAGTCTTTCTTCTGTCGTTGAAATCGGCGGAGATATTTCCACGCACATTCTCCTAACGTTTTCTGGAAAATATTCCAGAGAGTGGGCAACAATTACCAAGGACGACGGCTTGATTCTTTCAGAATGTCTGGCTTCCTCTGGCATGTAGACGCTGTCATCCTGTGATGACGTTACGATAAATGGCAATAGGTTTTTGGCTTCAGTGGAAGTAGTTACCCAATACAGAAGAACAGTGGAAATCTTGGACCTGAGCAGTTGTAGCAGTTTCAGAGGATTAACGCGCTGGACGTCACCGGAAGCAGAGATGAGTTCCTGGGTCTGAAGAACGTATCTGTAGAATGAGCCCGGAAAGTTATCAATAAGAAACGCTTCAAGCTGTCTTAACCTGACAGGATCCTCTGTTTCAATTAAAAAAACGTTTGATAGGTTAGCCTGCCTGCTGAGCTTAAGCTGTTCGAGCCAATTCATTTTTCTGTCACCTCGGGGAATTGTTTAAGACCCTTCACTTTTTGAAGAAGGTACTTAGGTACGGGGTACTTTGATCCTGCTGAAGGCATGGGAGGAAGGTAGTAAACTCGACCACGAGGACCAAGAAGAATTACTCCTAGACCACCCGTAGTCGGCTCTACAACCCTGAGTTCCCATTTACCTTCTTTGAACTTCAGAATTATTCTCACGTTCATCACCTCCCCCTTCTACTTCTGTACACTGGAATAAATCCTTCCTCCTTCTCTGCTTCTAACTCTTTTAGCACCTCCTTCTTAAATTTTCTGAATTCCTCAACTTCCTCGGGAACTACGTACTTCTCCAGAACAGTCAATATTTCCTCCACAGCTTTCTGGTAACTTGCTGACCAATCCCTAATTACGTATTGATATTTCTTTGACTTAGCAGGAATCTTTTTCTGTAAGCAGAATTTTCCAATCAAAGCTAACAGGTTTTGAACCATTGGATCCGCGGAAACATAAATTTTCTTCCCATTCACCATCATACCCACCTAGTCAAAGCCTTTACATCGCCCCAGAACACTGCTGGGGCGAACTGCTTTATTCTTACATTTCTTTGTTCCGGGAACTCAACCGCCGCAATAATGCGGCGGTTATCCTGATATACCAAGATGACCTTTCTTCCTGAGGCTTCAGGGAAAAGCCTTTCAAACTTTTTCCGAGGAAGGTACAGAACCATTGTACCTTCCTCGGAAACTAGTTCTGGGGTTTTAATTTCCCCCTTTGGTTTTATCACACACACACACATGCTCCCACATGTAAAACTTGTTTCAGACCTTTAAAAACTTAACGGACATTAAAGCAAATTAACAAGACTCCTTAGAACTTCTGGTCTTAGGTTGAACTCCTTTGAAAGGAATTCTTCATGCTTAAATCCCGGCATTAAGGTGTCCAGTTGACGAAACAATTCAACCACGTCATTAACCCCACTTACACTCCATGACGCTATCCTCCTTGCCGCCCACTTAGGATAACCAAACTCAAGCGCTCTCTTAAATCTTTCCTCATCAAAGGTTGTTTTTACCCCATAATTCCACCAGTCCTCCCTATCATGCAGTTTGTCAACGTCAACGCCGTAGATTTGCCTAGCTACTTCAGCTTTGCCGTACTTTAAGATAGCTCTCTTCACAGCCGCTTCAAACCTTTCAGAAATAACTACAGGAACAGCTAAGACCTCGCCGAATGACATCATTCTCGCTGAAACTCCTTGTACAGCTTCTAACTCAGGTCTGAGAATTAGCACCGTCGTAGACAGTACTTTAATGCCAGCAATTCTTGCTAGAAGCAACAGTACGGACAGAACGTCCTCACGCCATAGAATAGGTTGATAAATCATTATGTCTAACCCCTCAGGAAAGCCCTTAACAATTGACGACACAGCTTTATACGCTGTTATAACACCTAAAGGAACAGGTCTATGGACAGCCTGTAGGTACGGGTACATCCTGACTAGGTTTGACAGGACTATGAAGTTTTTTACGACAACAACAGCGTTGCTGACGTCAACGCCGTCCAACATAAATTTAGGTTCGGCACCTAACCAAAGCTTACGTAGGGTAGGTATAGTAGGCGACCTTAGTATTGCGTCCTTTTCCTGATCCGTCAGGACAGGTTCTGACTTTACTCGGAAAAATACGTCCATAAAAGTTACTTCCCCTCTTTGGTACTCTTTCAAAAGATCTTCAAGATGCTGAAACACGAAGTCCCTGGCTTCCTCGGGCTTGACAAAGTTAAATTCCATGCTGATCACCTCAACCCTAACTCTTTAAGAGCCTTGTTAAGCACAAGTGTGTTGTGAGCGTCGTTAGCGGATTGCCACGCCACCATGATGGTCTCCAGCAACGTTCCCAGTTTTTCGGCGTGTTCTGGATATCGACCAATTAGTTCATCCACGTAGGCGGCGGCAGTGCTAAGATGACGAATTGCTTCGTACAGGTGTGAATTGATGTATTTAATTTTAGGTAATTCTGTAATGTCAGACATATCTAAACACCCCCACTCCGTCCTCCGGACGATAAATTACTAATCTACCGACCCCAGCGTTCCTACCGAACCAAGTCGCTAACTCCGCTGACACACCGTTAAGGATCACTGCGCCTTCTCTCAGCACACCTAATAGTTTCTCGGCGTCGCCGTACGACGGCAGTTTATTAAAAGGTACAATAACCGGAGTTAAACCCTTACACAGAAGCAGTTGATAGTACTGATGCGACAAATTAAAGAACCCTTGACCCGACTGAACCTCCGGAGAAGTTATCAGAAACTTCAAGTATTTTTTAAATACCTTATACGACACAATAACACCTGCAATTGACATTAGTCCACCTAACGTTACCGCTATCGGTGGAAACCCGCGTCCCTCAACCCTTATCTTCTTGATTAACACGTCAAAATCGTCAAAATCGTCAAAACGTTCTAATAAGCTATTCAGTAGCGGAACAGCTTCCTTAGGCGGAAGCATTTGGAACAGTTTCTCAACCACCTTCTCAGCATGGTCAGCAGGGGTTGTTGTTCTTAGATTTTCCATAACCATAATGAACACCAATGAACACCGGAATAGAAAGGTTGAAAAAGTGTTTAGGCTTTAGCTAGGAAACGTACACCAACAATCCTTCCATCCTGATCTCGACACACACTGCCGGGACCGGTGTCCGGGTATAATAGGTCATCACGCTCACCGCGCAGTGCCTGCGCTACTATTATGCTGACGATGTAGTACGTGTTCGGCTGTGGTTCTGGTAACCCCTCAACCTCACCGTAGGTCGTCCGCACCACCGGTATTTGCACTAGATGCGTCGTTACATCGTCAAGCCTCTCCGACGCTATCAGTACTTCCGTAAGCTTCCTTGACTGCCTCACCCTTGCTATAACGCCGGAGCGCCGTATAGTAAGTAGAGGTCTGCAGTTTTCGTTGGTGATGATTATATCATGTGGTGTTAAGTTTATGAGTTGTGCCGGCTTTACTGGCACGCCCCTGTCGCGATTGACAGGGGCTGGGGTTTGGTTTGAGTTTCGGTTTGTGTTTTCCATTTTTGTTTCCCCAATTAAATTGTGTGTGTGTGTTTTTATAAATTTAACGGTTATTAACGTCCTTCAAACTCTTAATCAACCTGTAGAAGTAGAAGGACGGTTCACCTAACTTCAAACCCTCCAAAATCTCGAACCTTCCGCTATAATCCGCTGATACCAGCTTAAGAAAGTCCTTAGCTAATTTAACTCCATATCCGTGATCCACTAGAGTGTCTAGTACCACAGGCAGAATTGATTTGTCTACATTCATTACCTTTCCTTCCTTCACCATTCTTACTACTGATTCAATCCAACCAACGTCTTCGTAACCAACAGACCCGTATGCCAACAGTAGGGACTGCCTTACATCGTCAGACACCTTCCTGTAGTCAGGCTTTACTAAAGCTACCTTTCTTAACTGCTTGACTATCCATGCCTTTGGAGGAGGTGTAACCCTGACCTCCATACACAGAAGGTGTTGGTAGTACTTATTGTCCTCATCTTCAATTATTATTGGATTTCTTGCTTGTTCTAGCAAGATCCTTAACTCCTTGCCATTCCATCCGTCTCTATATGGTCTGTCTAACCAAACGGCAATTTTGCCTGACATGCTTCTTGCTTTAGCATATCTAAAAGCTTGTTCCTTGTTTTCCGGTTCTATGATCTTGTAGTGTGTGTGTTTGACAGCATATTGTATTGTAAACGTCTTACCCTGCCCTATACCTCCATAAACTACTGCACATCTCTTTTCATCATATGGGCTGAAGTGTTGTAGCCACAACATTAGACTTTCGATTGCTCTGGTTTTATACACTTCCTCCACCAATTTTCACCCCCAAAACATGTTTGACCCACCAATCAAAAGCCTCGTCATATGTTCGAAACTTGACCCTTCTATCACTACATGGAATAAAGACAACGTATTCGCCGGACTTTAACTTGACGTAGTGCATCCTAAATCTTTGATACTCCCGGATGGTAACATTAATCAGGTTTTGAAAGGAGTAGTAGCAAGATTTTCTGTTCCTAAAACCCCTTACCAGATGAAGATATAAGCTAGACCTATACCTGAAAGTATGACCGCAGTAAGGGCACATTTTACCTTTGATGCAAGTAACCTCGAATGGAAATAGAATTTCAGCTAACTTTACCATCCTAACCACAGTTTTAGATGTATATCCTCCTAAAACCAAAGCTCTTTCAAATGCTGTTGCTACCCACAGGTTCATCCTCCCATCCCCATATACATATTATAATATATTATACACAACAAACATTGAATCTGGAATCTCGTCCTTGAAGCATAACATCTGATATTCGCAGGACTCACAATGCTTACCCATTTTCGGGATGAATAGATTGTCTGAAGTTATTGTCTTCACCAATTCTACCACATTAATGCTTGGTGTAACAACAGAGTACTCACCAAACTCAAGGAAGACGACGTATGCTTCCTTAGCCCCGGTCAGATAAAGGTAGACGTTCATCTGAACAACAATATCTTCTGTCAATCTTGCCTTTCCCCTGCCTGTCTTCCAATCAACAACAACTAGATCATCCCCTTTTCTAAACAATGCGTCAACCACTCCATGTATTCCGTCACGTTGGTAATCTTTTTCTACAGCAATAGGTTTGGCACTTATGTGCCATTTTAGTCTTTGTTTTTCGAACCTGATAAAGTTCAGCAGTTGCATTTCGATTCTTTCCTTGAGGTGTAGCATTGATTCCGGGAATATATCCTTGTAGGCTTTTGTTATAAACATCTTAACTTCCGTGGGAGTTATGGACTCTGGAATGATGTTATAGTAATGAGCTATTATCTGGTGAACAACCTTGCCTAACTCCAGAGCTTCTTCGTACCTGGGATGAGGAGGTAAAGATAGAGCTTGAGTTACATAATACATAAACTTTCTGGGACATTTTCTATAAATATTTATTGCTGTTGGACTCAAAGGCTTCACATAATCACCTCCTTCTTCCTAATGGCAATGTAGAAGACGTTTATTGCTGAAGCAACAATTGCAACGTCTGGAGGACTACTTAGATCAATGATATCCTTAAAATAAAAGCACAGAAATGGTTTAGTCAGACAGATACTATCCGCTAACGCTAACGCTTTATTTAAGGCTTGCTTAAATTCCGCATGGGTTGACTTAGCCTTACATTCATAACCCTCTGACGTAGCTTCACAGAGCACTACTTCCCACATGATCACATTATCACCTGATTAAGTGGTTTCTGAACCTTTTCTGACTCATAGACTGCTACAAGTTGGTACATGAATATCCTTCCATCCCTGAACAGTAGCAGTATTTCCTCACCAATCCACGCATACCCGGACTCTGATGAATCAGCTTCTATTTCTTCCGGCACTTTAACTTTGAATTCTTTAATTTTTTTGTACCTCAACTCAGAACCACCCTTCTTACCCTAATTTCTGACTTCTTTAGACCTTTAGATCTGACAAACATTTCCAAAGCCTCCCTAATAACTTCCGACCTTGTCATTTTATGCTTGGCGGCATACTTGTCAATCAAACTTAGCACGTCTCTTTCGCACCTGAATGTGACAATTTCCCACGTACTACGAATTTTGACTTTGATAGTCTTGCTGAATTCATACCCGCATTCCGGACACCTGAATTTAAATATTCGTTTAAATGATTCCTTATCAACACCTAATATTACCATTTCATTACCGCACTTGGGACACTTCATGGTACATACCTCAGACCTGAAGTTTGGATGTTCAATGACGCCTCTTCTAAACATTAGACTCTAGCCTCCTTGAACCTCTTAATCCAAGCACATGCTAAAACCGCTGACAGTTGTATCAAGGGTGATCCTCCTTCCTTCATTGCATGTTCAGCCCTAGCTAATTCCATCCATAAGTGAGCCTTCAGATTGTCATTATCTAACCTACCTATTGCCTTATACAATTGATTGATTGTTGAATCAACGTCTAACCTATTCGTAACTAAGGCATCTTCCAACTTTCTTATAGCTCCTCTTAAATCACCTTTTAACGACAGATTTAAAGCTTCTACTAGTACGTCTGGAGCTATCATTGACCTGACATTCTCCGGAGTCAACTCCGTTTTGGAGGATAGAACCGTTTCGAGTAGGTTTAAAGCTTTCCTCATATCACCCTGTGAGACTTCAATAATGACTCCTAAAGCTTCCTTAAGGGCAGACAGATTATCTTTGGTTACTTTGACCCCTTCCTGCTTGATTATCCACACAAGACGCTTAAGTATTTCATCTTTCGGAAGAGGATCAAACCTGTATATGGCGCACCTGGACTTTATAGGGCTAATTATTTTCCACTCATAATTTGCTGTCAAAATAAACCTAGTTCCCGTTCTCTCCTGAACTTTTTCCATGATCCTCCTTAGGGCGTGTTGGGCGTCCTCTGTCATTGAATCTGCTTCGTCAAGAAGTATTATCCTTCTGCCTACAGTAAATGCTAACCTTTTTATCTTCCCTCTGACGACGTCTATTCCCCTTTCGTCTGACGCGTTCAGCTCAACTATTGGAATACCCAACTCGTTAGCAAGGACGTAAGCCATCGTTGTCTTACCCACACCGGCTTGTCCTATAAACAGCATGTGGGGTAGATCAGCCTTACCTTCCTTCACAGCCTTAACTAAGGTCTGAAGAGATCTTTTAACATGATCTTGATTAATAACCTCACTAAAAGTTCTGGGTCTGTACTTTTCAGCAAGATTCATTTTATCATTCCTCCAACCAATTCTCTAAATCTTCGTCCTCACCAAATTCCTGTTCTAACCATTCGTCAACATCTAATGGTTCATCTAGGCACCATTCCTCTTCCATCATATCTGACCCCCTTTGCTTATAAACGTGATTCCCCTTCCTGATCTGACGGATTCCTCTATCATATTCATCATCCTATCCACGTTTTCCTTAAAGACCTCCGTAATTATTTTTGATCTTCTTATATTCTCTTCCAGATCCTCTCTTGTTCCATACTGCCTTATGAATTCTAATGATTCATAGGTGGACACAGTAAAGACCGCTAGGGCAAAGGACAAAGCTTCAATATTATTTCCTAGATAACCCATGACGTCGTTTAGGAGGCTTTGAATTTTTCCGGACTTGAGATACGCCAACATAGTATTTTTGATATCCTTTCTAGTAAGAACAATGACCGGTTCTTCGTCACTGACCATTTTCAAACACCTTCCTATACATATACATAATCACGTCTGAGTAGGTAATCTTTGTGTTGCCGACTTCAAACATCAATCTGTTTTTGGCAATCCTGAGACACCTAAACGCCTCAGGCTTAATTGGAACTCTGATGTATCCATCTGACGACACTTTAACACCCAAAACACACACACATTAGATCTATTTAAAGGTTTAACTGATTGGAAATCTAGGTAAGATATGTTTTTATGAGGGTAGCTAGACGTAGTGATACGCCTTCAACAGAAGCAATTTCAGACACACTAGCTTTAACTAAGTCCTTCACAGAATTAAACTTTTCCGCTATATTTTTTGCCCTCTCCCTACCAACTCCGGGAATGGCTTGAAGCATAGCAATCATTACCCCCTTCTTATCCATGACTTTCTTACCCTTGACTCTAAGCACCGGTAACCTGTCCAAATCACCTTTTTCTAACTGCTTGTGAAGTAATGCCATAAAGACCGCTGTGTCGTACATGCTGTCCAACACTATGACGTTCACGTGACCCCTGAATCCGTAAGGAGAACGTTTAAGCCCTAAGGAAACAAGAGCTCCGATAAAAGCACGTCTGGGAAACTTAGACTCCATTAAGGCGATTGTTGGAGAACCCTCCACAACTATGTATCCCACAGGAGCTAATGTAGACATCATGTAGGCTTGATTAAAAATTCTTCCGTCTTCGATGGAGGACACCAAATCTACAGCATCCTTACGTTCAACAGGAATGACGTAATCCCCTACACATACAAGGTAGTCTGTCCACACAAGGTCCTTAACTTCGACGGGAACGTCCTCACGCTTAATTAAGTCAGACATTTCTTTGGGTTCTCTGGAATCCATATAGACTACCATACCATTACCACCACCTCTTCCTAGGCTTCTTTAAGACATTTCTAGACTTCACGTCTGACAAAACGTCAAACAGACTGTAGCATTCCTCCAAACTCCTTCCCTCAACACAATCCAGGAAATCAAAAGTTTCCTGAAACTGTGGCAGTAAATTCCTAATTTTTTCTTTCGACAACCATTCCAAGTAATCTATGTAGCACAGAAGCCAGAACAGGTTATGCATGTAAGCAACAACATACTTCAATGTGGAATTAAGTTTAAATAAATTCATTATTCCTTTCCTCCTTGCCCACTGACATGCAGGGCAGTGGCAAACTGAATTATGATACGCTGACAACCTAGCTCCTACTTGAACTCTGTCTAATGATATTGGCATGTATACCTGACCCCTTCCTGCTAATTTAGTGAAACTTGAAGAGTCTGTAGTTAATAACCTAAACTTGTCCTTCCAATATATCATAAAAGGTATTGTTCTATTACCGGTAACTCCTAACATATGAACGTTTTTTACGTCATGAACGTAAGCATGAGCTAAACACAGTGATAAAGCATTCACGTTTGATGGAGGTCTTACCGAGTATGATAGACCGTCTAAAGAATGAATGTAGTCCTTCAAAACGTAGTCATACCAATCGTCTAACTCTTCCAAGGCTATTCCATGAATAACTCCGTAGATTTTTCTATTCTCAACTTTTCTGGACGAAGAGTACCTTAATAATTCGTCCAGATTTTTCCTTGATATTTTTTTGCAGTAATTCCAATCTCTTACGTCGTCCACCTTAGACATTCCTCTGGGAGGAATGTCTAAAGAGAAGATTATGTTGGAGTTTCTAAACTGCCATTCGAACAAGTCATTTAGATCTATTCTGATACCTCTGCTATGAACCTCAAAACCTCCTGAGTCAGAAATAACTATTAACCTTTTTAAATCTACTTTCCAATAATCGACAAAATTTCTAAAAACATCCTCATTAAATCCTTCTTCAGCTAAAACGACACCGTAAGAAATTAGTATGGCAGGTTGATGTACTAGGCTATCTTCTCTCCACCAAAGAAACTCTCTAGGAACTTTATCAGGAGTTACAACATAAGCTCCAGAAAGTGCTGGAACGAATACAAACATTGTTACACACCCTTATGTATAAACTTCTGAAACCCGTTTTTGACGTGCCAAACACAGTCCCAATTACATCCTCTGCAGAAACACTCTTTATCCATAGACCAATCTTTTTCAAACCCGTCAATATTTTCTAGCACATCAATAGCGTACCACCTTCTAACATTATTTCCTGGAATATCTCTACAAAGTCTCATGAACCCATCTTCGTCAATCGTAGGTACATACAGACGTTCGCACGTCATTGTAGCGTTCAACATTTCATTCAATCCCTTTCCTTCGAACATTCTAGGAATTCCATGAAAATATTTGTAATTTTTCAAAAGTTTAATTCCTCTACTTATATATTCGATATGATCCTCAGACCATACAGGCTTGACGTGAGCAGGAAATGAATCGTACCAAGAAGCCTTAGCCCACATTGCGAATGTTGGTTCAATCCATACCTCCATTTCCATCAAATCTGTAACAATCTGCGGAAAGTATTTCACATTTTCTGGATATAATGTTATTGTGGCATGTAGATCCGGAACACCTAACTTCTTAAACCACTCAATAGCTCTCCAACCAGCTAATGCTCGTATGTCTCCTTTGGACATAGATTTGGGATAATCAATACTGACAGTCCAGTTTTTCAATCCGACCTCCACTAATTTCTTGGCTCTATTCCAGGACAACAGTATGGAGTTTGAACTAATAGCATATTCTGTTTCTTTTATTCCTTTGATTATTTCTAGAAGACCTTCAAACGGTTTCCAATACTCCAATGGTTCTCCTCCTAAGATAACAATGAATTCAGTCAATGTATTATACCAAGCATTCATTATTTTTTTCCATTTTTCGGGAGGAATTTCCAACCTATGAGTTTTCCATATCAGACAATGCCTACACCTAAGAGAACATTTCCTAGTTAAGAACACAGTAACGACCGGGTACCTAACCAAACTTATCACCTCCTCCTACTTCTCAGCACCCATTCATTGTATAGGTATGGAGCTCTTAAGTATCTGTAGATTAAGTGTTCTTTGCATCTACTTAAAGCCGTTAAAGCCACCATCCTAGACTTCATACAATTGATGATAAATGATGCCACTTCCATCGGAGTTGAGTTAAGATTATACGTAAAGGCTTGATACAGCTCATTATAGACATCTATTGAAGGAAGCACCGGAATGGTGTCCATCAACACTGCCTCAGCCACAGCAACACCAAAGGTTTCATGAGTCTTTGGTTGAAACATAATCTTAGCTAATCGCAGACCCTTCATATAATCTACCTTCTTCAAATTATAACGTTTAGTTAATTCAGAACTACTCGACCACATCAAAACACCCTCCTTCTTAAGAATATCAACAACCTTGTCTAAAAGATTCAAATCCAAATATTCAGGGTTGCCGTTAATCATGACGGCATCTACCTTCCTTTCATAGTGATACCTGTTTAAATCCAGTACAAAACCTACAACATGAGTCTTCCTGTCCGAAATAGGAACATACTTTTTGAACTTTATCAAGGAAGTATATGTTGGGAACAGCAAGGCATCTGCTTCAGAAGCGAGCAAACTTTCCTGAACCTTCTTAAATTCCCAACCCTTTCGACTAAACCAATCATCTTTAAATAATGCTGTAGCATGCACGTAGAAGTCTATGTAAACTTCGTACCTCCTCTTTGCATACAACATGTATTGCTGATAAAGTCCAGGATAACTGAAATCCAGAGATAGAATTACATCAACATCTCTGTTGATGATTCTCTCAGTTTCTTCAATCATGCAAGAATCCCACATTAATGCCTCCTTCATCGGAGCTATCCACTCATCCTTGTTTCCAGGAATCACAGGAACTCTATCTTTACAGACGTGATGTAGATTATAAACCAAACTTCCAGACCTTTTTAAGGCGTTCTCCCACAGTTTATGCCATTCAGATTGGTACCTACCAGGAGTGGGGTATTGAGGAGCTAAAATTATTTTCATTCTATCACCTTACTACCATTACATGACCTTCAAATAACCAGTACTTACCGTCAGACAACCACAAGTCAGATTGGGACGGATAGTACTTGAGGAGATGCTCCCTCTTATCCTCTGCAACGTGCATTTCTAAAGGAAAGCTCCAAGATTCAATCATTTCTACATCGTAGAACATCAGATTAAACTTCTGATCAACTTTACAGATCTCCGAACCGTAAGTTGCTAAATATTTATGAGCTATGTGTCTGGAGTTTAGACTGGGTACTGCTATGGTGTCTACTTTCTTATAAATTTCTTCAGGTATTTGTAGATCTTCCTCCAGGACTTCTATTGAAAAGTCATACGCCAACCTGCGAAGCTCTTTTATTCTTTCCTCATCTATACATTCAAAGGGGTTGTATAGAATTATGGCTTCAACCTTATCTAGAAGAGTGTATAGTCCCACACTTTCGTCATCTGGATGAGCTATAAACGCTAAAATTTTCATTTGAACTCACCCCCAACCTAAAGCATCCACATCGTATTTATTATGGCGTAGAGTTCCATCCTACAGTGTAGGTGATTCATAAAATCTCCCCATAAGCTAGACACCGCCGCTTTGTCAGGAAATATAACGACAGCCACACCTTCCGACCGTTTATACACCTCAACCAACCTACTTGTAAGAATTCCAGCTATCATTCTAAACTGCTGTAAACTTAGTTCTGAATTTTTAAACTCTTTCAAGAAGTTTACGACCACTTCATCTATTGGAGGATCATCAACGTTATCATCTGTAATCAAAGCCACAAAGGTTGGAACCCCTAAGTGATTATATTTTCGAACGATCAATGGGGAAAACTCCTTCTTAGAGACCTTAGTGGACATCTAAAGTCACCTCAGCGTTTTCAGGATTGATTAACATTGAAGTTATTATTTTTAAAACGTCAGAATAGTACTCCATAATTGTTTTAGGTCTTGCAGTCATCGCTAAGGCTACACCATGGTCTGCAGTTTTAATTATTACCTCTACGGCAACGTACTTAGGTTCTGCAGTCTTATATACGATCTCCGCTAACTCATCCGCTATTTCCTCTACCGTGTTTGGCTTTCTCGCCGCATACCAATTTACGAATTTTCTAAACGACACTAATTCAATTAGCTTCTTGTCTGGAAGGTAAATTAACTTTATGAATACTTGCATTGGTGTTGAAGTGATGGAACATCTGGAAGCAGTTTCCTCAACTACCTGAACAATTATTGGTCTCCCATCCCAATCCAATGTTTTAATTTTGGGTTGTCTTAACCTAACCATTAGTCACACCATATACACACACACAGAGCACCTATAAAAATGTAAAACCAGTGTAACATCAGATAATCACACCTCTTCACAGATTAGAATGACTGTGATGTTGTTTGGATTGTTAGGAAAAGTTATAGTACTTTGAACTTCACACCATTTATAACTCTTGAGGACTTTATTCAGTTCAGACTCCAACTTATAAATCAGGGTGTCAATCACTCTGAAAACTGATCTCCTCATTCGTTACTCCCCTTCAGAAGTTTGACTCCAAGATATACAAACGGTGTGTCTAGCAATGCTACTACTATCTTCCATAACCATTGACATAGGATCATAGTCAGCAGTACGTTATTTGGAACCACGCCGTAAAATGCCAATGTGATGAATATTAAGGTGTCTATACCTTGACTAACTACAGTTGACGCATTATTCCTTAACCAAAGATGCTTACCGTTTGTCTTCCTCTTCCAGAAATGGAATGCCCACACATCATGGTGCTGGCTCACTAAGTATGCCGTCATTGAAGCGAAAACTATCCTTGCTGTGGGCATCAACGCCTTCACGTATAGGTTTTGCATACTTGGAGTCAGCGGAGGAAGAACCATTCCTAAATACACTAATGATAACATAACCATATTAGCTATGAACCCTGCTCTGACGACCACGTAGCTTACTTCCTTTCCATAAACATCTCCCAGAATGTCAGTAATTGTGAAGGTTATGGCGTACGCTATAAATCCCACGGGAACGACGAATCCTAGGAGATTGATTAACTTTATGCCTGCCGTTATGTTAGCTACGATTATCGCCGTGACAAATACCGCAAACAGGTATATCACATGCTTATCCAGACTTCTCTCCTCCATGCTATCACCAAACCTATTATTCACCTCTTTCTTTAAATTCTTTTCTTCCTTAAATTCCTTTTCAATCGACATGTTTTAGCACCCAATTATGTGTGTGTGTTTTAGATATATAAAAATCACGAAATGTTACATAAGAACATTTAACTACTTCTTACCCATGTTTAACTTGGGTGATAACAATTAAGATATGTGTTGTTGGCGGGGGACCTGCTGGATCTACAGCCGCAATTGAGTTGATAAGGAAGGGTCATGAGGTAGATCTCTACGAGGCTCTACCCCAGCCGAGAAGTATCTGTGCTGGCGGCATAGGATTTAAAATTTTAGAGGAACTGGAAAGAGTTGACTACGTTGCTGAAGCCATTAAACACTCCAAAGAATCAGAAGTGCATAAGTTTACTGTGAAGGTAACAAAGGTCAAGGGAGTTAGGAGAGTAATCAACGAAGCTTCTGTGACGTCTAAAGAATTGGGTAGAACCCTTGGAGTTGTTGTGGACAGAGAAAAATTTGACGAATATCTTCTAAAAAAGGCGGAGAAATACGGTGTAAATGTGTATAGACAGAAGCCTGTTAGACCTAAACATATAAAGAAAAATAGAGTCTATGTCTTCAAGGAAGGCTGGAAGAAGTACGACGTAGTTATAGATGCGAGAGGATTTAACGCTTGGAATGTCATCAAGGAGGGAGGACTTTTCTTGAATCAAGTATGGTTACCTGGAAGCATAGGGGACGAAATGATCATTGAATTCCCCATCGACTGGCTGAAGGAAGGATACGTATGGTTCTTCCCGGCTGGAAATCAGGTCAAAGTAGGTTTTGGTGAAAACATCAATTACTACGACGATAAGATGTTTGACGAATTCGTGGAATTATATAAGATACCCTACTATGAAAAAGACCTAAAAGCAAGAGCAGGAGTACTACCCACAGGAGAAAAGCAGGTTCTTAGCTATAAGGGTGTATTTAGGGTGGGAACTGCCGCAGGACTAGTAAATCCTCTGCACGGAGGAGGCATAGGTTACGCTATACTATCTGCAAAAGCCTTGGCGTCAGCTCTAGATGTTTATAAAATTGGTAGGTACGCAGTATATACATTCTACAAAGCTAACCTCAGCAGAATTATCACTGAAATAAAGGTAGCAACTAAGATAAAGAAGAAGGTCTTAGAGAAAGGTCCTAAAAACGTGATTAAGGTTGTAGAAGTACTAGATAAATCGAAAAGGGCTGGAGTGCGAGAGGTACTAAGCTTATTCAGATTGATTCTTTTTGAACTATAAACTACCACCAAAGCCTACTTGACACCTTCCTTGAAGACACATTAAATCCCATTGCCCTTAATATGTCATAGATAGGTGATAAAATGGATTCTGCTTGCTTAGACCAGTTAATCTCTATCTTTCCTTCAACCTGTGAAGGATCTTCAAAAGCTAAAACATCGGTCTGAGGTAGACCATAAACACGCTTAACCCACACATACTTAACCTTATCACCCACGCCGAAATTTGTACCTAGGTGAGCGTTACTGTATATTGCGGCTCGAACGTGAGGTGCTCTGGACGAGTATTGATCCAAAGGCTTGCTTAACCCCTTGTACAAAGCTATCTCATCTAACGACCTTTCCTTCATTTCTTTCTGAATCTGAACAAGAAACTCACGTATTTTTCTGTAGTTAGCTCCTTGCCTCAGAATAAGGTCAAACAATCTTTCCTCCGCCTCTGCAGTAAATGGAGCGGTATCTGTACGTATAGCTTCAAAACCTGTAACGTCAAGCTTATCCACCTCCTTACCTTTCTTCCACACTAACCAACCAGCATATCGTTTCTTTGTGTGAGGCTTGAAGAAAATACGCCTGTAGTACTTTTCAAACTTCAACTTCAACACAGGCTCCTTCTTTAGACCGTAAGTTTCTTTAAAGTACTTCCTAACCTCCTCCGTAAGTTTATCCGCTAATTCCTGTGCCTCCTCAAACGGAACCTTGATAAATATGGAGTCAGTATCGCCGTAAATTGGAAGATACCCCCACTCCCTAGATTTTTTGATGGCATATAATATACCTCGCCTGCCCAAAGCTGTAATCGTTCCGGCTATTGATGGATCATACACTCGACTATTCCCTCCTCTAGACTTTGCCATATACCCATATATCGCGTTAGTTACCGCCTTAATGGCGGCAGACTTAAGGTTCAAAGTCTGATACTCCTTGCTATCTCCGGAATACTTCTTCATCTCCTCCTCGAACTTCTCCCTCAGATCAAGTAGTTTTCGGCACATCTTAGGTAATAATCCTTCCTTATCCTGTCTGAACAACCACACCTCTTTATCGTAAGGTTTCCACTTCGCTTCAGGAGATATATTGAAAGAAATGATCAGAGATGGGTAGTAGCGGGACATATCCAGCACGGCGACTCCTTCATGAATTCCCGGTACTGGATCAAGCACAATAGCGCCTTTATAATATCCCTTCTTACCCTTAGTCTTGCTGGGAAGCACTATTCCTTCCCTCTTTGCTTCACGTAGCAACATCACATCTACCAGAGTGGATGTATAGTAGGTGTCCTCTATATCAGGCAACCCCACTACTTCTTTCAGAGTCCAGAAATAGTCAACAATCTTGTATATTTCATCTATTTTCCTTATACGCCAGACATCAAGCATATTGTACTTCAATAGAGGTAAAGGATTGTCGTACCAAATTCTTAGATGCTGTTCTGCTGTTGTTGCTTCTTCCGGAGTCTCTAAACCTTCGGCAACAGTTACGTACTTTAACCGATAGGAACGCTGTCTGGGTCCTAACTGCTTGTACCCTTCCAAAAGATCAAGAAAGCATGTATGATTAATGTTGAATTCTAGGTTGAGTTTATGAGCCCTGGACCTGAGGTAATCCCGATCAAACGCCACGTTCCACCCAACCACAACATCCGGCTTAGTCATCGCATAGTGGTACAAGAAGTCCATCATCATGCCTTCCTCATCCGGAAATGTATGTATTTCCCACTTCAACTCTTCCCCCTTATACCTTGTCTTAATTAATTTTACACGCTTCCGGAAAATTTTATGGTAAGACCACGTAATATATTTATTCTCCCAAGAATCATAAATTGTTAGAACAGGTATAGGAAATATCGGATTTTCTGGAGACGGCATTTTATCAGCTAGAACTTCAATGTCCAAAAACCACACTCGAATGTCAACACCACTGAATTCAGTAGGCTTAAGATCCTTCCATGAATGGCTTGATGTGTACTCCACTCCAGACTTTATTTCTGTATCAATCATAAATCTTTGAACGTATGGTACATCTGCTTCATAATGTTTGTCATACTTTTGTCTTAGTTCCGGGACCTGTCCCGGTTCCTCAGCATAGACCTTTTCTACAGTCTCGCCGTCTAAAGCTTTATATTCACCCAGGAGCGACGGAACGTAGAAGTATGGTCTAAAGTCCGTTATATGTATACATCTTTTTGACTTATCTTCACACCTAACCCACATAAATATTTCTGACTTTCTAGGAACAACTTTAATGACTCTGCATTTCATCATACCACACCCCACCAGTAAAAAACTCCTGGATAGTACGGACACCTTTCCCCTAAGCAATAACCCAACATCCTTAACCTTCTACAGGAAGGGGGAAATAACTGCTTATTTCTTACCTTCTGCCAAATACGCCTTACGTGGTAACGGGTAACCTTAGGATTATAGTCGTCCCATCCCATTAAACTGCAGTATTTGACTATAGAGTTCTCATCAAACCCTAACCAGGCTAACTCTGCTGCAAAGGCTGTTCTTATTTCATGTGGGGCGTCAGACCTTTTAACATTGCATAGTACGCACGGTCTTACAACTTTGGATAGAACCCTAAAAGATACAGGTAGCTTACTTACTTCAAAAGGATTGGTGATTGATTCATTATAAGCTGGTTGATAACCTAAATAGGGTCTTATGTCTGGTAAATTTAGAATGTCATAAGTCCTACAAGCGGGTCTAAATGATTCAGAAAAAACATCTTCCACAGTCAATCTTTCAACATCTGAAGGAAGGTAGGTACAAAACCTAATAATATCTCTTACCGGAGTGTGTATTATTCTTCTAGACAACGGTATTCTGATGGTATGAATTGTTGAACGAATAAAGTTTTTATCATAACTTGTCAGACCTACCGAATCCACAACATACTCATAGAAATTTTTGTACGCCAACCTAACAGTTTCTTTATTGCTACGAAACGGTTTAAATATGACGTATACATGAAAACCTTTACCACCTGTATAGACAGGAATGTAAGGCAAGCCCTCCTTTCTTAGAAAAGAACATAGATCTTTAAGCTCAACTAATGAAGCACCTAAGCTCTTATTATCAATATCAAAAACAACCTTGTTGATCTCATCCTCCGTAACGTGAAGGGGAGTGTGTAATTCAACTGGGTACCTATCCATAATTAGGAACAGATGAGCTGGTGATTGAGCTATAACCTTCCTGACATGTTTTCCAGCATACATCACATGGATAGGTCTGGGATACCTGTAAAAAAGCATTATTGTGGTTGGACAGTACGTCAACAACTCACACCTAAGACTCCATTGGAACTAGCCAATAAGCAACTTTAATCTTTTCTTTATCCTGACCCACAGTAATTGGTGCAGGCTCACCGTTAGAGTGCATCAGGACAATATACGCTGTGCCGCTTAACACACTCATAATTTGCTTTAATGCCTGCTTATCTAACACATATCGGATTGTGATATCCTTTCTGGGTTTTTCTATTATGTTGGCTGTTATATTCTTGACCACTTTTCCAGTTCCCACAGGTACTTCCAATTTCAGACCAATTTTAGTTGCTGCTATGACCACAGTATCGCCCGTACCTAGATTCTTGAAGTCAGCAGTATCTACAGCAAACACAGCGAACTTCTCTGCTTCAATGTTAGGTCTAAGATAATCATCAGTCATCACGTCATAAACTTCCCTCACATCCTGAGCTATTAATCCTTCCTCATACCTTCCCTCCTTACCTTCCAGAACCAATTTTGTATCTTCTACCTTTAATTCTACGTCTTCTGAAAACTTCAGGTAGTCGTCAAGCACTCTTAGAAGTAGTTTAGGGCTGTAGACCACTTCAAAGTCCTCATCCGCTTCCAACACTCCTTTAGCTTTCACTACACAGGCTAGAGTCACAGCCTCGTCTGACACCGCCACATTGAACGTTCCACTCTTACCTATCCTAGCTTTCACTGGATCCAGAAGAGCTCTAGTTTTTGAAGCCCCACCTGACAATTTGATTAGGTTTTTTAGGTCCAAGACTTTAAACTTTGCCTTCATTCAAACCACCTCCACAAAACTATAGACTGACCTGGGTACCTAAAGGCTTATTCGTCACTCCGTACACCTTGCCCGTGGGAAGTTCCTTGATTTTAGATGTCACCACTTTGACGCTAAACACTCTATCCCTAGGATTATATTCTGTCTTAAGGACTGTGTCGGTTTCAAACATTATTACATCTATCCATTTTGGAACCTCCTTCCTAGTCACCAATTCTCCATCAATGACGATGTCCTCATAATGGGTGTATGTGGTGTATATTATTCCCTTCCTGGCGATGGAGTAGGCTTTATTATGTATTTGCCTCAGCATAAGCCTTCTCTCCTTCCAGACGTTTAGGTTAGCGATACCTTGAAACGGACCGAGACCATGCCTATGCCTCATTGCAAACTCGATAATCTGCTCCATAATTTCTGTGCCATCTATAACTACCCAATCAGGCTTAATCTTCTCTCCACAATGCTCTAAAATCTTTAATATGTAGTCAAACGTCTTGGACGACGACTCTGTAACTTTTTCCGGATGCCAATTCATATACTTTACGGCATCAAAGACATGGATTCTTTCATCACCATTATATATGGACATCTTTATGGGCATTGCCTTACGATCAAAGGACAGCACACAAAGCTCCCCTTGGAACGACAGAGCGGTCACAGTCTTACCGGTACCTTTATCACCGTATATCATAATCACATATTTGTTTACGGGCTTTTCTTCCTCAACTTCAAATCTATCTATGACCTTTTCAGGAGGTTCTGATCCAACTACAGTAGACACCTTAACCTTTATTTCTGGCTCAACTTTAGATTCGGACTCTTCCCTCTTCAGAACTATTGTCTGGTCAGGAACAGTTTTCTGAGGCTCAGTATACATAGGAGGCGCCGAATGTTCCTCTAGTGTCACTGCCTCTTCAACCTCACTTTTCTCAACCTTCTTCTCTTTCTTCTCTTCTTCCTCAGACCCCTCATCAGATATCAAACCCTGCAACAGGGTATCTAGCTCGTCCGACACTTCATGCCACCTCCGGAATAGGTTTTGCATGTATCGGAATTACTCCGTATGCATTCATGAACGGCACCCCATCCGAACCTATAGAAACGGTCCCATACACAAAGATTTCCGACCTTTCATCATATTTCACCAACTCAGGAGCTATCCACACAGTAAACTGAGCTGGAATAATTCTCCCTTCCTCATCCGTCGTATCTTCCAAACCCACCGAATCATCACTGACCACATAGAAACCGTACTCTGTGCCGTCCTGCCTCTTTCCTTTCCTCCACCTAACGACAATCCCATATAACCCTTTAATATCAAATTCATCTGTAAACCCATCCTGCTTTCTTGATACATGCTTATGTACATCAGCAAGTCTAAATACGTCTACCCCCACTGACTTTGTGACTAGAGTCAATGGATCTAAATTCAGCGGTTTAGGATCATCAAATGACGTATCGTAATTCGGCATCAACACTCCACCGGCATCAAACAGCTTGACTTTGTACAGGTAGAATAATCTCACATCACGATATAGGTAAGCGTTCTTCTCTTTGCAAACTATAACATTTTTCTTCCAATGATCAGCAACTCTTTGTAAGACGTAGATCCTTGACATAGGTACTCCGGACGATTTTGATATTCTGACACCTGTATACCCAAACGGTATCACGTAGAATTCCTTAGAAGGAGGTCTAGATACCGCTTCCACCCACAATATCCTAACCGCATAAGCATGTCTCTCATCTGGAGTCCTAAATGACGGGTCCTGTTGAAGCCACGGATCATTATAGATTTCCCAATACCTAGACTCAAGCTGTTCAAAGCTAACTCCTATCTTCTGTGATAGGTACTCTAACTTCTTCTTCACAAATTCTGGTAATTCAGTCTGGGACATCAAGGTATAGTCTCCCTCTTTCATACTTTACATCATTCTTTCTGATAGCATAAAACCTCATGATGTCTCTGGCGTAGTTTATGCTGACTCCTAACATGCCGGCGACTTCGTCTGCAGTCCACATCACTTTATCTGGACTCTTCTCAATCAATTCCTCCAATCTCTTCGCCCATTCCTCTATCTTAGTCATATACAACACCAATAACACACACACATAAGAATTATTTAAAGACTATTTGGATGTAACATCTACATGTTTTTATTAATAAAGGCACGGTGTATTTTACACGTAAATAAGGAGGTAAATAAGGAGGTCAATTATCATGTATCAAAAGTCACGAAAAATTGTTAGAAGCACTAGAACCATAAACGGAAGACAGTACGTACAATACATTATGACTTTACCAAAAGAGTTCGGGGATAGATTACTGACGGACGAAGTAAAAATCCTACAGCATGACTCATTTCTGATAATTATTCCTTCCACTCTGTCCGTTAGAACGGCTTTGGAATTGGTACTTCGTGAAGTCATGGCGGAATTAAGGAAGGTGGTTATAGCATGAACATTGAAAAATCCTACATGAACCTAGTTACAGAAATTACCGATGCACCAGAAACGTACCTTTGGTTTACCCTTATGCATATATCGTCATCATGCCTAGGAAAGTATATAGTCTGTCCCCTATACATGAGACCCACATCAAACCCATGGCACCCTAATGTATGGATAATATTGTCAGGAGCTCCTGGCATTATGAGGAAGAGTACAGTAATTAACCTTGACCAATACATAGTATCTAATAGCTTTCGAGAATACTATCGAACTAAAATGCCCAAAGCAACACCTGACGTGATAGAAAAAATAATCCAAAATATATTCATCGAAACCGGGTCTCCTGAAGGACTAGCTGAGCACATATCATCTACTCAAAACGATATAGATATATACATAATGCTGTCCCACGAGTTTGGAGGAATTTTGAGGCAGATGACAAGAAGAGATTACATGGAAGGGTATGCCGCTCTCCTATCAAAACTTTGGGCTGGAGAGCCCCATAAATGGCATGGAGCAAAGAAGGTAAGGTATATCAAATCTGGATTGTTTGTTACTGCAATTCTAGGTATGCAGAAGCCTTGGCTTTACCTAGACAACATAATGTTTCAGCAGGGTTTGATGAGGCGAGTGTTCCTGATTTACGCTGAACCTGAAGACAAAAGAAAGTGGTTACCGCCTTTAAACCTAAAAAAGAGTGTACTGATGGATGAATTGCTAGCTATTAGCAAGGAGCTGTCGGAAAGAATGCTGGAATTGGAGTCGTTATCTCCAGTCAAGGCTATGCTAACTCCCGGTGTCCTGGACAAAATCAATCAGTACGCAAGGAAAGTAGAATCTGAACTAATGCAGGATACAGACAGTAACTGGTCACTTTATGCTCAAAGCCTCTGGGATCACCTTGTCAGATTTTCAATATGTCTAGCCGCAATAAGAAAGAGACCGATAAAATCACCTACATTCGGGTATGTATTGACGGTGGATGATTCTGACGTTTCAGAAGCCCAAAGATGGATTGAGTTGACCTTGCCAAGAACCAGACAAGCTCTCAGCTTTACCGAAGCTCCTAGAGTTAAGGCGCCGATACAGACTGTGGAAGGACCCGTGGATGTGATATACAGCATCATATCCTCAAACGGTAAGAAAGGAGTGTCTACCTCCGAACTCCTGAGGAAAACTAGAATACTGAAGGACGAACTAAAGAAGTACATTATCCAACTACTTGAGGAGGACAAGGTTGTTGCTGTAGTGCATAAATCCGGTAGAGGAAGATCTAGACTGATGTTTTATGATAAGAAGTATGAGTCGTTTGCGGTGCTCAACGGACAGAAAATAGGATCGAAAACATTGGAGGCTATATGGTAGACGTCCCCATATACATATTATAATATATTATAATATATTATACACAACACAATTCAACAAGTAGGTGCTGTATCCTTCTCCCATTCACACCTTACCTTTCCGTTTTCCATAAGCTTTAAGCACCTTCCCTTATAAGTCACTGAATCAGTTGTCACGCTGTACTTTAGGTGATAGTCTAGGTTTATCTTATCTCCACCAACTTCTTTCCAGTCAGAATCATTGGATGACTTTGCATATAGTTTGTACCACCACCATGTACCTTTGGCATACTCACAGCACACGTCTGGAGGAGGATAAGCTGTAGGTGTGTTGCATACTGCTGAAACGCCTAACTCCAAAGTAAGCGTAACTCCAGACACAACTGGCACTAACATGTAGTATGACTTTGACTCTTTAGGTATAGCCAATCCAATCACAGTTTTTGGCTGAACACGCCAAAAGTCGTGAGGTAACGGCTCCAGTATTGATCTTCCAACCCACCTCAACCAAACATCCGTGGAGTCAACCTGCTCAACTTTGATCAACCACACCTTAACAAATATTCTGGACACCCTTGGAGACATGTACGTTAATGGTCTAACCCTACCTTCACCTATAACGGCGTTGAATACATATCCTCCGGGTCTATTAAACTCTACATCAAACTCAACCAATCCGTTTTCATCTGTACGTCTAGTTCCTAGGATGTTCCAGTTAGAATCCATCAACGTCACCGGAACTTTAGGTATGGGTTTGCCAAAAGAGGCAACTTGATATCTTAGAGTTGCTTTAGCGTTTTTAGGTTTTGCTGTAACAGCCCATTCACCGTCAAACGCGACTACTGAAGGAGAAATGCTGGCTGATTCAGCACGTATTATTTCCGGGATCATAGAGTAAGTTCTAGGAGCCGCATAGCCAACCCGATACGTATACTCAGAGGAAAGTGTGATGTTTGTTAATCTGTCAAACTTTTGCATGTCAAACACATAATCTTCCTTCAGGCTAACTTTATTCATCCTCCCACCGTAAACAAAACGTGGGAAATTTACATAAAGGTGTGTTAAACTTGTCGGAAGAATTTATTTAAACATCTTTTACTTACATAAATTTACATTCATATGATTTCAGCAGGGATGTTGGGAAAAACTACCCGTAGATATTCTCAGAAAGCGTTTATATGAGAATTAATTTTTACGATATTACCGTAAATTGTGAATTAATCATAACATTTTTTACATAAACTACGAACGATTTATAGAATTCATAAAAACAAAGAACGTATAAACTAATTTTTTATTTTACACTATAGAGTTCGATGTAAAGTTAGTTAATTGGAATTAACTAGTATTAATATTTTAATACACTGTGGGTAGCGGGTGTAAACCTAATTAATTTTTTAACGGTCTATAACGGTTTGAAATCCTAACTTCTGAGTTAGAGATACTAACCGAAAAATTTTTGTTTACTACGTAAAAAAATAGGTAACTTTACTAAATTGGCGTTAGTTTATTAATTAGAATTAACGTGGAATTTTAACGGAAACATGTTAAAAGTTCGAGGAAAGAATTTTTACACAGTGTCTGTGTAAAAATAAACTAAGTTAATTTATTAATGGACCTTAATTGGAATTAAGTCCGAAGTTAAGAAATCTAACTAATTCAGTTAATGGGTTTCGAAACCGTAAGCGTTGATTTAGTTTAACACATCTTTTTGTGTCCTTTATACATGTTTTATATGGTGTTAGGATGCCTGAACCTGAAGTCCCTCAGAAGTTTAGGTATGTGCTGGACTATCTGTCCAGAATGCCGATGCAGTTGGACACAATTATAGAGTTACTTAAAAAACAAAACGAGTTGTTGATGAAGAGGGAAACTAAAATAATTATTGAGGAGGAGAAAGTCAAGAAGAGGGCAGAGTTGAGAGAGATTGAAGAAGGGCTAGTGCCCATAATTAAACCTATCGTTACTAGGACAAACGAGTACACTGGAATAGTGTTGTCCAAGGACTTTATTGTCATTCCCGTAGTCAATGCTCCTGTTGAAATAGGTTACATAACGTTTTATGATGACCTGTCTGAAGAACAGCCTCACAAGTTTGCTCAGGACACTAGCGTCTTTGTTATTAAGGCAGAAGACAATGACATATACTACGCTCCTTGGTCCACTCATGAGAAAACTCCTGATAGGCTTTCAGCAGGTTCAGCGGTGATATATGTGAAATCATCTAAGTGGAAGGAAGTGTACTTAAGGGAGGCATCTCCTGGAGGGAAAGCAAGAATTATAGAGTTAAGGTATTCAAAGTAGGGGTGACAGTGTGAGCATTTCATATATATCAATGCCGGAATTAAAGTTGGTTACGGAGTCAACACCATCATTTACAATACTTCTTTCTCCTACACAGGTAAGCAAACCCAATATACAATATGAGTTGCAGTTTGAGAAGATATTAAGTAAATCATACTACCTGAACGGTTATAATTATCTAGCGGCTAGTCCGGTTCTAGAAAACGGCGTCCCTGGAGTATTTAATTTTGATGAGGATAGTGTCGCAATGGTTGCCAAGACTACAGCTAGTATGACTCAGCCAGAGTTCAAGGATGGTAAAGTCTTTATGTTTGGGTATATTGCTTTAACAGGTGCCTTATGCATTCAGGGCGGTCAAACTGATGTTGGGGATCTAGAGTCAGGCTCAGTAAGTCCTGGTCCGGCATTGACTGTTGCTAGAGGAAGGGTTCTGACGTTGACTATACCTGACGAATCGTTTAGGAAAATATATATAGTAGGCGGTTATCAATGCTCCGGATCAAATGCTGTACCTTCAAATGTGGTTGAAGTGCTGAACGTGGACTCAATGACTATCACTAGGTTAAATGACTTACCTAGTGGGTTTTTGGTGTCTGGAGAGTTTTCAGATGGAGTGTATCATAGGGGTATGGACAAGTTTATAGTTGCTAGTACAATAAGCGGAGATGTTGCAGTATATCTGTATGACTATAAGTCAGATAGTTGGGAAATAGTTCATTCATCACTAAAGGCTATACTTGGAGTTTATACTATAGCGGTACTGTCTCTAGTAAATGTGTATCTAGACAATAAAGAAAATATAATTCTTTCTGTGATGCAACAAGATACTCCCTCAAGCCAATTCGTGGTAAAAAGGTATATTTTGGAAGGCAGTGATTTATATCCCGTTCCTGAAAATATATTTGACTATACGGGAGTGCCTAATAGTGTTAGACCCGTTGCACAGTTTGTTGACACATTTAATCCGTGGTGGTCCGGAAGAACGTCGGACAATCCGCTAAACTATGTAGTCTTATTCGTCGATGACAATAACAATCTATATCTATCTAATACCAAGAATTACAAATATACTGCAGAGGAAGATCAAGTTGTGGTAGTTAGGGGAGCCTATGATGTATACAGGTCTGACGGAATTAATTTAGGTAAAGACTTTTGTGTATTGTTGAGGAAGGGAGAGTATCTTAAGTCTTTAAGTAATTTTGAAGTTGTTAAGATAGCTATTCAAAGTCCAAAGTAGGGGTGGCAGAATGAGCATACAGGTTGTGTCTGGAATTCCAAAACTGTTTGTCAAAAAGGTTCCATATTCGGGTAGGGTGAAGTGTTGGATACCATTCGTACTGAAGTTTCCCACCAATGTGCTTAATTTTTTAGGTGCGTCTCCACCTTATTCATGTTACTATAGATCGGATCAAGGAGTTATGTATATTTCTGACTACACTAGCCGAATATATAGGTTTGATCCAAAGGATCCTGTGGTCGTTACAACGGGGTTAGGATTAAGGAGAGCTGTGGAGTCAAGCATACAATTTAAGAACGGTAAATTCTATAAATTCTGTTCCGGATATATATCATTCACAGGGGATTATGTGGTTTCAGACAGTTCTATATATGAATGTGATTTATCAGGTAATTGTACGCCTGTAGCTAACTTTCCTTCTCCAAGAACATTTACCTTATCCTTGTCTGTGCCTTCTGACAACTACAGCAAGATAGCAGTATTGTTTGGACAGGTTGGACCTTATCTACCCTCATTAATATTTTGGCATCTGGGAGGTTCTAGATTTGTTTCAGATTTCTATGTTTTTGATTCAGAAACACATACACTTGAGTATGTGTCCTCGTTGAGTAATTGGTCCACATTATTAGCCGAGTATGATGCCGTAGTTATGAAAAATAAGAAGATAGCGTATGTATTTTTATTCAAGGCAGATCCAATATCCTTGATTGCAAAAACAATTGAAGTGAAGTATGTTGATCTAGTCACGTTTGACTACGGTGACGTAACCAGTTTTTATGTTGACAGTGTTGCGCCTGATATATTGTATTCTGAAGGACGCCCAGTCATCAAGTTTTCAGCTCTGGCAATTGATGGTAAAGAGTATATTGTTGGTGTGTATGTGACTGTCTCAGGGGAAATAAAGCAGATAGTATTTAATTCTGAGTTTGATTTGTTGAAGGACTTTAGTATACCTGTTGATAACCTATATATCTATAGTAGACCCGAAGCACCATCACTTATACCATTGATTACAGGTGTATATGATTATTCAAAAGATTCGGAGGATAATACAGCTCTAATGTCAATGATGGATGTCAGGTCAGACAGTCAGGTCTATTGTTTATATAACTACTACGGAACTATGTATCAACCTGAAAGTGGGGAAACGGAGTTGCTGGTAGTGATGCCAGAATCCATGGTGTCTGAAGATAAGCCAATCTACAGCTATATGACTAAAACTTACATGACTAGACCGTCAGTAACCCTAACCGCCAAGGATTTTCCGGTAGTAGCTTTAGGTAATTTTAGGGTATATGCTTTGAAAGTAACGTGAGGATGTAAACGTAAGTATAAGTACTCGTATTTTAATGTTTATTCACGGTGTTAATATGTCCCTTCACTCCATACTGTCTGAAGCTAAACTAAAGGCAATGGGAGGGCGCATGGAAAATTATGACAAGGTAGCAATAAATGCATACGAAGTATCATATCTGAACTTAAGTTTGCCACCGAAACACGGTGAGGAAGGCTTAATAGAGGTTGAAGGTAGTATTTGGTGGACGTTAAATGATGTAATACAGGAAAGTGGTGATATAAGACTAGTTGTTGTGTTATATGATTTAAGTAAGATGGACGTTATTAGCTATGATTCTAGTGAGAAACATTTTTATGCGGTGTTGTATGGGAAGTTTAAGACTTCCGTAATTAAGAAGTTATAGTTTTAGAAGACCAGTTATTTAGTATCTAGTGTTATATTATGTTCATACAAAGTAGGTGTCGGAAAGTTTAGGATAAGTTAAACATATCTTTTTGTTTATGTTCTGTGTATGTTTTTTGGTGTTGGTTGTGGGTAAACATGACTATGTAATATTGGAGAAAAAAGTTTTTGAGGGTTTCCCAGGAGAGGTAGTGCACATAAGGTATAAAGTCTATCATGGTTATCCTTCATGGACTGAAGGAAGAGCTTACGTGAAGGTATTTGGAAACACCGTCTACAAGACCGTTGAGTTGGGTCCATGGTGGCAGACCAAAGTCGACATTCCTGTTAAAGTACCTGAAAACGTGCTTCCAGGAAAGTATAAGGGTGAAGCTTGTATTCATGCTTATGAAACGGATTGTAAGGAGTTTATCCTAGAGGTTAAAGGAGCTAAGCTGAATCTACAGGTTAATTTTCCGAATGAAGTAGCAGTTGGTCAGGAAATTATAGTCACGGGTAAGGTTGAGTTGTGCTATAACAGTAAGTGCGAGCCTATACCCAATGCTAAGGTGTGGGTCTCTATACCTGGAGTTTCAATGCCTGTCTACACCAATCAGAAGGGAGAGTTTACCTATAAGCACAGGTATCCTGCATGGTCAGCATCACATAAGACTCTGCCCATACATGTAGCAGTTAGGTATCAAGGTAAGTGGTACACAGTCCATAAGGACGTTCCAATTAAGCCTAAGGAGTATAAAGGAGGAGTTGAAGTCTTGAGTCACCTAGTCAGGGAAGGTAAACCCGTAATTAAGTCTTTTGACTATAAGGGCGGTTACTTATACATCTATTTTGATGTTTCAGAAGCCAGGAAAAGAAATGTGTATTGGTATATGATAAGTCCGATTAGAAAGAAGTTTGGGAAGTCGTTACCAAACTATGTAAGGGTTAGAGTTTCACCAGGTACGACTGTCAGGGTGGAGTTAATGGCGGGACCTACTCCTTACAACTATGTATGGCAAGAAGTTGTCACAGTTAAAATTCCATCTACAACATCCACAAAAAGTCACGAGAAGATTGAGGAAGTTGGGGTTTCAGCCACTGTCATTCAGCATAGGCAAATTTCTCCTCCGAGGTCAGAAGCTTTAGTTAAAGTCTCAAACACTTCATCTAAAGGCAGGGCAGTCATTCTTAAGGTGTTAGGTCTAACAGCCTATCCTGAATCTAGCAAGCCAATTGAAGTTAAGATATATGTACCTCCTCATACATCCAAGGTGATAAGAGTGGTTGGGTTCGGCACTCCGACTGGAGTTGAAGTAGTTCCTCAGCAGAGCATCAGTCGTTGATGGAGGCGATTGTGTTGAGTGTACACACAAAGAAGAAAATACATCAAAAAATTTCAGAGGATTTAGCTCATCTGAAGGAAGTATATCAAAAAGGGTCCAGGATAAGAGTTATTGCTCCATACCCAACTGTTGCTCTAATCCTATCTAAGCACAAACCCCTGCTTATTTCAGAGGAAGGATGGGACTACATCGTTTCGTGGGTTGCTGACATAGGTTCAGTCATGAGGTCAAGGGCATATATGGTGTCTGTAGCAGTTAGCCTAAGCACTCAGATACTATTAACTTCTTTGCTAAGTTTGATGTCTGCATCGGGGGTTAGGGTTGGTAAGAAAGTTTTACGTTGACATAGCAATCAAGACTGCTGTCGTTGTTCTGACTTTTATCGTATTGATATATATGCTAATGTTTTTGTATTATCTTGCTCCAGCCCTTCATTTAGCTCAAGTTCATGGTTGGGTTGACGTCTACATTGTTGGCATGCTTTTGGTGGTTTCCATCACCATCATCATATTAGGTTGTTTGGCAATTGTGTCGGGTGTAGATTGATGGAAAGTCATAAATTATGGTTATGTAGAGCGGCACATTTTATCTGGGGTATGCTTACGTCACTAGTGGCATTTATTAATCCAGTTCTGTCCGTGATAATGTTTATATCGTTTCTGGTGTACGAGTTGGATGAGGAGAGGGCTATTCGTGATCCTGCATACCAGGAAGTTTTTGAATTCTCTGTTGGTGTTTCAGTTGTCGTTATGTTTTATATTATTAAATACATAGGTATATGGGGATAGTTTGAAGGCTGGGTATAGGTACGGGTACCCAAAAATACCACTCCCAGAAAAAATTAAAGGATACATAATGCTTGTACGTCCTTTTACCTTAATGCCAGCGGTTGTTGCAGGATTATTTGGCGTGGTTATCGGTGCTGGGTGTTGGAGTTTTGAAGTTCTAAAACAAGGTTTATATGTCGGTATCACCTTAGCTCTTGCTCAGTCGGTGGGTCAGATAGTCAACCAGGTAGTGGATGCTGAATTGGATAAGGAAATAAAGCCCTATAGACCCATACCCCGAGGGTGGGTGACTAAGGATGAAGCTATGGGATTAGCTTGGTTGATGAGTATAGTTGCTTTGGGTAGAGCCTTTACCGTAACCATAGAGTTCGGTTTATGGACACTGCTAATTCTAGTGTTTGCTGTGTTCTACTCTTTACCCCCTCTGTCTCCCAGAAAAGTTAATCCTTTCTTAAATCTGTTTTGGATGGCTTTCAGTAGGGGGTTTCTACCTTTTGTTGCTACTGTCAGTATCTATGGGTCTTTAGTAAAGGGTTTGATGTACGGTGTTGTCGGTCTTCTGTGGTGCTACGCCCTACAAGGGACGAAGGACATAGGTGATGCTGAAGGGGACAGGAAGTACGGAATTAAGACAGTCTTTAATACTTACGGGTATAGGGGTTTGAAATCAGTGGCGTATGTGTGTTTAGGGTTGTTATTAATATATATCGCTTGGGTTAGGTTGTATCAGCTGATTGTTATGTTTCCCATAGGAATTTTAGCGATTCATCTTGTAGATAAGCAGTCCGTTACAGAAAATAATCTAGGTTGGACTTTATTTTATGTCGGGTTAGGGTTGATCTATCTTCTACTGCTACCAATACCCCCATTCCTTAAGTTTGGCTTCAAGTTTCCTCTTAACCTCGTCATTAAGATCTAACATCAAAACCTCGTCCGTTAGTATATTTCCTTTAAACTTACTTTTTTCTAAGACTTTAGCCTCATTCCTGCTTATGGGAAATCCTCCGCTATATAAGGTTCCACAGTATATACACTTAATTCTGAAATCACAGTGGTAGAACCCTTTGACAGAATAGTATAGAGGTCTAAAGTCGTGTAGAATCAGTTCTTGACCACATATTGGACAGTACGCAGGAATTCTTAGGGCAGGGTATGCGTTACCGTCTTTTGTGTATCTTATTTTCCAGGCTCTAAATTTTTCTGACATTTATGAACCCCAAGTTTAATGTTTCATCGTTAAACATATATTTATTGTAACTTCACACATTTAATTTACTGGTGCTGAGGGAGTGCCGAACGCTAGGGAAGTTAAGGTGATATCAGAAATTATGGGATCATTACAGATACCTATAAATGTAGGAAACCTTTTGATTCACTCATTAAATACCGGCAAGATTTACAGAGTCGGCGATGAAGATCAGTTGGAAAAGGCTTTAGAGTACGTTGAACCGTTTGACACAATCATTTTGGAGGATGGAACATACAACATTTCGTTAGAGGTTAAGAAGCCTTTAACTATTATAGGGTCCAAATCTGCGATTCTGCAGTCAGAAAATGTTGTCATAAATGTACCTGTGGATGTTAGGGTGAATTTAGTGGGGTTTAAAGCTGTCAGGAACTACCAATACGGATCTGTTATAAATTATTGGGGTAGAGGAAAAATTTTAGGGTTGACAATTGAAGGAGGTTCTTGGGGTATAATGTTGGCTGGAATGCTCACACAAGTATTATTTAATGTTATTCAAAACTTCAGTACTGCAGGAATCAGTTTAAGACAGTCTGGACACTTTATAGGCTTCAATACCATAATTTCTGATGGGTCACAATATAAGGAGGGAATGGTGGTTTCTCCAGGAGTGTCTGCTGGAAATATACCTGGGTCCACGGCTTTAGTCTATAATTCCTTGATCAATATATTTACCGGTATTGTGGTTTCTGGTACTGTTGGTTTGGTAGTTTCATCAAACATTATATCAGCTATTAGGGCAGGAGTAGTGTTGACGTCAGCACCTGGAATACAACCTGTTCCATCATCCGGTACCAAGGTAGTTTATAATACAATCTTTCCGTACGGTACTACATTAGATTACGGAATTCAGGAACAACAAGGTCAGACCAAATCAAACTTTATAGCAGGTAACACTGTTATTGCAACTAATCCAATCGTTGTGTATGATCAAAACACAGTTCAGATAGGTAATGTTTTTGGGTGGTAGAAATGGTTCGAATCTGTCAAGGATCAAATATATGTTTGGATGTGAATAACCCCACAGTGTTACACCTGCCTGACGGAGATATAAATCTCCGGGACTTTATGTCTACAAGACTACCTTGGACTTCCATGATGGGTGATGTGAAGCCTTTAAATCTAGTGACAGACATAGGTTTTGGAAGAAATATGCCATCGCCTGATTATGCAATAGTGACGGTTTGGTATCCGGGTATCGGTTCAACGTTTGATTTGAGGGTCTACGTCAGATTCCAGGACATCAGTAATTCATACTACGCCAGGTATTACTATGACACCAGTACTGGAACAAAATACCTTCAGATAAATAAGGTAGTGGCAGGAACAGTTACCACATTAGCTAGTACGTCCATAACTTATTCAGATCCGTTCCTAGTGCTGTTTGAGGCAGAGGGTTCTACGTTGAATTTGTACACTTCAACCGACTTTTCAACATTTAATCTTCTACTAACAGCTACAGACACCTCCATAACTAGTCCGGGAATGGCGGTAGTCAAACATCTGGGAGCAGGTACCAGAGGTCTGATAGGGGTGTGGTTTAAGACGGACTTACCTATGTCACCAAGGTTGGAACCTAAATCATTTTATTTGGTAAAAGTTACTGGTAAGGGAACTGATGAAGATCCTTATAGACCCAACATAACTCCCGTAGTTTCAAAACCAAAGACTGTAGTATTGAATAAATATGTCTACAATTTGATAAACAAGATCAGCACCCTTTCAGATAATGATAAAAATTACCTTCTAAAAGCTTTGGGAGTGATTCAAGATGTGTCAGAAGATCTTTCAGAACTAGCATATACATCTGTTATGCCCGTTGATGAGTCAGGAGATCTGTTTTCAGATGAGGCAGTGGTTGGAATCATAGACATTAATGAAGATTATAGGTCCAAAGTTCTGTCAAACGCTAAACCAATTAGTTTTGCTGAATCTGAGGAAAAGATGAGGAAGTATTTGGAGAGACAAAGGAAGAGTAATAGATCCAAAAAGTAAAACATACATTTTTGTTCTTTGATTATGTTTTAGTTATGGTGTTAAGGTTGGGTAGAGTAGGAAAGACAGTTGTTGAATTTGACAAAGTCGTGAATTATGGAACGTCTGCTACTGAGGTTCTAACTGTGGATCCTATGAAGTATGCTCCGGATGAAATTACGGATTGGGAGGGGTATATATATTTTAAGGAATTATCTGGGAATGCCATAACCGTGTCAATAAACAAGTCTGTGACAGGAATTGAGGTTAGTGCTACAAGTTTAAGCATCCCTGCTAATGGTTCAGACTCATTTATGATGGTTGAGTCAGTAACATATAATGTTTACATATCGTCAACAGCTTCTGGATTGGCTAAGGTGGGTGTCAGGCTCACATTCTATACATCAGGGTGATGAAATGTTAAGGGAGATTAAGAGGGCTGTAGAGATTATAAATTCCCTAGGATATCCTTTAAATATAAAAAATTTGGATGTTGATGAGTTAGAGGTTTCCAACCTGCCGATAGCAAGGTTCTGGAGAGCTAGGACGCCGGATGAATTTTTAGAAGCTTTGGATAAATTGGAGGCGTTTGATGCTATACTAGTTGGACCAGATCACTTCAATAAAGTTCTACAGATAACTATAGAGAACACAGTGATTAATAAAGATTTTCCATACACCATATTTGGATTTAATACAATAATAAATATGACAAACTCACAGTTCGTACTAAGTTACGGTCAGACAATAATGGGGTTGATAATTTATTCAGATATTCCTCCCATATCATCACATGTTTTAGGTCAAGGAATGGTTCTACCTGTAGTTAAGAATTGCATTATTGCAAACACAAGTACGTCTTCAAACTCCTATGGGGTGAACATGACTGGAGGAGTCTTAAAAGATTGTTTAGTACAAGCTCCTGTGCCAGCATATATTACTGGACCTGTAAAACTTTTGGGTAACGTCTTTAAAATTAATGGACAAGGTCCAGGAATATATGCCTCCAACTTGTTTGCTAAAGGTGTCGTAAGAATAAAAGGTAATAGCATCTATCAAGTGTCTAACAATTCCAACGTCGTTGGAATACAACTGCTTGGGTTAGAAGTTCCAATTGTTGAAGATAATGACATCTATGATGTTACAGGTACGGGAGTACTGATAGAAGGAACTTCAGCATACCCATCAAAATCCAACATCATATTTAAGAATTACGTGGGTCCTGGGTCAAAAAACGTCACGCCAACTTACGGAGTTAGGGAGTCTGGAAACGTTGATTCAAACATAATCGTGGGAAACGTTCTAAAGGCAACGACTCCGATATCGACAGTGTCCACTACGACAGTGACAGACGATAACATTACGTAACGTTAAACATACCTTTTTGTTACCTAACCATATATTTTACACGGTGTTAGTATGGCGGAGGCATTGGCGGCAATTATTGGGTATATGTGGGACTCAGTGTGGGAGATAGATGAAATGGAGTCACAGAAGAATCCGAATGGAACTATAACTGTCACATTCATAACTACAGGACTACACCCGGATACGGCTAAAATTAAAACCCTAGTGTGGTCAATTTTTGGACTGCCCGTACAGAAGCCTGATCAGATACAGATAGAGGAGCTACAGAGCGGTCCTGTGTTGAAAAGGTATAGGATCACAGTCACCCTCAAGCCCGCCCATGAATCATTGAGGAGGGGTGAAGGTTTAGGGATTATGGACGTATTGACTAACAGAAACGTGCGTATAATTCGTTAAACAATACCAAATTTTTATATAACGTTTAACATCTGTTAAACACACTTTTTTAAAACATCACACAGTTTTGTTAAACGTGGTGTGAATGTCAGAAGAGGAAGTAATTGGTTATGAATGTCCCTCTTGCCATAGCAACGTTCCGTTCTTTATAGCGTCAAATAAAAGGACACCTGTGGTGAAGTGCCCTAATTGTGGAACAATAATTAAAAAGCCGGAGGTAAAAGATGCCGAAGTTAAGGTTGTTCCAAGACCAATCTATGACAAAGCAGGTAAGGTACCTTTAGAAGATCTACTCCGAGAGATTGATGAGTGGGAGGCTAGAGAGGAGGCTGAGTTAATGGAGGAATCTATACCACCTAAAGGAAGTACTCCAACAAGAAATATACGTGATGAGCTATTTGAACGACCCAAAGAACCCTGCGAAGTCCTCCATGAAATATTGGAAGCCTATGGTTTATCAAAAACATTCACAGAATGGATGGTTAGGAGATGTACTCGGGTAGGTTACTTACACCCGTTGGAGCTTTACCACTTCATGAGGACTATGAGGTCAGGAGTGAAGACAGAGCAGGAGGCGGCGTTTATAGCGGAAGAATACGCCCAAGCACTTGCCGCCGAGATTCAGAAAGCCCAAAGATTAAACATGACTTACCCCATACCAAATCTAACAATACCTCCTACCAAACTTAATGTTGAACCCGGAATAGCGAATAAGTTAATACAGATTATGCCTATACAATCTCAAAATCAAACCTCAATGCCATACGCTTATGGACAGTCTCTTCCGAGTTATCAAGGAAGGGGTCAACCTAACGTAACCCAGCCCGCACCAATGTCTCAATTTCCTCAACAACCAATAAGCCCAAGGGATATGATTGAATTATTTAAGGTTGCACAATCCACAGCTACAGAACAGACAAAATTGATGGTTCAAAACCTAGAAAACAAGATAGATACAACAATACAGCAAGCTATGAGCCCGATAGCTAAAGCCCTAGAAATGCTATCTGAGGCTTTAAAGCAACCCAAGAGTTCTGGGTTGGATCCAGAAATTGTGAAGGTTCTTTTACAATCTAAAGAATCTTCTGCCAAAGCTGAGGCAGAAGCCAATTACTATAAGTCAATGCTTGAGATGGTAACAAAACAGCATGAGGAGGAAAAGAAAATTCTTCTGAAAGCTTTAGAGGAACGTGAAAAGAAATTAGAGGATTTACAGAAAACTATGTATGAGTTGATATCAAAAATGCAAAAACCGGTTGGTGAGTTTAAGACGGATGAAGCTAAGCTGATAGCTAATGCTCTAAACTCATTGGCGGATGTGGGAAATAAGGTTGTGGACGCCCTAGTCAATCGAAAACCGCTGGAGACTATAATGAAAACTTTGCCATCTCTCATGACTCAGCAGAAGGTCATACAAAAAGGTAAAACGGAGGAAAACATAGTTAAGGAGTTGGAGGAAGCCGGTCTAGTTGAGGAGTGAGGTGGTGCGTATGAAAACTGTGCTTGTGTCTTCTATAAAGGGCGGAACAGGCAAATCACTCATATCCATCAACATTGCGTTAAGATTAGCTAAAAAGGGATATAAGGTAGGGTTATTGGATGCAGACATTGACTCATCATACTTTACAGAATTTACAAAAATTAAGGATAGGTTAGACGTTGATCAAGAGAAGATAAAGCCGTATGATTGGAATGGAATCAAAGTGTTTTCAACATCCCTTCTGCTAGGTCGTGAACGTGCTGTGTCAGTCTATGGGGACAGTATGAAGCAGTTGTTGGTGGACGCTAAAACAAGAGTTGATTGGGGCGATTTGGACGTCCTTGTTATTGATATGCCTCCCGGAGCTTCTGACGTATTTAAGACAGTGTTAGAACTTTATGCCGACACTCTGGTTGGAGGGATTATTGTCATGATACCGTTTGCCAGGTTAGCGGCTGAGAGACTTGTCAAAATATATCAATATGACGATGTGCCTATTCTTGGTTTGATAGAAAATATGTCCTACGTAGAATGTCCAGATTGTGGAAGGAAAATCTACGTATTTGGGAGTCCTCAAGGGGATGTAATAGCGAAAGAATATAATATACCATGGTTAGGATCTATACCGTTAGATGAAAGGGTGTCTAAAAACATTGAGGAAGGTAATCCTACTTTACCGGAAGATCTGATTCAACCTATAGATAATGCTGTAGCAGTGATTGAAAGAGCAGAAGTTGGCAGGTTCTTTGAAAAGTTTAAGTATAGGCTCAGAGACTACATCAAATCCCAGGTAGATAAGATGATGGTCACCTTAATATTGTCAATCAATAAGGACTTTAACGTCAAAGCGGTTAGGGAAGCTTTTGGATTTAAAGGAGGTAAGCCGTTTCTGTTAATAATAAATGATAGGAGAGGACAACCCATCACATCAGTTGTTCTGAAGGTAAAGGACGATAAAGTAGTCGTAGTGAAGAAACAGGTAACTCCTTCTTGGGTAATACAGATGAATATAGACACTCTAGCCGCTCTAGTACTGGGGTATAGGGTTGTGGGAGGGAAAAAAGTTCCGTTCAGCGTGGAGGACGCATGGAGTTTAGGAGAGCTTAAGGTGTATGGTGAGGGATCTATACCAATGATGCTATACGTTGCTAAAACCCTGTTCTCGTCCGACTTGATGGACGAAGTGAGGAGAAAATATGGATCCTTCCTGGAAAAAATTTTGTGAGGTGATAAAATGTCTGCTCTTGAAAGATTAAAAAAGTTTGCAACAGGAGAGTTTGATAAGGATATAGAGCAATTGCGTGAAAACTTTCAGGAGATGCTTCAGGAAATTAAGATAATGAATAAGACATTAAAGGATATACTTAAGGAGCTAAAGGAGGTAAGGAGGGATTTAAAAGGTGGTTAGAAAGTCAAAAGCTAAGGAAAAACGTGAAATTGAGAAGACCTTGAATGAAATATTCGAAACAAATATACGATGGTCTAAACTGTCTTATGATGACTTGACAGAGTTTGTGAATTCCTTGCTTTCCAAAAAGTTCTGTAAGAAAGTCTGCGGATCAAGCAACGTGCTTAGCGGAGTTATCAAGATGATTGATAAGTTGATACCTCCGAACGAGCAGGGACCCATAATACGAGCTCTAAAGTCCTTGTCAGGAATTACTGAAGAATAGTTTTTGATAAATAATGTTAAACACACCTTTTAATTTTTGTCAACGTTATTATTTTTGGTGCTTAGAGTGTCCCTTCACTCCATGCTTGCGGAGGCAAAACTGAAAGCCTTGGAAAATTTATTGTCGGGGCAGTCCTACGGGAGGTATTCCATTAGGATTGGAAGGAAATTAAATACATATATGCCAAACAAAAAATGTCCGGGAGATACTTTATATCTGATAATACACAGAATTGAAGCATTAAAGCCTGAAGACTGTGTGAAGGACTGCGGAGACTATGCTGAACATTCCAACCCTGAAAACGGGTGTATTGATATATCGTTTGAAGTAGTCAACAAAAGTTCAGAGGAACGTTGTTGCGTGGATAAGATATGTGATGTATACCTGATACCTATATATGAAGGTGAAAGTTTCTACGGGTTTGAGGCAATAACTTTCTGCCACAGCTAGTAAAACATACCTTTTTGTTTACATTCTACATAACTTTTTTGGTGTAAGCATGTCACTAAAGTTAGAACCCATTAAGAAGGGAGGGAAGGTCCCTAGCTCACCTAGTCCTGTTCCAAGCAAGAAGTTTAGTGTGACAGTAAACTGCGTTACCATATACCTAATACCCCAGAATGCGAAGGTCAAGGTAAGATATAAGGTAGTCTGTAGTTCGTCTAAGATGTCGGAAAGCATGATTAATAAGTTAATTACTAGGTTCATTGACGAAACTGTTAAGCTGAATCCAGAATATATTATTAAGGAAGTAGAAGTTGTGGAAGGCACTATTTCAGTGCCGGTGGTTATGTATAAGGCACCCAAAACCTAAAGCGGGAGTAAAACACAGATTTATGTAGGCACTCATAATACGTTTTAACGGAGGTGTCAGTGGGTGAACCCCTCGCCTATAGTGGATAGATATGGGTTAGTTAAGGATGGAGGAGTTTTAATGATATACGTACCAGCGTATGAAGCGGTCATACCTCTGGTTGTGAGGATGAGATATAATGTGGGCTACGAAAAATTCATATATGGTCCGCTACCAATAAGTTATTCAGGTTATGAATCCGGAGTCTTACCTGCGGGAACCACAACTGAGTCAATAACCTTTCCATACAATGAACTTCCTGAAGCAACCAGAGACGACATGTTCTACTACACCGAGTCCGGAAGGTTAATACATGCACACATTAGGTTCTACCCGCTATGCTTAAGGATATTAACGGAGATACCTCAAGGTCAGAAAGACTACAGTCTGTATGGAAAGGTAACTCAAAATGTTGATAGACCATTTGGTTGGTTTAGGCACAGGAAAGAAATGGTGTTCCTGCCTAAGATACATGTTGGTTGGGTATTTAAGAATCCGACAAATATGGATCTTAGAACCTATATGGAGTTTACTTATGCCGAATACAGGGTGGAACCAATAACTAATGCAGACACTCTATTTGATCTTTTGACAGGGAAGAAACCGTACTATCAAGTGACTTACGGGGGACCTCTGAAGTTCATTGAAATCCAGGACGCTTTGGACATATTAAATGCCCCGTTTGTCAAGAAGCCCAAGGAGACGGACACTCCTGACAGAATTAAAGCCTATATAGATGCGGCATTAAGTAAACTTAGGAGGTGATGAGCATGCCCACCGAAATGATTACGGTATATGGAGAAACAGACGGAGTAAACACAACAGGCGTATTTACTCTAACCAGCCAAGCATTCACAAATAGCGTCCAATATATACGTCTTGACCAAGGACTAAAAGCTAAAATATGGGGTAAGAGGATAGCCGGATCACCGGTGACTGTGCACATACAGATGACGGATGACGTTACTGCAAGCACTCCTGCCTGGAGAACCATAGATACGGAATACCTTTCCGTTGAAGGAAACATTGATCTAGAAAAACGCCATCCAATCATTGTTGAGTTTAAGACTGGAAAGGAGGCAATAAGGTTTACGTGGGAACAATCCACAGCGGCTAAAAGTTATGTAGCATTCGATATAGAGGTCGAAGAGGTGTAATAAATTGCAAACCCCTTTTTTGATAAAACGTGCATTAACTTTTATCCGCTTATCCAAGAACAGAAATCACCCAGTGGAGGAAGATATTAAAAATGTTTCTATGAAGGAAGCCTTAATCAACGCAATAATTGTGGCAGGATTTAATTTCTTCTCCACGTTAGCAGGAATATCTGTTGCTAAAATTGTTACTGAACCTAGTAAGGCGTTAATTGCCGCCGGGATTGCGGCAGGTTTAGGATTTTTTGGAAGGTTAATGGTGGAGCGCGGGGTAAAAATTAGTACGCAACAAAATCGCGTATGATTTCGTCTGGTAGCTTACCTCTTAACCTCATTTTCTCAAGAAACTTTTTGTATACTTCTGTAGGGAGAGGGATTTTAAGGGTTACCCAATTTGGTGGGGTTTTTAATGTAAGGGTAACCGGTCTGAATCCGAACATTTCTGCTATTAATAACTTTTTGTCATGAAGCAGTGATTCTAGAACGGAATCCACATCTGTTTCATACATAATGTCCTCAAAGCAGATTAGGATTTTGGGTCTATAATTTAGAGCTTCCTTTAGTTTTAGATAAGGCACAACAACCTTGCTTTTAAATCCTTTCAGGACTAAATATCTAACGTTATCACACACAAAATCCCACCCCAGATTTTGGTATTCGAACTTTAGCCTTCCACATCTGGTTTTTAAGTATTCTTCCGCTCTCCTATGTGTGTTTGTTTTAACCTTCAAACTTAAACCCCATTATTTAATATCCGGGTTTAAGTTAAAATGTTTAAATAATGTCATCCGTTACTTTGAATGAGGTGTAAATATGGTAACCACCATTAATCTGAACAAAGAGTTAGCAAAGTTCGACCTACTGATCGGTGGCTACGGTCCAGAGGTAGAAGCACAGGCTCTGACTAATGACGAGGAGGTTCTACTGGACAAGTTTATCAAAAAGACTGCAAATGCTTTGGCTATGAGATCACCTGAACTGGCAGATATATTCAGTAAGCATACAGACATGATAAGGGTATTTGCAGAAATATTCAAGGCGAAAACTGACAATAAGACGTTCGGTGGCGAGCTACCCAGTCCTGGTAAGATAGGTATAAAAGTGCTACAGCCTTTAGACGTGAAGTATTCAGCAACAGCTCCAACCGACTACGACGGTCATACGTGGGTTTTAGACTTGACGGCTGGAACTAAAGTATATCTTTTAGGTTCAGACACTGAGTTCTACAAGTCGTCAAGCACAACTGGTAGCAGGACTATGATGCTAATATTCAAGGATGGAATAGTAGAGTACGGTACTGTGCCAAAGGTCAATCAATTTAGAGCCTACACAGAAAAGGTCACCTACGCCCCATTCACAGTGAACACCTTAGTGGACAAGACGTTAGACAGGTACGGTAAGCTATTCGTCTACGAAACTCCGTTCGCTATACCAGTTTGGTACGACTTCGGTGTTAAGCTAGAGGCGATGCCTCAGGTTAGTGGGACTTCAGATCTAAGGTTAATGGGTGTAGTGTTCTACGAGTACAACTACTTCAGTGATTTGGTGTACAGGTAAGGTAGATAAAGGGTGAGGAAAACATGCCCTACGTCTTTGCCACTCGGGAAGGGTATTTAGCGTATAAAGCAACTGGTTCAGCTAAAAACACTGCAACCACACCTGCTGATGTTGATGTAACAATAAACGTTTCAGAACTGACTAAAGTCCTTGACGTAATATCCGTATACGGGTCTCCAGCTAGTGGATTTACGGTGAAAAGCATAACAGGTAATAAGGTAATAGTGACGGCTAGTTCCGTTCCCGCTGGCGCAACTGTGAACGTCACTATCATAGCAATAGGTGTCTAAACCCAATACCTTTTTCTTTAATAACCTATTGCGACTTGCATTAAGTATTCAGCCGCTTTTTCAGGAGCCTCCTTTGGATTTATACCCATAACTTCAACTAGGTAAGCATACACTATAGCTAATCTTATAGTCTCTGACTTATACCCCCTAAGCTCTCCCCTTTTTACTCTGTCCTTAACTTTCCATTTTGATGCTAGACGTTCAACACACCGTAATACAATTGGGTCCATCCTGACTCCAACAAATTCCTGATACCTTGCCATTCTACCACAGTTTAAACTTGTTTAACATTATATTTAAAAACTTGTTTAACAACGCCAGAACTACTGTGTGGCACGTTTAATGTGTGTGTTTTAGAGTTTTACGTGGGTTTTTAATGTAATCGTACATTATTGTTATTGGTGGAATACATGCCCGGTCTGCTTGAAGTATATGAGGAAAAGTGGTTCAGAAAAGTGGCGGCGGCAAAGCCTAGGTGGCTTCAGGCAGTCAAAAATGCTACCAGTCTTGACGCCTACGTGAAGGGCATTGCCGCAGTAACTGGTCTGCCAGAGACTGTGATACGTGCAAGCTTCCCAGCCAAGAACTGGGCGGACTTCCAGGCGAACGCTGAGAAGTATGTGGACATCTGGATTAGCAAGATTCAGGAAGCGCACAGAAGCAGGAAGTGGGCTGAGAACTATCTAAGAGCCTTCAAGGGCGCTTGACAAACTCTTCGACTCATCCTAAGTTAAACATACCTTTTTGTTTTTTAATCACGTTTATTGTTTGGTGTAAGCATGCCTTTGGGATATCTAATTACGGCAATGGTGGCGGCTAGGTTATCTAAGGGTGAAGGAATATTAGGTCAAGGTGTGGAAGCGTTAGAGGAAAGGTATAGAGAAGGAATAGCTAGAATTCTAGGTGTTCCTCCCTCAGCAATTAAAGAGTCTATAGTCAGAAAGTGGGCTGAGCACTGGGCTAAGGCATTCACCAAGCCCGAATATTGGTCAAAATTAGGAATTTCATCTATGGTATACACGTATAGTTCAAAGATATTTAAGGAAGGGGGAATCCACTATTGAGTGTGTCCGCACCAGTAAGTCCTGCTTTGAACTATCTGACTGATAAGGATGTGGAGGAAGTATCCGCTAAATGTAGTCTTCCGAGAAGTGTAGTGTATGGATTAGCCATTATTGTGGATAAAATTGTTTCGGAAGATGTCAGTAGACAGAGGGCACATTCTAGAAGGTGTCAGTGGGCTAAATTCAGGTGTTCATACTGTCTAGGACCCATAAGGAGAGCTTTTTGGTGTCTATACTCCAAGACTTGTTAAACGTTTAACACATCTTTTTATTAATTGGATACATTATTGTTTACGGTGGAAGCATGCCATCCATTCAGAACATAATACAGACTAGACTGAACTACGTGAGGAGAAACATAAATGCAGTGACGTCATTCCTCACCCAACCAAAAGGAGTATTCGAAACCGTCGATGAGGTGATTAAGAACGTAAGGATGGCTAATAGAACTACTCTTCAGGAGCTTACAGGGGGGCTAAGTATAGGAGTAGGTGCACAGGGTAAGATAGGTCAGAGAATCAGCCAGATTCTGTCAAAACTCAGAGGGAGGTGATTTTGAATTGAGTATGGTGCAAGAGGCTATAACGCAGGCTAAGGCTTTGAAGGAAAGGGTAATTGAGACGATTGACGCATTTAGACCTAAAATATTGATTAAGGAACCACTAAGTCAAATATCGCCTCTGAAAAAGTTAGGTATAGGTACGGAACTTTTTGAGGGTCAGGGTTTAGGTATCGTCCAGAATCTTAGGAATAGGATAGAGATGGTAAGAGAGCGTATGAAGTTAGGGTTGTTTAAAGAGTCTGTAGATGAAGCTTGTGCCGAGGAGGTGTCAACGGAGCCAATAGGTTCCGTTCCCACAATAACGGAGGTCAAAGAAAAGAAGGAAACTGAAGTAGGAATTCACTACTAAATCAAAAAGTTTTTCTTTTAAGCAGTATCCTTATTGCTTTTTCAACATCTTCCTCATCCTCTACAATTCTCCCTACCTGTCTAGCCACCCTTGGATCTCTGACGCCTAATTCAGCGAGTTTAACGGCAATTCTTTCAGCAAGCCTACTATTCAGTCCCTCATCCTTCAATACACGCTTACTTACTTCAACGAATTCATCCTTATCATATGCTTTAAACACTAGAGGCTCACCGAATCTAGACATTATGGATTCCGGGATTTTGTCTGGTCGATTAGATGTAGCAATTACCATGACTCTCATGTCCCTAACTGTCAGTTGCTTTCCTGACACAGGAACATCTAGAACTCCTTCCATAAGATTATGTAGAGTTTTGACAGCGTCTGAATCCAATTTATCTACTTCATCTATCATCAAGATGAAGGCTTTTCCATAACGTCTGTAACCCTCCACAATTCTTTCCACAAACCCTCCTCGTCTGGCGGTTTCTCCAGCAACATAGACTGTGTTGGGCAGATATTTTTCAAGACACTGCACAAATATAGTCTTTCCTGTAGCAGGATCACCGACTAGCAGGAAGTGAGCAGGTTTGGACCCCTTCAACCACTTCTTAATACCTTTCCATATAATCCATTTATAGTCATCGTATCCTACGACTAGATGAAACATTTCCTCCGGACTTGGCAGTTTGAACGACTTTAAGTCTGTGTGTGTTTTTGATACGACGGACTTTGCGTCTTCTGTGGGCTTACCCCCTTGATCAAACTCCTTCAGTATTCTTTTAACAGCGGATCTATCAACAAGTCTGTAGTATTTATGGCTTGCTGAAGAGTATGTTCTCTCCACAATACCAAAGTGTAGAAGCTTCATCACAATCCACGGAGGAACACCAACATCACCAACTTCCCATACACGCCAATCAGGATTGTTCGGGTACTTTTTATCCAACTCTTCCTCCTTAGCAATTATCTTCTTTAACCACATGCGATACTCAGGCTTAGACGTCAGTAGGGCACGCAGATGTGTTTCAATATCACTCATCCTCCCATCCCCCATATACATATTATAATATATTATAACAACTTTACTGCCTTTCCTTTAACCTTCTTCTTAGATCCTCCCCAACGAAGTGAAGGTATACTAGGGTAGATTGCAAACTTCTGTGTCCTAACAACCTGTTCACCGTATATATGTCTACACCGTCACGAAGAAGTTTTGTTGCTCGGGTATGTCTGGCAAAGTCGTGATATCTAACTTTTCTGCCTTTGGATTCAAGGTACTTCTTGTTAATTTCTAATTCGTCAAGTATTCTTTCAAATACGTATGAGCTAAAGGTGCTAGGATTCCACGGTTTTCCAAACTTGGTGTAGAACAAGTAGTCTGAAGGTTTTAAGTTTGACGTAATTACGTAGTTCCTCAACTCTTTGCAGAGAGTCATGGATATTGGCTTCTCCTGGGGCTCGGGTCTTTTCTCTACTCTAACCATCACCATACATCTCTCAAAGTCAACATCAGAAGTTTTGAGGTTCACTAGTTCTCCGGCTCGGAGCATTGCTTCATACCCCAGAGCCAACATTAAACCCCACATCTTGTTTTTCTGTCTAGCGTATTCAATTATTGCTTCAACCTCTTCGTCATCAAGAATTATGTAGTCATATGATCTAGTAGGACTTCTAGACCTTCCTTCAAGCTGTTCCCAATCCACCTGAACACCAATGTATTTTAAGAATGATTTGATTGCAGATAGGTGTCGGTTGATTGACGTGGGTTTATAGCCTTTTTCACCCAGTTTGATCACGAATTCTTCCACATCCCTTGTGCTAATATCTTTCACATCCTTATCGCCTACTTCCCTTATAAACAGGTTGATTGATGATAGGTAGTTTTTGATAGTTGCTTCCGACGATCGATTAACAAACCTTAACTTCCTCTCAAACTTTGGAATCATTTCCGACAGATTCATATTACCACAGATAATACACATTTTCATAGTATAAAAAATTATACCCGTAAAACACATCCAAATAACATATTGACAGGTAATTATTTAGGGATAGAAGATGATTAAGATTGAGTTTGAAGTGTGCAAACCCTTAATCAGGTCAGGAGACAGGTTGTTTATGTGGGGAAGAGTTCTGAAGGGTAGCACACCCATTCCTTCTGCTGAGGTGTGGATAACATTAAATGGCAAGTACATCAAAAATAGGTTGACGGATGAGGGTGGATCGTTTCAATTCTACGCTTTTCTAAAGCCCGGAATTAAGGTATTTAAACCTATTCTATACAGGTATAGGTCAAACGGTAAGGAAATAATTGTTGAAGGTCCGCCAAAGACAGTCATTGTCATACCTTCATTACGTGGCTTGGGGTTGAAGCATGATATCATATTGACGCAGGTGAAGTACACTGTGGACGATTACAATCACTTAACTCCAGTTGTATATGATGTTGTGTCCAGGTATGCCACCGGATTTAAGATTGAACCCACAGGCGGAGTAGTTAGGCAGGGCTATTCTTACAATGACATTGACTTCAGAATCGTCGGAGTTAAGTTGGATAAGGATACAATAGCTAAGATCAAGGATGAATTGTGGCATAGAACTTGTTCCAAGGTGGGGGTGAGTAGTTTTTGAAGGTTTTGATTGTTCATTCAGACCTACATGTCTTGGCTGGAAACGCTCGTGCGATGCTGATATTTGCTGATGTAATGAAGTATCTAGGAGTGGATTTTCTATTCCTCTACACAGACATTAGACCGGAGTTCGATTACTTTTGGAAGCCGGAAGATTTGAAGAGGTATCACGCTGTAAAATACGTAGACTTCAAACCATTACGGATTGTAGACGTGGTAGATAGACGGTCGGGTAAGAAGGTTGGGGAAACAGCAATCATGGGCGATTTTCAACGTATTCCTCATAGGTACCTGGTTCAGCAGATATATGACTATACGCAGTATGGAGGGTTCACCCATCTATTTACGGATGAGCTTTACCTTATGTGGTTCTATGATTTTGTGCCCGGCGTACTGTACGTCCATTACCCGGATAGACCATCCGGTCCGGGACCCAAAGCTAGAGTGTGGGTTAATAGCAAGTATATACAATCCTTGACATGGGACGTCTGGAAGGTTAGGTCAGTAGTCATAAATCCGCCCATTCATTTGGATTTGTATAAACCTGACAGAAGTTTTCACCAACGTGATTATGACGTGGTGTTTTTTGGTCAGTTCTACAAGGTGAAGGGATTTGATTTGGCAAGAATGTTTGCAGAAGGTGGTTTAAAGGTGGCGATTGTTGGAGCTAAAGTTCATTCCTACGTTCCTAAGGTCAGTGAAAACGTGGATGTGTTTCCGAACGCTACCTTACGTGAATACGTTGACATATTGTCTAGATCTAAAGTCTATGTACATGCAAGACCCGGGGAACATTTTGGAATTACTATAACGGAAGCTATGGCTTCGGGGTGTCCTGTGATTGTGCATAGGTCAGGCGGTCAGTGGACGGATGTGGTGGATCAAGGTAGATACGGGCTAGGTTGGTCAAGTACTGAAGAGTTGAAGTCTAAAGTATTCAAACTAGTTAGGAATGAAAGTCTTTGGTTCAAGTATCACAGACTGTCGATTGACGGGGTTAAAAGGTTCGAATTCAAAACAATAGCAGGAAGAATTAAAAACCTGTTAAACACATACAAATAACGTCATCCAACATTTAAAAAATAGGTGTTAGATGTGTCTGGCGGGTTAATTAGAAGACCCATGTATATAGGTGAAGTATCCTACTTTGTTTCCGGTCAGGGGGTCTACGGGGCTCAATCGGTCATCAACGTGCAAGTTGTCAACAACTCAATTCTACCCAGACCCTACAGATTGATTATATACTTTTACAGAGGTCAGAAAAAAGTTGATACGAAATCCAAAACCGGAATAATGCTACCGCACACTTCATCTTACATGACTATGGAAACCTACCAACTTACGGACTACGCTGTTATACAGCTAAAACCTCTGTTAAGAATAATACCGTACGATGAACGTGAGGTTACTCCGACCTAAAGATAAATAACGTATGCATCCATTTTGTTAAACGTGATATCATGGGTGTCAAGGACTGGTTACAGGTTTTTAGGGCACAGACAGCGCCAGCAACTGTGCTAAGCATCTTATTACCTTATCTATTTTCCGGAGGCAGAGATCCAATAATGGTAGCAATAATTGTGGTGTTAGGCGCTTTAACACATTATGCATCATTTGGTCATAACAGCTTAATGGACTACTTTTTCGATACTCACGATCCCAATAAAAATCATCACCCCCTTGAGTCAGGTCGTATATCACTGGATCAGGCGTCAATCCTGATTAACGGTCTAATGGTAATTTTAGCATTGCTGTGGATTGTAGTTAGCATTGAATTGTCGCCCTCCCCAACCATGTCCTTAATTTTCCTAATTCTGTATATAGTCTTTGGTCAAGCCTACAATGATTGGACTGACAAGTTAGATGAAAACTCTTACATATATATTGCCGGTTGCTTCATGTCCCTAACAGCTTTCGGATGGTCTTTAGGATCAGGAAAGTTTAACATGTTAGGGTATATGATAATATTCTTCTCAGGGCTAACTATATATTACCAAATAGCGTGGGAAGGAAACCTAAAGGACTTGTGGAACCCAAAGGAAAGGAACCTTCTAAGCAAATTGGGTTTCCGAATCATCAATGGAAGAGTTGTTGGTCCCAGGTATGTGAATCGTGCCTTCATGTTTGTTAGGTTAGGTTTAAACACCGTTGCATTATCATTAATGGCAGTCATGATAGGAAGTTTAACAGGGTTAGCGTTTTTAGCAGTCATGACTGCAGTTGAGTCCTACGCTGTAGGTAGAATTCATTTGGAACTAGAACAGCTTAATAGGAGTAAGCTGTTAGAACTTATGGGGTTGGCTGAAGCCTTTGAGTTCTTTAGATTAGCTGTTCTGTTACCTATAGTCTTTTGGTTACCAATTGTGATGGTAAGCATTTTATACTTTTTGGTTATGAACAGAGTTCTATGGGGTAGCAACTTTGGTCCCAGGGTTTAGCTTCAGTTAAACACACATTTATGTTTTAGAGTCGGGTAAAAAACGTGGTGTCTAACCACGTCCCTACACTCTATGTTGGCAGAGGTAAGGAGGAAAGCTATAGTAGGTCAGAAAGGGGAATCCTTCAAGTTTACAGATACTAAAAACACCCCAATATTCATAGTTGCAGAAAGTAAATATGACATCAAAGAAGGTAAGTTAATAGGAGTGTATGAATGGTTATCTTCAGCGATTGAAAAAGCCAATGAATATTTTAAGGAAACCGGAAAACCTGCCAACATCTTTGTGGCTGTAGTGATAGCTGAATCTTATTGGTAAAGGAATTCCACATGTTAAACACACATTTATGTTTTGACTTCACGTTAATTTGTTGGTGAGGCAAAGTGGGGTATTACAACATCTTTGAATTAGCTGTGATAGGAGCCAAGAGTGTTAAGCATACGCTTGTGCAGGTGTTTGACCAATATAGACCGCACATCCTAATAAGAAAAAATCTACCGGAGTATAGACCACAAAAGGTATTCCCAATGGTGTTTACAGGTCAGGGAGTAATTAGAGGACTGCTTATTATGAGGAAGAAGAAGGAGGTGGGGGTGCATTGGTAAGACCGTTAGTAATACTTACGTCATTAGGTGTTTCAGAATCCGTCATAGAGGCTCTTGCTGTTGGTGCAGTAACAGCATTGGCTTATCTAGCTTTCAGGAGGATTATTTCAGGCGGGTTAAGAGGCATGAAGGTAGAGGAAATAGCAAGAGCTCTTGGAGCCAGAAAATTTAATATAACATGGTCAGGGTGAGAACATGTACGTAGTTAAGAGGAAGATTAGTACTCCAGACATTGAAGAGGGCTCTTTGGACGCTTCAATTGTGCTTACTCCTGGTAGCATAACTCCTAATCTAATAGCCCCTGACTCAATTACCTTTAATGAGCACATACCGATACCAGACGTGCAGTCCAACCTCCCTGCCGCCTCCACTGGGGTAAAGTGGACGTCTAAATATGCATTTAAGTGGAGTAAGGCGTTTTTAAAGTCCGTGACTATACGAGCCTCATGGACAGCATCAGCAACTGACAGTGTAGAAAAAATCTGTGTCAAGGACGTGAGCACAGGGCAGGACATCGTCTGTGTTTCAGGAAATAATGGAACCAACGCTGAAAACACAGTTACTGATCTGACAAGTGTTACTGACGGAGGGCTTTTTGAAGTGTATTCTGCTGTAACCACAGCGTCTGCTACAACAACAGCAACCTACAGCATTGACTACGTAGTTGTTGAATTAAATTATGGTGTTAGCTAATGGCGTACCTAAGCAGACAGTTTGAAATTGGTAATCGGATTGATGCAATTATGAAGGCACGTGCAATGGATCAGGCGGCAGGGTACGGAAAAATGAACATAATATCAGGTTTTTCCTACGTTACCAAACTCTACTGCTGGTTGGTAGGTGTAGAGCCGGACCTAACGTCCTTGTTAGAATCATATCAAAGTTATTGATGTTTTACATACTCTTATAACTTAAAGGTTGGTTATTATTTTGGTGATTACTCGTGTCCCTCCATTCCATGCTAGCTGAGGCGAAGAAGAGGGCAATGAGAATTCAATATCAAAATGATGAGGAATGTATTACAGTGAAGGTAATATATTGGAAACCAGAGGATGAGACGGCAACTGCTTTAGATATTGATGGGGTTGAACATAGGATAACTGATGCTAGCCACTTCACTGTTATTGAGGCTTCAGAAAACTCTTCCATAGAATTCTATCATTCGCAGGGAAGGGAAGTTGTCATAGAAAAGATAGACACGTTTCACAATGAAGTGTTGCCGATGAATCTTTGCAAAACAGAAGTTCCGGGGGAATACACGTTAGATTGATTTAGTTAAAGTGATCAAAAATGATAACTATTCAAGACGTAGAGAAAGTTTTTAGGAATCACCCTTGGCTCAGACCACCGAAGCACGTATTCTTCATCCCTGAAGACGTAGAGTATGAAACTGCTTACGGGAAGGTGTTGTTTAGAGGACTTCAGCCGTCATGGAAACCTGACGTGATTATACTAACTCCTAGAGCAACGGAAGAAACCGTTATTCACGAAACCTTACACACCTACGGTTTAGGGGAAGAACCTGTACATAGATTGGCACCAAAAATACTAAAATTTAGAAAAACAATTCCTGCCTTGATTCAAAGAAAGGTTAGATACAAAAAGTGCAGTGGATGTAAGGAATTTGAGGGAATGCACAAGTTGGGAGCAATCCACTACGTTTTGGAGACTTAACCAATTAAAAATAGCATCTTTTCTCCGGGAGGAGGCATTTCAATGTGTATGTCTACGATTAACTTTCCTTCCGGTTCTTCCTTCTTGACGCTTATACTGTAGGTGCTTTCCTTAAGAATCTTCTTCAGTACTTCAACTCCCTGTTCTGACAGCAGGGAGTCCAATAGTTCATCCAAACCCATGTTCCCACGTCCAAAACAATGTTAAACACACATTTATGTTTTAACGTCACGTTATTATTTACGGTGTCAGCCATGTCCCTTCACTCCATAATTGCGGAGGCGAAGAAGAGGGCTATGGGGATATACGGGCAGGGGATAATAATACATCCCAATGTAAATATGATTAATCGTGTTAGAAGCTTAAGTCTAAAGCTGGTAGGAACGTATGCAGTGAATCAGGGAGGTTCTGGAACAGGTACCTACTCCGACGTGGAGGTAATTGTAATATCTAACGACTCAGTTAAGTTAGGAAGTTCCTCAAAAGGCTACGTGGAGTTTAAGAAGCCCGTCGGAATGTTGTTTGTGGGGGATGCATCTAAAGCTTATGTGGCAGACGTATCAAATGAAATTCAGGTAGGTTGTATGGATTCTGAACATACTTACTATATGAAGGTGGACGTTGAGTACGACAAAGACTATAATATGTATGTCATGACAGTAGAAGCTACAAACAATCCGGTAAGTTAAACACACCTTTTTGTTTTTTGTCAACGTTATTTTTTCTGGTGTGAACATGGTTGTAGGTAAGATAGCTGGACCGCTTGAGAGGGTGATGGAGGAACAACCGTTCCACCCGGTCATAATCAAGCTTAGATACAATAAGCCTTGGCAGGTTGACGAATTCTTTCAAGAAATTGTCCAGTATGATATGGCGACTCCCGGAATAAATATGGGTACCTTTCTTAACCCAGTAATACCATTTGTAACACCGTTGAAGATGCCGTCTTTCGGAATGGTTGCGGTTACTTTAGATAAGGACATGATCTACAGATATGCTGAAGACAGCAGAGTTGAGAAGATATATCGAGACGCGCCGATGAGAGTATACACATACTCATTTTACGGTAGTCAGAACATCTATGGAAGCGTCTACGGTACCTATGGAAAAATTCCAGAGGACGGCATCTACACCTTAGGTAAACATACCTTCACAAGCACCTATTGGACGAAGAGGTATATTGGTGCAGACATTGCTAACGCTAAAGGGTTTACAGGCTTGGGAATAAAATTTGCCGTACCTGATACAGGTGTAGCTCTACATCATATTCAGTTAGGATGGAGGACGGAGTTTAAGACGGCTATGCTCATGCAAAGGGTTGATGGAAACGGACACGGAACATGGTGTATGACGTGCATTCACGGCAGTAAAGCGGTCGACCACTATCTAAGCCAGAGAGTACATAAGCAGGTAATATGTGAGGGAATGGCTCCTGAAGCGGAGGGGTTGGCTGTCAAGTGTTTGGGTTACTTGGTTGGTACAGGATCAACATCGCAAGTGGCTAAAGCAATGGAAATAGCAATGAATTGGGGGGCTGAAGTAGTTTCAATGTCTCTGGGCGGAAAGGAAGACGCGGAAACACCAGAAGATGACCCATACTACCCCATTCTTCAGAAGTATCTAGAAAAGAATATAATACCGGTTATTGCGGCAGGAAACAGCGGTCCAAAGGAAGGAACTGTTGGTTCTCCCGGAGCTCTACCACAACCTTTGACAGTTGGTGCTTGGGACCCCATAAATGATACACTAGCTGACTTTTCAAGCAGAGGTCCGACGCCATGGGGAGACATAAAGCCGGATGTTGTTGCTCCTGGAGTGAATATTGATTCAGGAACAACAGGTATGTTAGACATGACTTTTGACCACGTTGAATCCAGGTTTACTCCGCTAAGCGGAACGTCAATGGCAACCCCACATGCCGCAGGATTGTGCATACTGATGCGGCAGTCGCATAAGAAGGTTTTGGGTAAGGTGCTGACTGTGGACGAGGTGAAAGATATGATGGAGGCTTGGGCTAAAAACCAAGGACATGAAAAGGACAACTATGTTGGATGGGGACTAATTCACTGGAAGATTTATGAATGGTGGTTAGAAACACAGTACGGAACTAAGATTTGAACTGCTTTTTTCTGAACCACTCCAATATCTCCTTACCAACCCTTCTGTAGTCTGATATTAAGTCAGCAAGTCCTTCCTTATCAATAACCCTATAGACCTTAAACCTCCCCCTTCTGTCCACCTCTAACCTTATGTATCCTTTATCCGCTAACCAATTTAGAACGTAGGCTATCTGTTTTCCGGTTAGACCTACCTTTTTAGATAGTTGGTGTGAATTGACATAGTTATAGCCGTGGGCTAAGATGGCTGAAATCACGTAAGCGGCGTTGATTCCAAACTTGAAAGTCTTCTCAGACTTCATAGATAACCCAATAATTTAATGTTTCCGGTACGTTTAAATTAACGGTGGAATAAATGACTAAGGTATTGAAGCTAGTACAAGCGGCTCTGAACAGATCAATCAATCGACCTAGACCCATAATACAATTCATTGCAAACAGAATCAAAGAAAGGAGGATGGAGTTGAGAAAGATGTTGATGGAGGAGGATAAAAAATGACTTGGGTCAAAAAAGAATGCCCAACCATACCGTCCTTAGAACATTTCAGCCCCAAGATAGCTAAGCGATTTACAGATATGAAGTTATGCAATACGTTGATTTGCAGATCCGGGTGGATTAAGAAGTATATGGAGAAATTTAATATAAAGGCAGACAAGGATGCTATTGAATGGGTGATAAAAAACATTGATTATCCACTGCTGTTTGGAATATTTCCTACGGATAGGCATGTGTGGAACGCCTTTAACGGAAAAGCTTGCTACACAATCACCTTAGACTACTGGCAGACAGCTTGGGAGACGTTAATGACCTATGTTTTAAATAACAGGATTAAGGGGATTCAAGGTTACGGAGATTGCGAAGACACAGCTATACTTACTGCGTCCCTGCTTAGACTTCTAAAGATTCCATCATACGTCTGTTTAGGCGTGGTTTATGATCAGAACCACAACATGCTGGGAGGTCATGGATGGACTATAGCCAGACTTTCTGATGGTAAGTGGCATTTGATAGAAACAACATTAGATATACCTCCCAAGTATCCAGGCGGGTATCCAATCATTGATCCCAGTAAAGAGGATTGGGTAATAACGTTACAGACTCCTGAAGGGAATGTAACCTTGGAGTATAAAGCTTGGATTAAATTCAACGAAGCGGAGTATTATGAAAGTACGGAAGCTGTGAATGACTTCAGTAAGTCAAATAATTCCACATTCAACGCTACATTGGTGTACTCTTCAATGTTCAACAAGAAGAATAAGCATAGCAGGAAGAAGGTGAAGTACATTAAGGAGGTGTGGCATAGTGCCATTGCTGACGGATGGAAGAATTGACACAGGTTTTCTAGGCAGAAAACGTATTCTCGTCACCCTCCTTAACCTTCAACCCAAAAAAGAGTTTGTGTCTGCCTACTTATACATACCTAAGCCTGTCTACAACTACGCCAAGAGGATTTCTGAAGTTACAGGCTTGCCTCTGAAAACCGTACTTCAGTCAAAACCTGTGAAAAACCTACTAAGTCGGTGGACGGAGTACGTAAAGGTGTCAGTGTAGGGGCTACCCAAGAGGGTACAGATAACCTTGCCCTAAACACACACACAGAGATTTAGGGAACCTAGTATAATTTTTACCAAAAAGTTGATGCTGATTCTGATTTGATCAGATCAAAAAATCAGTTTTGATGATGTCACGTCCCTAGTATAATTAACATTATACAATAAAATTATACACATGAACGCACCCGTGAGGTAGTCGTTATAATGTAAATTATAACAAGTAACGATGCCACGTATAAAAAATTATAATAGGTAAACCTACTTAGGGTAAATTTGTACACTACCCCGCAACGACAATTTCCTTACTCTTGACATCTATCAACACCGTTACTTTTCCATCCTTACCAAAGAAGATCTTATCACCTGTGGAGAAAGCAACGTATTCATAAGCTGAAAACTTCTCCTCACTCACATCACCGCCATAGCTAATAATAACGACTATATCACTATGACTACCCTTATCCTTAGCAATTTTGCAGTAATCTCCACCGTACTGATTGATCAGATTCTTGGATTCGCCCATATTGTAGGGTCCAGCAACATACATCCTACTTTCAATCTCGTCAACACAGATGAAGTAATCAAGCTCAGCGTTTTCGTCATCAATATAATATCCTTTTTCTTTGGAGCTTTCCCCGTATATCCCCATTGCCCTCTTCTTCGCCTCAGCTAGCATGGAATGGAGGGACACGAGTAATCACCTCCGTTTATAAGAGTATTCAGCTTTTAGAAAGAAAATTCTGTCCTCAATTGTGTTGAGCTCACTTACTATGTTATTCAACCAGTAATATAATGTATTGCAATGATCCGCATAAGCTCCGGAACCCATTCTGTTAGACGCATACAATAATTTTTGACTAGCTTCATCTATCTTGAGTCTACCTTCCCTTAGAAGACTTATGGTTCTGTCCAGATACCTAACCGCATCGTTTTGGTCACTCTGATTAAATATATATCCCATAATTAGTCACCAATAATTAAAACGTAGCTAATTTTTAAAAAGTATGTTTAACATACGGAATTATAACTTAATGATAATGCTTGTATACCTTATATCCGCAATGTGGGCAATATAAGATGCCAGTCAAGCTGACTTCCATGATCTTGCCACATCTTGGACATAATGGTATATACACCCTTCTGTGTTCAAACGCCAACCTAATCACCTTAGATTCATTCTTGACTTCTTAAGTTTAATCAGGTCCTTAGCTACATCCTCATCAGGCAACAGATTGTAGGCTATATTCCATCTAAGCATCAGGTAGACTTCTCTAGGGCTGTCAAAGTACTGCGGATACATGCGGTATATCCTCTCAGCCCTCCTGCCGAGAGGAGTGTCTGGAACGGGTTTTTCCCTCATGGGTTTCACAAAAGGTTGATAGATTTTATATCTTTTCTCCGGTACCTTATTCTTCCTATAATAGTTTAGAAGCTCTAAGTAATATTCGTACGACATTCTGCAAAGTTCATTACAATCGTTCCCAGGTATGTGCAATTCAGACGCGACGTATCTACATTTGCACATGTATTGGTTTTCATCTAGAACTAATACTTTCTGGTCCTCTGTTCGTAAAGCCTTTCCATGAAAGTCAGGAGGAGCGTTTAGAGGATAGTACCTTTCGCCCGGACCTAAACTCCAGAACCAGTCCCAGACTTCAGCAAAGTCATACGTTATTCTAGTACTTCCATAACTTTCTGAATCAGCTACAGTGACGAGGGTCAAGTATTTTGCATATAGAAAATCTCCGACTAACCTATCATAGGTATAGTACTTCCTCGCCACACCTAGGTAATCACAAAAACATTCATGGGCTATCTTGTCAGCAACATCATAATTTGCTTCTGGATTTAAATAAGCGTCAACTACATTATTTAATCTAACGTCATTTATTACCAACGGATACACTGGCAGATAATCACCGTAGATACCTACCTCCAACTCCTGCGGAAATATGTCGTCCATGGTTATTGCATCAGACATTATCATTGCGTCATGGGTGTATGAAACCGCCATCACTTCATACCTCGGTATGTCTGACTCTACCCTGAACTTCAGACATGTTGACATTTCCGGGGCTGACCCAACAACATAACATCCGGGAATAAGTGACGTGGACAGCTTCTTGTTTTTTTTGACCCGCATTCTATAACCTTTATATGCAATTATTAGACCGACTTCTATAGAAGTCTTGGAAATCACTCTCCATAGATACGGAGGTCTAAACAATAAACCGTTAAGAAGTTGTAGCCAGAAGTCATAAACTTCCTTTGGGGTGTATCCTCTCTTGGGATCTCCTAAGGGGTAACTCATACCTTCACCTCCTCAAGAACCCTCCTTGCCACAGTTACTCCCACCGGAGTTAATACGTAACCGCCCCTTACTAATTTTTTTACCTTGCCAGACTTCGCCAACCTTCTAAGAGTCATAACAGCGGCAGGTTGGCTGATTCCTAAAGCTTCAGAAACTTCCTTGACTGAAAATAGACCTAACCCTCTTTTCCTAGTCAATATATAAGCTGTCACGAGCACTGCTGTTCCTGTAGACAATATGCTTCTAACGGACTTCCCGACTATAGAGGCTAATACTCTTAAACCCTTTTCTGTTAGCACGTACCCATTCTCCTTCTTGGCTACTAAGCCCTCCCTAATTGTGGATTCGTCCACTTCAGGAATGAAGACAGGAGTTTTGTAAGCACCCAGCTTGAATAGCTGTACTAGGACTTCCATTCCTCACACCACCAAATCATCCATATCTCGAATCAAGTTCTGAAATGCACTGGCAGTATAATTCTTTATGACCCTATTGTTCAACTCCATCAATTTACATATAGACTCTGCCTGAACGTCATAATCACTCACACTTCTTTTCGACCTAAGCTTCCCATTAGGATCCACATACCTCACTTCACACCTGTTCAAGTCAAGAACTGTATATCCCCTCACCCACACAAACCCTGCCTTCAACACTTTAGCGTAGGCTTCAGCATACCTTTCATAATCCTTGACATACTTCATTAAGGGCGGTAACTCAACATATAGTCTGACCCTCTTACCTAGATGTGTGAATGTGCCTGCAATTTTTGACAGCAGTACTATTTTGACTAGATCATCTGTTTTTTCATACTTCACGCTGACTCCCAGCCCTTCCAAACCGTCTGAAAAGTAGTATGACACAATTAGCGGAACCCCACTTACATCAGACTTCCTTAAAATTTCAATGTAATTCCTTAACGCCTTCATTACTCCCACCCCATGCTAACCATTCTGCCTACATTCACAGCCCAGTCCTTCACATCTTTA
>Ga0256833_1000107_pt1 | contig 63042 bp, 45 predicted proteins | sample 356284metaG_FD_190535 | JGI IMG/M metagenome (GOLD analysis project Ga0256833, IMG submission 190535) | Hydrothermal vent microbial communities from Mid Atlantic Ridge, Atlantic Ocean - 356-284 | ecosystem: Environmental > Aquatic > Marine > Hydrothermal vents | place: Atlantic Ocean: Mid... | reverse complement strand
GGCCACCGGAGCACCGGATGACCAGGGTCGGCAGTGCTGATGGTGTCACCTGGATCAACGATTCCAAGGCCACCAACGTGGGGGCTGTGGCCGCGGCCCTTGCGAGCTGCGATACACCGGTGGTGCTGATCGCCGGCGGCCGGGACAAGGGGGGTGACTTCCGCCTGCTGCGCGATCCTGTCGCGGCCAGGGTACGGTTGCTGGTCCTGATGGGCGAGGCGGCCGGGATCATGGAGCAGGCCCTGGGCGACCTGGTGCCGGTGGTCCATGCCGCCGACATGGCTGCGGCGGTCCGGGCGGCCGCGGCCGGTGCAAAGGAGGGCGATACCGTGCTCCTGGCTCCGGCCTGCGCCAGTTTCGATATGTTTGACAGTTACGAACAGCGGGGCCGGGTCTTCACCCGGCTCGTGCGGGAACTGCTGGCTGGCAGGGCCGTGCCGGAGAATCCGGTGGCCGGGCGGGCCGCTTGCGGAGAAGAACGATGACCAAGGTGTGTTGTGTCTGTCACCGGGTGGAAAACGGCGACTCCTGGTCCATGACAAATGCGCTGCCGGCCGATGAACGGGTAACGCACGGCTACTGTCCGGACTGCTTTGCCGAGGCCATGTCGGCCCTGGACGAGTTCATCAGGCAGCAGCAGCGGATCCGCGCGGCCGTGGCCAGTGAATCCTGTCCCATGCTGGTGGGGGTCCTGTGCGCCTAGTCGTCACCGGCGGCGGTACGGGCGGGCACCTGTTTCCCGGTATCGCCGTTGCCTGTGGCATGCGGGACCGGCTGCCGGGAACCACGATTCTGTTCATCGGCACCAGCCGGCAGGTGGACAGGATCGGTCTCGAGGGCCTGGGGTTTCGTCAGGCCGTCATCAGGAGTTCCGGTCTCAAGGGGATGGGGACGTTCGCCCGTCTGCGGGCCCTGGCGCAGTTGCCCCTGGCGGTCTTCCAGGCCGCGCGTATCCTGGGCCGGTTCCGGCCGGACCTGGTGCTGGGGGTGGGCGGCTATGTCACCGGCCCGGTCCTGCTGGCGGCGAAACTCCGCGGGACCCAGGTCTGCATCCACGAGCAGAATTCGGTGCCCGGTCTGGCCAACCGGCTGGCCGGCCGGATCGCGGACCGGATCTTCATCTCCCTGCCATGCGGGCCATCCTTTCCCGGGGCGCGCACCAGGCTGACCGGTAATCCGGTCCGGGGGGAGATCCTGGCCGCGGCCGACCGGCGGCGGCCGCGACCGTCGGACAGGCCGCCGACCCTCCTGGTCCTGGGCGGCAGCCAGGGGGCACACATGGTCAACAGCCTGGTCGTGGCGGCGGTGGAGCGGATGGTGGCAGACGGTGGCAGACTCCGGGTCATCCACCAGACCGGCCGCCGGGATCTGGACATGGTCCGCCGGGCCTATGCAAAGCTGGAGCTGCAGGCGGAGACAGCGGATTTCTTCAGGGACATGGCCTCGGTCTACCTGCAGGCCGACCTGGTGGTCTCCAGGGCCGGAGCCACCACCCTGGCCGAGCTGGCGGTGATGGGGCTGCCGGTCCTGCTGATTCCCTATCCCCATGCCGCCGACAACCACCAGGAACGTAATGGTCGCTGGTACGCGGAGGGCGGCGGAGCAGTCCTGTTGCAGGAATCTTTACTCAATGGGAATATTCTGGCTGAAGAGATAACGACTCTCCTGTATAATGATCAGAATCTTCAGGTCATGGGGAGCAGGATGCGCACCCTGGCCAGGCCGGAGGCAACGGAGCGGATCATCGACCAGTGCCTGGAGCTGGTGCAGACCCGCGGACGGTGACGGCACTTCCAGTGAAACCACGTAATGTATAACAAGACCAAGCAGATACATTTTGTCGGCATCGGCGGTATCGGTATGTCCGGCATCGCCGAGCTGCTGCTCAATCTGGGCTACCGGGTCACGGGCTCGGACCTGAACCGCTCCGACATCACCCGACATCTCGAGGCCCTGGGCGCGGTGGTGCACCAGGGGCACGCGGCGCAGTGGGTGGAGGGTGCCGACGTGGTGGTGACATCGTCCGCCATTCCGGCCGACAATCCCGAGGTGGCCGCGGCCATGGCCGGTCACGTGCCGGTGATCCAGCGGGCCGAGATGCTGGCCGAACTTATGCGTCTCAAGAAATATGGTATCGCCATTGCCGGCAGTCACGGCAAGACCTCCACCACCTCCATGGTGGCGGCGGTGCTGGCCGAGGCAGGTATGGACCCCACCGTGGTGGTGGGCGGCAAGGTGGACAGCCTGGGCGGCAACAATGCGCGGCTCGGCGAGGGGGAGTTCCTTGTGGCCGAGGCCGATGAGAGCGACGGTTCGTTCCTCAAGCTGTCGCCGGTCATCGAGGTGGTGACCAATATCGATCGCGAACACCTGGACTACTACCGTGATCTGGACCATATCAGGGAGATGTTCCTCCGGTTCATCGACCGGCTGCCCTTTTACGGCGCCGCCATCCTCTGCTTCGACAATGCCAATATCGCCCGGCTCCTGCCCGGGATCCGGAGGCGGATCATCACCTATGGTCTCACCGAACAGGCCGATCTGCAGGCGACACGTATCACCACGGCCGGCGGCGGCAGCGAGTTCACGGTCCGCGGCCGTGATGGAGAGCTGGGGCGGATCAGGCTGAACAGGCCGGGCCGCCATATCATCTACAACAGCCTGGCCGCGGTGGCGGTCGGCCTTGAGCTGGAGATCGACTTCCCGGTCATTGCCGGGGCCCTGGAACGGTTCGGTGGCGTACAGCGGCGCCTGCAGGTCAAGGGCGAGCGGGCCGGTATCCTGGTGGTGGATGACTACGGTCATCATCCCACCGAGATCAGGGTCACCCTGGACGCCATCCGCGAGGGCTGGCCGGACCGCCGCCTGGTGGTCGCCTTTCAGCCCCACCGCTACACCCGGACCCGTGCCCTGTTCGACGAATTCGCCATCGCCTTCCACCGGGCCGACGTCCTGGTGCTCACCGAGATCTATGCCGCCAGCGAGGCGCCCATCGACGGGGTCAGCAGCCAGGTCCTGCTTGATGCGATCCGGCGGCACGGCCAGCGGCACGTCTCCCTGGTGCCGGCCCTGGAGGAACTGCCGGGCGAACTGCTGGAGATCCTGCGTCCGGGCGACCTGCTGCTGACCCTGGGCGCGGGCAACATCGTCCGGGTAGGTGACCAGCTCCTGGAGCTGCTTGCGGAACAGGACAGAGCCAACCCCGAAGGGGCCGGATCATGAACCGGCAACAGAAGGCGGAACTGGCGGCCCTGCTCGGCGATGGTGTACGCTGGAATGTGTCCATGGCCCGCCATTCCACCTTTCGGGCCGGTGGCCGGGCCGAGGCCCTGGCCGACGTGAACGGAGTGGAGGAACTCCGGGACCTGCTCCGCTGGCTGCGGCGCAGCGGGGTGCCGTGGCGGATCATCGGCCGCGGCTCCAACATCCTGGTCTCCGGTCGCGGCTTTGCCGGGGTCATTATCCGCCTGCAGGGTGAGCTGGCGGCGGTGGATCTCCGGCATGAGCCGGACCGTGCTGGTCCCGGGCCGGTGGTGATCCGGGCTGGCGGCGGCTGTTCCATGGCCAGGCTGCTGGCCTGGTGCACGGCTCACTGTCTGGGCGGCCTGGAGTTTCTGGCCGGTATACCGGGCAGTGTCGGCGGCGGTGTGTGCATGAATGCCGGCGCCTGGGGACAGGCCATGGGCGAGCGGCTGCAGGGCGTGGAGATCCTGGACTGCGACGGCAGGCTGCAGCGTCTCGCGGCCGATGCGCTGCGCTTCTCCTACCGTCGCATGGAGGTGGCAGGACGGGAGCCGGAGAGGATGATAATCGTCTCTGCCTGGTTCGGCCTCCAGCGGGACCGGCAGGCGGAGATCGTGGCCCGCTGCCGTGACTATCTGGCCCGGCGCCGGCAGAAGCAGCCGGCCGGGGTCGCTTCGGCCGGTTCCTTTTTCAAAAACCCCGACGGTGACTATGCCGGACGGCTGATCGAGGCCGCCGGCCTGAAGGGACTCGCCAGGGGGGATGCCATGGTCTCGCCCAGGCATGCCAATTTCATCGTCAATACCGGCAGGGCCACGGCCGACGATATCGCCGCCCTGGTGGCGGAGGTCCAGGAACGGGTATACCGCAACTCAGGGGTCCGCCTTGAACCGGAGGTACATATCTTTTGAGGCCGGTTCGGCCATCGGATCGGGAGGGGCATGCTGTACACTGCAATATGAAGCTGGTGCCAGGCATACATGGCTGACTACAGATCCAGATACAGCCCCGGTCCCGGGAAAAGGGGATGGCTCCGGCGAGTGGCCGCGGCCCTGATCTCCCCCCTGGCCGGACGCAAACGCACGGTGCCGCCGGCCGGCCGGGCCACGGTGGCCCAGGTGCAGCGGGAATGGTTCTTTCGCAGGATCTCCCGCAGCATGGTGCTGTGTCTGCTGCTGGCAGGTCTTGCCGGTGCCGCGGCATGGAGCGGCTGGCGGATGCTGGTCCGCTCCGATATCTTCCGGCTGACCACGGTCACGGTGCAGGGGAATCGCCAGGTCCCGAGCGATACGATCATCGAGGCCGCCGGCCTGGAGCAGGGGATGAACCTGCTGATCCTGGATACGGACCAGGCCGGACGCCGCATCAGCGCCAATCCCTGGATCCGCTCGGCCACGGTGCGGCGGCAGTGGCCCTCTGCCGTGCTGATCCAGGTGCGGGAATATCGGCCCCTGGCCATGATCCGGCAGGGTGGCGGCGCTGATGGTGATCTGTTCTACATCGACCGCCACGGCGAGATCTTTGCCAGGGTGCGGCCGGGACAGGATATGGACTATCCGGTACTTTCCCCGGACCGGCAGGTCCATGCCGGGGAGCGGCTTGCCGAAACCGGCGCCGTCCACGAGGCCTTCAGGCTGCTCCTGCTGGCGGCCCGTGGCAACCCCATTGTTCCGGTGCAGGCGATCTCCGAGATCCATGTCAGCCGGGAGCGGGGACTTGTCCTCTATCTGGTGGACCGGCCCTTTCCCATCTATTTCGGCCGGGAAGGGATCAGGAAGAAGTACTACCGGCTGGTACGGATCCTGTCACGTCTCTATCGCCGCGACCGGATCGACGCTGTCAGGGAGATCGACATGGATTACATGGCCAACAGGGTCCTGGTGGCACGGTCGGCACCATGACTGCCGGGCGCCGGGGATTCTGTGGGAGAGAGACACCATAACGGGTGAGAAGAATGGAAGAAAAGGAGTATCAGGAGCCCGGCGAACTGGTTGCCGGGCTTGATATCGGCACCACCAAGATCTGCGTGGTCATCGGGGAGGTGTTCGAGGACCGGGTCGATATCATCGGCGTCGGCACCGCCGCCTCGTCGGGGATGAAGAAGGGGGTGGTGGTCAATATCGAGGCCACGGTCCGGGCCATCCGTCAGGCGGTGGAGGATGCCTCCGACATGGCCGGCTGCGATATCGAGACCGTCTATGTGGGGATTGCCGGCAACCACATCAAGGGCTTCAACTCGCCGGGTATCATTGCCATCAACAACCAGGAGATCAAGGAGAAGGACATCGAGGCCGTGATCCAGGCCGCGCAGACGGTGAAGATCTCCGACAACCAGCAGATCATCCATGTCCTGCCCCAGGAGTACATGGTGGACGACCACACCGGTATCCAGAACCCGCTGGGCATGGCCGGGGTGCGGCTGGTGACCAATGTCCACATCGTCACCGCCGACAACACCGCCCTCCATAATCTGGTCACCAGCTGCAACAGGGCGGGACTGGCGGTCTCCGAGATCGTGCTCGAATCGGTGGCCTCGTCCCACTGCGTGCTCGGCCGGGACGAGATGGAGCTGGGCGTGCTCCTGCTCGACATCGGCGGCGGCACCACGGACCTGGCCATCTTCTGCAACGGCACCATCAAGCACACCTGGGAACTGGCGCTGGGGGGCAACAACCTGACCAGTGACCTGTCGGTGGGACTGCGGACCCCGCTGCAGGAAGCCGAGGAACTCAAGTACATGTATGGCGGTGCCCTTTCCGCCATGGTCAAGGAGAATCACATCATCGAGGTGCCGACAGTGGGGGACCGCAAGCCGCGCAAGGTCTCGCAGCGGGTTATGGTGGAGATTCTCGAGGCCAGGATGGAAGAGATCTTGCAACTGGTCAACAAGAACATCTGTTCCTCCGGCTACCGCAACCGGATCAACGCCGGCGTGGTCATCACCGGCGGCACGGCGCTCCTGGCCAATATCGTCGAGATGGCGGAACAGGTGTTCGACATGCCGGTGCGCATCGCCTACCCGCAGGGGATCTCCGGCCGGGTCGAGGATGTGCAGTCGCCACGGTGCACCACCGCGGTCGGCCTGGTGCTCTATGGCAGCCGGGAAGGGAGCCGGCCCCGCAGGGAGCGCGGCAGCGTGGTGAACAAGCTGAAGAACTGGGTGCGCAATATCGTCTGATAACAGAGTGTTCCGGCGGCCAGGGAGTAAAAGTGCCGGTATATTCAGGCGGTTGCCGATAGCGCTGAACTGTGGCGCCAAGGAAAGTGCTTCTGTATCAGGCGTGTTGATGGTATATAGAAGAGGGTAAGAACAGGGAATAAAGAGCTTGGGGGAAAGTCATGCCGTTCAGAATGGCGGAAGAAGAATCTGTTGCTGTTATCAAGGTGATCGGGGTTGGTGGTGGCGGTGGCAATGCCATCAATACCATGGTGGAGAACCGGCTTTCGGGGGTCGAGTTCATTGTCGCCAATACCGACCTGCAGGCCCTGGACAAGTCACGGGCCGATATCCGCCTGCAGCTCGGGCCGGGCATTACCAAGGGCATGGGGGCCGGCGCGGATCCGGATATGGGCCGCGAGTCGGCCCTGGAGAGCTACGATGATCTGAAGAACGCCCTCAAGGGCGCCGACATGGTCTTTATCACCGCCGGTCTCGGTGGCGGCACCGGCACGGGTGCGGCTCCCGTCATCGCCAAGCTGAGCAAGGAATCCGGCGCCCTCACCGTGGCGGTTGTCACCAAGCCCTTCTATTTCGAGGCCAAGCGGCGGATGCGCAATGCCGAAGAAGGGTGGGAGAAGCTCAAGGAGTATGCCGACACCATTATCACCGTTCCCAATGACCGGCTGCTCAGCCTGATGCAGAAGAATTCCACCCTGGTGGACATGATGAAGATGGTGGACCATGTGCTCCTGCAGGCGGTCAAGGGCATCACCGACCTGATCAATCTGCCCGGCCACATCAACGTCGATTTCGCCGACCTGAAGACGGTCATGAAGGAGGTGGGTCCGGCCATCATGGGCACCGGCTCGGCCTCGGGCGAAAACCGGGCCTCCGAGGCGGCCAAGCGGGCCATCGACAACCAGCTGCTCGAGGACGTGGGCATCGACGGCGCCCGCGGCATCCTGATCAATATCTCCGCCGCCCAGGAGACCCTGACCATGGCCGAGTTCATGGAGGCGTCGGCCCTGATCCAGGACAAGGCCCACGACGATGCCAATATCATCATCGGCGCCCTGTTCGACGAGTCACTGGGCGACGAGCTGCGGGTCACGGTCATCGCCACCGGCATCTCCAGTATCGAGGAGTCCGAGACCATCTCCCAGATCGACATGGTCCGCTCCGCCCCTGCGGCCGGCGAGGAGCCCGGTCCCTCGCTCTCCAGCAAACTGGCCGAGGAACCGCCCCAGGTGGAGAGCAGGCCGGTGAGCATGGCCAAGCCCAATGCCGCCCCCGCAGGGCTGCGGCCCATGCCCAAGCCGATCTTTGATGATCATGAGCAGGACGACTATGACGAGCCGGCCTATCTGAGGAAAAAGGCCAATTAACCACCCACGTTGTCCGCATCATTCCTGACCCGGGAGACCGGCACGGTCCGCAAGAAGTGGAAGGGCCGGTTTCCCGTGGCTCTCCTCTATCCCAATACCTACCCGCTCGCGGTCTCCAACCTGGGGTTCCAGCTGGTCTACAGCCTGCTCAACCGGCAGGAGCGGGTGGTCTGCGAGCGGTTTGTCTATCCCGGCACCCCCGGGCCGCTCCGTTCCCTGGAATCGGCCCGCCCCCTGGGAGATTTTCCCCTGGTGCTCGGCTCCATCAGCTTTGAGCACGATTTTTTCCGGCTGGCCGGCATGCTGGCCGCAGGCGGCATCGAGCCCTATGCCGCCGGACGGCCGCAACGTGTCGCCCCGGGCGCGCCCCTGGTGGTGCTCGGCGGAGTGGCGGTGTTCATGAATCCCGAGCCCCTGGCGCCCTTTGCCGACCTGATGGTGATCGGCGAGGCCGAGCCGGTTCTGCCGGCACTGGTCCGTGACCTGGCGCGCATGGTGGCCGAGCAGGCGGAACGTCACCACATGCACCACGCCCTGGCCTGCCGGCCGGGTTGCTATGTGCCGCCGCTTTACCGGTTCTCCTTCTCTTCCACCGGCGTCCTTGACGCCATCCGTCATCCTGCCACTGTTCCGGCCAGGGTCCGGAAGGTGGTCCTGGAGCGGACCGGGACGGCCTCACACTCCATGCAGCTCTCGCCGGACGCGGAGCTGGGCATGTACATGACCGAGCTTGGCCGGGGCTGCAGCCGGGGCTGCCGTTTCTGTGCCGCCGGTTTCATCTACCGGCCGCCGCGCCTCTGGAGCAGGGAGGCGGTTGTGGCCGCCCTGGAGCGACGACCGCATGGGGTCCGCCGGGTGGGACTGCTGGGTATGGAGATGGCCGAAAGCGCGGTTCTGGACCGGATCGCCGGCTATCTCCGGGACAACAACTGTTCGCTCTCCTTCTCCTCCCTGCGCGCCGACCGGATCTCGGAACGTCTCCTCTCCCTGCTGGCGGCATCCCGCCTGAAGAGCGTGGCCATTGCCCCGGACGGCTGTTCCGAGCGACTGCGGCGACTGATCAACAAGGGACTCACCGAGCGCGACCTGCTGCAAGCCGCCCGGGCCCTGGTGGAGGCGGGCATTGTCCACCTCAAGCTCTATGTGATGCTCGGCCTGCCCACCGAGACCGAAGAGGATCTCGACGAGTTCATCGATCTGGTCCACACCCTGCGCGACCATATCCTGCCTGCGGGCAGAAAACGGGGCCGGGTCGCCACCATTACCCTGTCGGTGAACAGCTTCGTGCCCAAGCCCTGGACCCCGTTTCAGTATGTCTCCTACGGCGGCCTGGCACCGGAGGCGGCCATGGTGGACCGCGACGGGAGCCGCTCGGTTATGGCGCTCAGGCAAAAAATCAGGTACCTTCGGAGAGGAATGAAGGGGATCGCCAACCTGCGGATCAGGGCCGACCGGCCGGAACGGGTCCTGCAGCAGGCGGTCTTCTCCCGCGGCGACCGGCGGCTGGCGCCCGTGCTCCTGGCCATGGGCGCCGGCGGGCGATCGTTTCGCCGGGCCATGCGCGAGCAGGGGCTGGACAGCTGGCAGTATGCGATCAGGCCCCGGCAGCGGGACGAAACCATGTGCTGGCAGATCCTGGACCACGGCATCCGTGCCGGTTATCTCTGGCAGGAATATCAGAAGGCCATGCAGGAACAACAGACCATGCCCTGTGATACCGCCCGGTGTCGTCGCTGTGGAGTATGTGATGCGATTACGGCTCCCTGAGCGGCTCACCCGCTGGCGGCGGCGTACCAACCGCAGGCGCAGCCGGTCCCGTTCCCTGCGGCCGGACCTGCATTTTCTCGTCTCCTGGTGGCGGAGCCGGGGTCGGCGTGAGCGCCGGGAGGGACTGCTGCCCTTTGAACTGGTCAAGTACTTCGCCTTCACCAGCCTCGGCCTGATTCTCATCGCCTCCCTGATCCTCTCCTGGGTGCTCTCCAACAATGCCCGCCACGTCCTGCTCACACGGAGCGAGGACTATTCGACCCTGTTTGCCGAGAACCTGAACCGCCAGGTCTTCCTCCAGTTCGTGCTGCCCACCGTGGTCCGCTACGGCCGGATCCGTCTGTCCGACAGGCGCCAGTTCGAACGTCTTGATACCATTGTCCGCAATATCACCCGCGGCATGCACATCGATTCGGTGACCATCTTCGATTCCAGTGAAAACATCATCTCCTACTCCACCATTCCCGAGCTGGTGGGCAGGCGCAACGCGGGCGGCCTGGAATACCAGAAGGCGCTCAAGGGCGAGCACAGCTCGGTCCTGATCTCCAGCGGCTCGCTCTTCAACCTGCTGCCCGGCACGCCGCCGGTCTACTGCACCCTCAAGACCTATGTCCCCTTCCGCCAGGAGAACAGGCTCGGTGAGCGGACCGGCGATATCATGGGCGTGATCGAGGTGGTCCAGGACCTCTCCGGCGACCTGCTGGCGATCATCCAGCTCCAGGCCCGCATCATCCTCCTCTCCCTGGCCATCCTCGGCATCCTCTTCGTCATCCTCTCGGTGATCGTGATCCGGGCCAACCGGATCATGGCCGAACGGGCCCGGGAACGGCTGCTGCTCGAGGAACGGCTCAACGAGGCCCAGCGGCTGGCCACCCTTGGCAAGATGATCGCCGCGGTCTCGCACGAGATCAAGAATCCGCTCGGCATCGTCCGCTCCACGGCCGAGATCCTCGGCAAACGGATCAGCAGGGTGGCGCCGGGCAACGAACACCTGGCAGCCATCATCGTCGAGGAGACCTCGCGCCTGGATGCCATTGTCCGCGAGTTTCTCGATTTCGCCCGTCCCAGGGAACCCCGGCTGGAACCGGCCTCCTGCAACGATGTTGTCGGGCGCCTGGCCCGGTTCATGGACTCCGAGTTCTCCGGCAGGTCCATCACCTTTGTCCCGGACCTGGACCCTGCCCTGCCGCAGGTCCCCATGGATTCCGAGCAGATCTACCAGGTCCTGTTCAACATGGTCTTCAACTCCATTCAGGCCATGCCCGAAGGCGGCACCCTGACCATCCGCACCCGCCGCCTGGAAGAGGATAAAGGGGTCATGCTCCAGGTGTCTGACACCGGCATCGGCATGTCGGCGGAGAAGCTGGAACAGATCTTCACGCCCTTCTTCACGGACAAGAACCGCGGGACCGGCCTGGGGCTCGCCATTGCCAGGAATATCGTGGAAAAGCATGGCGGCAGGATCGATGTGGAGAGCAGGGAAGGGGAGGGCTCTACCTTTACCATCACCCTGCCCGGCAGCGGGCCGCAGGTCCCCGGGCAGGCCGGCGCCGGCATTGCCGCCTGAGGAGGCAGACGGTGGCGCCTGTTCGCATGGGCTGCTGTATCACCGCCCACGGGTTCGGCCATGCCGCCAGGGCCGTGGCGGTGATGGAGGCGCTGGCACAACGGATGGACGTGGAATTCGTGGTGGTGGGCGGGATTCCGCCCTGGTTTTTTGCCGGCAGCGGTATCCGGCTGGCAGCCCTGCATCCCCTGCAGACCGATGTCGGCCTGGTCCAGGTCTCGGCCCTGCAGGAGGAGATGACAGCGACCCTGGCGGCCCTGGACCGGTTCTATCCCCTGGATCCGGAACTGGTGGAACACGTGGCTTTCCTCTTTGCCGGCTGCCGCCTGGTGCTCTCCGATATCGCACCCCTGGGGCTCGCCGCCGCTGCGCGGGCCGGGGCGGTCTCGGTGCTGGTTGAGAACTTCACCTGGGACTGGATCTACGAGGGCTACCTTGAGCAGTGGCCCGGCCTGGCGCCCCATGTCCGCTACCTGCGGCAACTCTACCGGCAGGCGGACCTGCACCTGCAGGCTGAGCCGGTCTGCCGGCGCACGGACTGTGATCTGAGGGTGGCGCCGGTGAGCAGGGCGTGGCGGCAGCCGCGGCAACGGATCCGGCAGCTCCTCGGCGTGAGCGGGGAACAGCGGCTGGTCCTGGTCACCATGGGCGGTGTCGGGAGTAAACCCCTGGATCCGGCCCCCATGCTGGCCAGGCCGGACCTGGTCTTTGTCCTGCCCGGCAGCCCGGTGGAGCGACTCACGAAGCGGGAGAACCTGCGCCTGCTGCCGTTCGATTCGGGCCTGCACCATCCCGACCTGATCGCGGCTGCGGACCTGGTCGTCGGCAAGCTCGGCTATTCCACCCTGGCCGAGGTGTATGCCGCCGGTGTGCCTTTTGCCTATCTCTGCCGGCCGGATTTTCCCGAGTCCGCGCACCTGGCCGCCTTTGTCGACCGGGCCATGGCGGGCGGCGAGATAGCGGTGTGTCGGTGGCGCGACACCACCTGGGTCGATGAGCTTGATACCATGCTGCTCAGGCCGGCGGTTGCCGGAAGACGCGAAAACGGCGCCCGGCAGGCGGCCGGATTTCTCGCCCGGTTTCTGGAATAGTAATAGTTCACCGCTATCAGCAACTACCTGAAAAATAGCAGTACTTTTACCTGGAATGACCGGGTGCGCTGTTGCCGGACAGGGAGCGGAAGGAGACCTTTGCGAACTCTGCGGGTCAGCGATACTCTTGCTGAACAAGGAGGCCATTCATTGCAGATTCTTGAGGTACACGATCTGAGCTTCCGGGATCGTGGACCCTATTCGTTCACCATCAGGGGAGGGGAATGCCTGGGGCTCGCCGGACCCTCCGGCGCCGGCAAGACCCTGCTGCTGCGGGCCCTGGCCGATCTCGATCCGCACGGCGGCCGGGTCAGTCTCGGTCCCCTGGTCTGCGACCAGGTGCCGGCCCCGCTCTGGCGCAAGACCGTCGCTCTGCTGCCGGCAGAAAGCCTCTGGTGGTATGACCGGGTGGGTGAGCATTTTGCTGACTTTGCGCAGATCCCGGATCAGTTTCTGGCCCTGCTCGGCTTTGACGCCTCGGTGGGTGACTGGCAGGTCAGCCGTCTCTCCACCGGCGAGAAGCAGCGGCTGGCCATCCTGCGCCTGCTGGCGAACCGGCCTGGCGCCCTGCTGCTCGACGAACCTACTGCCAGCCTGGATGCGGACAACATCGGCCACGTGGAGGAACTGCTCACCGGCTACTGCCACCGGCACATGGTACCGATGCTCTGGGTGAGCCATGATCCGGACCAGCTCGACCGGGTGGCCGACCACCGGCTAGTCATGACCGGTGCCGGCCGGCTGCTGCCGGGGGAGGATTGATGATGGGTGTCCAGCCGCTGACCCCCCTTGACCTTTCCATCGCCGCCGGCCTTGTCCTGCTGCTTGCCCTCCTGGGCTGGTACCTGCGCCTGGGCCTCTCCAGGCGCCTGCTCGTCGCCTCCGGCCGTACCGTGGTCCAGCTTCTGCTCATCGGCCAGGTCCTGCGCCTGCTTTTTGCCCATGTCAACCTCGGTTTCATTGTCCTGATCTCCCTGGTCATGCTCGCCGTGGCAGGCCGGGAGGTCATGGCCCGCCAGCACCGGCGGATCCGTGGCCTGCAGGGCTGGCTGCTGGGCACCGGCTCCATGTTCGTCTCCTCTTTTGCCGTTGCCCTGCTCGCCCTGCTGGTCATCATCAGCAATGACCCCTGGTATACCCCCCGTTATGCCATCCCCCTGCTGGGCATGCTGCTCGGGAACACCATGAACGGCATCGCGCTCAGCATGGACCGGATGACCGAGACCCTCTGGCAGCAGCGCCAGGTGGTGGAGCAGCGGCTCCTGCTCGGCCAGACCGCCGGCGAGGCCTCGCGCGAGATCCGGCAGCAGGCCATCCGTTCCGGCCTGATCCCCATCACCAATGCCATGGCCGCTGCCGGCATCGTTTCCCTGCCCGGCATGATGACCGGCCAGATCCTGGGCGGCTCCTCCCCCATGGACGCGGTCATGTACCAGATCCTGATCATGTTTCTCATCTGTGCCGGCACCGGTTTCGGGGTCCTCTGCGCCATATGGCTGACCGGGAAAAAACTCTTTGACCAGCGCCACCGGCTGCGGCTCGATGTCCTGGTCAGCAGGGAGTGAATCCATGCGATCCCGGGCTGCGGTCCTCATCATTGCCCTCGTCCTCCTGTCCGGCTGCGGTTCGGCGGCATACCGCTATCACCCCGGGACAGACGCGGTTGCGGCCGCCTGGTCGTCCCTGGAAGAGGAGATCCTGGTCCTGGTCAACCGGCAGCGGGTCCTGCACCATCTTCCGGCCCTGCGGCCCGATGCGCGCCTGCACCGGGCCGCGGTCCTTCATTGCCGGGAAATGGCGGCCAATCGCTACCTGGGGCACAACAGTCCGGACGGCCGCGATTTCGGCCAGCGGGCCGGGGAGCAGGGGTACCGCTGGCAGCGCATTGCCGAGAACGTCGCCCTCCTGGTGCCGGCCGGGGAACAGGGTGACCTGGCCCGCCGGGTCATGTTCGGCACTGACCGGCTCGACCGTCTACGCGCCTATGCCCGCCGGCAGGGGCTTCCCGTGCCGCGGACCTGGGCCGGGGTCGGGCGGGGGTGGGGGGCACGGGCCTGGGACGGCTGGCAGCGGTGGCAGCGCGGGCGGGGCGGCTGGATGGGATCATCTGGCCACCGGCGTAATATCCTCCTTGCCAGTGTCTCCGATATCGGCGTGGGGCATGTCGGCCGGGGTGACGGTCGTGGCCGGGTTCATCACTACGTTGCCGCCGAGTTTGCTGCACCGTTCCATTGGGAGCGGCAGTGGAAAAATGGAATTGCGACACGATGTCTTGCATTTGGAGTCGCAGACGAGTATATGAACTATTAAAACACAGGAAGGATTCTTGTTCTCCATGGGCCGGGGGCCATGTGTCGGGAGGGGTGCGCAGCACGCCATCCGCACGCGCTCGCGGCCGAGCGCATGGCGGGCTGTCGGTGTCTCGCCACGCTCGCTTACCTGGCGCTCAGCCAGGATCACGCACAGCTGACGCACTGCTGAACTTTTCCAGCAGTATTGCTCTTTTCAGGGTAAGCGCTCACAGGAGCCGCATCTTTGCACGGTCGTGCCTGCCCGCATAGGTAGGCTATAGCGGTCAGGCACGCCTCCACAAATCTGCGACCCCTGAGAGCGCTTACAGGATTGTGGTCGAGGAAACCGATGGTTGGTTATCCCGTGAGGGGTCACTTTTCAGGTCGTTGCTGATAGGGATGAACTCTTACGAAGTTTACGTTGAGACAGGGACAGGTGCAAGGAGGCGAAGCGGTTTTGGCGCAGGCGTACTCGTGGTACGTCGAGCACGAAACCGGTGAAGCCGACGCAGCAGATGTGCCTGTCTCGACGTTCGAATGCCGGACAACTGCAGGATTCAGGTTATATTTGCTTGTGGCTGTGACCAGGATATTTGGTCCCGGCCATGCTGGTTCTTCTGAAAAAGGGAGGAGAGATGGTACACGTACAGAGAGTTGCCACCGGGTCGCGGATCGCTGTGCTGCAGCTTGCGGTCTTTCTGGTCGTCGTACTGGTACTGGCTGGCTGCAACAAGGAAGAAAAGGTGGTCAAGAGAGAGGTGATCAGGCCGGTGAAGACCTTTACCGTACGCTCGGCCGCATCCTCTGTCTCGCTCAGTTTTCCCGGTACAGTGCGTGCCGCCCGGCGCGCGGTGCTCTCCTTCAAGGTTTCCGGACCGCTGGTCAGGCTGCCCGTGGAAGAGGGGCAGCACGTGAAAAAGGGTGATCTCATCGCCCAGATCCAGAAAAGGGATTTTCAGACTGCTCTGGAAGAGGCCAAGGCCCGGGCCCTGGAGGCTGAACGACAGTTCCGCCGCTACCAGGAGCTCTATGCCAGAAAGCAGGTCTCCCGCGCCGATTATGACCGCTACCGGGCAGCCCGCGACGTGGCCAGGGCCCAGCTCGAGGATGCCCGCAACCGGCTCAGGGATACCTCGCTGCTCGCCCCTTTTGACGGCGTCATCTCCAGGCGGTACGTGGAGAACTTCCAGAAGGTCCAGGCCAAGGAGCCCATTGTCAACCTCCAGGACATCACCCGGATCGAGATCCTGGTCAATGTGCCAGAGCAGGTCATGGCAGAGATCCGCAACAGGAAGGACAAACATACCATCGTCGCCACCTTTGACGCCATTCCCGGTAAGGAGTTTCCGTTGCAGATCAAGGAGTACTCCACCCAGGCCGATCCCGCCACCCAGACCTACCAGGTGGTCCTGGTCATGGACCAGCCCCGGGAGGCCAATATCCTGCCCGGCATGACCGCCCTGGTCACCGCCCGGACCACCAGGGAGGCAGGAACCGGCGACCGGAGCATCATCATCCCGGCCATCGCGGTGCTGGATGCCGCCGGCGACAGGCCCTATGTCTGGGTCCTTGATCCGAAGACCGGTACGGTCCATCGTCGGTTTGTCACTGTCGGCCGCATCGTCGGCTCGAGGGATATCGTGATCCGGAAAGGGCTCGAGGGGGGAGAGACCATCGTCGTTGCCGGCCAGACACAGCTCGAGGAGGGAATGAAGGTGCGTCCCTGGGAAAAGCAGCGAGAATTCAAGTAAGAGGTGGCCATGAATATCGCTGAATTTTCCATAAAGAAATCGGTCATCACCTGGACCGTCACAGTGGTGATGCTGGTCCTGGGCTACTTCTCCTACCAGGGCCTGCCGCGGCTGGAGGATCCGGAATTCGCCATCAAGAACGCGGTGGTCATCACCCCCTATCCCGGGGCCTCGCCCAGGGAGGTGCAGGAGGAGGTCACCGACAAGATCGAGAAGGCCTGCCAGGAGCTGGGCCAGCTCAAGCGGGTGGATTCCTATTCGTCGCGCGGTCTCTCCATCGTCAAACTGGAGATCAGGGACAAGTATGACAAGAATGCCCTGCCCGCGGTCTGGGACGAGCTGCGACGCAAGATCCTCGACGTCACCCCGCACCTGCCGCCCGGTTCCGGCCCCCCCACGGTCAATGATTCCTTCGGCGATGTCTATGGTGTCTATTTCGGCCTCACCGGCAGGGGCTTCACCTATGCCGAACTCAAAGACGTGGCCGAGCTGCTCAAGCGGGAACTGCTGACTGTCCAGGATGTCAAGAAGGTCACCTTCTTCGGCGAGCAGCAGGAGGCCATCTACGTGGAGATGTCACGGGTCAAGATGGCGGCGCTCGGTATCACCCAGGAAGAGATCTTTGCCGCGCTCACGGCCAAGAACCTGCCGGTTGACGCCGGCCGGATCAAGATCGGGCCCGAGTACATGGCCATCAACCCCACCGGGCTCTTCAAAAGCGAGAAGGACTTCGGTGACCTCTTCATCGCCGCCAGAAACGGCCGCCTCATCTATCTCCGTGATGTGGCCACGATCAGACGGGGGTATGTGGATCCACCGGGCAAGATCCTGCGGGTCAACGGCAAGCCGGCCATCGGCATCGCTGTCTCCACGGTCATGGGCGGCAACGCGGTCACCATGGGCGAGGGGGTCCTTGCCAGGATCGACGAGCTGATGGACCAGATCCCTCTGGGTATGGATCTGGTGGAGATCTCCATGCAGTCCAAGAGCGTGACCAAGGCGGTGAACGGCTTCATCGTCAACCTGCTGGAAGCGGTGGCCATCGTCATCGTGGTGCTCTTCATCTTCATGGGGATGCGACCGGCGATCATCATCGGCTTTATCCTGGTACTCACCATCGCCGCCACCTTCGTGGTCATGGGCTACTACCAGATCACCCTGGAGCGGATCTCGCTGGGTGCCCTCATCATCGCCCTGGGCATGCTGGTGGACAATGCCATCGTGGTGGTGGACGGCATGAAGATCCGCATGCAGAAGGGCGAGGACGGTCTCTTGGCCGCAAAGAAGGTGGTGGGGCAGAACGGTGTTCCCCTGCTTGGCGCCACTGCGGTCGCCGTGCTCGCCTTTGCCTCCATCGGCGGCATGACCAACTCCACGGGCGAGTACACCCGCTCCCTCTACTACGTGATCCTGATCTCGCTTTCCCTGTCCTGGCTCACCGCGGTCACCATCACCCCGCTGATGACCAAGCAGTTCGTACTCAGTAAAAAGGCCCGGCAGACCAACCTGGACGGCGGCGGCAGGGATCCCTATGGCAATGCCTTTTACCGGACCTACCGGGCCTTTCTCACCCGGGCCATCCGTATGCGCTGGCTCACCATCGGGGTGGTGGTGGGGATGTTCGGCCTGGCCCTGTACGGATTCGGCTTTGTGGAGAATCTCTTCTTCCCTGCCTCCACCAGTCCCATGTTCCAGGTCGAGTGCCAGTTCCGGGAGGGTACCCATATCCGTGATACGGAACAGAGTGTCATCGAAATCGAGGACTACCTGATGAAGATCGACGGTGTGGAGATGGTGGCCTCGGCCATTGGCGGCGGTCACCCGCGTTTCATCCTCACCTATGACACCCCGGTGGAGGCAGCCGGTCAGTACACCAACATCCTGGTCACGGTCCGCGATTACCGGATGATCGATACCTTGCAGGATCGGATCCAGAACGACCTGGAGCAGATGCTGCCCGACGCCATTGTCAATGTCAAGAAATTCAACCTCGGCCCGGCCTTGGGCGGCAAGATCCAGCTCCGGATCAATGGTCCTGATCCCGAGGTCATCCGTGGCATGGCCGAGCAGGCCATGGCGGTCTTCCGCGAGGAGGGTGCCAAGGCGGTCCGTTCGGAATGGGGTGACAAGGTCAAGGTGCCCATCCCGGTCCTGGCCGAGGACCGGGCCCGGAAGCTGGGCATCACCCGGCCCATGGTGGCCCGGGCCATCCAGGCCAACTACTCCGGAACCACCACCGGACTTTTCCGCGAGGGGATCGACCTGATCCCCATCATCGCCCGGGCGCCGGCGGAGGAACGGCGAACCATGGAGGACCTGGAGGATCTGCAGATCTACAGCCCGTCAGCCGGGACCAACGTTCCCATCCTCCAGGTGCTCAACGGCATCAGGACCGGCTGGGAAAATGCCCGCATCTCCCGCTGGCAACGGCGGCAGATGATCAAGATCCACTGCGATCCCCGCGACGAGCTGCCGGCGGAACTCTTTGCCCGGGTCAAGCCGAAGATCGAGCAGCTCCTGGGCGTGGATCTCGCGGCATACCGCGGCTATCCCCTCAAGAAGGACGAGAAGTATACCGCCGCCACCATTCCGCTCAAGTATGACGACATCCTGCCGTTGAAGGGAAAACCCGGCTACTTCATCGCCTGGGGCGGTGAACTGGAGACCTCGGCCGATTCCACCAAACAGCTGTCCGAGAATATTCCCATCTATTTCGGCATGATGATCCTGGTCGTCATCTTCCTGTTCAATGCCTTCCGCCAGCCGCTGATCATCTGGCTCACCGTGCCGCTTTCCCTGATCGGAGTCACTGCCGGCCTGCTGCTGCTCAAACAGCCGTTCGGCTTCATGGCCCTGCTCGGTCTGATGAGCCTGTCGGGCATGCTGATCAAGAACGCCATCGTTCTCATCGATCAGATTGATCTCAACCTGAAAGACGGCATGGACGGCATGGCGGCGGTGGTGGAATCGGGCGTCTCCAGGATGCAGCCGGTGATGATGGCGGCCCTGACCACGATGATGGGCATGATCCCGCTGTTCACCGATGCCTTTTTCGTGGCCATGGCCGTGACCATTGTTTTCGGCCTTGGTTTCGCGTCCGTGCTGACCCTGGTCTTTGTGCCTGTGCTCTATGCCACCTTTTTCAAGATACGATAACGGGGGTACTATGGTGAAGCCCATGACATTTCGTCTCTTCGGCCTCTTGTACGTGATACTTCTCCTGTTCTCCTCATTATTGCCGGGCCCGGTGGCGGCCGAGGACGAACTGCCGCTCTACAGGGTGGGAATCGTCACTGATGGCGACACGGCCTGGGACCGGGAGACGGCGGCCCTGTTCCGCAGGGAGATCACCGCCCTGGCCGAAGGCGAGTTCCGGGTCCGGTTTCCCGGTTCCATGCAGCTCTCCGGCGGTGATACCGCGGCCGGCACGGCAAAGGCCCTGGACCGGCTCCTGGGCAACCCGGACACTGACCTGGTCCTGGCCCTGGGGCTCATCGCCTCCGAGCAGGTCCTGCACCGCACGTCCCTGCCCAAACCGGTGGTGGTCCCCTTTGTCTCCGACAGCATCACCGCCGACATCCCGAGGCAGGGCAAATCCTCCGGCGTGACCAACCTGGCCTACATCGATTCCAGGTTTCTCGTCGACCGGGAGGTCCTCGCCTTCCAGAAGATTGTGCCCTTCAAGAACCTGGCCCTGCTCGTGGACAGGCGGGATGTGGAGGCACTTCCCGGTATCCGCGGGTTTGCCCGCCGGCTGGCCAACGAGTACACGATCAACGTGAACCTGGTTCCGGTGGGTGATTCGGCCCGGCAGGCCCTGGACGCCATTCCCCGGGATACCGAGGCCGTGATGATCGCCTTTCTCTACCATCTCTCCGAGGAGCAGATCCGGCTGCTGATCCAGGGGCTCATCGGGCGGCGTCTGCCCAGCTACACGCTCTGGAGCCGCAAGCTGGTGGAGATGGGGGTCCTGGCCGGTGATGTACCCGGTGACATTCAGGACAGTCTGGCCCGCCGTACCGCTGTGGCGGTTCAGGATATTCTGCTCGGTGAAAAGCCCGGTATGCTGCACATCGCCTTTGCCCGGGGATCTTCCCTGACCATCAACATGGCCACGGCGAGAAGCCTGGATATCTACCCCAGCCTGACCATCATGACCGGTGCCGATCTGCTCAACGAGGAGCAGCGCGATATCAAGCGGCGCCTCACCCTGCAGCAGGCGGTGGACGAGGCCCTGAAGGCCAACCTGGACCTGCAGTCCGCGGGTCGGCGGGTCAGGGCGGGCGAGCATGCCGTGGCCGAGGCCCGCTCCTCCCTGCTGCCCCGCATCGATATCGCCACCGGTGCCCGGGCCGTGGATGAGGACCGGGCCCGCCTCTCGGGCGGGGGCAGTCCGGAACGGGCCTGGACCGGATCGGCCAGCGGCCGGCAGCAGATCTATTCCGAGCGGAGCTGGGCCGCCTACACCGTGGCGCAGCATAATCAGGCCGGCCGGGTCATGGACCGTGAGGCCGTACGGCTGGATGTGATCTACCAGGCATCAGTGGCCTATTTCGATGTCCTGCGGGCCAAGACCATCGAGCAGCTCTACAAGGACAATCTGAAGCTGACCCAGGCCAATCTGGACCGGGCCAGGATCAGGGTGGCCACCGGCGTGGCCGGTCCGGACGAGGTCTATCGCTGGGAGACCAAGTTCGCCCGGGACAGGATCGATGTCCTGAATCGGGAGTCCATCACCCTGGATGCCATGGAGGCCCTGAATCGCATCCTCCATCGGCCCCTGCAGGAGCAGTTCATCGCCGAGGAGACCGATCTCAGCGATCCCCTGCTCATGGTCAGCGATCAGATCTTTTTCCAGATGATGAAAAATCCCCGATACCTGCGGAATTTTCGCGGCTTTGCCGTGAAGCAGGCCCTGCGTCTGCGGCCGGAACTCAAGGCCATCGATGCCGCCATTGCGGCCAAGCAGCGGGAAAAGGTCGCTGCCGGCCGCGAGTTCTGGCTGCCCGAGTTCACCCTGGAGGGGAATGTGGATCAGTACTTTTCCCAGGACGGGGCCGGGGTGCGGGGTGATATTCCGGACGGGCTCGACGATACCGACTGGCAGGTGGGGGTCTTTGCCCGGCTGCCGCTGTTCGAGGGCGGACGCAAAAGCTCGGCCCTGGGCCGGACCCGCGAGGAACTGGCCCGCCTGAGGATCGAACGGGCGGCCCTTGCGGAGCGGGTCGGCCAGAACGTGCTCAGTGCCCTGAACCGGACCCGGGCCTCCTATCCCGGCATTTCTCTCTCCCGGGAGGCGGCGGATGCGGCCCGGCGCAACCTGAACCTGATCACTGATTCCTATGTCCAGGGCCTCAAGTCCATCATCGATCTCCTCGATGCCCAGAACCAGGCACTGACCGCGGACCAGGCAGCGGCCAACGCGGTCTACAATTTCCTGGTCGATCTCATGGGCGTGGAACGGGCCATGGGCGAGTTCACCACCTTTCTGCCCGAAGACCGGCGTCTCCAGTGGAAAGAAGAGGTGGAGAAGTACATGCACGCCAAGGTTCCGACCCTGTAGCGGGGGACTGCAAGCGGCTGCGGGGTTTCCGCCCCTGCGGTATTCCGGATGATAGTGGTGAACTATTACGTTGTCACGACTCCCGCCGGCGTCTTTGCCGGTCGGGAGTTTTTTTGTTGTCCACCGGGACGCTTTTTTCCGTCCTGGACCATGGCGATGGGCGCTGACTCTGGCAGGTCTTGTTCCGGTCTTCCCGGAAATTCTATACGATTTTATACGTCTGTATATTGACAAGGCGGCTGTTTCACGGCAAGGTGACCGATGGATGTTCCGCCGGAGACCGGGGCCGGTGAGTTGAGGTAGTTGCCGATACCGGTGAACTCTTACTGTTCCGGTACTGATTGTACGGGGTGTGTATTGTGAAGAAAAAAGGGATTGTCCTCCTGCTGGCCGTTGTCCTGCTTCTCGTGGTCGCCGTCCTGTCACTGCCCCTGGTGCTCTCGTCCTCCACGGTCCTGCAGATGGTGCTGGACAGGGTCAACGCAAGGTCTTCCTCCGTCCTTCGGATCACAACCTGTTCCATCGGCTGGAAGCAAGGCCTGGAATGCCGGGATATCCGCTTCAGCGATCCGGCTGCCGGCCTTGCCGTGACCATTCCCCGCCTCACCGGCAGCCAGGGGCTCCTGGCCCTGGTGGCTGCTCCGAAAAATCTGGGTGAGCTGACCGTGTACGAGCCGCAGGTTGTGCTCACTGAAGGGAAGCCCGGCAAACAGGGGCGGGACAAGGCGGGAAAGACCGGTGTTGCAACATCGGCGCCTTCCGCCCCGACCGGACAGAAGACAGGCCCTTCGGCGCCGGGGAAACCCTTCTGGGAAGACCTGCGGTGCCGTCTCCTGATCCGCGGCGGCAGCGTCACCAGCCGTCTGCACCTGCAGCCGCCCCGCGTGATTGCCCGGGCTCTCCAGTTCACTTCCGGCCTGGCCGATGGCAGCATCGCCTATACTCTGGGCCTGCAGGACGGGACAGGGAAGGGCAGGGTGGCTGCCACCGGCTTCATCAATCTGCCGGTGCGGCCCGAAGGTCTGCTGGAGGTGCTGGTCTCCATGGTGGACCTGCAGATCACCGGTTTCCAGATCCAGGACCTGCTCGCCTTTGCTGCCGGCCGTGATGCGTCCCTGCCGCGGGGTCGGGGCCTGCTCTCCGGCAATGTGAGCCTGAAGACCGCCGGTCTGGCCAACCTGACCGTCAAAGGGGATCTGGAGCTGCGTGATCTGCGGTTGCATGACGGTTTCCTCCAAAGTGACCGTCCCGCTTTTTCTCGGGTGGATCTCCTCCTCGATGCCGAGCGCAGGGAAGGCCGGGGCTGGAACCTGAAATCGCTTGCCTTGAATTCTGATGGCGGCGCCATCAAGGCCAGGGGGACATTCGGTCCCGTGGAACGACGGGTCAGTCTGTCGGGTCAACTGGAACTGCCGGTACTCGCAGGACAGTTGCCTGGCCTGATGCGGATGCGCAAGGGGGTAACCCTCAAGTCCGGTGTGCTTGATTTTTCTCTTGATCTGGAGGACCGGGACGAGAAGGTGCACCTTGCCGCCGGGAGCAGACTGGAACAGCTCGCCGGCACCTATGAAGGGCGGTCCTTTGTCTGGGCCACGCCCATGACCCTGGACCTGCAGGCCGAGGGGAGCGGCAGGGAGATGCGGGTCGGTGATCTCCGGTTTGCCTCGTCGTTTGTCAATATCAACGGCCGGGGAGATATAAAGGATTTTTCTCTGCACGCCACCGGAGACCTGGAAAGGGGATTCCGGGAACTGGGCCTTCTCTTTGACCTGGACTGGAACGGCAGTGGACAACTCGATCTGCAGGCCTCCTCCAAGGCCCTGGAGGAAGGTCGCTATGCCATGGATCTCTCCGCCAGGGTGGACGGATTCACCCTGCTCAGGGCGGGCCGTTCCGTGCTGCCGCCGCATCGTCTCACCCTGGACATCAGAGGCTCCGGTTCTCCCGGGGCATTGGCGGGCCGTGACAGCGTGGCTGTCCGGTGTGATCTCTCCGCCTGGCCCGGCAGGATCCACCTGGATGCGGACAACCTTTCCCGCAAAGACAGGGACCTGAGCAGCCGCTACCGGCTGTCCTCCACCGTGGATCTGGCCCGCCTGACCGACCTGCTGCACAACCTGGAACTTCTGCCGCGTCAGACCACGGTGACCGGTGATCTTGCCCTGCAGGCAGATGGTTTTGTGGAGCAGGGGGTGGTGGCCCTGCGACGTCTTGACGCCGGGGTGGAGCGGTTTGTATACCATGGCAACGGGTTCAGCTATCGCGATGCCCGTGTTCGCCTCCATACGCTCCGGCCTGCCGCGCCGGCAGGCGTTCCCATCCGGGTACGCAAGCTGGTCGTGATCGGCAGCCCGGAGGAGTTCCTCTGGACCGGCAATGGCAATTCAGCGGTCAACCTGGCCGGCCGCGGGCTCTACCTGCGGAACCTGCGGCTTGTCTCCGGCCTTGGCCGGGTCAGGCTTGCCAGCCTGGAGATCGCCGACTGGCAGCGCCTTCTCGAAACCCTGACCGCGGACATCCGGGCCGGGGTCAGCCTGCAGGCCCTTGCCGGCCTGCTCCATGCAAACCGGAAGATGGATCCGCAGATCGCCCTGGCCGGTGATGCCGATCTCGCCCTCCGGGTCGGGCAGGATGAGGGGCAGCGGCTCGATCTGTCCCTGCAGGCTCCTGTTACCCTGGAAAAAGACGGCAGCAGACTCCTTGAGGAGGAACAGTTCTCCCTCACGCTCAAGGCCAGGCGCAACAGGAATGCAGAGGATCTGGTTCTGGAACAGGTGGCCATGGCCTCCAGGCCGTTGTCCCTGGACGCGGCCGGTCTGCTCAGCCGCGGCAGGGAGCCTGCCCTGGCCCTGAAGGGAACCGTGACCCCTGATCTGGCGGCCCTGGCCACCCTGGTCGAAGGGATGAGTGGCGCACCCCTGGTCATGAGCGGCCGCAGCAGCTCGCCCTTTGATCTGCTGCTGCCCCTGGACCGCTCAGGGGAGGATCTTGCCAGACAGATGCGCCTCTCGCTTGATCTGGCGGCCGACACCATCCGCTTCCGGGGCATCGATCTCAAAAAGCTGACCGTGCCGGTGCGGATGGAGGAGGGTACGCTTAAGGCCAGTGTGCATTCCGTTCTCAACAATGGTCGTCTGGCCCTGGATCCTGTCTGCCGGTTCACTGCGGAACCGCCCCTGCTCACCATCCCGGACAAGTCAAAGGTCCTGGCAGGTGTGGAGCTGCAGCAGCCCCTGGTGGAGGGGGTACTGAGCAGGCTGCACCCGCTGTTCGGCGTTCTTGCCAGGCCCACCGGCAGCCTGGATATGGAGCTTGCGACCTTTGCCTGGCCCCTGACCGACAATGGGGCGGAACAGGCCAGGTTTCAGGCACTGTTCGATGTCAGCCGGGTCAACCTGGACAGCGTCGGTGTCCTGCGCGAAGTGCTGGCCCTGACAGGGCTGGACCGCGAAAAGCTCCGCCTCAAGGATACCACCATCACCTGCACCGGCGCAAGGGGACGGATCAGTTGCACGCCGGTGCGGATCCTGGTGGCGGATTCTGAGATGGTGATCAGCGGTTCCGTGGGCATGGACAGGACGCTTGATTACCTGCTCCAGGTACCGGTCACCAGGAACCTGGTCGGCAGGGAGGGATACCGGGTGCTTGAGGGAACGACCATCAAGGTGCCCATCAGGGGAACCCTGGGCCAGCCCCTCTTCAACCGGGAGATGGTGACTGCGGCGGTTGCCGATCTTGCCAGGCAGGCGGCCGGCAAGACCATCAGGAAGGAAATAAAGAAGGCCCTGCCCGGGCTTCTGGATGGCCTGATCCGCTAGACGGCGATGTAACACCGCTATCGGCAAGCATATTGAAGTACCGGTCGGCCGGGTTTTTCTCTCCGGCGGAGAGGAAGATGTCTTTTGCATCGGGGGAGGTGACAGCCATGAACGGGGACAGGGAGCCGCTTGGTCCATGGAAACGTTGATCAGGCTTCTGGTGATCGGTTCCGGGGGATTTGTCGGCGCCATTCTCCGTTACCTGGTCAGTGGCTGGGTACAGGTCTGGTCAGGGTCGATCCTGTTTCCCTTCGGCACCATGGCTGTCAATCTGATCGGCTGTTTTGTCATCGGTTTCTTAAGTTTCCTGGTCGAGAGCCGCGGCTTTCTCTCCGTCGAGACCCGGTCCTTTCTTCTCATCGGCCTGCTCGGGGCCTTCACCACCTTTTCCACCTTTGGCAATGAAACCCTTACCCTGGTCCGTAACGGACGGATGGACCTGGCTGCCATCAATGCCACCTCCCAGGTGCTGATCGGCCTGGTCATGGTCTGGCTGGGCAGGGTCAGCGCCTCAGGGATCTGGAGGTAGTCATGGAGTTACCGCAGGAAGGATACATGCTGCGCATCATCATCGGTGAGAGCAGCCGCTGCCAGGGCAGGCAGCTGTACGAGTGGATCGTCGTCAAGGCGCGTGAATGCGGGATCGCCGGTGCCACCGTGCTCCGGGGGATGATGGGATATGGCGCCAACTCGCGGATCAAGACCGCCTCGATTCTCCGTCTGTCCGAGGACCTGCCGGTGATCATCGAGCTGGTCGATACCAGGCGTATGCTGGAGGAATTCCTCGAGGTGATCGATCCGGTCATCGAGGAGGGGCTGGTGACCTTTGAGAAGATGCACATCCGCATGTACCGGCACAACAGGAAACAGAAGGGTTGATGGTTCACGGACCAGGGACGGGTTTGCCGGGCCTGGTCCGTCAACTGTCAATTATCAACATTATTTCATGGAGGATTGCAATGAGCAGGAAGATCGTGATCATCGGCGGCGTGGCCGCGGGGCCCAAGGCGGCCTGTCACCTGAAACGGCTGCGGCCCGACTGGGATATCACCGTGGTGGACCAGGATACCCTGATCTCCTATGGCGGCTGCGGCATCCCGTACTATGTCTGCGGCGATGTCTCCGACGAGGCCGAGCTGCGCTCCACCAGTTTCCACATGGTGCGGGATGCGAAGTTCTTTGAAAAGGCCAAGGGGGTCCGGGTCCTGACGGGAACCCGCGCCCTGGCCATTGACCGCAAACAGCGCACCGTGCAGGTGGAGGACCTGGAAAGCGGCGAAAAGAGGGATCTGCCCTGGGACAAGCTGATGCTGGCCACCGGTGCCAGTCCCTTTGTCCTGCCCATTGACGGCACCGATCTTGACGGCGTGTTCACCATCGCCAACCTGCACAAGGCCATCGAGATCAAGAAGCGCATCGCCCAGGGCAAGGTGGGCAAGGCGGTGGTCATCGGCGGCGGCGCCATCGGCATCGAGATGGCCGAGGCCCTGACCGATCTCTGGGGGGTGGAGACGGCGCTGGTGGAGTTCATGCCCCAGCTCCTGCCGCGTATCGTCGACTGGCAGATGGCGGCCATGCTCAAGACGCACCTGGAGGAAAAGGATGTGGCCGTGTATACGGGCGAGGGCGCGGCGGAGATCATTGGAGACGACCAGGGCAGGGTGAAGGCGGTCCGGACCTCGGAGCGGACCCTGGAGGCGGACCTGGTCATCATGGCGGCCGGTGTCCGGCCCCGCAGCGATCTGGCCCGCCAGGCCGGCCTCACCGTGGCCCCCTGGGGCGGGATAGTGGTCAACCGGCGGTTGCAGACCTCGGACCCGGACATCTATGCCGCCGGAGACTGCATCGCCACGGTCAACCTGGTCACCGGCAGGGAGACCTATGCGCCGCTCGGCTCGCTGGCCAACCGCGAGGGGCGCATTGTTGCCGACAACATGGCCGGGATCCCGACCACCTTTGACGGTGTGGTCGGCTCGTTTATCATGAAGGCCTTTGACCGCTGTATCGCTGCCACCGGCATCAGCTACGAGACAGCGGTTGCCGAGGGCTTCGATGCCGACTACGCCCTGACTGCCCCTTCGGACCGGGCCCATTTCTTCCCCGGCGAGGCCATTGTCGTCTATCTCATGGTCTTTGACCGCCGCACCCGCCGGGTCTTGGGGCTGCAGGGGTTCGGGGTCATGAACGACTCCATCTCCGCCCGCATCGACGCGGCCGCGGTGCTGCTGGCCAAGGGCGCCACCATCGAGGATTTCATGGTCGCCGAGATGGCCTATGCGCCGCCCTTTTCCGCGGCCATCGATTCCATCAACGCGGCCGCCTATGTGGCCGACAACCTCTGCGCCGGCCGGCTGCGCAAGCTGGAGATGGACCGTTTCCTCTCCTGGATGAAGGACTTTGATACCGAGCCCGCCTGGATGGCCCTCGACATCCGCCATCCCATGGAGGCCGGTCCCTTTGTCGACAGGTTCGGCAGTGACCACTGGCTGGCCATACCCTACAATGAGGTACGTGACCGGTATGCCGAAATCCCGGACGACAGGACCATGATCATCCTCTGTGATGCCGGCACCCGTTCCTACGAAGTGCAGGTATTCCTTGACCATATCGGCAAAAAGAATACCATGGTAGTAAGTGGTGGATTCAACGTGATCCGCCGGATCGGTGTGGACTGGTACCCGCAATAGGGCAGCTTCTGCGAAAACGCTTGCGGCGGAAGGAAAAATGGCTTTCGCCGCAGGCTGATCCCGTGCGGCGGCCGGTCCGGAAGAGGAAAACATACGGCCCGAAGGGCCGGCAGGCAGCAGGGAGAGACATGCCATGGCAGATGTCAATACCGAACATATGGTGGAGGAGATCAGGGCCAATATCCGGACCGGCGACCGGATCAAGGCCCGTCTTGTCCTCGATCATCTCGGCGACGTGGACAGGAAGACCCAGAACCGGCTGCTCTATGAGCTGTCCAGGGGCGAGGCCGATTTCACCATTCCCCTGTTCAATTATCTTCTGACCGAACATCCCGGCCTGGCCGAGGAACTGCCGGTGATCCGGGAGACCCTGATCTCGCACCTGATCGCCTATCCGGATCTGCTGATCAGGAGCCTGCGCGACCCGGAGATCACCGACAAGACCATCATGATCCGGACCGCGGGTGAGCTGCGGCTCGAAGACGCGACCCTGGCCCTCATCGACCTGCTGGGTGAAACAGACGATGGCCCCACCATCCGGATGATCATCGAGACGCTTGGCATGATCGGTGATCCGCAGTCGATCAATACCCTCACCGACTATCTCTACTCGGCGGACCGGGAGCTGATCATCTCCGCCATTCATGCCCTGGGTCAGGTGGGAACCCAGACCGCCATGCACCGGCTGGCCGAGCGGATGGGCACGGACAACGAGCTGGATCTCCTGATCCTGGGGATCTTTGCCGATGTCCAGGACCAGATCTCCCTGGAGAAGCTCAACGACACCCTGCGCTCCCACCATGCACACATGCGCATCTACGCCAAGGATGAACTGATCCGCATCGGCTCCAAGTGCGTGCCGGTGCTGATCGAGAACCTGAAGGAGGCAGACGACGACCTCCTTATCCATACCCTCAACGTCCTGGGCGAGATCGGTGATGAGAGCGCCATCATGCCGATCAGAAAACTGCTCAATGCCGAGCCGCGCAACGCCAATGTCCGCTTTGCCGCCTACGAGGCCCTGGCCATGCTGCCGCTCCGCAAGGGGGCCTATACCCTGGCCGCCGGCCTCACCGATCCCGAGGACCACGTCTGTATTGCCGCCGCCCGGGCCATTGACAGGAATTTCAACGAGATCCTGGCTGCCGGGATCAAGAACATGATCAGGGCACAGAATGACGAGGCCCGTCACATCGTCAAGATCATCGTCAATGCCCAGGTGGACAATATCTTCCTCAGCCTGGCCGGGGAGGAGTATTTCCAGGAAATGGCAATGATCTACCTGCCCCATGCGCACCAGGATATCCGCACCCACTATGCCGAGCTGCTGCAGAAAAACGGGTTTGCGGAGTTTGCGGCCCGGGCCGCCGGCGACACCATGGACTCGGGCAGTGTACGGGTCAAGGTCTGTGCAGTGGACGATTCACGGATGATTCTCAACATCTACAAGGCGACCCTGCATGAACTCGGCTTTGAGCCGGTCCTGTTCGAGTTTCCGGCCGGGGCGCTGAAGTGGCTGGAGGAGGAAAAGCCGGCCCTGGTGCTGACCGACCTCAATATGCCCGAGATATCGGGTATCCAGTTGACCGAAGGGATCCGGAAGCTCTACCCGGCCGAGGAACTGCCCGTGATCATGGTGACCACCCAGAGCGATTCCCAGGACCACGAGGCGGCCGAGGCCGCAGGTGTCAACGATATCCTGATCAAGCCCTTCAATGCCGCCTCTCTCAAGGGGGTGATGGAGAAGTATATCCCGGTTTCGTGACCTGGTGGGCCTGCGCTCGTGCCGGGTTGCGTAAGCGCTCACAAGAGCCGCACGGAGTCTCCGCTGCGCTCCGCTTACCTCTTTGCACGGTCCTCCCTGCCCGCATAGGCAGGCTATCGGAGTCTCCCTGCGGTCGCTTACCTGCGGTGAGGCACGGCTGCACAGGTAAACGTAGACTCCGAATCTGCGGCCCCTGAGAGCGCTTACACCATTGTGGCCGGACAAACCGATGGTTAGCCATCCCGTGAGGAGGGGTACCTGTCGATGGCGGTGAACCGTTGCCGAACTGTCACGATCCTACCAGAGTGGCCAGGAAGGCCAGGACCCTGGATGCCGGGTCCGTGGTCCCGGGCCGGCTGCGGGCCAAGGCGTTGATGCGCTCGGCAGACCGGTCCCGCCAGAGCTGTTCCAGCTCTTTCGCCTTTTTTCTGCCGGCCATACGCAGGCGGGCAAGGTCGGTGGCGTAAAAACTCATCTCAGGATGTTGTTTCGAGATATCCAGCAGCAGTTGCTGCAGCTGTTCGGGCCGGGCGTGGAGGATCTGTTCTGAAACGGCAAGCCACTCCTCTCTGCTTCCGATGTGCTTCCCCATGCTCCCCTCCCGTAATAGTTCGCCGCTATCGGCAACTACATAAAAAAAGCGACACTTCTACCCCATTCCATGGCAACGTCTGATGCCCTGTCTGGCCGACATCTGTTCCGGGTCAGCCTGTTCATCTCTTTCCGGGTTTTGTTCAGTCTCTATCTTAGCCGGTCCGTCTGGCAGAATTCTCACATGGAAGGTGGCTCCGGGAAAAAAGATCCATTTTTTCATTTCCGGGAACGGTGATTTGTATCATCCTGTTATTTCATTGAATCCGTCAGGTTCTGAGGCGGGGGCCCGGAAGGGAGGACAGGATGTTGATGGCAGAGGTTCTCAACAGTGAGGAAATTATCAGAAGATGGCGTCGCAAAAAGTCCGATCTACTGCCCTCCAGCGGCTACGGCCAATGCTCGACGTACTCCATGTATGCCTCCGCCTGGCCGACACGGCTACGCCTCGGCATCTCACTCCGTTCGCTTACCAGTATATCGAACGTTTATGCTTGGCCATCTTTAGAGTGTGATGGACTTTGTACGGGTCCATCATCAGAAAACAGGAGGCAAAAGGGCAGGCATGCCAAGGAAGTTGTCTGTGGCGGCAGGATGCTACGAAACTGTACCAGTTTTCTGCTCTCGGCAACACCTTTGAAATACCAGCATTCCCTGGTAAAAGTTCAGCACTGCGTCAGCTGTGCGTGAACGCGGTCGGCCGGCAGGTAAATGGGCGCAGCGAGAACTCCCGCAGGCCCGCCATGCGGAAAGCCGTGAGTACGTACAGATCGCTTTCACATGAAAATAGGAGAGAACCCCTCACGGGATGACCAACCATCGATTTTTTCGACCACAATGGTGCAAGCGCTCTCAGGGGCCGCAGATTCGGAGTCTACGCTTACCTGTGCCGCAGGTAAGCGACCGCAGGGAGACTCCGATAGCCTGCCTATGCGGGCAGGGACGACCGTGCAAAGAGGTAAGCGGAGCGCAGCGGAGACTCCGTGCGGTCCCTGTGGGCGCTTACAACAGGAGGTCTTTCAGCAGGAGGAACAGGCGGCTTTGGCCAGGTAGCGGGGTAAGCGGTCAAAATACCGGCCCACGTCCCGGGGGCGGTGGGCGTCGGAACCGGCGATCAGCGGAATGTCGAGGGCCATGGCCCTGGCTGTGATGTCCGGTCCGGGAAAGGGCTGGCCGCGGATATCGTATCCAGATGTGTTGATCTCCAGGGCAACCCCCAGTTCGGCCATGGCCGCCAGCAGGGTGTCGAACTGCTGCATGTGAGTGTCCCGGAAGCGGAGATCCGGATGATGACGCAGGACAGCGTCCAGGTGACAGACGACATCTGGCCTGATGTTCTGCAGGCCCTCCAGGAGGCCGTCCAGGTAAGCGGTGACCACACGGTCGATTCCCATGGCGGCAAGCCGTGCCAGGTTGTCGCGGCGCCGGCTGACCAGGTTGCAGTGGGTCCCGTCCACCGCAAAGAAATGATAGGAGAGACCGATCCAGTCCCAGGGATGGCGGTCAAGAGCATTCTTGAGCCTTTCGGTTGCCTGCGGATTGCAGCCCGCCTCCACGCCCAGCCGGATGGTGATGCGACCGCCGTAGATGTCCCTGAGGCGGCTGCCCTCTTTGAAATATTCTGTGAAATCGGTCTCGGTGAGCCAGGTCCTGGGCTCGGAGCGGATGCCCACCTCCAGGTGTTCGAGAAAGGTCATGGTGTGCAGGCCCCGCTTCAGGGCCGCCCGCACATACTCCTCCATGGTGCCGACGGCATGATTGCAGAGGCTTGTGTGGATATGACCGTCGCTTCCGGGGTCGGGCAGTTTCAGCATGGGGCCGGAGAGGCAGGGATTCGCATCCGGGCGGTGCGGGATTGCGAAAGAATGTCCCGCTGTCCCGCGGCAGGGGGACAGCAGGGCGTTCGCCGGACAGGATCAGGCGTTGCCCTTGGGGAAGAAGTGAATGACGCCGTCGATATCCGAGGTGTCGCAGATATCGCCCATCTCCATTTCAAGATCAAGAAGCCCTTCAATGCCTTCCATTTCCACGGAAAAAGAGGGTCCGTCCGGAAGGTGATAGACGAGGGTTTCGACCTTGCTCAGGTCGATGGGGGTAAAGAAAATATTTTTCATGTAGACAGGTTGCCGTGCTTTCATGTGGTATCGATGGCCGGGGTGGCGCTTTCCTTCAGGCAGGATGGCGCCACGCACCTTGAAATTGCTCTTACCTCCTTTATAAATTCTTTTGGGACAAATGGCAAGGAAGCAGGCCGTGTCGACGGAAAAAACAGGGGGAGCAGGGCGTACGGACAAGAGTGGTCCTGTTTTCCGAGAATCATCGTCGCTGCTGCCATTTGGGTTTGACAGGAGAAGGGGAGATGGTAGAATACCATGCCTTGTCTCCAGTAAGAGCGGCAAACGTCCCCTGACCGGGCGTGCACCCCCTGCTGTAGAGGCACCGGGGCTCGCATAACGCAAGGTCAGTAACATCGCGGTCCGGTCCGGTTTTTCTTTTTTCGCATGTCAACCTGAGAGGATTATCCTGCAATGAGTCAGAATCAAGAACAGAGCCTCGACAAAGAGGAAGCTTTCAAGAGCACAGACAAGAACCCCTCCCATATCCTGCCGGAAAAACTCACCCTGGACTCCCGGCTCCAGTTCGAGTGTCATCCCGGAGTGAGCTGTTTCACCGCCTGCTGTCACAATATCAAGATCATCCTCACGCCCTACGATATCCTGATCCTGCGAAAACGCCTGGGGATACCGGCGCACGAGTTTCTCAGCCTCTATACCCAGCCCACCTATCTGGAAAAGACCGATATGCCAGGGGTCCAGATCAAGCTTACCGACGACAAGAAGGCCTGTCCCTTCGTCACTCCCGACGGCTGCACCGTTTACAGCGACCGCCCTTCGGCCTGCCGGTACTATCCTGTCGGCATGGCCGACTTCCACGAGGGCGGCAGCAACGATGCCGCCGAAGAGAAATTCTTCTTCATTGTCAAGGAACCGCACTGCAAGGGATTTGAGGAACCAAAGGTCTGGACCATCGGTGAATGGCGGGCCGACCAGGGAGTCGATGTCCGGGACGAGATGAACAAGGAGTGGCTGCGGCTGGTCATGCGCCGCAAATCCTTTGGCTACCAGGCATCGCTCAGCGAAGCGGCCAAGCGTATGTTCTTCATGGCGTCCACGGACCTGGATTCCTTCCGCAGGTTTGTCTTCGAGAGTTCATTTCTCGATACCTATGTGGTGGACGAGGCGACCCTGGAGAAGATCAGGGAGGACGACGTGGAGTTGATGCTCTTTTCCTTCAAATACCTGGCCAACACCCTGTTTGGGGCCGAGGGCATGGAGATCAAGCCCGAGAAGATCGAGGCCAAGGTCAAGGAGATCAAGGAACGTCAGGACAAGGTTCTCCAGGAGGCGGAACGCGAATACCAGGAGCTCAAGGCCGAGTATGAGCGGAGGAAGAAGGAACGGGAGGCCCGGGACAGGCAGAAAACCACCAACAGCTAGGCCGTACAGGGGAGATGGCCATCAGGATCTGCCGCCTCCCTGCCCCGGCGCGTCCGTTCTTCCGTAAAAGTTCAGCAGCACGCCTGAACTTTTACCAGAAGTATTGCTGTTTTCAGGCCGTTGACGATGGCGGTGCGCTGTCACACGGTGCTGATAATCCTCTGATCCGTTTCCTGGGGAATCCAGCCGCTGCCGGGATTTTTCTTTTCAGCAGAGATGTGCTATCATGAGGTGAAAGAGCCGGACAGGGTCGGGATCATGTTTTCCGGTCCCGGTGACAGATCGTCACTGGTCACAGGGTATGCAAGGTTACGATTTTCCGACCTGGTTTTTGCAAGCGGTCACAGGCACCGCATCTTCGCACGGTCGCTCCTGCCCGCATAGTAGGCTATAGCGGCCAGGAGCGCCTGCACGAATAAGCGCTGCCTGTGACCGCTTACGGCAGATCTCTGGCCTCTGCAATCGGTGTCCTGCCGCATGTCTCTGCTGAATCGGGAATTCAATTTTCCCAGGAAATCCCACCGGGTAAATATCCCCCTGCTCGTGCAGGTGGACGGCTCGGTGTACAAGACCTCCGACTGGTCCATGACCGGTGTCGGTATCATCGGTCTCGACAGGGAGATGGAGGTCGGAACCCGGTTCGCCGCCCGGCTCATCCTGCCCCTTGCCGGCGGTTCCCTGCAGCTCGATGTGGATCTTGTCTGCCGCAACAGGCGCGCCGACATCACCGGCTGCGAATTTGCCAACCTTTCCAACCGCAATCGCCGTGTCCTTCGGCATTTCATCGAGCTGGCCATGGAGGGTCGGCTGGACAACCTGGAGGATCTGGCGGCCGATCTTTCTGCACCGGATATCGAGTCGCCCCTGGAAACGGCGCTTTCCCTCAGCGAGGAAGAGGAACTCTCGCTGCTGGCCAAGTTCAGGAGCCGTGCCTCCATGGCCCTGGTGCTTGGTATCCTCTTTGCGCTCTTTCTCACCTTTACCCTCTGGTACAACCTTGTCTACATGTACAAGACCGTCGGCGTGGTGAGCGGCAGTTTTCTCAATGTTTCCAGCGGCCGTGCCGGCATTGTCCGATCAGTGCTCCATCACGCCGGTGACATGGTGCATCCGGGCGATATTCTCTACGAACTTGCCGATTTCTCGCTGGAGGAGGAACTGCTGGCGAAAAGGGAACTCCTGGCCGGCGTACGTTCCGAGCTGCACTCCCTGCCGCCGGTGGAGGAGAATGCCGCCCTTCTTGAGGCGCTGCAGCAGGAACTGGAATGGAAGACCGAGGAGTACCGGTCCGCCCGCAGGCTGCACGAGCAGGGGGTGATCTCCGGCAAGGACTTCGAGTTTGTCCGCAATGCCTGGAGCAGGGCCCGGATCAACGTACTCCGTCAGCAGGCGGATACGGATGCCAGGCGCCGGGGACTGGCCGGAATGCGACGGGAGCTGGAGGCCAGGGCGCAGGCCCTGCAGGTGGAGGTCGCCGGCCTGCAAAGGCGGCAGGAGCATCTGCGTATCCGATCCCCGGCAGTGGCCAGGGTCTACGCTGTTGCCTTTCAGGCCGGTGAGTACGTGGATCCGGGAGAGGTGGTGATGGTCCTTTCCCGGACCGATGCCCCGACCGTACTCTTCAAGATGCCGTCGACCCAGGCCGCCAGGGTGACCCTGGGCACGCCGGTACGTTTTTTTTCCTATGCCACCGATACGTCGTACGTGGGTCGGGTCAGTGCCATCGGCTACAAGGCCGTCAATCCGCAGGTTGGGGTCATGCAGGAGGTGAGCCTCGATGAGACCGCGATCCGGGTCTCCCTGCCCGGGCCGGTACCGGAACTGCCCGTCAACAGCCGGGTCAGGGTCTGGGTCCGCAAGCGGTTCGCCTGGCCGCGGCTTGCACGGGATGTGCTTCGGAACGGCTTCCGCGACAGCAGGGGAGAGGGGCAGCCATGATCCGGCGCTACGGGAGATACGAGGGGCTGATTTCCTGGGTCGGGCCCGGTCTGTTCTACCTCTCTCTGGCCATCTCCATCGGGTATAGCCTCTGGCCCTATTTCTACTTTGTCAAGAACGGCACCCTGATCACCATCGGCCTGTTTGCCACCTGGAGATATTCCTGGCAGGTTCTCCACTACCTGCGGGCCCTGCGCTACGGTCTGTTCGTCTATCCCGCCATCCGGCGCCGGGTGGAGCGGGCGGTGGCGGAGAACCGTTTTCCCCGCCACGTCTATTTCATCATCCCCTCCTACAACGAGGAACCCTGGGTCAGTACCGAGACCTTTTTTTCGATCATGTCCGAGGTGGGTGCGCTGCCCTGTGGCGCCACCCTGGTGGTGTCCACCGGTTCGGATCAGGACGATTCGGTGATCGCAGCCACTCACCAGGCCCATCCGGCACGTTACAAGGTGGACCTGATCCTGCAGCGCCAGGCGCACGGCAAGCGTATCGCCATGGGCCATGCCCTGCGGGCCGTGGCCCGTCACTACAACCTGCACAACTTCGACGACACCGCAAGCGTCACCATCTTCATGGATGGCGATTCCTACCTGGAGCCGGATATCCTGAAAAAGACCGTGCCGCTGTTTGCCATCTTCCCCCGCCTGGGCGCAGCCACCACCAACGAACTGGCCTACATCCGCACCCGTTCACGCTGGTACAAGGACTGGTTCAATCTCAAGTTCGGCCAGCGGCATATCCTGTTCCAGTCCCATTCCCTGTCGCGCAAGGTCCTGACCCTTACCGGCCGTTTTTCCCTGTTCAGGACCTCCATCGTGGTGGAGGAGGATTTTATCCGCAGGATCGAGAATGATATCCTCCGCCATCCCTTCCATGGCAAGTTCCGTTTCCTGATGGGGGATGACAAGTCGAGCTGGTTCGAGGTCCTGCGCCGGGGATGGGACATGCTCTACGTACCCGATGCCACCTGCTATTCCCTGGAAAGCCGCAATGCCGACTTTCTCAGCCTCAGCACCAGTCTCCCCTATCGCTGGTACGGCAACACCCTGCGGAACAATGGCCGGGCCCTGGTCCTGGGCTGGCGCCGGATCGGATTCTTCATCTGGCTCTGTATCCTGGACCAGCGTCTGTCCATGTGGACCTCGCTGGTCGGCATCACCGGCGCCATCATCCTGGCCCTGTTCCGCGACCTGGTCTACTTCCCCATCTTCATCGCCTGGGTCCTCATCGTCCGCAGTGTGCAGATGTTCGTCATTGCCTGGAACGGGCATACGGTGAGCCTGCTCACCATTCCTCTCATGCTCTACAACCAGTGGGTCGGGGCAGTAATCAAGATCCGGGCCTTTTTCTTTCTTGCCGACCAGAAGTGGTCCAAGGGCGGGGTCAGCCAGGATGCCGGCGGGAACGTGGTGCCGGTTCCCGCGACCCTCGCCCGCTGGATGCCCCGTTACCTGATGCTGCTCTCCTACAGTGTTTTCATCTGCACCCTGCTCTTCTCCGAACAGGTTCTGATGCTGCCCGACGTCCAGGCCGAGATGGCGGTGGCCGCGCCGGCCACCTTCCGCCAGGAGATCGATGCCCGGGCATATGGCGTGGTGCCGGACGATGGCATGGACGATGCCGCGGCCCTGAACCGACTTTTTGTCAGTGCGGCCGAGGGAGCTGTAATCCGGCTGCCGCCGGGGGTGCTCGATATCCATGCACCCCTGGTGGTCAACCGCTCATCCCTGACCATTGCCGGTCAGGGCCGCGGCAGGACCATTCTCAGGGCTCGGCTGACAACGCCGGCCATGGCTGTTCTCCGGGTGGAGGGAATACGGGGCAGCCGGGTGGCGACCCTGGATGCGGATACCCGGCCCGGCCAGTCGCTGCTCGACCAGCAGCTGCCGGGCATTGCCGACAGCGAGCGCATGGCGCTGCTCATCAGGCAACCCAATGATCAGGATTTCTGCCGTGCCATCGGCAGCAGGCAGTGGTGCCGTCAATATCCCTACCTTCGCCAGACCATGGTTTTCTTCCACCGGCGGCAGGGCAACCTCCTCGCCCTGGACCGGGAACTGTTCCTCTCCTTTGCGCGGCGCAAGGCCGAGATCTTCGTTCCGCGACTGGTACGGGATGTCGTGGTGCGTGACCTCAGCATCCGCCTGGACGTGAAGGGACACGGGATCGGGGAGGTGCGTTTTGTCTACGAGAACCTTTTCCCGGAACACCAGGTGGACCTGCTCCGTTTCCAGTGGGCGGCCGACTGCCGGGTGGAGAACGTGGCCCTGCTCCAGGCCGGACGCCACGCCCTGGTCTTCGAGGATGCTCTTGCCTGTTCAGGCAGAGACCTGCTGGTGGACGGGGCCTGGAACAAGGGCGGGGGCGGCAGCGGCTATGTGCGTTTTGCCCGGGCCTACGGCTGCGTGCTGCAGAACTCGGTCGTGCGGAACATCCGCCACATCACCCTGCAGTGGAGCGCTGCCTGGAACCTGTTGCAGGGCCTGGAGGCAGGGGTGGATATCAATATCCATGGTGGCTATCCCCACCACAACCTGATCCGCGACATCACCTTCCGGATCCCGCCGGAGCACCGGTGGGGGCCCGTTACCGAGGTGCCGGACGACGCCTCCTGGGCGCCGCCCAACGGACCGGGCAATGTCATCGAGGCGATTCGAACAGTTCCGTGAATTCTGTCATCCCGGTCAGGGCCATGATCCGCAGGCCCAGTTCATAGACCCTGAGCCGGTCTTCCAGGGCGGCGAAGCGGGTGTCGGCGATGCGCCGTTCCAGGAGATGGAGGGTGCGCCGTGGATCGGCGCCCTGTCGCTGCACCGGGTTGGCCATCTCCATCCTCGCAGCCTTCTCTTCCGCCAGCAGCAGGACCAGCGCGTCGATCCGGGTCCTGATCTTCTGCTGATGGAAGCCCAAAAGGGCGCTCAGGCGGTCGAGTTTCTCGTCCAGCCGTCTGGCCACGGCCTGTTTCTGGGTCCGGTAGATCCGCTGCTGCAGGTCGATCAGTTCATCTGTCCGGTCGTCCCAGGACAATGGGATTTCCAGCCTGATGCCGATATAGTCCCGCTCCCGGTCGTAGTACTCCTTCTTGTGGCCGGCAAAGAGGTCCACGGCCAGGTTGTCGCTCCAGGCCGGATACTGTTCGGCCCGCCGGGTGAAGATCTCCTGGATCTGCAGGGTGGGATCATTGTCCCGGGCCATCTGCCGCAGGACCTGCTGCCTTCTGGGGTCGAGTTGCTCGACCCGGTTAAGGAGTTCCGCCAGTTGCGGCTCCAGCCGGCCGCGTTCCTGCCGGCGGTAGAATTTCATCTCCTGGCGGGCGGTGGTCAGGGCATGGCGCAGGGCGAGAATATCGGTTCCTGTGGCGTATCCCTGCCTGCCGGCCAGACGTCGCCGCCGAAGTTCCGGTGCGAGGAGCTCGATCAGGCGGAGGTTGTGGCGGTATCGCACGTTGTTGACCCAGGTGTGGACCCTGTAGAGACGGGAGCCCAGGCTCCGGTCGGCCATGTCCCGGTTGAGCTGCAGCAGCTCCAGCCTGGTCTGCAGGATCTTCTTGTCTTTCTTGCGCAGCTCTTCCACCAGGCCATCGTTGAAGAGGCGCAGTTCAAGCTGACCATAGTAGCGGTCCTCGCCATTGGCGGTATCGTTGCTGTATTCACCGGTGGCAAAGAGGCCGGTGGCGCCGTTTCCCCGGTCGAGCAGCTCCACGTAGCGTTTTTCCAGCTTCTGCAGCTCATGGTCGATCTCTTCCATGGATGGCTGTTCCCTTTCCGGTGCCGGCGGCGTTCCGACCAGGTCCTCGACAAACCAGGTCAGCCGCTTGGCCTCGGCGGGCGGCTGGGCATCATTCCCGGCACCGTGGCAGGGAAAGGGGAGCAGGAACCAGATGAGAAACAGCAGTGTCCGTACCCCGGCCGCCAGATGGCCTGTGCTGGTTCCGGGATGGAAAGGGCGATGTTGCATGGCTGCCGATGGTGATGGTTGGAACACTATGCGTTGAAGCATCTCCTGGTCTTGGCAACTAACTTGAATTACATGCTTTTTTGTAAAGATTCAGCAGTGCCTCAGCTGTGCGTGATCAGGGCTGGCCGGCAGGCAGGCGCAGTGAGACTCTCATGGGCCCCATGCGGGCAGCCGCGAGCACAGACTCCGGATGGCGTGCTGCTGAACTTTTGGTGCCTCATACTTTAGCCCCTGTCGCCCTCCATGCAAGGAGTTTCTGATCAGGGATTTCCGGTCCGGCGGCATGATGCCGGTCCCGGTGGCTGGTGCGGGCACGCGGTCAGGAACGGCTCCGGGGTCAGGTCCTGGCCCAGGCTGTCGGCGAGGAAGGTCTCCAGGTCCGGGCGGTTGCCCTGGCGCCACCAGGATTTGAGCAGGGAGACGGTGTCGGGGTGCTGGTACCAGCGGTTGCCGGCCTTCCGGCAAAGGTGGTCGTCGAGGATGGCGGCGGCAAGGAAGCCCTGGAAGTAGTCCAGGGTATAGAAGTCCGGCATCAGGTCAAAGAGGTAGGTCTCTGGATCGTAGCGGAATCCGGTCTCCCGCCGCATGGTCTGTGCGTAGAAAGCCTCACCGTTGCGGAGCCTCTGCTGCCGGAAATTTTTCAGTTCGATGCACAGTTTGGCCGCATATCTCCGGGCCAGGGTCATCCATTTGACCTGGTGGACCATGGCCACCGTAGCGGCATGATCGCTGGCAAGACCGAGGACCTCTTCAAGGAAGTCCACGGACATGACAGTCTTCTGCAACAGGAAGGCAAAGGCCTCGGAAAGACCGCTGGAAGGGAAAATTTCGCGCTGCAATGGCGGCAGGTTGCTGTCGGTGTAGAGGAAGGCGAGGGCATGGCCCAGTTCATGGCAGAGGGCCTCCAGGTCCAGCCAGCCCTGCAGGGGGCCCAGGACGATATGGATCTCGCCGGGGATGGCCAGGGGCATGCAGTAGGACTGGTGTCCCGGTCGGCCCACATGGTGGATGGTCAGGGCAGGGCTCCTGATTCTTGAAAACCCCGCCCTGCTGAAGAATTCCAGGATGGTGGCCGTGGCCAGATCCGGTGGAAAACAGTGGTCCAGATATCGAAGGCCCAGCAGATAGATGGCATCGAAACGGGATGCCTGCTGCAGGGGGACACCGGTCACCGCCCGGAGCAGGGCGTCGATGGTCTCCAGCTGGCCCTCGCGCTCCGATTCGAGAAAGGCAACAGCCAGCGCGCCCGCCCTGTCGAGCCGTACATCGCGTTTCTGTTCACAGAACGAGATGTAATTGGCAAAACCCAGTTTCTCCCTGACCAGAGCAAGCAGGGCCTGCCAGGTGGCATGGCTCAAGGGGGCCAGGAAACGGCACAGGGTGCGGACCTCGCGGGTCAGCAGGTCGCGGGCCCGGTGGTCGGCGGTGTCCTGGCACCAGGTGATGACCCGGTTGAAGGGGATATCCTCACCGTTGACCTGGGCCCTGGCTCCTGCCATCCAGGAGGTGAGCATGGCCTGGACGGGTTCCACGCGGATGCGGAGGAAGTGATCTGCGGCCTGGAAGTAGAGGCGGTTCACCGCCTGGTCCCAGCCGAGCCGCCGGATGGTCAGCAGGTCGGATGCAGTCAGGGGTGGCATCGGATCCGGGTCGATCCGGCGGCCAAGCTGCATGTCCAGATCCCGCCGCCGCACGGCCCGGGTCATGGCCAGGATCCTGTCAAGCCATGGCTGCAGCCGGGAGAGATCGCCCGGATCCGGTTCCTTGCTGTCTCTGGGCATGGGCGGCACCTGGCCAGGAAAAGGGAAGAGTTTCAGCGGCACCGGCACTAACCTGACATCGTGCAATCCATTGTAACAGTTGAGTATTGTGCCAGGCGCACTGCTGAACGTAACTCCTCACGGGATGGCTAACCATCGGTTTGTCCGATCACAATGGTCTAAGCGCTCTCAGGGGCCGCAGATTCGGAGTCTACGCTGACCTGTGCAGGCGGGCCTGACCGCAGGTAAGCGACCGTAGGGAGACTCCGATAGCCTGCCTGTGCCGGCAGGCACGACCGTGCAAAGAGGTAAGCGAAGACTCCGTGCGGCTCCTGTGAGCAAGCGCTTACTGCTGAACTGTTACGGTGTGGTACAGGAAGAAGGAAGGTCTGTTTCCTGTCCTTCTTCCTATACCCTGTTTGTCCAGGGTCGTAAACAACCAAAACGCGTGTCCACCTGCCGGTGTTGCCACGTGGCCGTATACGTTCACCGCGCTTGGCAACCGTTTTGAATTATCGCAAAAGTCACGGTATTTCAAGGAGGTTGCCGATGGCGGTGAATGCTTGCAGCTCTAAAGTAGTGAAACTGCATTGTTACCAACCCTGTGAAGGATTATATACAGATGCAGGGCCCTGGCCGGTGGTCACATGACGGGCGCCATGAAGAAATAGTCCTCGTCAGGAGCGCATTGGTCTGGTATAGTTTTGGAATTATAAAGAGATTTTCAGGAGACGGGGCTATGGCGGAACAGGGATTCGATGTTGACGTGGTGGTCATCGGCTCCGGGTTCGGCGGATCGGTGATGACCTGCCGACTGGCGGAAAAAGGCTACCGGGTCTGTCTGCTCGAACGAGGCAGGCGGTATGGGATGTTCGAGTTTCCGCGGCGCATGGACGAGGTCCGGAGGCGGCTCTTCTGGGACCCCGAAGATGGTAAGTTCGGGTTCATGCAGTTCCATTCCTACTATGAGAGCGACGTCTTTTCCGTGGCCGCCAGTGGCCTTGGCGGCGGCTCCCTGATCTATGCCAATGTCCTGATGCGGATGCCGTCAGACTTCTTTGCCCGCTGGCCCGGTGGCATCACCCGCGAGACCCTGGACCCCTACTATGACCGGGCCCTTGCCATGCTCGAGGCAACGCCGTACCCGTTCGGCCCGGACAATCCCTACTATTACGACACCCCCAAAACGGCAGCCATGCAGCGGGCGGCCGAAAGCATCGCGGATGCTCCGGATACCCTGGCGCCACACCGGTTCCGGCTGCCGCACCTGGCGGTCCGCTTCGAGGGCGATTTCCCGGGGCAGCAGGGCACAAACCGGCAGGGGGTACTCCAGTCGCGGTGCACCAAGTGCGGCGAATGTGACCTGGGCTGTAACATCCATGCCAAGAATACCCTTGATCTGAACTACCTGGCCAGGGCATGCAGCCCGGAGCTGCTGGGACCGGGAGGTGTGGCGGCCGAGATCCGGACCGGAGCCCTGGTACGGGAGATCATTCCCCTGGCGGGCGGCGGCTACGAGGTCCGTTACGTACGCCCGGAGGCCATGGCGGAGTGGCAGAAGGTGACCGCCAGACGGGTGGTGCTCTCAGCCGGTACCATCGGTTCCACGGCCATGCTGCTGAAGATGCGCAAGTATGGTCGACTCGACAGCCTCAGTCCCATGCTGGGCCAGCGCTGGTGTGGTAACGGGGATCTGGAAGGCATGGTGTTCCGGACCGATGATCAGCTGCTGCCCACCAAGGGACCGGTGATAACCAGCGCCATTGAGTACCGTTTTCAGAGTTATGATGATGGCTTTCCACACGGACTCTACATCCAGGACGCCGGTATCCCGGCCTTTGTCGGCTGGTACGCGGTCGGCCGCCTCCCGTCACCCGGCGTGCTGGGCCCGTCCCTGCGGTTCGGGGCCCGTATGCTGGCCCGTTTTTCCCGGCTCGGGATTTTGCGCCGGTTGCGACGGGAGATCAACATCGGCGATGACATCGCCGCCATGATCGACCGCGATGACTATCTGCGCCATTTCCTCATTCTGCTGGGCATGGGCCGGGACCGCTCTGATGGCAGAATAGAACTCTCTGAAGATGATCGGCCCCTCATCCGCTGGCAGATGGAGGGAAGCCGGCTCCACTATGACCGGGTGCGGCGGGAGATGCGAAAGATCGCCCGTTCCCTGGGGGGCAAGTTTGTCGACAATCCGCTGACCTGGTTTGACAAGATCATCGCGGTTCACCCCCTGGGCGGTTGTGTCATGGCGGAGACAGGAGAAGAGGGCGTGGTGGACACCAATGGCGAGGTCTTCGGCCATCCCGGCCTCTACGTGGTCGATGCCAGTATTCTGCCCAGCTCCACGGGTCCCAACCCCTCCCTGACCATCGCCGCCATGGCCGAACGGATCGCGGACAGGTTCCCGGAGAGCGGCCCGGCCCGGTCATGAGCGCCACTGGCCAGACCACTTGTAACAGTTCAGCAGTGCGTCAGCAGTGCCCGCTCGTGACTGGCCGCTATAGTCTCCGCTATGCGGCCAGTCACGAGCGCGTGCAGATGGCGTGCTGCTGAGCTGTTACGACCACTTCGGCTTCTGACTTCCGGTAAGTGTTGATGAACGAGACAGTACGCTACCGAGGCATAGAGGAGCATGACATCTCCCGGTATCCGTTCACCACGGCCGACCAGGTCCGTCTCCTGCTGACCAGGTGCCGTGGCGGGGACAGGGGACCTGTCCTGCTCAGCCATGGCCTGGGCGTCTCCAGCGAGATCTTCACCACCGATACCATTGATACCGGCCTGGCTGCCTATCTCTACCAGGCAGGGTATGATGTCTGGCTGCTCGATTACCGGGCCAGCATTCTCCTTCCCGCTGCTCATTCGCCGTTTACCGGCGATGATGTCGCTTTGTATGACTATCCGGCCGCAGTGGCCGAGATCAGAAGGATCAGCGGCGCCGATGACATCCAGGTGGTGGCCCACTGTTTCGGCGCAACCACCTTTATCATGTCCATGCTTGCCGGCCTGCAGGGGGTGCGGTCCGCTGTCTGTTCCCAGGTGGCGACCCACATGGTGACCGCCCGCCTGACGCGATTGAAGGCGGCTCTCCGCCTGGCGCGACTCGCGGAGAGCCTGGGGCTTGATGGCTTTGATGCCTCACCACCGGAGCCGAAGAACATGGGCGAGAGGCTCTTTGACCTGCTGCTTCGCCTCTACCCGACACGGAGGCAGGAACGCTGCAGCAACCCGGTCTGCCGACGCATCGCCTTCATGTATGCCGAACTCTACAACCATGCCAACCTGACCGATGCCCTCCATACCGACCTGAAGAATCTGTTCGGCTTTGCCGGTATCAGGGCCTTCAGGCACCTGGCCACCATGGTCCGGACCGGCTTTGTCGTCAACCATAAAGGGTCGGACATCTACCTGCCCCACCTCGGGCGGCTTAAGATCCCCATCGCCTTCATCCATGGCAGCGACAATATCTGCTTCTATCCCGAGAGCACGGCCATCACCTGCCGCCTTCTCGGCAGGCGGAACGGACAGGACCTGTACAGCCGGGTTGTTGTGCCGGCCTACGGGCACATCGACTGTATCTTCGGCAGGGATGCGGTACGCGATGTCTTTCCCCATGTCCTCGATCATCTCGAGGCCACGCAGGGATATGTACGACCGGATCGCGGAGAGGAAGAAAGGGTGGAGATCCCGGCAGGGCTCACCTTCAGGGAACGGATGGCGGGGCCGGTCGAGATCGGCGGCGATCCGGAAGATCCGGCTGTCGGCACCGGCAGGCTCTCCCTGGACCTGGTGATCACCATTCCCGACCTGGCCGGGTTCATCCATGGTCCGCAGCATCGGGGCGGACTGGCGGGGGTGGTACGCCATCCCACGTTCAGTGGCCCCCTGTACGCCGATCGCGGGATATTCTGGCTCTTTGCCCCGGCTGAAGAGGCCGGGATACGGCTCATGGTCTATGAGCTCCGGTTCGAGGATGCGGGCCGCAGGCTGTTCCTTGCCGGCAGAAAACGGCTGCGCAGGGGCCGGATCCTGTCCCTCTGGCCGGACACCACCATTCTCCACGTGACCCTGTACGAGGGAGAGAACACCACCGGCAGGGTGCTGGCCAGGGGCAGGGTCCGGCTGTCACCGACGGGATTGCTGGCCATGCTGACGACCTTCGCTGTCCTCAACCGCGCCACCGCCCGGGGGCGCAGACGGACCCTGTGCCGGTTTTTCGGCTTTTTCGCGCGCGGGATCACACGTATCTATCTTCCCTTCCTCAGCCGCTGGGCCGGTGACCGGTGAGACCGCGCTGGAGCCCGCTGTCAGAAGGTGTACTGCAGGGAGAGGGAGAAGAGATGCGAGTAGTGCTCGATGCTGGCCGCGTCGCCGGGGATATGGTACTGCTCGCCGGTGACCTGGTCGGTGATGGTGGTGTCACCCTTCATCTCCTCGTACTTCTGGTAATGGTAATTGAACATCAGGGCAAGCTGGTCGGTGAACCGGTAGCCGCCGTTGAGGTCGACCCCGAGCATGGTGCCGTTGTCGAAATCCTCCTCAAAGACCAGGTTGCGCAGGTGATGCTGGTCCCTGTCTCCTGCCTGGACAAAGGGCGAGGCGATGAGGCGGCCGCTGAGGGTGACCCGTGTCAGCTCGGCGTGGAAACCAATGCCCACATAGGGTACATGGTACCACTGCTCATAGGTGATGCCGGTCTCATCGGGAAGGGTGCCTATGGTGTCGCGCAGGTAGTAGGTTGAATAGATGAAGGTGCCGCCCGTGGCCACCCACTTCCACTTGTCGTACTTGTAGCCTGCAAAGAGGCTGAACTCAGTGTCCTCGAGCCGGAAAACAGGAAATTCCACATTGATGTCGTACATGTAGCCCGTATCCAGGTCCACGTCCGTGGTATAGGAGCGGTGTGTCCAGTCGAGGCCCTCGACAAACCAGTCGTAGTCGACCATGTCACCGTCGCCGTCAGTCACCTTGAGCCACAGGTCCATGTTGAGTTTCACCCAGGAGAGCGGCTGGATGGAGACCCCACCGCCCACCATGTAGACATCGGAAAGGTCCCAGTTGAGCTGGGAGATCTTCCTGCCGCTGTCCGGGTCATAGACATTCTCGTAGGATTCGCCGGTCAGATAGCCCATGCCGAGGCGGCCGCTGACAACGATGGGATGGTGGATATTGAGGGTTGTCGAGCCCTCGACGTTGGCTGCGGGTGCGGCCATGACCATATCCGGACGGGGCAGGGAAACCATACCGCTGCCTGCCAGGACAAGAGCGGCCACCAGTGTCATCTTCTTCCTTCTCTCCAGGCTGTTCATGGATCCTCCTTTTCATGGATATCAGAAGTCCGGAGAAAATGATCCCCGGCTGCCGGACAGGTCGTGCAGGGCCTGTTCCAGGCCTGTCACGACCCTCTCTGCCTGTTCCGGCCACCGATGCCAAGAGGCACTGGTCGTAAACAGGTGAATCTCCTACCTGATGTTGTATCGTTTTCTCCAGCCTCCTGTCAACATAAGATCCGGAAATTCTGAGAGAACAGCAGCCCAGGCATAATCGGCTGGCTGGGGTGGCGGCAGAAACTGCCGCAAAAAAAAGGCCGCCCCGGAACCGGGGCGGCCTTTGGATATCACACTTTCAGGCAGGAGAGATCAACCCTCTTCCAGGGCCTTCCAGCGACCCTTGAGCAGTTTCCAGGAGCGTTCCACGTCCTGCTGCGCCTGCTCCATGAGCTTGTCGGCCATCTCCGGATTGGACATCTTCAGCATCCGGTAGCGGTTCTCATTAAGGGCGTAGTCGGCGAACTTGATGGTCGGCTCCTTGGAGTCGATGATCAGCGGGTTTTTCCCCTCTTCCTCGAGCAGCGGGTTGTAGCGGTACAGGGGCCAGTGGCCGCAGGCGACCGCCTTCTTCTGCTGTTCCAGGCCGAATGCCAGGTTGAGGCCGTGGTTGATGCAGTGGGCATAGGCGATGATCAGGGACGGACCGTCATAGGCCTCGGCCTCGTTGACCGCCTTGACCAGCTGCTGCGGGTTGGCGCCCAGGGAGACCCTGGCTACATAGACATTGCCGTAGATGGAGAAGATCATGCCCATGTCCTTCTTGGGCAGCCGTTTGCCGCCGGCGGCGAACTGGGCCACGGCCGCACGCGGAGTGGACTTGGACATCTGGCCGCCGGTGTTGGAATAGACCTCGGTGTCCAGGACCAGGACGTTGACGTTCTCGCCAGAGGCGAGGACGTGGTCCAGGCCGCCGTAGCCAATGTCGTAGGCCCAGCCGTCACCTCCGAAGATCCAGACCGACTTCTTGACCAGGTAGTCAGCCACGTGCAGCAGCCTGCGGGCGATGACCGAGTTGGCTGCCTCCAGCTTCTCCTTGAGCCCGGCCACCCGCTCGCGCTGGGCCTCGATGTCTTCCTGGGTCTTCTGGGGCGCCGAGAGCAGCTCCTTGACGAACTTCTTGGTGATGATCTTCTCTGCCGCAGCCTCCTCGAGGAGTTCTGCCGCCTGGTGCGCCAGCTTGTTGACGGTCTGGCGCATGCCCAGGCCATACTCGGCATTGTCCTCGAACAGGGAGTTGGACCAGGCCGGGCCGCGTCCGTCACGGCGCTGGGCATAGGGTGTGGTCGGCAGGTTGCCGCCGTAGATGGAGGAACAGCCCGTGGCATTGGCGATCAGCATCCGGTCGCCGAACAGCTGGGTGACCAGTTTGATGTAGGGCGTCTCGCCACAGCCGGCACAGGCGCCGGAGAACTCGAACAGGGGCCGTCTGAGCTGGCTGCCCTTGATGGTGGTCGGGTTGGTCTGGGAATAGTCGACCTCGGGCAGCGCCATGAAGATCTTCCAGTTCCTGGACTCGCGTTTACGGACAGCATCGGTATTGCTGACCATCTTCAGGGCCGCCTCGTCGGTCTTGTTGCCGTCCTTGTCCTTCTTGCGGGCCGGGCAGACACTGACGCAGAGGGTGCAGCCGACACAGTCCTCGGTGGAGACCTGGACCGTGAACAGCTTGCCCTTGAACTCCTTGCCTACGGCCGGTGCGGTCTTGAAGGCCTTGGGTGCCTTGGCCGCCTTGAGATCGTCGGGATCAATGACCTTGATCCGGATGCAGGCATGGGGGCAGACCAGGGAGCAGCGGCCGCACTGGATACAGGTGTCGGCATCCCACTGCGGCACGTGCACGGCGATGTTACGCTTCTCCCACTGGCTGGTGGCGGTGGGCCAGCGGCCGTCGGCCGGGATCTGGGAGGTCTTGAGCTCCTCGCCCTTGCCCTCGATCATCTTGGCCGTGACCTCCTTGACGAACTCGGGCGCCTCTTCGGGTACGGTGGGCGGCAGTTCGTGGCCGGTGATCTTCTTGGGCACCTTGACCTGGACGATGTTGTTCACCGCCGCGTCAACGGCCTCGAAGTTCATGTTGACGACCTTCTCGCCCTTCTTGCCGTAGGTCTTCTTGATGGCGTCCTTGATGGCCTTGATGGCCTCGTCCTTGGTAAGAATGCCGGAGATCAGGAAAAAGGCAGTCTGCATGATCATGTTGATGCGCGCGCCCAGTCCCAGGGCCTCGGCCAGCTTGATGGCATCAATGATATAGAACTTGGCCTTCTTCTCGATGAGCTGCTTCTGGACCTTGGCCGGCAGGTGATCCCAGACCTTGGTCTTGGGATAGGGCGAGGTGAGGAGGAAGGTGCCACCCTCCTCCAGGTTGGAGAGCATGTCGTAGTGATCCAGGAAGGTGAAGTTGTGGCAGGCGATGAAGTTGGCCTTCCTGATCAGGTAGGGTGCCACGATCTGGTGCTCGCCGAAACGGAGATGGGAGACGGTCATGGAGCCCGATTTCTTGGAGTCGTAGACAAAGTAGCCCTGGGCCGAGTTGTCGGTCTCGGTACCGATGATCTTGATGGTGTTCTTGTTGGCGCCCACGGTGCCGTCGGAGCCCAGGCCGTAGAACATGGCGCGGAAGACGTCGGAACCCTCGATGTTGAAGGACTCATCATAGTCGAGGCTGCTAAAGGCGACATCGTCGTGGGGGCCGACGCAGAAGTGGTTCTTGGGCGCCATGGAGGCCATGTTGTCGAACACGGCCTTGACCATGGCCGGGTCGAACTCGGCCGAGCCCAGGCCGTAGCGGCCGGAGAGGATCAGCGGCATGAACAGGGTGGGGTTGGCCTCCACCGCTTCGCTGACCGCGGCGCGCACGTCGAGGTAGAGGGGCTCGCCCATGGAGCCCGGCTCCTTGCAGCGGTCAAGCACGGTGATCCGCTCCACGGTCTTGGGCAGGGCGTTGACCATGGCCTTGGCGTCAAAGGGCCGGAAGAGACGGACATGGACCATGCCCAGCTTGAGGCCCCGGGTGGCCAGGTAGTCGATGGTGGCGGCCACGGTCTCGGCGCCGGACCCCATGATCACGACCACGTCGGTGGCATCGGGTGCGCCGTGGTAGTCGAAGAGATGGTACTGGCGGCCGGTGAGCTCGGCGAACCGGTCCATGGTCTCCTGGACAATGGCCGGCACGGCGGCATAGTACTTGTTGACGGTCTCGCGGCCGGTGAAGTAGACGTCCGGATTCTGGGCTGTGCCCGACATGGTGGGCCGGTCCGGGGTCAGGGCGCGCTGGCGGTGGGCGATGACCAGGTCCTCGTCGATGATGGCGCTCATGTCCTCGTAGGTGAGCTGCTCCACCTTCTGGATCTCGTGCGAGGTGCGGAAGCCGTCAAAGAAGTGCATGAAGGGGATGCGCGAGGCCAGGGTGGCCTGGGTGGCGATGAGGGCGAAGTCCTGTGCCTCCTGAACGCTTTCCGAACAGAGCATGGCCCAGCCGGTCTGGCGGGCGGCCATGACGTCACCATGGTCACCGAAGATGGACAGGCCCTGGCAGGCGATGGAGCGGGCAGTGATGTGGAAGACGGTGGGGGTCAGCTCACCGGCAATCTTGAACATGTTGGGGATCATCAGCAGGAGCCCCTGGGAAGCGGTGAAGGTGGTGCACAGGGCACCGGTGGTCAGGGAACCGTGCAGGGAGCCGGCGACGCCGCCCTCGGACTGCATCTGGGAGATGACCGGAATCGAGCCCCAGATGTTCTTCTGCTTTGCATTCGCCTTGGCATCCGCCTCCGCGGCCATGGGCGAGGATGGCGTGATGGGATAGATGGTGATTACTTCACTGGTGGCGTATGCAACATGGCAACACGCCTGGTTTCCGTCAATGGTGACCATTTTTCGCGACATCGATTTGTTCTCCTTACACGATGGTTTTCGTTTGCCGGCAGCCGGACCGCCGGACGATAGCTCCTACCTTATCAGAAAACAGAATACAGAGGACAGAAACCAGTGATTCCCGTGCCGCCTCCGGCAGGTAACTGTCCTTCAGTCCCGTTGCCCTGTTCTGCAGTGCAACGGGTACGGCTTCTGCCTGCTTGTCCTTTCTCCTCAGGGCCGGGACCTGCGGACCATGTCCGGCCATGGTGGTTCAGTGCTCATTTCCGCTTGTCCCCGGGAGGATGATTTTCCTCATTCCGCAACAGTTCACAGCTGTCAGCAACTGACTTGAAATAGTAGTATTTTTACTTATCTCTTGGTGGGAAGGTTGTGCAGGTCGTCCTTGTTGTGGAAGATGATGTCATACCTGTCCAGGCCTCGGATCTCCTGCTCCATGGGGTCGAGTTTGTCTTCATCGATGAGGATGCGGATGGAGACACGCTTCATGTTGCGGGGTGCATCCTCGAAGGAGGTGAGGATGGAGAGGACCCGGGCGCCGTAATTGCGCATGATGTCCAGCGCCCTGGTCACCGAGCCGGGTTCGTCGGGCATGTCGATGACATACTGGTGGGCTCCGTCCTGGATACCGGTGGCATGGACAAAGCCGCGCAGGATGTCGGTTTCGCTGAGAAGGCCGACCAGGTTGTCGTCAGCATCGAGGATCATCACACCGGAGATCTTTTCCTTGAGCATGACCAGGGCCGCCTTCTCCAGGGTGTCGTCTTCCCGGAGACAGATGCACTTGTCGGTCATCACGTCCTTGATCTTCATCTCCGAGAGCAGGTAGTACATCTCGTGGAGGTCCATGTTGGATGTGGAGGAGGGCGAGGCGTCCTTCAGGTCGCGGTCGGTGACAATGCCCACCAGCTTGCCGTGGGAGAGAACCGGCAGCCTGCGGATATTGTTCTCCTTCATGGTCCGGGTGGCACGCATCACGGATGTGTTGGCATCAACCGTCAGCACGGCAGTGGCCATCCAGTCTTTGATCAGCATGGAAACCTCCTTGATTGGGATAGAAGTCCGAAATCAGCCTGTCTCCCGGGTCGACGGGCCAGACCGGAACGGCAGGGAAACGGTGACCGGTACGATCAGTCAGAAAAATATCGTAATCTTTCATTATATAGTAAGAATGGTTTTTCGGCAATATTAAAGCGAGAAAAAGGGATGTTAACCAGGGGTCCGCTTCCTCCGGAAGGGACCGGGGGCCAGGATGGGCACCTGCCTGCGGCAGTGAGACGATGGTGTTTCCCTGGCAGTACTGGTTCACCGCTATCGGCAACCAGATGAAAAGACGGATACTTTTACTTGGCAACGCTCCTGAGCCGGCGGACGTGACCGCTGTTATGGCATGGTGTCATAGTCCTTTTTTCCGTTGACAATGGAAGATGAGCTGATAGATACAGGGGGTTGCCTCTGTTGACGTGCACGGCTCATCGCCACTGGCAACAACCTTACATCTCAGAAGAAATCGTAACAGTTCTCCTCTATCGGCAGCGATATTGAAATACCGGTAGAATTACGCAACATCGTGATCGCCATGCGGCATATGCGTCCTTTCAGTGAGGAAGAGATGGAACGTCTCGCCTGCGGCCTGGAGCGGCAGGAGGAATTCGTGTTTTTCGAGACCTCCCGGGTGGGCCCGGGCGAGGATCGTTCCCTGCTCTTTGTGAAGCCGCGGACATGGCTGATCTGCCGGCCGGGCGATGATGCGGACCGGTTCCTTGGCCGGGCCGAGGCGTGGGTTGAGAAGGGCTGGTTCCTTGCCGGCTGGGTCTCCTACGAGTTCGGTTCCCTGCTGCAGCCGCTGCGCGGTGCGGTCCCGGGGCAAGAGGCGCGTTGGGACAAGGGGGTGCCACTTGCCCTTTTCGGTGTCTTTGCCGAGCCTGTGGTCTATCGTCACGGCAGGGATGAATTCTCCTCCTTTCTCGCCGCCGCCGGCCTGGTCGTCGAGCCGCCCGATCCGTCACCGCAGTGCAGGATTGAGGACCTGCGGACCAATATCCGTCGGCAGCAGTATCTGGAGGCGGTCCGGCGGATCAGGCGGTACATCCGGTCGGGTGATACCTACCAGGTCAACTTCACCCTGCGCCTGGATTTCGGTTTCACCGGATCGCCGGCCGCGCTCTACCGGCAGCTCCGCCGCAATCAGTCGGTTGCCTATGGCGCCTGGATCAGGCATGGCGGCAGGGAGGTGATGAGTTTTTCACCGGAGCTCTTCTTCCGGGCCGCACCGGGCCAGGTCCGGGTCCGGCCCATGAAGGGGACCATGGCCCGGGGGCGGACTGTTGATGGCGACCGGCGTCGGGCGGGGCTGCTGAAAAATGACGACAAGAACCGCAGCGAAAACGTTATGATAGTCGATCTGCTCCGCAATGACCTGGCGCGGTTGCTGCATGAGACCGGCGGCGGACAGGTCCTGCCCGGGTCCCTCTTTGATGTCGAGGTCTATGAAACCGTGCTCCAGATGACATCCACCATTGACGCTGTCACCGGTGACCGTCGGCGTTTCGGCCTGCGCCGCCTCTTTTCCACCCTGTTGCCCTGCGGCTCGGTGACGGGTGCGCCCAAGATCCGGACCATGGAGATCATCCGTGAGCTGGAACAGGATCCCCGCGGGGTCTACTGCGGCGCCATCGGCTTCTGCGGTCCCGACGAGGCGGTCTTCAATGTGCCGATCCGGACCCTGGAGATCTCCGGCGGGCATGGTGTTATGGGTATCGGTTCCGGAGTGGTCCATGATTCCGAGCCAGAGGCGGAATGGGAGGAGTGTCTGCTCAAAGGCAATTTTCTCACCAGGCCGGTGCCGGTCTTTCACCTGATCGAGACCCTGCTCTGGCAGCCAGGCAAGGGATATCTGCTTTTCGAGGAACACCTGCGGCGGCTGGCGGCATCGGCGGAGTATTTTCTCTTTCAGCATGACGCCGGCAGTGTGCGGGACCGGCTCCTGTCCCTTGCCGCCTCCTTCGGGCAAAGCCCCATGCGGGTGCGGCTGCTGCTCGCCCGGGACGGGGCGCTCCGGCTCTCGGCCGGAGAGCTTGCCGCCTGGCCGGCGCATATTCTCTCCACCCGGCCCCGCATTGATTCGCCCCTGCCCGAAGTGTATCTTTCCGATCATCACACCGATCCCGACGATACCTTTCTGTACCACAAGACCACCCGTCGCGGGCTCTATGACCGCGAACGGCGGCAGGTGGTGGCCCGGGGAGGCTTCGAGGTCCTCTTCGCCAACCGGCACCGCGAGGTGACCGAGGGCAGTATCAGCAATGTCTTTGTCCGCAGGAAGGGAACACTGGTCACGCCACCCGTTCGCTGCGGCCTGCTGGCCGGCACCTTTCGCGGCTGGCTGCTGGCCCGGGGGGCGGTGGAGGAACAGGTGGTGTCCCTGGACGAGCTTGCAGCCGCAGAGGCGGTCTTCATCGGCAATTCCCTGCGTGGCCTGGTGCAGGTGCGCCTGGTTGCGTAAAAGGAGGGGCTGTTATATGCCGCCTGATGGGGAAGGTAACCCCTCTCGGGATGGCTGACCACCGGTTTGCCCGACCACAATGGTGTAAGCGCTCTCAGGGGCCGCAGATTCTGAGTCTGCGCTTGCCTGTGCAGGAGTGCCTGGCCGCAGGTAAACGACCGCAGGGAGACTCCGATAGCCTGCCCGTGCGGGCAGGCACGACCGTGCAAAGAGGTAAGCGAAGACGCCGTGCGGTCCCTGTGAGCGCTTACAGGGGGAAGTGGCGGAGACAGGAGAGCGGGAAGGAATCACCCGCGCGCCGGGCACGGACGTGCCGGCGCGCAGGTGATGGCTGGGAAGGCTTACTTGCCCTGAACGGTAAGGTTCTTGAATTCGTCCATGTTCAGAGTGCCGCTGTGATCGGCATCGGCCTTGGTGAAGAGTTCTTTGCTGATGCCGACGGCCTCGGCCTCGCTTGCCGAGATGGCACCGTCCTTGTTGGTGTCGACCTGGGTGAAGGACGGGGCCATGGCAAAGGCTGTGGTCGCCATCAGGGTGAGCAGAACTGCAGGAATCATCTTTTTCATTGTCATACCTCCTTGTTGTCAGGTGTTCCCCGGCTCCCGTTGCGGGAGCTGCTGCCGGGAACGGTTTATCGTGTTGCTGGTACAGCGAACATGTTCCATGCCCTCCTATAGCATTTCCTGTGCCATTAGTTGTTGTTTCTGTTATTCCAGGTAGTTGCGACAAGAGGACCGGCCGGCAGCGGCGGCAGTTGTCTGTCCGGAAGGACAGGGAAAAGAGCCGGTTGGTATAACTCGTTGAATTTCCGTTCTTGTGTTTGTGGTGACGTGGCGACGCCGGCTCGCCGGGGCCGTGGATCTTATGCCCGCCTACGGGGCGGCTGGCGGTTGACCGCGGAAGAGGAGGACGAAGGCGTGGTGTTGGCAACCGGTGTTGCCGATATCGGTGATTACCGAATCTGCTGACAGAAAACAGCCTGTTTCCGGCTGCCTGGAAAAATGGTTTCCAATAGTGTTCTCTTTTGACTATACTGATACTTTTTCGAGAGATTATTGATTGTACTTGTCATCCGAGCTCTGCTATAGACAATGCGCAGCCAGTCAGCCGGGCAGCTTTTCGGCATCCAGAGGGCACTGAACCGGGCAGAGGAGGTGCAGCTGTCGCCGGCTGCCTGCCTGAGCCGGGAGGGTGTGCGACGCCGGCCCGAAAAGCGGCAGGACCATCGTCAGTGTTTCAGCCAGGACTGTGACCGGATCCTCCATTCGCGGGCCTATGCCCGCTATATCGACAAGACTCAGGTCTTTTCCCTGGTGGAGAACGATCATATCACCCACCGGGTTCTCCATGTCCAGCTCGTGTCCAGGATCGCCAGGACAGTGGGCAGATTCCTGGGGCTCAACGAGGACCTGATCGAGGCCATCGCCCTGGGACACGATATAGGTCATCCCCCTTTCGGCCACGAGGGAGAGCGGATTTTGTCCAGGCTCTGCCGCCGGCACGGGCTGGACTCGTTCCAGCACAATATCCAGTCGGTACAGTTCCTGGATCGGTTCGAGCGCAAGGGGAGGGGCTGGAACCTGTGCCTGCAGGTGCTCGACGGCATCCTCTGCCACGATGGCGAGGCCAACGCGGTCCGGTTGCGACCGTGCCGGGACAAGGGGTTTTCCACCCTGGACCGCGAGATGACAGCCAAGGGGCGCGAGCCGGCAACACGCCTGGTGCCCATGACCCTGGAGGGCTGCGTGGTGCGCCTCTGTGACACCATCGCCTATATCGGCCGGGACATTGAGGACGCCATCGAACTCGGCCTGGTCCGGCGGCAGGAGATCCCGCCCCGCTGCGCCTCCGGCCTGGGGTCCAGCAATGGCACCATTGTCTATACCCTGGTGACCGACCTGATCACGACCAGCAGTCACGTCCGGACGGCCGGGCGCGGAGATGCCGATACCGACTGGATCGGCTTCAGCGGGGAGGTCGCCGACCTGCTGCTGGAGCTGAAGAGCTTCAACTACCGCCGCATTTACTGCAATCCTGCCTTCAAACCGGATTTCCGGCGGATTCATACCTGCTACGAGCAACTCTTCTCCCATTACCTCGGGCAGCTCGAACAGGACCCGGCAGGCAGTGATCCCGGCCGCAGTTTTCTCCACTCCATGTCGCAACATTATGTGGAGACCCATACGGCCGCAGCCATTGTCCGCGACTATATTGCCGGCATGACAGATGAATTTTTTCTGCGCCAGGCCCGACGCCTCGGTTGCGATATTCCCAAGCGCACATGCTTACCAAACTGAAAATTTTCCTGCCCGGGGAAAATACGCGCATGATCCTCACCGCCACCTTCATCGGCCTGATGGCGGGGGTGGCGATCATCATCTTTCGCGAAGCCGTGGAACTGGTCCATGAATACGTGTTTGTCCGGGGCTATGAACTGCTGGGTATCGGCGAGGGCGACTGGCGCAGGTTCCTGCTGCCGCTCCTGCCCATGACCGGTGCCGTCCTGCTGATTCCGCTGTCACTGGCCTTCCCCGGCAAGGTCAACGGCTACAGCTTCACCAACTTCCTGCGCCGGGTCAACCTGGAAAACGGCGTCATCCGGGCCCGTAATATCTTCATCAAGGTGGTCAGCACGGCCATCACCATCGGCACCGGCAATTCCGCCGGCGTGGAGGGGCCCATCGCCGTCATCGGTGGTGCCCTCGGCTCCCAGGTCGGTCAGAAAACCCGGGTTTCGGGCCGGCGGATGAAGGTCTACATTGCTGCCGGATGCGCCGGCGGCATCGCCGGTATCTTCAACGCCCCCATCGCCGGCATCTTCTTTGCCGCCGAGATCGTCCTGCTGGGGACCTACGAGATCTCCTCCTTTGCCGCGCTCGTCATCGCCTCGGCGCTGTCCACCGTGGTTTCCCGGGCCTACTACGGTGAGATTCCGGCCTTTCCCATCCCCGACTACCACATGGTCAATCCCTTTGTCGAGATCCCGCTCTATGCGGTGATGGCCCTGATCGTCGCTCTTCTGGCCGTGCTCCACATCCGGTTTTTCTATTTTACCCGCGATCGTTTCGCGGCCCTGCCCATCCATGACCAGCTCAAACCGGTTCTCGGCGCCTTCCTTGTCGGGTGCATCGGCATTGTCTTTCCCCAGGTCATGGGGGACGGCTACAAGTTCATCGAAGAGGTTCTGGCCGGACACGGCATGGTAAGTGTCCTCCTGGCCCTGATCTTCCTCAAGTCCATTGCCACCGCCATCACCCTGGGCTCGGGCGGGGCCGGAGGTGTGTTTGCGCCCGCACTCTTCATCGGCGCGGTCATCGGCGGTGCCTACGGCGGCATCATGCACTCCCTGCTGCCGGAAAGCACGGCAACGGCCGGCGCCTACGCCACCATCGGTATCGGGGCCTTTCTGGCCGCCTCCACCCATGCGCCAATGACCGCCATCTTTCTCCTCTTCGAGATGACCGGCAACTACGAGATCATCGTACCGGTGATGCTCACCTCGATCCTGGGAACGGTGATCGCCACCCGCCTCTACCATGATTCCATCGACACCGTGGATTTCACCCGGGAGGGTATCAACATCCATGAGGGCAGGGAGGTGGCGATCATGAAATCCATCAAGGTGGGCAAGGCCATCACCGAGGACGTGGATTTCATCAGCGAGAACGCCAACATCAACCAGTTGCTGGAATTGTTCCGTATCGCCAAGGATTCGTTCTATTTTCCGGTCATCAATCATAAGGGGCAGATGGTGGGCGTGGTCTCCATGCAGGATGTGAAGACCATCCTCCACGACGAGGAACAGCGGGTCTGTCACCTGGTCGGTGCCATCTGCAGTCGCGATGTCATCTTCCTCACCCCGGACGACAACCTCTACGACGCCATGCTGCTCTTCGACGTCAAGGGGATTGAGGAGATCCCGGTGGTGGAGAGCGCGGAGAATCCCTGGGTGCTCGGTATGCTCAAACGCAGGGACGTGATCGCAGCCTATAACCACGAGGTCCTGAAACGGGGCATCGCGGAAAAGGCGGAAAGCATCCGCATGCTCTGCTCCACTACCTGAGAAGTCCCTGGTAAAAGTTCAGCAGCACGCCATCTGCACGCCCTTACGGGGACAGGAGTCTTCGTGCCGCCCGCGGTGCAACGAATACGCCCTCTGCCGTAAGCGGTCACAGGTACCGCATCTTCGCACGGTCGCTCCTGTCCGCATAGTAGGCTATAGCGGCCAGGAGCGACTGCACGAACCTGCGGCACCTGAGACCGCTTACAAAAACGAGGTTGAAAAATCGTGACGTTGTGTACCCTGTGATCAGTTACCCTCTGCCTGATTTTCATCGTTGATGGCGTCGCAAAAAGTCCGATCTACTGCGTTGGAGCGGGTACGGCCAATGCTCGACGTACTCCATGTACGCCTCCGCTTGGCCGACACCGCTGCGCCTCGGAGTCTCACTCCGTTCGCGTACCTGTATATCGAACGTTTATGCTTGGCCATCTTTAGCGTGTGATGGACTTTTTACGAGTCCAGCATCGTTTGTTGTGTCTCCGGAGACATGGCGGTTTACCCGAAATCATCGCCGGTTGCGGTTTCTTTGTGGCATCCGAAGCGGGAAATGATTACAGAATAAGTGTACCAACCAGGAAAAGGCAGCGTGGACGCGAAACAGGTGCAGGGAAGCAGGGCTGAACAGCCGTCCTGCCGCAGGCTGTTGAGAATCACCCTTTTCTCCTTTGGCTTCAAGCACGGCTATGCCGAGGCGGACATGGTCTGGGACGTGCGATTTCTTCCCAATCCCTACTGGGTTGCCGAGCTGAAGGAGTCCACCGGCAGGGAACCGGCCACTGCAGCCTATGTTCTTGCCAACAGGGTGGGCAGGGAATTCCTTGCACGCATCGAGTCGGTCCTGCTGTTCCTGGTCGAGCAGTACCGGGCCGGAGGGCGAACGGACCTGCGCCTGGCCATCGGCTGTACAGGCGGCCGGCACCGTTCCGTGGCCGTGACCGAGCACCTGCGGCGGTTTTTCGCCGACCTGCCGGTGGAGCTGCTCGTCTTTCATCGTGATATCGACAGAAGGTAGGTGCCGGGTAATCATCTGCAGACAGAGAACAGGAGGGAACCATGAAAGAACTGATGAAGAATGTCGTTTATGCCGGTGTGGGAGCAGCCTTTCTCACCAAGGAGAAGATCGAGGAGCTGAACCGGGAACTGGTGGAAAAAGGCAAGATGACCCAGGAAGAGGGGAAAAAGTTCGTCGAGGAGCTGATCAGGAAGTCGGAAAACGCCAAGGATCAGCTTGAACTCTGGATCAGCCAGCGGGTGGAGGACAAGATCAGGCAGTTGAACCTGGCCACCAGGGACGAGCTTGCCGATCTGAGGCGGCAGGTGGAGGAGTTGCAGGTTGCCATCAATGCCCGGGCCGACGAAGAGAAGTAGTATCGGGGGCCCTGGTACGTCTGCATGTTCAGCATCAGGAAGCTCGGCGCCATCAGCCGGACCTACAGGCACCTGAACCGGTACCACCGGGTCCTGCGGGTATTGTTCAAGTACGGCTTCGAGGATCTGGTGGATCGTCTGCACATCGACCAGTATCTGGAGTCGGGCCTGCAGATGATCAATCGCAGGCCGCGGGAGCAGATCAGCCGCCTGTCACGGCCCGAGCGGCTCCGCCTGGCCCTGGAAGAGCTGGGCCCGACCTTCATCAAGCTGGGCCAGCTCCTTTCCACCCGCCCCGATTTCATTCCTCCCGAATACCTGCACGAGCTGGCCAAGCTGCAGGACGAGGTGCCACCCTTTGCCTACGACGAGGTCCGCACGATCTTTGTCGAGGAGACCGGGCATCCGCCGGAGGAACTCTTTGCCTATTTCGATACCGAGCCCCTGGCCGCGGCCTCCATCGGCCAGGTACATCACGCCCGCCTGATGGACGGCGCCGATGTGGTGGTCAAGGTCCAGCGGCCTGATATCGAGAGTGTCATCGCGGTGGACCTGGAGATCCTGGCCCACATCGCCAGTCTCATGGAACAGTACCTGGAGGAGGTCCAGGGCCACCATCCCACGGCCGTGGTGCACGAGTTTGCCCGCTCCCTGTCACGGGAGATCGATTTTTCCCTCGAGCTGTTCAATATCCAGCGCTTCGCCCGGCAGTTCGAGGGTAACGACACCATCCACGTGCCCCTGACCTATCCCGAGTTCAGTTCCGAACGTATCCTGGTCATGGAATATGTGGACGGCATCAAGTCCTCCAAGGTCGACCTGCTGCGCGAAAAGGGGTATGATCTTGCACTGCTGGCGGAGCGCGGCGCCAACCTGGTCATGGAACAGATTTTCGTGCACGGTTTCTTCCATGCCGATCCCCACCCCGGCAATATCTTCGTCCTGCCCGGCAACGTGGTCTGCTTCATCGACTTCGGTCAGATGGGGCGGCTTTCACGCAAGGACCGGGAGGACTTTACCAGCCTGGTCCTCAACCTGGTGGCCGGGAACGAGCGCAAGGTGACCAGTGGTGTCCTCAAGCTGACCATCCAGCAGGGCGAGGTCAATCGCGACGATCTGGCCCGGGACCTGGGCGATTTCATGGATCGCTACCTCTACCGGCCCCTGGGCGAGCTCAAGGCCGACCGTATCCTCCAGGATCTCCTGGACCTGGTCAGCAAACACCGTCTCTCGCTCAAACCCAACCTCTACCTGATGATGAAGGCCCTGAGCACGGTGGAAGGGGTGGGGCTGATGCTGGACCCCAACCTGGAGCTGGTGCGACTGGCCGAGCCCTTTATGAAGAAGGTCCGGCTCGGCAGGCTGCAGCCGGGCCGGCTGGCCGAGGAGTTCAGGGAGACCGGCGGCGAGTACCTGTCGCTGCTGCGTGAGCTCCCGGCCGAGCTCCGTTTCATCCTCCGGCAGATGCGCGAGGGTCACCTGCGCATCGAGTTTGAACATCGCGGTCTCAGGGCCCTGGAGAAGACCCTGGACCGGGTCTCCAACCGCATCTCGTTTGCCATCGTCCTTGCCTCGCAGATCATCGGCTCGTCACTGGTGGTCCTCTCCGACATACCGCCCCGCTGGTACGGTGTCCCGGTCATCGGCCTGATCGGCTTCCTGTTTGCCGGTATCATGGGCTTCTGGCTGCTGGTTTCCATTATCCGCCACGGCCGGATGTGACCGCTTACAAAAACGAGATTGATAAATCATGACCTTGTATACCCTGTGAGGGGGTACTGATATCACCGGACTGAACAGCCCCTCATTTTTTTTCTTCCCTGGTTGATTGTGGAGGGTGTTTCTGCTAGGTTTTTTCAGATTCGCACTCCGGCGGCTGTCGCTGCCGGCAATGGTTCCTGACCGGGCCGGAGGTCCGGTCTTTCCAGGCAAGACGAAAGGAGAAAAGAGATGAGTCGGAAAATCGGTATGTTGTTGTGCCTGTGCCTGCTGCTTGGCAGTGGCAAGGCCCTGGCAGGGGGCGGCCAGAGTTATCCCAATGGCGCGGAAGGATTCCTGAGCGGCATGGTGCCGCCGCCGGGATTCTATTTCCTCGACTATGTCTATTACTACGGCGCTGACACCATGAAGGATGACAATGGCGACGATATCGGGGCCTTTGACAGTGTTTCGGTGCTCGCCAATGTCTTTCGTTTTCTCTGGATCAGTGACAGGAAGATCCTCGGCGCCAATTACGGCATGCATGCCTTTGCCCTGGTGGCGGGCGTGGACCTGGATTTCAATGCCCCGGTGGGACCGGAGACAAAACGATCCTACAGCAACACCGATATTCCCTACTTCATCTACAGTCCCTGCATCCTGTCCTGGCACCTGATGGACGGCCGGCTGCACCTGGCCGCTTCCCTGGCCGATATCTACATCCCCACCGGCCAGGATGACGGCAACATGGCCTCGGTGGGCCAGAACTTCTGGACCATCGAACCGGTCTTCGCCGTCACCTACCTGGTCGACAACTGGGAGTTGTCCGCCAAGTTCATGTATGACTTCAACACCAGCCAGGACCGGTATGCCACGGTCTACGGTGTCGAGGTCGACCGGGACCCCGGCCAGGAGTTCCACGTCGATTACTCGCTCTCCTATGCCTTCAACCCGCACTTCAGGCTTGGGGCAAGCGGCTACTACTCCACCCAGACCACGGACGATTCCTTTGACTTGGACGAATCCGTTCCCGCCCCGGTGCGCGAGCTGCTCCGCCGGGACGAGACCAGCCACAGCCGTGTCTTTGCCGTCGGCCCGGGTCTCTGGTACAATTACAGGAACATGTTCTTTTCGTTGCGTAACCAGTATGAACTGGCTGCCCGCAACAGGACTCAAGGGTTCAATATCTGGGCAAAATTCACCTACGCCTTCTGAGCCCCGGCCCCAAGTCGACGTTTACCTCGCCGTCCCCGGTCTCAGGCCGGGGACGGTTTTTCCAGTTCCGTGCCCACGGCAACCGCCAGCTCCTCCATGGTGTAGGGTTTCTTGATGAAACCGCCGGCCCCGAGCGCCATGGTCTTGCGGATC